>CXWF01026810.1_pt1 | contig 29954 bp, 20 predicted proteins | sample 468421 | NCBI WGS metagenome assembly CXWF01 (sample SAMEA2620812, study PRJEB7988) | marine metagenome | biome: marine biome (ENVO:00000447); feature: surface water layer (ENVO:00002042); material: "saline water (ENVO:00002010), including plankton (ENVO:xxxxxxxx)" | depth 5 m
CGATCGTGCTGGCCGCTCTCTCCCTTCTCGGTCTCGGCATCTTCGGCCCCGGCATCGCCTCGGGCCTTGTCTCGGGCGGGCCGCAGCTCGGCGCCGGCTCGGCTGTCGGCACCGGCCTTGCCGCCGGTGGCATGGTGCTGGCGGGAGGCGCCGCCGCAGGCATGGCCGCAAGGGGAGGCGCGGCCGCCCTGTCGGGAGGAGCCGCGGCCGTCCGTGGTGGCGCGACCGCCGCGGGAGGCGCCACAGCCGCTTATAGCGTCGGATCGCTGGGCCAGTCCGGTGCGGCAGGTGTCGTCTCCGGTCTTGGAGGTGTCGCCCGGGCAGCCGGTTCCGCCGCCGCCTCGCCGCTGAAACGCGCCGCCTCCAGGGCAAACGAGAGCGTCAGGTCCAGTTTCTCCGATGGTGTTCGCGCCGGGTTCGGCGCGACAGGCGGGTCATCTTCCATGGGCACCGTCGGCGGCGCAGGCGATGCCGCCGCCCCATCGGCCTCGGCCCCCGCTGGCGGTCCTCCGGCATGGGCGCAGCAGATGCAGCGCCGACAGGCGCTTGGCCACGGCACGACCATGGCGGGCCATGCCGTGCGCTCCGGCGACAGCCACGGCTCCGGCTCTTCCGTCAATCTTTCTGAAAGCGACCGCTCATGAATCTGTTCAAACGATCATCGACACATTACGGCAAAACACCCGAACCCGAGACCCCTTACCAGAAGGCCGCGCAGGTCTGGGACGAGCGCATCGGCTCGGCTCGCGTTCAGGCAAGGAACTGGCGCTACATGGCCTTCGGCTCGCTGGTCCTCTCGGTCGGCTTCGCCGCCGCCCTGGTCTGGCAGTCGGCGCAGGGGACGATCGTGCCCTGGGTGGTGCAGGTGGACAATCTCGGTCAGGCGCAGACCGTAGCGCCCGCAACCGCGGATTATCGCCCGACAGACCCGCAGATCGCATGGCATCTCGGCCGCTTCATTGAGCAGGTGCGGGCCATTCCGGCAGACGCAATCATTGTCCGCCAGAATTGGCTGCGCGCCTATGAATGGACGACCGACCGGGGAGCGGCGGCGCTCAACGACTATGCCCGTGCGAATGACCCCTTCACTCGCGTTGGTCGCCAGCAGGTGGCGGTTGAGGTCTCCTCGGTGATCCGGGCGTCACCGGATTCCTTCCGCGTTGCCTGGACCGAACGCCAATACGAGAACGGCCAACTCTCCACCACCGAGCGCTGGACCGCGATCCTGACCATCGTGATCCAGACGCCGCGCGATGCCGAACGGCTGCGTGCCAATCCGCTCGGAATCTACGTAAACGCCATCAACTGGTCGCGGGAGATGAGCCAATGACCCGCACGCCGATCCGTAAGTCCGGCTTTCCGGCTTTCCGCAAACCCGCGATCTTGGCCTTGCTGGCCGCGACGGCGCTGGCTGGATGTGCCACCAATAGGGTTCCTCAGTTCAGCTACGATGCCGATGTCCCGCCGCTGCCCGACGTACCGGCACCTGTCACAGATGAGCGGCCGCGTCCGCTGCACACGCCTCCCTCCTGGAACGTGGCGCGGGGCGGTGCAGCCGCAGGCACGCCGGCGGGACGGGTGGAGAACGCCAATGCCGCCGCCCGCGTCGAACCGCGCCGCGAGGGCTATTACAACGCCATCCAGATTTACCCGTGGTCCGAGGGCGCCCTCTATCAGGTCTATGCGGCGCCGGGGCAGATCACCAATATCGCCCTGGAGCCAGGTGAGGGCCTGACTGGCGCCGGGCCGATTGCGGCGGGCGATACCGCACGATGGATCATCGGTGATACCGAGAGCGGAAGCGGTGCGCACCGGCGTGTTCATGTGCTGGTGAAGCCGACGCGGCCGGACATCTCGACGAACCTGGTCATCACCACCGATCGCCGCATCTACATGATCGAGCTTCGTGCCCGCGAGGAACTCTACATGCCTGCCGTCGCTTGGGCCTATCCCGCGCCGCCGGCGGGGCAGCGTCAGTCGGTCCCGGCTGCGCCCGTCATCCCGGCCGAGGCCTCGCGCAACTATCGCTACGGCCTGACCGGCGACAGCCCGCCCTGGCGGCCGATCTCGGTCTTTGACGATGGCCGGCGCGTCTATGTCGTTTTCCCGCGCGGTATCGTCCAGGGCGAGATGCCGCCGATCTTCGTGCTCGGCTCGGATGGCGAGCCGCAGATCGTCAACAGCCGAATCCACCAGAACATCCTGATCGTCGACCGCCTGTTCGGTGCAGCCGAGCTTCGCCTTGGAAGTGGCGAGCGCCAACAGACTGTCCGGATCGTCCGGATCGAACAGCGGCAGGCCGCCGCCCAGCCGGCCCGCGAGACCGGAGGCGCCCCATCATGACCGAGGAAGCAACCACCACAACAACCACGAGCGCGGCAACGGCCGCACCCATGCGCTTGCGCGCAGATCCGCCGCGCGTGACGCGGCTTTCCCGCAAGATGCTGGCTGGTGTCGGCGCCGTTGCATTGCTCGGGATCGGCGGAGCGCTCATCTATGCGCTCCAGACCCGGGACGCGGGGCAGGGCGGCGAAGAGCTCTATTCAACCGAGAACCGGCCGACGGCCGATGGCCTGTCCGGTCTGCCGAGGGACTATACCGGCCCGGTCCTTGGACCTCCTTTGCCGGGCGATCTCGGCGGCCCGATCCTCGATGCGCAAAACCGGGGGCAGCCGGTCGCACCGCCTGCCGTGACGGCGCCGGCCGTCGACCCGGAGGAGCAGCGCCGGCTTGCGGAGGAAGAAGCGGCGCGCCTCAGCCGCGTTTTCTTCCAGACCGCTCCAGGCACAGCAACTACTACCGGAGGTCCAGGTCTGGCCGGTCTCGGCCTTGGCTCGCAAACCGGCGCGACGGCCGGACAGGATCGGCACACGGCTTTCCTTAACGGCCCTGTGGACCGCCAGACCGTTGCGCTCGATCGCATCGTGGCGCCGCCGTCGCCCTACATCCTTCAGGCGGGGGCGGTGATCCCGGCCGCGATGATCACCGGCATCCGTTCCGATCTGCCCGGACAGATCACCGCCCAGGTCACGGAGAACGTCTATGACAGCCCGACCGGGAGCCTGCTCCTCATACCGCAAGGCACCCGCATTATCGGGCAATACGATGCCGGCGTGACCTTTGGCCAGCGACGCGTCCTGCTCGTCTGGAACCGTCTGATCCTGCCCAATGGCCGCTCCATCGTGCTGGAACGTCAGCCCGGAGCGGACGCCAGCGGCTATGCCGGTCTTGAAGATGGCGTCGACTACCACTGGTGGGATCTGATGAAGGCAGCGGGGTTATCGACCCTGCTTGCGGTGGGGACGGAGCTCGCCAGCAGCGACGAGGATCGCCTGATCCGCGCCATCCGCGATGGGGCACAGGACACCATCAATCAGGCCGGCCAGCAGATCATCCAGCGCCAATTGCAGGTTGCGCCGACGCTCACCGTCCGGCCGGGCTTCCCGGTCAGGGTGATCGTCACTCGCGACCTCGTTCTCGAACCTTACAGGAGTTGACCATGGCGAAGCTGAAACTCGGACCCATCGTCGAGGACAGACCGGTCAAGGTGACAGTGGAGCTGCCCGGACCGCTCCATCGCGATCTCGTCGCCTATGCCGAGGTCCTGGCGCGCGAGTCCGGTCAGCCCGCTACGGACCCGGTCAAGTTGATCGTGCCGATGCTCGAGCGGTTCATCGCCACAGACCGGGGTTTCGCGAAGGAGAAGCGGAGCAGGTCAGGCGGCCGACTATGACAGGGACTACCTGCGATCAGGAGCAGTGGCCGCGATGATCTCCAGGAGAGTATCGACCACCACGAGCGCAGCGTCCTGCCGGATATTTTCATCCGGAGCGCGGTTTTGCAGCGCGAGCGAAACGGCACCGTGAACGGCCGCCCAATATGTGAAAGCATACCGGCTTGGGTCCATTCCTCGCAGAAAGCCTTGTCCCTGGCACGCTCGGATCGCCTTCGCTGCCAGCTCCAAGACCGACCGTCCCGCATCGGTCGACAGTGGTCCATGTTCGGCAGCGACGCTCGACGGAGGGGAAAACATCAGGCGATAGAGGGTCGGATTGTCGAAGGCGAACTGTACATAGGCACGGGTGCCTTCACGCAGATACGCCATGGGATCGGAGCGCAGCCGTTTTGAAAGCGCGAGCTTCTCTTCGTAGAGCCGCCTGAAACCTGCATCGTGGACTGCACGCAGCAACGCGTCCTTGTTGCGGAAATGCCCGTAGAGAGCGGGCGCGGTACAGCCGACCGCCTCGGCGACAGCCGCCAGTGGTACGTCGAAATCCTCCCGCTCACCGAGAAGCCGGATGGTCTCCTCGACTGCTTTCCGGGAAATGTCGAGGGCCGCATCCTTTTTCGGGCGGGGCATCAGTGCCGTCCCCGGCTGGGTCTGACATTCCTCAGCGTCAGTTCGCTTATCACGCAACACGGTGTCATCGCGTTGGTTGGCACACTTGCCGCTCTCCTGCAGGCGGGTTGCTGGCGGACACTTTACTTAATCCCACATTTCCCAAGTAAGGCGCTGATTTCGCTGTCCTGACCATTATATTTCCTATATAAAACATGGTGTTGAAGGCTACGAGGGGCGCGTTTCATGGATCACCCAGAGGGTGCGGGCTTGCAACGGGCAGATCGGGTGGATTTCGACCCTCGCGTGCGGCTGGAATTTCGCGGCACGCAGCTCAGTTCCGACGGCGGCCTTCTGGTGATGCGCGAGCTTGATGACGCGCTCGGGTTGTCCGATTTGGCGTCAGCGGCGCTGCGCGATACTCGCTCTGGCAAGAACACGGTCCATCGGCTCGACGGCCTGTTCCGGCAATCAGTCTTTGGGCGGCTGGCCGGATACGAGGATGTCAACGACGCCAACCGTCTCGCCTGCGATCCGGTCATGCGCCAAGTTGTCGGCGGCAGAGCGGTCGATGCACAAGCGGCCTCGGCATCGCAGATGGGACGGTTCGAGACCGAGACGCTGGCTCTGGCCGGGAACCGTGCCGCGCTGGCCGACCTGAACGGGCAATGGATCGACCGGTTCCATGACCGTAACGGGCTGAAGTACATCGTTCTGGACATGGACAGCTCGGTCAGCCCGACCCATGGCGACCAGGAAGGGTCCGCCTGGAGTGGCCATTTCGACTGTAGCTGCTATCACCCCAACTTTCTGTTCAACCAGTTCGGGATGCTGGAACGCTGCGCCCTGCGCCATGGCAACGTCCACAGCGCCGATGGCTGGCGTGATGTTCTCGACCCCGTCATTGCGCGCTACGCGGAGCGCGACCTTGGTGGCAGGTTCTTCCGGGCCGATGCTGCCTACGCGATCCCGGCGATCTATGAGCGATTGGAAGAAGCGCGGTTCTTCTACGCCATCCGGCTGCCCGCAAACGCGGTCCTCAAGGACAAGATCGCGCATCGGCTAACGCGCCCTGTCGGGCGGCCGTCACTGACCAAGGTCAAGCGGTTCTTCGAGGAATTCGAGTATCAGGCGGCGTCCTGGGACAAGGAACGCCGGGTGATCGCCAAGATCGAATGGCATCCGGGCGAACTGTTCCCGCGTGTCGGCTTCATCGTCACCAACCTGCCGATGGAGCCGGACTGGGTGGTGCGGTTCTACAACCAGCGCGGCACCGCCGAGCAGCACATCAAAGAGGGCAAATACGCCTTTCGCTGGACGCGGCTGTCGTGCCGGAAGTTCCGCGACAATGAGGTGCGGCTGCAACTGCACGCCCTGGCGTACAACCTGGCCACCTTCTTGCGCTGCATCGAGCTGCCCGAGGCCATGGCCGACTGGTCGTTGACCAGCCTGCAACTGAAGCTGATCAAGATCGGGGCACGTGTGGTCCGTCACGCCCGCACCATCACCTTCCAGCTGGCCGAGGTCGCTGTCACCGGCACAATGGTACGCGCCATCCTCGCCGCTATCCGCCGATTGCGAGCGCCACCGCTATGCGCATGATCGCGATCCACGCTCAAACTGAACGAAAGCGGCTGGACAGATCTGTCCGCTGCGCTGAAAAACGCCGCCCCTGGGCAAGGAAACAGCGGCTTCGCGGTCTGATCCGTCCAGATCCAGCAGTCTGCGCGACCGCAGGTGCCGCTTGCGGCAGAAAATCCTTGTCTAGGAACCGTACTCAATTTCGGATTCCCGTTTTCGCAGGGAGATGCTTCACTTCTGCTGACTGGCAGGAGGATGCGATGGCGCGCTACGACCTGAGCGATGAAGAGTGGGGGTTGATCGAGCCGTTGTTGCCGCGGCCCGGCAAGGGCAAGCGACGGGTTGATGACCGACGTGTGGTGAACGGGATTTTCTACGTGCTGCGCACCGGCGCGCCGTGGCGTGACCTTCCCGAGCGCTACGGCCCTTACACCACGGTCTACAACCGCTTCAACCGCTGGGCGAAGCGCGGTATCTGGCTGAAAGTGTTCGAGGAACTGGCTGGACGTTCGCCACAGTCGCTGCAGTTGATCGACAGTTCCATCGTCCGCGCCCACCAGCACGCTGCGGGCGGAAAAAAGGGGGCGAGGATCACGCCATTGGCCGTTCTCGTGGCGGACTGAGCACCAAGATCCACGCCGTCGTCGATCAGGACGGGCTGCCGGTCCGACTGCACCTCACGCAGGGACAGGCGTCGGACAAGACAACGGCTCCGCTCCTGCTGGATGCGCTGCCGCCGAGCACGGTCGTCGCGGATCGCGGGTATGACAGCATGGCTTTGGTCGAACGGGTCGCCGCGCGCGGCGGGGCGGCGCACATCCCGACCCAAAGCCGCGTGCGCCGGCAACGGACCGTCCCGGCCGACCTCTATCGTCGGCGCAATCTCGTCGAACGGTTCTTCTGCAAGCTCAAGCAGTTCCGCCGTATCGCAACCCGATTCGACAAGCACGCAACCAACTTCCTTGCCGCAGTTGCCCTCGCCTCAATAAGGATATGGTTGAGAGCTATTGAGTCCGCGCTCTAGCGCTCGGATACAGGCGATCTTCACCTCAAACGACACGCCACTTGGGGAATGCAGGCTGATGCGAATATATGTCCGACAAGAGATGCCAAACCACCCTGCAAACACAAGACAAGGGTCTCGATCGTGAGCATATTGAACCCACCACTGCACAATCTTGACAGGCGACAGGTCTTGCTGGGCGGCGCGGCGCTGCTGGCGGCTCCGTTCGTGCTGACCGGGCGCGCCTTCGCGGCGGAAGGCGGCGCGGCGTTGCCGATCCCGCCGATCCTAGAGGCCGACGGCGCGCAGCCGGTCACGCTGACCGCGCGAAAAGGCAGCCACGCCTTCGTGCCCGGCACGCAGACGCCGACGCTAGGGTATGAGGCCGATTACCTCGGGCCGACGCTGCGAGTGCGGCGCGGGCGCACCGCGCAGATCGACGTTGTCAACAGGACCGACGACGTGGTCACGGCGCATTGGCACGGGGCCCATGTCCCGGGCAACATGGATGGCGGCCCGCAGACGGCCTTCGCCCCCGGCCAGACGTGGTCGGCGCGGTTCGATGTGCATCACCCGGCGGCGACGCTGTGGTATCACAGCCATGTCCACGGCAAGACCGGGCCGCAGGTCTACCACGGGCTCGCGGGCCTGTTGTTGGTCGACGATCCCGCCGCGCCCGACGGCCTGCCTTCGGACTATGGTGTGAACGATATCCCGCTGGTGGTGCAGGACCGCAGCTTCGACAGCTCCGGGCGGCTGGTCTATGACATTTCCGGCATGATGTCCCTGATGGGCGGTTTTCTGGGCGACACGATCTGCGTCAACGGTGCGGTCCGACCGGTCGCGGATGTGCCGCGCGGACTGGTGCGGCTCCGCCTGCTCAATGGCTCGAACGCGCGGTTTTATGATTTTACCTTTGCCGACGGGCGGCAGTTCCATCAGGTCGCAAGCGACGGCGGGTTGCTGCCCGCGCCGGTCGCGCGCAATCGCATCGCCCTGGCCCCGGCCGAGCGCGCCGAGATCGTCGTCGATTTCAGCGCGGACAGCGCGCCTGTCCGCCTGATCAGCAGCGACCTCGCGCAGGGTGGCATGATGGGGGGCGGCATGATGGGCGGTGGGGCCGGTTCCGGCGGAACGCTGGATATCCTGACCTTTTCGCCGGGATCAGCCCAGGGCAATGCTCCCTCCGCACTGCCCGCCGCGCTCCCCGCACCGCCATTCGATCTCGGCGCCCCAGTGCGCACCCGCGAATTCCGGCTCGATATGCACGCGGGGTCCATGATTGGGTCGATGGCCAGAAGGCTATTCGGCGCCACCGGCAGTATCATGGGCATCAACGGCAACGCCTACGACATGGGCCGCATCGACGCGGCCCTGACCCTCGGCGAGACTGAGTTGTGGCGGGTGAGCGCGCCCATGATGGTGCATCCGTTCCACGTGCATGGGTGTTCGTTCCAAGTGGTGTCGCGCGGGGGCCAGCCCGTCGACCCCGCGACAGAGGGACACAAGGATGTGGTGGTCGTCGACGCAAGCGGCGTCGAAATCCTGGTCCAGGTCAACAAAAAGGCGGATGCGGCAGATCCGTTCATGCTGCATTGTCACATCCTTGAACATGAGGATGCCGGCATGATGGCGCAATTCACCGTGACCTGACCTGCGAGGGGCAAATGCAGAATAAATTCTCCGGGGCCCTTTGATCCTCCAGTTACTGGAACCCCTATGTTCGAAAATATCGAAGCCGCGGTTGACAGGAATCCGCCGCAGGAAAAGGAGTAACAAGGATGGGAATGGGATTTGGAATGGGTTTCGGCGGCATCTGGATGTTGCTGATACTGGTGCTCGTGGTGCTGGCGATTGCCGGACTGGTCAAATATCTGCGCAAGTGACGCGGGATCAAGTGACGCAAGGCGAAGGAGAAAGAAGATGAGCTACACGATAAACCGCAAGCTAGACGGCGCGACCATGGACGCGGCCGAAGAGCGCGTGCGCGCCGCCCTGACCGAGGCCGGTTTCGGCGTGCTGACCGAAATCGACGTCAAGGCAACGATGAAGAAGAAGCTGGACGAGGACATGGCCGGCTACAAGATCCTCGGTGCCTGCAACCCGAAGATGGCGCACCAGGCCCTGGGGATCGAACCGCGCGTGGGTGCGATGCTGCCCTGCAACGTGATCCTGCGCGAGGTCGACGGCGGGGTCGAGGTTTCGGCGATCGACCCGGTGGCCTCGATGCAGGCGATCGAGAACCCACAGCTGACCCGCGTGGCCGGCCAGGTGCGCGACATGCTGGCGGGCGTGGTGAAGGATGCCTGAGGAAGCCGTCGTCGCGCCCCAGGTCTGCATCACCGTGGGCGTGACCCGATGCGCGGTGCCGGGACCCGATGGACCGCTTGATATCCGGCGGATCGCTGACCCAAAGCATCGGCTGTCGCCCGAGTGGGCGCACACCTCGCGCCCCGCACCTCCGGCGGTCTTGCAACCGCTGGTGCCGGTGCCGGGCGTGGTGCCGCTGGGCGAGCTTGAACTGATCGAGGCGCTGCAGGACCCCTATATCCTGATCGTCGACAGCCGCAAGCCCGAGCAATTCGCCAGATACACCATCCCCGGCGCGATCAACCTGCCGTTTACCGACCCCGAGACGGCGCTCGAGGCGCTGGGATGTCGGCGCACCGGCGACGGCTGGGATTGCAGCGGCGCGCGCCCGGTGGCGATGTTCTGCAACGGGGTCTGGTGCGGCCAGTCGCCCACGCTGATTCACAAGCTGACCGCCGCCGGCTTTCCGCCGGGACACATCTATTATTATCGCAACGGCCTGCAGGGTTGGCTGTTGCAGGGGTTGAGCGTCTGGACGCCGGGCGAGGCGGACGTCTTCCATATCTGAACGGGTCCGACCGGATCCATTCACCCGGAAGCGAGGGACCAATGAACGCGCTGACACAATATGCCCTCCTGCTCGGCCTGACGCTGGGCACTGTGGCGCTGGTGCTGAGCCTCTACGCGCTGGCCCGCGCCATCGGGCGCACCCGCGTCGAACCGGTCAAGGACGTGCCCGCCACCGCCGGCAGCCTGGCGCGCGATCCGGTCTGGGTGCGCTATCACGCGCGCTACTATGGCTATGCTCTGTTGTTTCTGGCCTTCGATATGGAGATGGCCTTCATGTACCCGTGGGCTGTCGTCTACCGCGAGGAAGGGCTGGTGGCGCTTCTCGACATGGGCGTGTTTCTGGCGATCCTGTTTCTCGGTCTGCTCTATGGCTGGAGCCAGGGCGCGTTCAGGCGGCAATGACGATGCTGGGCGCCCATCAATCCGCGCGCGCCGGGGCGTTTGCGCCGCTGCGCCGCCTGATCGCCGGGGCGATGGCGCGCGACCTTCGGGCGCTGGTGGTGCCGGGGGTGGATGTGGCGTTGGCGGCGGGACTGGATCTTTCCCGCGCGGGTCTGACCGAAGCCGATGGGCCGCGCCAAGCCAATGTGCTGCTGGTGATGTTGCCGTTGCCCGCGCCGATGCTCAAGGCGGCGACCGTGGCCTACGCGCAGATGCCGCGCCCGCGCACGGTTCTGGTGCTGGGTGAGGGCGTGATCGCGCCGTTGCCCGAACCCGACAGCGTGCGCTAAACGTCATGCTGCTTTAGGCAGACGCACCACTTCCGCGATCTCCGCAGCGATCTCCTCAACAGTGTGGGTAGCGGTGCTTCTTGCCAATCGGTCGGCGAGTGAAGCCGAATACCCGATCACTTCGCGCTTCGAGACGTTGTGCCAGATCGGCAGCAAGATTTGCTCGCCCGAGACGGCGCGGGTCACCAGCCCGTCCAGCTCGTACTCCGGCCACCCCTTGCCGAAGAATGCCTGTTAATGACATTCATTTTCCGTTGACGTTGGCAATGTCAATCTGCACGATACCGCTAACTGAATATTGTTAAGTTTCTTGCGTGGGCGAAATATGACGACACGACGCAGGGAAATCCGCGCGGCAGGAGCATCAAGCGGCTTCGAGGGTAGGGCGCGACCATCCTGGCCGATGGATGGCATTGGCCGCAACCCTCGGGCAGATGGGAACCTGTGATCGTGGATGGGGCGGAAAATATCGTTCCCCGTCCGAGCGACAATGCTCCAGATGAAATCCTGATACCCGACCTGCCGCGCAGCCGCATTAAGCTCCAACACCTCCGTTATTTCGTGGCGGCGGCAGAGCACGGCAGCTTCCGAAAGGCGGGCCGAGCACTCGATATCGAAGAGTCGGCCATCAGCCGCCGCATTCGCGACATGGAAGATGAACTCGGCGCGTCCCTGTTTCAGCGTCATGCTGGTGGAGTTCGCTTGACGCTTGCCGGCCAGCGGTTTCTGAAGCCAGCGAGGACGGCGCTCCGGCATATCGACGCAGGCGCCAGTGAAGTCGCTGCGGTTGGCCGGTCCGAGGAGGGACACGTCCGGGTCGGCGTCTTCTCGTCGCTTGCGTCCGGCTTCCTGTTCGACCTGCTGCGACGGTTCGGTAAACTCCATCCGAATGTCCGGGTCGATCCCATCGAGGGAAACCCGGCGGAGCACGTCGCTGCCGTCCGGACATTGAATCTCGACGTGGCCTTTATAACGGGCACGAAGACCTGGGACGGCTGTGAGACCGAGCATCTGTGGTACGAGAGGGTCTTCGTCGTGTTGCCCGACGATCATCCCCTGGCAAACAAGGTCGAACTCGGATGGCCGGACCTGGTGTCGGAGCGGTTCATCGTGAGCGATGTTGCCCCGGGCCAGGAAATCCACGACTACCTGGTTGCACACCTTGCAGACCTCGGCAGCCATCCTGAGATTCACCCCCAACAGGTCGGACGCGACAACATCCTTTCCCTGGTTGCCGTAGGTCGCGGCCTCACGCTGACGAGCGAGGCTACGACCGTCGCGCAGTTTCCTGGCATCGCTTATCGGCAACTCGCTGGTGAGGTATTGCCGTTCAGCATGGTCTGGTCCGCCCGAAACGATAACCCCGCATGCCGGCGGCTGCTGAGTTTGGCGCGCACCCTGGGCCACACGGCAAGGGCATCTCACCAGTCGGCCTGACATCGGTGACGGACAGACCACGCCGCGGCCCGCCTGGCTATTCGACCGACTTTTCGACAAATCCGAGAGTGTTGGCGTTTTCGACGAGCGTTCGCACTTTGGCGCGGTCGAGACCGGAGGGAACTTCGGCCTCGATTTCGAGCCTGAGCTTCACATCGCTTCCGGGCAGTGTCGTGAGCTGCTCGACAATGGCCTCGACGATCTGATGCATGTCTCTCGCCGGTCTCTCGGCGGAAATCATCACCATACCGGTAAATCGGGTCGGCTTCCGTTCGGCGGGAGTCGGCTCGGATGTGCCGCCAGTGGGCTGCTCGCCGGTAGCCGGCGTTCCGTCCCCCGGCTCCGCGGGAGTGCCCGCCGACCCCGGCTGAACGGGTGTCGGACGATGCGCCTCCGCCACGTCCGGCTTCACGATGACGCTGTCGCTATCGATGACAACAACGGCGTTGCCAGCGCGCTCAATTGCCAGACCCAGATAGGTGTCCGACTTCTCATCCCATCGTTCAGCATATGCGAAGGGGCCAGGAATCATGGCGCTAACGGCCGCTTGCACGGCTTTGACCAGGACGTCCTGATTCTTCACGCGCGGGAGGTAGATGTAGCGGTTGAGGTACTCCCGCAGGTCTTTCAGAGAGAGATGCGGCTTGCCATTCCAGATGTATTTCTGAAGATCACGATCAAGCCGCGCCGGTCCCAACTCGGTCAGCAGACCCTCCTCGGCCACTAGCTTCTTGCTCGCCCGCGCCAGCAGACCGTCCTGCGCTGGAATCTTGCCGGAAGCCCACTCTACATCAGCTTGGGCACTTTCCTGGACTGGATAGTGCAGGTAGCACCACGCCTCCTTGAGGCGGGTTTTCATCGTCTCGTTGGATTCGGCCAGCTTGGCCTTTGCGAGCGCGCTATCGCTCTGGGTGAGGTTGAGCCGCTCGGTGTCACGAACAATCTCGCCCCAAGCCAGGGAGGCGCGCACGGCATCCTTCAGGTTGTCGAGCTGGCGAGCATCCGCGGCGATGAACACCAGCATGTTGCGATAGACGCGCGGCGTGCTGCCGCGCTGCATCAGGATGTCCTTCGCCTCGATCAGGGCGTCAGAGCCGTCACGGCCATTGTGCGGGTGCGCGACGCCGAGCACAACGGCTCGCACTCCGCCAGCTTCGTCAGGCACTTCGGCCGAGGCGGCAGGAGCTACCTGCACGGCATCGAAATGCCCGCGATCTGCAAGGCCATTCACAAATCGTCCGAGCTCGGTGTCGATCGTGACGTCGACAAGAGCAGCCTCTACCTGGGCTGCTTTGTCTGCCGCGATGCGGTTGAGGCTCGCCGACATCGAGTACCAGTACCGGCCAAGATCGGCGTGCATGAACTTGGCCTGGTTGGTGAGCCGCCGGAGCGCATCGCCGAAGATCGCCGGGCGCTCTCCGGGCTGCACGACGCCGAGATTGATCTGCTTGTCGTCCAGTCCGGTGTTCTGCTGCTGGTGCGTTGGCGCCGTTCCCATAAAGATCGCGCGGGCAACTCGCCGTGTGGCCGAGTAGCGGTTCAGGTTCGGGGCCGACTGATCGATCTTGTAGGGTGTAGATGCCGTGCCATCGACATCGCCGGCGATGATCGATTGCCAACTCACATCCAAATAATGGAGCAGTTCAGGTTCCACGCGGGGCGAACTCACCGCCACGCTGCCGGGCATGATCATCACCGACGGATCGCCGCTCATCCACAGCTCGTGGATGGCCTGCGCCATCAGGCGCAGAACGCCGCGCGTGCGCTGGAATTTTTCGAGCGAGCCCCAGCTCGTGTAGAGCTGATCAAACAGTTCGGGATGGATCGGATAGGCCTTCTCCAGCTTGCGCCGGTAGTCCTCGTCTGCGCAGCCTTGCGGGAAGTCGTTGGCATTTTCGCGATAGAGCTTGGCGAATTGCTTGAGCGTGTTGTCGCGATGGTGGAACTTGTCGCCCGGAATTTCCTTGAACAGCCGCCGCCGGACGATCTCGTAGCTCTCTTCCTGGCTCGCGGGTCGCCACGAGGATTCTACGCGGCTGAAGGTCTGCTTGAGGCGCGCCAGGGCCTCCTGCCCACCTTCGCCGCCGACCTCGATTTGTGAAGCCGGCAAGGATGCGACCAGCAGAGTCTGGGGACTGGCCTTGACGGCCTCTGTAAGCGACTGGACGAAAGAGAGGTTCGCGTCGAACGAACCGGAGGGCAGCCCTTCGACCCTGTAGATTTGCCGAAGATAGGCAACCCATTCGTCGATCAGGATAAGGCACGGCGCGTATTTTTTGAAGATCGCCTCGAGCAAGTTTGAACCGGGCGCAATACCGCTGGCATCATTCTCCGCAACCATGTTGAAGGCTTCTGCGCCCCCAAGCTGCCACGCCAGCTCGCCCCAGGTCGTGCGGATCTTGCGGCCGCCTTCGGCGTTGAGCACGTCCTGCGGCCCCCGGGACGTACCAACCAGCACCGCGCGGTTGATCCCTGCGGGAACGCTCAACCCGTTCTGATCCAGCAACCGGTCAAGTCCCGACAGGTCCTGAACCGGGGTGCCGCCCGCCATGTGGTAGAGGGCCAGCATAGAGTGCGTCTTGCCGCCGCCGAAGTTGGTTTGCAGCTCGACAACGGGATCTCCGCCGCTGCCCGATAGCCGCTTGGCCGCGCCAACCAGGAGCGTGCTCAGACCTTCCGTCAGATAGGTCCGGCTGAAAAACTGCTTGGGATCGCGATATTCGGCCGGGGCGCTGCCAGCGTGGACCTTGGCGAGGTCGGCCGCAAACTCTGCCTGCTGAAACTCTCCGGTGGCCACGTCGGGATGGGGCTCAACGATCTCGCGCCATGGCAGCAGACCGGCCACCGTCTCCACCGAGATTTCAAGGCGCTGGGTCTTCCGGCGCTCCTCGTTGCGCTGAAGCTCGGTGAATTTTGTGCGCAGGATGGTATCCCGCATCTTGGAAAGCTGCTCGGCGACTTCGCCGGCGCTGATTGCCTCCATTAGCCGGCGCATGGAATCGAGCGCACGCTCGGCGTCGTCGTAAGTGAAACTCTCATTGTGCGAGAGCTTGTTGCGGACTTCGAGCAGCTCGGACACATATGACCGTTCAGGGTGGCCGAGCACGGTCGCGAATGCGTCCTTCCAGAAGGCCATCATCGCCTTCAGCAATCCCTGTTGATCCCAGCCGACTTCACCGGCGGAGTTTGGCCTCAGGCCCTGGACACGCTGAACCACTTCCACTTGCCAGTGACCCGTGATCGAGCTTTCCAGCCGCTTTTCGACGAAGGGAATGAGCGCCGATGGCAGCAGTTCCATTCCCTCGAATACGTATTGGCGTGTACTCTTGGCCACGTCCGTTCCCCCTTAGATGTCCAGCCGGATCTGGCGATCGCCACTCGTGTCGTGGATTGACGCGGCCTGCCGCGTCAGTTCCGCCCAGTCGGCGATCAATGCGTTGTAGGCAGTGGCCTCCTTCGCATCCTTCCGCTTGTTGGCGCTGATGTCGTAGAGGCAGTAGGCGAGGTCCTTCACCGCCTCGGCCCTAGTGTTGATCTTCTTCAACAGGACGGCGGTGTCGTGCGATATCCCGTCCTTCTCATGCTGTCGGACGAGGTGCTGGAGGCACTCCCACACCGTGAGATGGCGGTCTTCCTCCGGCTCCCAATCGTCCTCGAGTTCATCGCGGGCGAGGATGCGAACCTTGCCGGCGGCGCTTTCGACAATTCCGGCGTGCTTGACGCTCTCGACCGAGATGCCGCGCGCGCGGGCGAGGTTGTCGGCCACGCCGTAATCGCCTTTGCCAACGCCGTGCTGCTCGAACCAGGTGATGGCAAAACGGGTGTCGGCGTCGAACTCGCCCTGGATGCCGCCGAGATATTCGTCGAGTTCCCGATTGATGAGTTGGAGCGCGGTCTTCACGCTCATTGGGCTGTCGTCGGATTCCAGCACGGCCTTGTAGCGCGAGAAAACGCCCATGCCCGGGCCGATGGCCGATTGCGGCATATCGGCCGGGGCAATGTTTGCCGCCTGAAGCTCGGCGATGGCCGGGGGCAGTTCGCGTTTCAGGGCGCGGATGAACTCGGCGCGGGTGATAGTGTCGGCGGTCGCTTTCTTTTTGCGGCAGACAAGGACAACCGAGTTGGCGAGGGCGTTGGTCCCAGAAGCGACAGTTCTTGCCGCACGCTCTGTTCGAACCGGCCAAGTGCCAACAATCGAATATCCTGCATTAATCACTGCCTGCAGAAAGGTGGACCAGCCTGTCGAGGTGAGTCCTTCTTGCTCCACTTCACTTTGCTTGAATGCATAATAAATTGTAGCCGGCAGGTCAGGCGAAGACTGTTTTGCGAGACTCGTGATGGCTTCGGTCATTCCTTTAAGAAAGAAGTCTTCTGCCTCTGCCTTGCTACCATGTCGATAAGCGACGGCAACGAGTTCTTCCGACTTGGGCACTGCAAGAACCGAAGTCAAATCTGGGAACACCGGCTTAGTCGCGCGCCTCAGCCAAACATAGAAAAAGTCGGATAGGTCTGCATAGGCAATATTATCGTAATAGGGCGGATCCGAGGAGATCACAGCGTTTTCCGGCAACACCACCTGCTGAGCATCTTGTTGGCGCAAAGAGCCTATGTTGCGAGGCTGGAATTCGGATATCGCCTTATATATCCATTCGATTGCCCCGCCAAAATTTCCGGTGCTATCGCTCAGGAAGTTACATTCCGCAAAATCCCAAGTCATCGGAATAGCTTGGCGTGCGAAGGTGAAGCGAATGAACCCGCTATGCGCCCAAGTTGCTATCGTACTACCTGCATCGGCCATTCGGTCTATGGCGAAGGCCAAGTATACGCTCACAGCCTCCGCATAAGCCTTTGCACCAAGACCGCCGTCCCGCAGAGGCAGGTCGTCCGACTGCAGTCCCGCAGCAACTGCATCTGCTTCGACCTTATCGCGTGCTTCATGAACCAGATCACTGAAGGCACTCAGGCCAAAGATCTGGCGATCTGTGAACAGTTTGCCCCACTGGTCGAGCCCGTATCCGTAGCAGGTTCCACCCGTAAGACGTTCCGGCGTTTCGCCGTAGAGGAAAGTCTCTCGGCATTCCTCTGCGCGGTCCGAAATCTCCGGAGCAAAGGCTCGGGAAACGTGCAGCTCATCAGGCGCGACATAAACCCTGCCACCTTTTCGCTCAGCGATTATGCCGATTAGCGTTTGGCCCAGCTTCCCAGACTTTCCAGCGCTTTTCACATAGTCGGCAGTGATCGCCGAGCCGGACATCAGGCACCGGAAGTTCGCGCGCTGTAACTTGGTGCCATCCTTCGCTGCGGCGATTTCTGCCTTCGTGCCACCATGTCGGATGCGATATGAGATCGTTTTAGCTTGCCGATCAACAAGAGGCTCAATCCACGCCTCCTTCCCGGCCTTCGAACTCAGCAGGAAGCTCGACGCGATCGGCACTTGCACATCCGAGAAGGCAGGGTCCGGGCTCGGCACCGTCCGCGCCCAGATCCACGCGATCACCGTCGCCTTGCCGCCACCATATTCCTTCGGCAGGTCCACCTGCGGGTATAGATGTCCGATGCGCTCCCACGCCTTCTCGCGCATCCACTCGCCGTAGTATTTCACATCCTCGGCCAGCCCCTCGGCGTTGCGGTAGAACGACCGCTCCTTGATGCCAGGGTGGATGGGGGGCATGTCCTTGAACTTCGGCGGGATCTCGATCATCGCCTTGCCGATCATCACAGCCACCGGGTTCAGGTCGGACCCGTAGGCGGGCAGGCCCAGCCGCTGCGCCTCGAGCGGGATCGACCCGCCGCCCGAGAACGGATCATAGACCGGGGGCAGCACGCCGCCGCAGCTGCGCCGGATCTCGGCCCGCGCGCGTTCCAGCACCTCCTCGTTGGTCGAGTTCTCCCATTTCACCAGATCCTCGATGATGGCGAAGAGCCGCTTGCGCTCGATCTCGACCGCGACATCCTCCAGCGTCGGCTCAGGCGCACTCGCCGCCGTCCCCTGCGCTGAGGCCTTGCTCTTCTCCCAGGCGGCCAGGCGCTCTGGAAGCTCCGCCTCCGCCTGAGCGCGGAGTTTCGAGTCGGCGAGCAGTTCATCGACGCGAGAAGAAGGGTCGTCGACGAGCTGGGCGAATAGTACAGCCCGGCATGCCGCCAGCGGTCGCCGAGCCCACCACAAATGCAGTGTGGACGGATGCCCATGCCGGATCGACTTCTCACGCGCCGACGCCGCGTTGATCGCTTCGAGTGGAATGGCGACTTCGATGAGTTTCTTTTTGTATGTCATTGTGGCCCTACGTGATGTCGTTCTTGAGGTGTCCGGGAAAGTACCCGACGACAACGCGGCCGGTCTCAGCGTCCCAGAAATAGTATAGGCGGAAGCCCAGCCGCTCATCGCGGCTGTTGCTGCCTTTCAAATGCCAATCAAGCTCGCGCGTAGAGTCCTGATAGCGAACGAAATATGCTCCTCCAAAGTTCTTTGCCTTGTTTTCTTGGGCAAAGCATGGAGTATTTTCCAAACCAAGCTCCCCGAGCCTTTGTTCAAAAGCATTCTTGTGCTCGATGCCGCCGATGCGGCGCATGGGGACATAGAGATTCCGCATCATTAGGAGCGCGTTGTAGACAAGTGCGACATCCTTGAAGTCTGAACCCCTCGCAGCCTTGATCGCCTTGGGATGCAGCTCCACTTGGCCACTGAGATGAGCTTGCGCCCAGGTCTCGATCTCGTCCAAGCTGTCCGGAAAAATCGGCTCTGCGCTCTTCGGGTGCTCTGCAAGCACCGCATCAAGGCGGGCCTGGAGCGCCATATAGCTCGCCTTGATCTGCCGCAGTTCCGACAGAGCCTGTTGCCGCTCGGCGTCGGCGTTAAGCGCCAGCTCAAGACTGGCTTCGGCCTCTTGCTTCGCCGCGCGCAACTCCTCGTCTGCTAGCCGCAAAAGCTCGGTGTCGCCTTGCCCTTCGGCTGAGGCACTTTCGCGAGCCCGTTGCGCCGCGATGCGCTTGACGTGCTGAAACGACGGTTGCTCCCGTTCGAGAACGTCGCGCGGGCGAGTGATCCGAAGCGCCTGCTCAACGAGGAAATCCGCAAAGGTTGAGCCGACACTATCTCCCCAGTCAGCGATGCGTGCGGCAGTCGCGACTGGATGGTCGGTCGGGAGATGCGCGTCGGGGCTAAAGCCAGGATTGTAGGTTCGAACTGCCTGGCGATAGACCGAGAACTCTCGCCCCACGCGGTTCGTCAAAGAGAATGCCGCTTCGGATGTAATGACAACAGCATGCACAAATCCGACCGTCCTTCGGATGAAGGCGTGGACAGGAATTGCCGTCTCGTCGGCGTTTGCGCTTCCCTCTGGTGTAGCGAAGACGACAACGGGATGATGACGATGCGGCGCTTCCAAAAAGGCTACAAGCTCATCGACATCCTGCTCTGACTCCACGAGCCACGGATCAGCCGATGTTGGGCGCCCATCAAGATAGGCGTCCTGCGTAAATGCAACGCCACGAACGAAATTGGGTATCGAGCGAGGAATCGGCTCGGCGCTTCCCCGCTGTGCGCCGATGAGACGAACTCCGAAAACTGCTTCCGTGGCGCTCCGCTCCGCGATACCTACCTCGGTAGTCCAGATGCGCGACGTATCTTTGAGTCGCTCGCGCAGTCTGAACGCCCAATACCGAGGCTCTTCCAGCTTGATCGCCTCGGCCTGTTCAGAATTGTCCTGATCAATCTCAAATGAATCCCCATCCCAAGCGCCGGCGGGAATATTTCTCAGGTTTCTGCCGGGATCGAATCCCCACCTCAAAACTCGCTTTTGCAACTCGCGGAAAATGTCGGGACCACGAACAACAAGCCCGACCTGCGACGCGATTTGCACGAAGATGCGCTGCTCAGCGTCATGCACGGAAATGTTCTCAGCAGTCTGCCTCATGTGATTCCCCCATTATGCCGGCTCTCGCGCCCGCTCCAGCAGGCGTCGGAGGTCGAACTGGATCGCGGTTTCGAGAAACGACGGCTCCCGCTCAACGAGCGGGCCGCGCACATAGCGCGGCACATGAGCGAAGCCGCCATTGACGGAGACGATCGCCAGGATGAACTTCTCCGGCTCGTGCAGCGAAGTGATGATCTCCTGCCGCGTGAGCATCACGGTGTCCGCGCCGTCGATCCGTCCTTTGACCTCGATGAAGCGCAGGTGCCCCGATTTCGGATCGTGCGACGCGATGTCGTAGCCGATCTTTTGCGCGGAGACGTCGACAGGAACATGCCCGAGCGCGCGTTCTGCGGCCATGACTGCTTCCATCGCGGCGAGTTCGATCGCGCGCCGCGCCGCCGGATCTTCGGCGAAACGGTCGGGTACGGCTGGTGATTGACGAGCGACGAGAAGACCTCGCGGAATCACCACCATCCCGCCACGCACACGGGGTGGCTGCGAAGTGATGAACCGCTCCTGCTCCAATTGGTCCATTCGGCGCTTCTGGCGCTCGGCCAGTTCTTCGGCGCGTCGCTGCGCATTTTGCCAGCTCAGTCGTGCCTTTTTGCCGGCCTTCTCCTCCTCCTTCAGTTCGAAGGCCCGAGAGTCCCAGTAATTGATTTCCTTCTTGAGCCGGGCTCGAACTTCCTGTTCGACTTTGTCGATCTCCGGAAGGCGGCGGGCCTTGATCTCCGCGACATGCCCCTGTGCCAGCTCCACGGTGGCGAAGCGGATGGCTGTCTTCTCCAGTTCACTCGTCAGCCAATCCTCATCCAGTAGATTGCCGACGGCGTCGATCTCTTCGGTAGTTGCGGGGCGAAGGTTGAGATGCGGCGCGATACCAGCGTTGACCGCATCACCCGCCTTGTCGATCGCGGCGAACTGTAGGCGTTGCGAGATCACATGCGGTTTGCCGCCGCTCGTCATCCGTCCATCCTGCACCGCGTGTTCTAGAAGGAAGATCGCCGAGAGGCTATCGCCCGGGTCAGTGTCATCGACCAGGATCGCGCCCTGTCGCATGATCTGCTCATACTGTTCCCGGATCAGGCTGATCACTGCTTCCAGCAATGGGTGCCCAGGACAGATGAAGGCCGCAACCGGCTGCTGGTTGATCAGGCTCTTTTCGAAGCAGATCCGCTCGTACTGCTTTTGGATCGGCGCACCGGTGCCGATCTGCCGATCGCGTTCGCGGATGCGCACCGGCACGTGAGTGACTTCCCAGCGCCCTTCTTCGCGGCGCTTGAGTCGGCCGCCGAGATGCTGGAATGCCTCGACGAAGAAACTCTGGATATGATGCGGCTGAAGGCGCAGTGCTTCGGCCCGTTCCATCTCGAGCCGCAGCTCCTCGACTTTGGCTTCGGGCATGGTGTCGTTGGTCAGAGCCCGCCGCCGGAGCAGCTCAAGCAGGTGAGTCCGGTCGACCGCGCCATCGACCTGCTGCAAAAGGCGAGCCTTCACGTCGTCCTGCTCGCCATACTGAATCGCCTGGAACAGAAGGTCCTTGAGCGCGGTGCCCTCGAAAAGTTCGCCGAGCACGTCATAGACGCGCCCACCCAGGGCCTCGCGCGCAGCCTCCAGCTTTTCGAGGAGGCGGGCATAGACTTCGCCCTCGCGCGTGTCAGCTGCGACCAGGTTCCAGAGGTGGCAAACCTCCGTCTGGCCGATGCGATGGACGCGGCCGAAGCGTTGTTCAATCTTGTTGGGATTCCAGGGCAGGTCGTAATTGACCATCAGATGCCCGCGCTGAAGGTTGACGCCCTCGCCGGCGGCATCGTTCGCGATCAGCACAAGCAGGTCCTTGTCCTGCATGAAGCGTTCGACCACCTTGCGGCGTTCCTCGCGTGATACGCCGCCGTGGATCACATCGACCGCTTCGGGGTTGCCAAGACGCGCGCGCACCTTTTCGAGCAGGTAGTTCAGGGTGTCCTTCGGTTCGGTGAAGATGATCAGCTTTCGGCGGTTCTTGGCCGAGTCGATCATCAAATCATCGTCGAGGATGCGGTTGAGCTGGCTCCATTTCGTGTCCACGCCGGAGCGCAGCACGCCAAGCGCCATGGCTTCGAGGCTTTTCAGCGTCTCGACCTCAAGAGCGAGCTGCTCCACAGTCTCGGCGGTCGTCGCACCGGTGGAGATCAGGTCCTCGAGCTCGTCGATTTCCTCCTGCCCATATTCCTCGATGTTGCGCAGGATGTCGGCATTGACCGCCCGCTCGTCGAAGCCTGCCTGGCGACCCTTCGTAGCAAGGCGCGCCTCGCCGAGCTCGCTTTCCAGACGCTCGCGGCGGCGCTTCAGCGATTGGTAGATTGCGGCAGGCGAAGACGCCAGGCGGCGCTGGAGGATCTGCAAGGCGAAGCCAACATTGTTCCGCTTCTTGCCGTCGCCCTCAGCAAAGCGCTGCACGCGGTTCATCTCGGTCCGCACGTACTCAGTGACCGCCGTATAGAGCGCGGCCTCACCCTCGGAGAGCTCATACTTGACAGTGTAGGCCCGACGCTCGGGAAACAGCGGCCGGCCATCGAATTTGAGCAGTTCCTCCTTGGTCAGCCGCCGCATCATGTCTTCTGTATCGGCATAATGGACACCATCGCGGAACCGGCCCTCGAAGCGGTCACCGTCAAGCAGAGCCATGAAGAGCTGGAAGTCCTCTTCCTTGCCGTTGTGCGGTGTCGCCGACATCAGCAGCAGGTGGCGACAGGCCTGGCCGAGCTTCTGGCCGATCTGGTAGCGCTTGGTGTATTTGACTTCACCGCCGAAATAGGTGGCCGACATGCGGTGCGCTTCGTCGCAGATGATCAGGTCCCATTCCTGCGCGCTCATGAGCTTGTCCTGGAGCTCTTCATTGCGCGCCAGGACGTCGAGACGCACGATCAGTCGGTTGCGGTCGGAGAACGGATTGCCGGATCGCGACGTCTCGATCATGTCGCGCGTGAGGATGTCGAATTCCAGATTGAACTTCTGGCCGAGCTCGTCCTGCCACTGCTCGACCAGGCTGCCAGGTGCGACGACGAGGCACCGTTCGAGATCGCTGCGCGCGATGAGTTCCTTGATGAGAAGGCCAGCCATGATCGTCTTGCCCGCGCCGGGATCGTCGGCGAGGAGGAAGCGCAGCGGTTGGCGGGGGAGCATCTCGCCATAGACAGCGGAGATCTGGTGCGGCAGCGGATCGACCAGGCTGGTGTGGATCGCAAGATAGGGATCGAAATAGTGCGCCAGTTTGATCCGGTTGGCTTCCGTGACTAGCCGCAGCAATGCACCATCGGCATCGAAGGACCAGGGGCGGCCCGATTTCTCGACTTCGAGCCGATGCTCGTCGTCCCGATAGAGAATGGATTCGGCAACGGTTCCACTGTGATCGCGGAAAACGACGCTAATGGCTTGGTCGCCGATCCAGTCGACGGACACAACCTGAACCGGCTGCGCGGACGTAATGCCGCGGACTGACGCGCCGTTCTTGATATCTTCGAGTCTCGCCCCCATTAGCCGACATGTCCCCCCAATGCGGTCATAGCTGATATTCCGCCTTCTCTAGCGCTGCCTCGGTTTCCTTCCGGTTCACTGTAACAATGTGCTGTGTACGAGCCCTCTGTTTTGCAGCATCGCCAAGCAGGCCTAGTCGTTTGAGCACATAGAACAGCATTGCATAGCGGACGGACAGGGTGCCGTTGCCATGCTCGAACCCGTAATCCTTGGCGACAACTTTCTTTTGGCTCTCCGTCAAATCGGGATGTGGACCGACAACGACGTCAAAGAAATTGTTCCAGAGCCAGTCCTCATCCCCGGACGCTCCGGGCTCATCCTTTCCCCCTACTTCGAGGATGCGCGGCAGCAGAAAGTCTTTGAACTTGTGCTCAAGATGGCAGTAGGCCCGCGCGTGCCAACGGAAGCCGTCATAGCCAAAGGCGTGGGGCGTGATCCTGCGCCATATCGGATCAGGTCGTGACCGGTTCATCGACTGATAATAGATGTCCAGCGAAGCGCCTTCGCGGGTGGCGTCGAGGACATTCCTTAGAACCTCGATATCAATGTCCCGCTTGGGCGTAAGCGCCACATCGGTGTTTGGCAGCACCGCTATCAGAGAATCATGGGCTGGGACGGTCCCTTCGGCGACAGAGCGGAGCTGGGCAAGGTACACATAAGGGTCAGGATCCAGGAAGCGTAGAACAAACTTCTCGGCCGCGACATAGCGCTTGCCGCGTGTGTCGTACACCATATTGCCCGGCGCCCGCTCTTGGTAGAGAGTCAGATCCTTCGACGCCTGCGGAACAGAAACGCCAAAAAAATCAACAATATCGGCGCGGTTGATCGCTCCCTCCCAGAACAGGCGGAACTCGATAAACTCAAGTCGTTGCTCGACGCCCCAGCGCACTTGCAGCCCTCATGCGGTTATAAACTATACACACCTTGACAAGCGGTGCGTATAGTTCATATATGCATCATGGCGATGATAGTCAATGGCGGGGTGGTTGCAATGCGATGCCGATATGCCACCGGACACCCGAGGGTGGTGGTCAGTCTGAGCTTTGGCGCGGCGGTGAACACCGGCGCTGCATCGGCATTGCCCCAACGGCCGACCGAGAACGCGCCTCGAGATGGAGATCGGCCATGACCAATGCGCATCGATCCACCCTGGTCGTTAACGGTCGCCTCGCCATGCGGGAGAGCCGTCTGGCGGCGGGCCGTGACGGTCGCCACGGTCTCCAGATCATGTCCTTCGAGCAGGCCGCTGTCCGGCTGGCGGGTGGCTTCGCCCGTCCCGTCGACGACGAGAGCCTGCGCGCGGCCATCCAGGCGGCCCTGCCCACCACGCCGATGGGTGAACTGGAGACCATAAAGGCTCTTCCCGGCATGATCGACGCGGCAGCCGACACGCTCCACAAAGCCTGGCGCGGGGGCATCGATATTGCCGCACGCGCGGCGGATCATTCGCGTCTCGACGCTATTGCGCGGCTCGAAGCAGCCGTCCTCGACCAGCTTCCGCCCGGCATGATGCGGCCTCTCGACATCGTTGCAGCCGCGACCGCCCGCATTGCTCATGCGCCGGCGGTCCTCGGCCCGATGGAGATCGTCGGCCTTACCGAACTCTCGCCCTGCTGGCGGCCGCTGCTCCAGGCCCTCACCGCCCATATCCCGGTGCAGTGGACGGCCGGCCCGAGGAGCGTTCCGGCATGGCTGGACGGCACGGGCGTCAGGATCACGCGCGAACCGGCGCAAACGCCTGGGATCAGCGCCGTCAGCGCGGCGACCGCCTATCACGAGGCCATTGAGGCGATGCGCTGGGCGCGTAGTCTGCTCGCAACTGGCGTCTCGCCCTCGGAGATCGCCATCGCGACCGCATCGCCCGCCGACTATGACGATCATTTCCTGGCCCTGCGCGCCGACGCCAACATCGACCTGCACTTCGTCCACGGCGTCCGCACCGTCACCACCCGCGAGGGCCAGTCGGCCGCGGCTCTGGCCGACATCGTGGTGCGCGGTCTGTCGCAATCCCGGCTGCGGCGCCTCGCGGCGCTCTGCCGGGACAGCGGGCCGTTCGAGACCCTGCCCGAAGGCTGGCTGCGGGTCCTGCCGACCGATGCGCCGCTCTCGACGCCGGGGGCATGGAATCGCCTGCTCACCCGATTGACGCCGGAGGACTGGCCCGATGGCGCCGACCATGCTCCGGCGCTGTTTACTGCGGTTGAGACTCTGGCCAAAGGACCGGACGCCGCCGGTGAGATCGGAGAAGCCTTCCTCAAGGGCCGCGCGCTCGCGATCTGGCGCAAGGCTCTGCTCGCCGGACCCGCCGCCTCGATCGACGCGACGCTGGAACTCCTGAAGCAGGACGACGGGCTGGAAGCGTGCGTCTGCGTCGCCTGGATGCCCGCCAGCGCGCTCGCCGCGTCGCCCCGCCGCTTCGTGCGGCTCCTCGGCCTCAATTCCTCGCGCTGGCCGCGCGGAATCGCCGAGGACCGCCTGATCCCGGAGCATATCATCCCGACCCCGGTGCTCGATCCGCTGCCGGTCAATCTCGCCGACCGCCGCGATTTCGAGACGATCCTCGCCACGACGGCCGATACCGTCGTTCTCTCTCGCGCCCGGCGCGACAGCGACGGGCGTCTGCTGGGTCGCAGCCCCCTGCTCGCCGGACGTGGCGACGAAACCTATCTGCGCCGCAATGCGACGCCAGCGCACGCCTTCAGCGAAACCGACCGCCTCATGGCCCGGCCCCAGGAGTTCGCCGCCGATCCGCAAGCGGTCGGTGCGCAGAGCTGCTGGCGCGACTGGCGGCAGACGGAGATCACCCCCCATGACGGGCTCGTGCGGGCGGATCATCCGCTCGTTCTCGCCATCCTCGGCCGGACCCAATCGGCCAGCTCGCTGCGCCGCCTGCTGCGCAATCCACTCAGCTTCGTTTGGGTCTATGCCTTCGGATGGCGCGAACCGCAGAGCAGCGCCGAACCGCTCGTGCTCGATGCGCTCGGGATCGGCGATCTCGTCCACATGGTTCTCGATCGCGCCTTGCGCGCCCTCGAAACCGGAGGAGGCCTTGCCTCCGCCGACGCGGGAACCATTGACGCGGCGGTGGCGCAGGCGGCTCAGGCCGTCGCCGCCGATTGGGAGAGCGAGCGCCCGGTTCCGCCGGCCGTCATCTGGGGGCGCACCCTCGACGACGCTCGCGTGATGGCGGGCCGCGCCCTGTCCTATGGCGATGATGTCCTGCCGGGCGCACGCTCCTACGGTGAGGTGCCCTTCGGCGGCTCGGAACCGAAATCACACGCGGAAACGCCTTGGGATACGACCACGCCGGTCACGATCCCCGACACGGGCTTCAACATCGCCGGCTATATCGACCGGCTCGACATCTCGGGTGATGGCAAGCGCGCGCTGGTGCGCGACTACAAGACCGGACGGCCGCCGCGCGGCGACATCCGCCTCAATGGCGGACGAGAGCTTCAGCGCTGCCTCTATGCTTTCGCGGTAAAGGCACTCCTCGGCGACGATGTCGCCATCAGCGCCTCGCTGCTCTACCCGCGCGAGCCCGTCGATCTTCAGCTCGACGATCCCGAGGCCGTGCTGGCAGAGATCACAGGCTATCTGCGCGCGGCAAGGGCGAGTTTCGCCAGCGGCGCAGCTCTGCCTGGCCCGGATACCGGTGGCGATTACGACGACCTCGCCTTCGCCCTGCCGGCCAACGCCAGCGCCACCTATTGCAAACGCAAGATGCCGGCCGCGACAGAGCGGCTTGGCGAACTCGCTCAGATCTGGGAGGCGGAATGATGAGCAGCGTGTCCAAGGTGCTGAAGGACGACGGCGCGCGCCGGGATGCGATCAGCCTCCATGATCGCTCGATCCTGGTCGAAGCCGGCGCGGGCTCAGGCAAGACCGCCGTCATGGCCGGCCGCATCGCCGCCCTGCTGGCCGAAGGCGTCGCGCCGCGTTCCATCGCCGCCGTGACCTTCACCGAACTCGCCGCGAGTGAGCTGCTGTCGCGTGTCCGCGAGTTCGTCGCCGATCTCTCGGCCGGCAGGATCGCGACCGAACTGCGCGTGGCGCTGTCCGATGGGCTGACCCAGGCCCACCGGGACAATCTCGCCACCGCGAGCGCTGCGATCGACGAAATCACCTGCTCGACCATCCACGGCTTCTGCCAGCGCCTCATTAAACCCTATCCGGCGGAGGCCGACATCGATCCCGGCGCCGGCGTCATGGATCGCAACCAGGCTGACCTCACCTTCCTTGAGATTGTCGATGGCTGGCTGCGCGAACGCCTGTCCGGCGGCCACGGCGGCATCCTGGCCGAGATGGTGCTACACAGCCCCGGCGAGACCGTGGCGCTCATCCATAAGATCGCCGAGAATTTGCGCCGCCGTCCCACGCTCGCGGCCCCGCCCGTCTCCCCGCTTGACGGCCACCTGACGGCGTTCCGGCAGGCCGCCGCGGATTTCGCGGGCTTCATGGATGGTGTGGTGGCGGCCGAGCCGGAAACGGTGATGATCGTCGAGCGGCTGGCCGAAATGGCGACCGCCGTGGCGAACAGTCCCGATCCCGCAACGCCTGCGGGCCTCGTCCGCCTCCTGACCTCGCGGCCTCACCCGGACCTTTGCACCAAGGCCGGCGCTTTCGCCTCCTATCGCAAGAAGGGCAAATGGGCCGCCGCGGCCAAGCGGGCTGGTCTCTCCAAGGCCGATGGCGACCGACTGAACGACGCCGCCGAGACCCACTATACAGCCTGCTGCGACGCCTGGGTCGAACTGGCGCAGGCCGCCGCCGGCCATGCCCTGGCGGCGCTGATCGACGAAGCGCGCCCGATCCTGCAACGCTATCGCGAGCACAAGCGCGCCAGCGCCCAGCTCGATTTCGACGATCTGATTTTCGCCGCGCGCGATTTGCTGCGCGACCACGATGCCGTGCGCCGTGCTCTGGGACAGCGTTTCGCCCATGTCCTCGTCGACGAGTTCCAGGACACCGATCCCCTGCAAACCGAAATCTTCTGGCGGTTGTGCGGCGAGCCGGTCGATGGCGATGCCGACTGGACCCGGTTCCAAATCCGGCCAGGCGCGCTCTTCCTGGTCGGCGACCCCAAGCAGGCGATCTATCGCTTCCGGGGCGCCGATGTCGGCGCCTATGTGCAGGCGCGCGACGCCTTCCGCGCCCAGGACCCCGACAGCCTCCTGTCGATCTCCACGAACTTCCGCTCCTGCGCCTCGATCCTCACCTTCGTCAACGAGCGCTTCGAGGCCGTGCTCTCGGCCGATGGCCAGCCGGGCTTCACCGCTCTCGACCCGTTCCATGACGATCGGAGCGGCCTTTGCGTGGCGGCCCTCGACATCGCCGTGGCCGATGAAAACGGCAAGGCCAGCGCCGAACAGCAGCGCGACGCCGAAGCCGACGCCATCGCTGAGCTGTGCGCCCGGCTGATCGAAAGCCACCCCATCATCGACCGTCGCAGCGGCGCGGAGCGCCCCTGCCAGCCGGGCGACATCGCCTTGCTGGCGCCAACCGGCGCCGAGCTGTGGCGCTATGAGGAAGCCCTGGAGCGCCGCGGCATCCCTGTGGCCACCCAAGCCGGCAAGGGACTGTTCCGCCGCCAGGAAATCCAGGACCTGATCGCGCTGACCCGCGTTCTGGCCGATCGCCGCGATACGCTGGCGCTCGGCGCACTGCTGCGCGGGCCTCTGGTCGGTCTCACTGAGGAAGAGCTGCTGGACATCATCTGGGGGCTTCCGCGCTCGGGGGATCAGCCAAATCGGATTCCGCGCCTGGATCTCAGCATCGACCCTGCCGTCATCGCGCACCCGCTCGCGCGCGACGTCATCGAGCGGCTGCAATCGCTCTCCCGGCGCGGCAACAGCACGACACCGCACGAACTGCTCTCGCAGGCTGTCGACGTGATGCGCGTCCGCCCACTCCTCCTTGAGCGCCATCGCGGCCAAGCCGAACGCGCGCTCGCCAATGTCGATCTCTATCTCAGCCTGTCGACAGGCTATGCCGTGCGCGGCCTGCGCGCCTTCGCCGAGGCCATGACCGCAGCGTGGTCCGACGAGGCCCGCGCCGTCGAGGGACGGCCCGACGCCCAGGAGGAAGCGGTCGCGCTCTTCACCATGCACGCGGCCAAGGGGTTGGAATGGCCGATCGTCATTCCGGTCAACACCATGACCGGCGTCATGGCGCCCGACAGCGCCGTGATCGACCGCCAGACCGAGACCTTATATTGCCCGGTCCTGGGCGTCGTGCCCGAGGGCTACGAAATCGCGCGCCAGGCGGAAAAGGAGGAGCTGGACCGCGAACGCATCCGGCTCTGGTATGTCGCGGCCACCCGCGCCCGCGAACTCCTCGTCTTGCCCCGGCTCGACGCCACACCGTCGAAATCGGCCTGGATCGGTCTCGTCGATCTGTCGCTCGCCGACCTGCCCGTCCTGGACGTCTCTCACCTGCCTGCCGGTCTCGCGACCGCAGGTGCGGGCGCGGGCAACACCCAGACGCGCGCGAGCTTCGCCGCCGAAGCCGAAGCCATCGCGGCCGCGCACACGCGGTTGACCTGGCTCGCGCCC
>CXWF01011461.1_pt1 | contig 29900 bp, 32 predicted proteins | sample 468421 | NCBI WGS metagenome assembly CXWF01 (sample SAMEA2620812, study PRJEB7988) | marine metagenome | biome: marine biome (ENVO:00000447); feature: surface water layer (ENVO:00002042); material: "saline water (ENVO:00002010), including plankton (ENVO:xxxxxxxx)" | depth 5 m
CCACTAATAATTTTTTTTAGTCTGGGGCCCGGCATGGCTTAAATATTCCCCCATCCACCGCCTAGACCCATGTCACCGCCTGGAATTCCGGGGATTCCTGGGATTCCACCACCGAATCCACCGCTAAACTGACCCATCATGTCTCGCAAGTTACCCTGCATTAAGTTGTACATATCCATCTGGTTCTGCATCATCATGCGATCGTACTGGCTTTGTGCTTCCAGACCGGCAGCTTGGTATCTTGCCTGTGCGTCCAGTAAAGCGTTATCTAGTGCTGTGCGGTTATCTATGCGGTCCTGCATGTATGACAGATTGTTTAAGAAATCCTGATCTTGCATTGAGCTTACGTTCTGGCGATGCTCAGCATCCTTTAGCCTTTGGTCAAACTCCGTGCCTAGTTTTGCGTGCATCACACTTCCTAGGTTCCGTGCATTAGTAAAATCTTTTTCATGCTTAGTCCCAGCGTCAGTAGAGAAGCCAGGCGACGTTACCCATTCGCCTGGATCTTGATATGCTTTTGCCATTGCACGGTTTTTTTCACGCTGCTTAGCACCTCCGCGCTTACGGACTTTCATAGCTTCCGTAAATCTAGAGCTAACAGGTATACCTTCTTTTTGCAGCTTGTCTTCGTCGAAACCAAGGCCTCTACGCCTTTCGGAATGCCCGAATCCACCTGTAATACTTTGCATTTCAAAATCCTTTAAGATGACATTTTGTCATGTTAGCTATCAATTCCAGGGATGAATCCCTCTCCGCCGCCCATGTCGCCACCCATGTCGCCGCCCATGCCTCCACCCATGTCGCCGCCCATGTCGCCGCTTTGTTTAGCCATTTCGTAGGCGTTTAGCCAGTTCTCTGCATACCAAATAGCGTCTTCAATCGGCTCAAAGGGTCGAACAAAATACATTAGGTTTTCGCCAGTATCAGGAGGCAGGTTTATGAACTTACTTGTCCAGCTAAATTCTTCCCAGTTTGCCTCATCCATTCGAGGATCAGGGCCAGTAACAATAGGCTCTCCCGTCTTGGGGTGATGCGATAATATATTTTGAGTATTACCACCCCAAACACTCTGAGGACCTTCAACAATGTATATCCTGTCTCCATCGGCATTTATATAAGACATCTTAGGAAGTCCCGGATATTGTTGGTCTCTGTCTGGCCGCTTAAACCCACCAATGTCCAAAATGCGATTATCTTCTGGCATACTCTCTTCAATTTGAATCTCGCCTATAAGTCTTTTTCCCCGGAAAGTAATAGGTTCATCTAAAAGAATTTGAGCTGTGTGATGTGGCGACCAGTGGCTAACTGATATGATTTCGCCAGTTTCAGGGTGAAAAATAAACATCCCTGGATGATCTTCTTTTAACTGTGCTGGAGTCTTGCTTCTAAGCAGATCTAATCTATCACGAAGAAATCTCTCGTGCTCATCCGCCATGGCTCTGTTCCAGTGCGTACCGATCTGGTCTTCTCGAATATTTCTTAGTTGGTCAATATCCTCATCGGTTACGCCCCAAAGGTTTTTCCAAGTAGCATACACTTCTTCTGTTTCAGGAGCATTTAGTCTCCACTTCATTGACTCAAAGGGACTGTTTCCGTAAATAGGATTCCAGTCTTCGTCCCAGTCTATGATTGGCTTGCTGAATGCCCGATGGTAGAGCCTTGAAACTTGCAGTTCTTTGTCAGCGAATGCGCTGTCAGGGCCAATATTCATGTGAAAGACTTTGTTTAGCAAGTCTGACTCACCACCTTGATAGCCTCTTTCCCAAGGATCTTCAGGATCACCCCAGCTACCATAGTGGCTTCCCATTCCATAGTTTCCAAACTCAAGCTCTCGCCATTTGTCACTACTGAAGCCACCTATACCGCCAGGGGTGGCCCACTGCTTAGAAAAGCGGGCTTCCATCGCCGCTATTTCTTCTTCGCTAGCGTTAGGGTGCTCTCTTAGCCATCGCTCAAACAACTGCTGCACCATTGGAGACCCATAAGGATTGGCTGGGCCTATTCCAAACTGGCTGTGCCATTGGTGGGTTAGGGGGTCGTGAGGTATTACTGGAGCAGCTTGGTCAAACCACTGCTGTTGATAGTCATACCAGCTATCACCAAGCTCTTCATTTAGACCTCGTTGATATTGTTGGATTTGATTTCCAACACCATACTCCCAAGTCTTGGCTTGGCCGTACTGATCGTATTCGTCACCCCACTGGTAATCTCCCTGCTCTAAGCTAAATGGAGAACCTCCCCCCTGCTGGCCACCTTCTTCAGGCATTTCCATTGGAGTATCTTCAACGTCCCATCCAGCGGCACTGCCATCACCCTTAACTGGTGTTCCAGTGCCTGCTCCAGACATTCTACTTCCATCAGAGCCTTGTGTGGCACCGCCAGTTTGCCCTGATAAGCCACCGCCGCCAATACCACCGCCAGTGCCGGACAATAAGCTGTCTATTTGTTTTTTGTAATCACCATAATTAGTAGCACTAGCAGGAGCTGCACCTGACATTCCACCAGAACTAACTCCACCACCTAACGTAGAGGAGGCTGAAGAGGCAGCGGCGGAAGACGAGGCCTTGCTTGTAGGAGAAAATAAATTTTGTTTTCTCTGGGGAGTCGATCCCGGTGTTGCCCCTGTGCCGACTGCACCCTGCATTGCCTGCTTCTTTTTTGCGGCAGCAGAGGCACCAGTCTGAGCGGCGCCACCTTGTGCGGCTACAGTTGTTGACTTCCCAAAGGCTTGCTTGCTACCAAACGGAGAATAATTACTATTGCCGCTTTTAGCTTGGTTATTCACTCTGCCGCTATTGTTTTTTCGTTTTGCAAAATCAAATGCCATTTTATCGCCCAAGTAATGCTTGTTGTAATGGATGTGTAACACCTGCTTCTTGAGCAACCTGATTCGCTAAGAAGTCTTCTAGGTTTATGTTTAAGTCTCCGGCAGAAAACCCAGAGGCCGCACTGCCTGCATCATAAAATCCCATTGGAATTTTTTTTCTTTTAGCTTTTTCAAATTCTGGGAAGTCGGGTGCTTCGTTTGGGAAATCCTCAAACTCAAGGTTTTGGTCTGGTATGCCTGGAATATCCCATTCAGGGATATCAAATTCAGGCCAATCAAAATCGCCAGGGTCAACAGGGTCGCCATGTATTGGAGGCTCGTAATCATTCCAGCCTTCAGGGTCACCTCCTAATGGGTCTGACATTGGAGTACCTTGTTCGCCGTACATGTCTATGTCATCGCCTTCTAGGTCAATCATTCCATCATCATCGTAATTGTCAGGCTTATAGGCAGCAGACATATATGACATAGGAACAGAACTAGATGTAGCGGGAGCCGATGCCATATTTGACGAAGTGCCGCCACCAAGAAGAGCGTCCATCAAATTGCTACCGCCGGCAAGCAGGCTGTTGTTGCCGCCAGTAAGGAGGTAATCTGATGGCATACCTGACCCACTATTAGGATCTCCATACCCAGTCAAATTGTGCATATATGTATCGTTCACTGTTTTTCCTAACCAAAATTAAAGTCTGGCATACCCATGTTAAACATATCCATGCTATTGCGAATCATGTTTTGGCGATGCTTGTTTGCAAGGCCTGCCTTGTTAACCTTGGATTGCAAATCAGCAATAGCCAGTCCAGTAGCTCGATTAACATCAGATGCCCTATCTGAAGCCTCTCTAGACCTAGCTCTACCGCTCTGGGATTGAAGACCCTGTATTCCTTTAGCAGCCAAGCCATGGCCGGCAAGATACTGCTTGCGGCTTTTATCGAGACCTGGATCAACAACATCAGACCCATATTCAGTTTGAGCCAGACCCAAAGCATCTCTGGCAACAGCACTAGCATCCCCGTCTTGGGAAGCAAAGTGGGCAAGTTCGGGTAAAACTTCGGTTGGGTTAACACCCGAAGCAAAAGCATCAATCCCGTCTTTGTCTTCTGCCGCTTGAGGGCCGCCAGGATTGAAGGCGTTAAGACCTTGTATTCCAGTGCCCAAAGCCTCTGCGTAGTCTGGCAATGCAGCAAGGTAACCCTTTCCGAGCTCTAGCTTATTGCCCATCATGTCACGCATCAAAGCCATGTAGTCGTTCCACCGCTTTTCGGCAAACTGTCCTTGCCGCAAGAAGTTTCTTTGAGCAACATTGTGCTGCATGGTTTCCCAGATGGATTTATTTAACTGGCTAACCATGTTTGGCAGGGTATTCAAAAACCCTTGAGTCATAAAGTTGCCAGCAAACCGGGCCATTGGGTCTATATAGGGAGTCCACCCACCCATTGGCTTAGGGCCAAGAAGTGCATTAGCAAGGGGCTGGTTGCCACCAAGTATCTGCCCCCAGTTTTGTATGCCAAGCCCTTTAAGCTGGGCCATTGCCTTAAATCGCTCGTTTTCATTCTTAGCATTCGCTAGATCTTGTATTATCTTCCAAACGTCTTGATTCTTATTATTATTATTATTGTTGTTGTTGTTGTTGTTTACTGGAACGTCTGGAATTTGATCTGCATCAACATCTAGAGCTTCATCGTTTGCGTGATCCTGCATCAACGCACGCTTCCACTGCATAAACATTTCGCCGTTGTCTTTAAACAAATCCCCGCCTCTTTGGATTCTATTTGCAATGCCTATGATTGCGGATGCAGGATCGTCTTGGCCTGAAGTCATATCAGTTATGTACTGATTTGCCAGGGCGGAATTAATTTTAGCGCCTCCTCCAAAATTAATAAGATGATGTCTTATTATTCTTCTTGCCTGTTCTTCGGTCATCTTAATCACCTAATCCGTTTCTTGAATTGTCTACTCGTTCTAAAAAAGAAACATATGTATAAGGAGGAATCGTTGCTGCGGTTGGACTACCGCTACCACTTGCTCCAGTAAAAGTTACGCTAATTGTACCTAAGTCAACACCCGAATCTCCAGTTGGAGTTCCGGTAACAACACTAACCGTGCTTTCACTTCCAGTGCCAATAGTGGTTTGGCTTAGCGTATGGCTATGATTTCCAATGCCGTTGGCTGTAAAAGTACCCTCTAGTGTTAATGCGCCTGTAGCACTGCCCCCGGTCCCACCGCTATCAGACGGACTAGACCAGCAGCGTGGAAACTTTGTGGCTAAGTTAATCCCAGTTCCGTTTCCAGAGGAGGATCCTTTAGCGTTTTCAGTCCCATTACAAAGGGCATAGCCTTTTATGCCCTTATCTGCTTGGCTTCCCATAATTATACTGCCTATGCGATTATCTCCATAGCCAGGAGCTATGTACTGGCCATTGGCAGTCTTAAAAAACATTATTGTTTCGCCTGACTCTATGTTGGGATCCTGAGATCCTGAGACAGGCAGGTATATTTTAAGCAAATCACCTGAAGCACCTACTCCAGTGGGGTCATTGCACTCTTGGGCTCTAACAAATGCCATGTGCCCACCTTTGCTTGGCGGATCTCTGTCGTACTCCCAGTTGTATTGACACTTAGCCCACCTAGCGGAACGCATATCAGTGCTTGTTATTTCTGTAGTAACAGAGATAAGCCCGTCATGCTCAAGGCTTGCTTGGGGATTGCAGAATATAGACTTAAGCGTTTTTACGGCAGAGGGGGTTAGTCCATCCGCAACCAAAGAGTCGAATAGCCCAGCTTGTTTACTAAACATTAACCACCCCCGGCTGTAGTGGATGGGCCAGACACACCTTCTATTTCAATAAGCTGTATTTCTGGTTTTTCGGTGGCCGAATGCCCACGCAACTCAAAGGCAACCTTGTGCTCTCCTGTTGCTAGGGTCGAATACATTCCATCGAACCTAAATTTCTCTCTTCCGGTGGATTCTTCAAGTTCACTGAAGTTTTTGCCGATATTAAAGACTACATCTTCTTTATGTTCGTCCTGTATCTCTACTGCACCGCCTAAATCCTGTGCCATCTCGTAAGAAACGGGATCATCGTCCCCGTTGTAGTAAATGCGCAGGTCTAATGCGGTATCAGTGTCTGTGGGCTTGAACTTCATGGAAAATTCACGTTTGGCACGGCCTTCAGCTTCAGGAAACGCATAGCTGCCGGACTTCCACTCCCATTGGACAGCACCTACGCTGTATTTGGACGTAGTATCAGGGTTAGTTGTCCAGTTCGGGGTGATAGTTAACGTAGTTCCGTTATTACTGGAGATTGTTCTACGCTGACCCTTACCTGTACCCTGATAAATGTAAACACTAGCGTTCCTAAAGGCATTTACACCCCACGATGCCCCTGAATCTACCAAAGAGCTGGACGTAGAAGAGGTTGCAGTCCCTTTAGTCTCTGATGTTACGATGTCAGTGTTTCCTGCATCAAGCAAGTACACGCCTTCGTTCTCAGAACTCAATATTGTTTTAGGTTCACCACTACTTTCCACTGTACCAGCGGAACTTATCTGTACGGGGTACTCCATCATGTCCCAAGACTTACGACGGATGTTATAAACCAACGCTCTTCGAGGATATGTACCACTATCGCCCACGAAAGAGACAAAAAAGTAAATTCTTTCGGAAGGCCTGTCAGTTTTTACGAAGAACTTGTCCGACTTGGTGTAATCTATGCTGCCAATGGAGCCGTCTTTGCGCCAGATGTCTTGAACTTGCTTCGATATAGTCTCTGATGTACTGCCATCAAACTCATATGCACCACTATCATCCATTAGGTAGGCTTTGTTTTCAAATACATCCCAGCAATAGTGGTTAAATGCACCTCGATCGTCTAAAAATCGTAGGTTTCCATCCCTGAGAGGTGTAGTTCCATAGCTCAGGGAGTATTTGAACCTTTTTGCTAGGATATATAGATATGGACCATAGGGCATTGCACCTATAATCTCTGCATCATCGTTGTGATTGGACTGTAAAGTAAATGAATTGTTAGAGGGAACGCTTTCGGGCTCATCCTGATAGCTAAACAACACCTGCCGACGTGTATTTTTGTCAGGATAGATGACGTACTTCTTGCCAGCAGCTACAGTCACGGCTTTTTCTAGCGTTATGTTTGTTGCGCTGGTGTGAGCTGTGATTTTTATGGCTTCGCTTTGGCCTTCAATTTCTATATACCTGCCAACAAAGGTGGAAGGCCAGTCAGTCCCAGCTCCTGAAAGCGTAGAGCTAGATGAACCCCCTGTCCCACATGTACCTTTGTTGTATTTCACAGGACTAAAATAAAAATATCTATCCTGGAACATTACGCAATAAGCAAAGTGATCTGGTGGTGGAACTTGCCTTCTGGCAATAAGGGTTCCGTCTTCAGCGATAATATCCATTACATTATCGCCACTTTGCAAAGCCAGCGTGTCGTCGTCTTTAGTATCTACGTAACTTGTGGTTCCGTTGTCTATCTCGGCAACTTTATACAGCGTCTTAAACTGCCCAGCGGTAGTTCTCCACAGCTCAATCTTAGATACTCGTGAATTAGTAGATGCGGTAAGATTAGACCAAGTAAATTTGTCTGCTGTCTGAGCTACAGGTAGAGTCTCGGTGCTAATTGCACTGTAAACCGGAATGTCATCTGATGTTTTATATCGGTAAGCACAGAGATAACTCCCCGATGTAGCACCTTGCCCGTCAACAGACCACTGCCCACTGTCTTGAGTATAAGTTCCATCCATTGTGGTGTCGTCAAGGTAAAACTGGCTGGTTGAAGTTACTGTAACAGTAAACTTGTTTCCATTAAGCTCTGGCTTAATAGCACCAGTACCTTCAACTTCACCAATAAGAATCTTATCCCCCGTACTCAGCCCATGATCCGTGTGTGTAATTAGATATTCGCCCGAGGTGTCTTTAGGGTCGATTGCATTGGCGCCGCTGAGCGTGTTAATAGCAGACATTGCTACGGTAGGGCCATTAGCTGGAGCATCTACACCAAGAATATTTGTTGAGTTTGAAACTCCGTCCCAAATAAAGCCCCTGTTAATGCCATTAACGCCTATAACTTCGCCGGTTCGCGTTTTGCAGAAACACATTCTTTGGAAGGTGTTGTACCCAGTGGCTATATTAGTGGACGAGCCGAACGAGGCTGGCTGAATACCTTTCCTTGGGGTAATTACTCCAGGTTTATTAGTATTAATATTTTTTTGGAATTGTGCAGCACCCTCTGGGACATCACCAAAGTCTGCATTGCTAACAATACCACTAAAATTACTAATCTTTGCCATATCAAGAACTCGTTGTTATTACATTTTGCAGGTTGGTAAACAGGTAAGAGTACCTAGACTGTCGATTGTATCCTCCACTCTCCTTAAATCTCGACTCGGCTTCCAAGGATCTGCGAAGCTGGTAGTCAGCAATACGGCGAGCCTGAACAGTGTCTCTCTGGTCATTGGACATGCGTGCAATTCGGTATTCAACCTCAGCCTTAAATGCTTCGATCATGCTTTCAGACATGTCAACGGGATCAGATACAACAAAATATTTATTTGCGTATCCGCCAGACTTGCCAATAGCATCGTCAAGGTTTACTGTGGTACCACTAATAGAGCTTATCTTATGCTGCTCGTAGTAAGGATTTACGCCAGCTAGACCCGTGGGGTGAGTAGTAGTTTCGGACAATCTTATAACTGCACCTACCATACTTGCTGGAAGCTCGGTATCTGTAGTTAGATATGTGTTTGTTGCGGAAGCTGTAGCGTTTTGAGTTGATGAAGCCCTTGCTTTTACCTCTGTTCCAGCCCACCTAAGAGTCCTCGGCTTTCTTCTGTACATAAACATAAGGGGCTCAGATTCAGTGGGGTAAGGATCTACAAACAAAGACCACTTCCCATCTGCATCTGAGTTCTTCATAATCGTCCAAGCCCAAGTCTGCCCGCCAGAGCTTAGATACCGCTCTCTCTGCTGCCACTCAGTAGGAGTGATGTAATATGTGACCCAGTTGTTCTTTTCTACACCAACGTCGTAAAGCCTCCACATGTCGTCTGGAAGCGGGTACTCAGTTCGGTACGCATCATACGTCACAGCAGAAGAAATGTTAGCAGCGGGGCAATTAGACGCATCTAAGATGATGTTGGCTGCTGTATCTGTAGTCTTTTCTACAGTGTAGACAGAATCATCTATACGAATTCGTCCATACTTAATCCATGAAGGCCAAGTCCCTCCATCCTGTATGACAAGAGTTCTAGTAGACGCAGTATAAGTCACCTTTCCAGTGCTATACTTTGCATCTAAATCTATACGGCCTTCTGTAATGTAATACGCCCACTCATTACCCATGGATATATCACGATATGCACCAAGAATTGCTTCCTTGTGCATACGGAGATCTTTAGTTCTAGCACCACCGTCTGTCAGGGCAGTAATGTAATCCAGTATGTCGGAATAGAGAGTTACGCTATCGGATACTGCCATGTGATTAACCCATTTGCTGACGGTAAGCTCTTAGTTTATTTAATAGTTCTCCCTGCGGCGCCCTTGGGTTATCGGGGTTTGTGACACCTGCTATTCTCATGGTAGGCATCCCAAACATTTCCATAAGTTCTTGGTCAGAAGAACCTTGTCCACCCTCTGGAAAATTCTGATTTGGCGGTGTAACCGACCTATAAGGCTGCCTTTGCATTTGTGGGATCATTTGATCTTCCTCGGGGAATATCATGCCGCCACCTGGTATAGGCCCACCTTGATAAGGCTGCTCTCCAGGCTGCTGCCCCTCCATAAGTGGATTGGTATCGCTAGGGCTAGGCGAAGCCCAAATCTCACTCATGTTCGGATCTTCGCCTCCAACTACAGCTTCAAAGCTGGGATCCCAATGGGCATACCTTGGGTCGAAAGTGTGAGTTTCCCCTTTTGAATCCGTAACTTGAGCTTGTCGTATTACTTTACGGCCAGCTCCTAGCATTTCGCTATAGGTCACTCCACCTACATTACCCAGAACCTTTTGGGGGCTTTGGCCCCATCCAGGACGATTGACCATATCGCCCATTAATCTGTTTCTTCGCTGTCCTCGTTTTTCCCATGTTCCCTCAGCCTTCATCTGATCGACTCGACCTTGAAGCTCAGGGCTGAGTCCGCGATGAACTCGGCCTGTATGTGGATTAACCGGAGCGCCGCTATTTAAGGCATCAAGCTGACCTTGCAAGTGGTCATTGCCTCTTTTGACATCATCAACACGACGTTGCTGGACCTCTAAGTTCTTCTGCGACTGCTCTATATTGCTCCGAAGAACCTGATTGCGATATGGGTCGTTTTTAGCAGCATCATAACCCTCTTGAAATATTTTGTCGGGATCCCCTTCGGAGTTATACCAGCCAGTCGATTCTCTTGCAGCTCTTTCTTCAAATTCTTTTTTCTTTTCCGGTGGCAACTGCTGGTACACACCTTCTTGCATAGCAGGATCCATACTCATAAACTCTTCGTATGTAATATCCATGGACTGAGGCATCCATGGGTTAGATCCCAAGTTTGACGTTGCACCATATTGGTCTGACCCAGAATTGTCCAACATCCCAGAAGGATCTGCAGCTCCAACGTCCTCCGGGCTATAGCTAGGGGATCTGGGCTGGATCCTGTTGCCGCGACCACGTTTTTTGGTCGGTGGTAAGTTTCCTGTCGCACCAAAATCTATTGCGTTTCGATTCATGCTCCCTGGCGACGCAGGTATATCAAGCGGAGGAGCCGCACCAACAGCAGCAGGGTCAAAAGTTTGCTGTGGTGGCGGAGGGGGAGGGGTCACTCCCTGGAAAGGCATCTGGCCCATCATCCCGCCTCGCTGCAAATTCTCGAACTGCAATGCTTGCTGCAGTAACTGCTCGGGAGAGGCAAGGGGCATTCCGCCTGTAGCACCTGAAAGTATGTCTTCCAGCAAAGGCATAGCCTGAACTGGTATATTGGGCATAAATGGAGGTCGTTGATTTGGTAAGTTCATTATTTCTTGCCTTTCGTGTGCTTAGAAATAACTTTTTCTTTAAGCTGTTTCATCACTTTAGAGTTTTTCTCTGCTTTTTTTGCTAACGAAGGATCCTTGGACATCTCTTCTAGCATGTATTTAGCGACAATATCATCGCCTAATTTCTTTTTGCCTTTGAATTCTCTTTCCGGGGCTTTGTAATTAACCCCGCCAACAGCACTTAAGCCCTTGGCTTTTAGTGCAGCTGACACATCATCTTGTGTGGAAACCCAGGCCATCTTGTCTGTAGGCCTGCCTAGTCCACCAATGTATTTTTTGCCCTGAGTAGAGATACCGGCATTCTTAGCTTGACGATGTAGTTCAGTAGCACAGTCATGGCTGAGTTTATCTGCCCAGTGCTGCTGCCCTTCAAGAAAAGCACGCTCAGTTCCTTTAGTTCCTGCGGGACGTTGCATCGCAAGCATAGCAGCAAAGCCAGGGTTATTCCCTTCAAGTATAAGGTGTTCGTAGAAATCTACCCTACCGGCTTCTTCACACTGCTTGCGATATCGTTCATAGTCTGGGTGCTTACTCATATTTTATCCTTAATTGCTATCTGATGCCTGAGCAGTATTTCGTCTTTTTTCTGCTTCACTCTTTAGCTGTAAGAATTCCATCTCCATTTGATGTTTTTCTTTAGCTTGCTCCATTTCCATATCGTGTCGCTCGGAGTCTTGTTGTAGTTCTTGCTGGTGAGATTGTGCATCAAGACGCATTTTCTCTGCTTCGAGCTGCATTTTCTCCTCGGCAATTCTAGCCGAAGAGTCTCCGCCAGATGCTTTAGACTGTAACTCAGCCTGTTTAAGCTGCATTTCCATTTGCATTTTCTGGAGTTCGAGCTGACCCTTCTGCTGCTCGTATTGCATTTGTTGTTGCTGATACTGCATCTGCATTTCCTGTGCTTGCTGCTCAGGATCTGGCTCTTGGCCTTCTTTCGCTGCCTGCTCTTCCTCTTGTTCTTTTTGCTTCAGCTCTTCCAGATCAAGAAGATATGGCTCTACATCCATTTCATTAGCTTTTGCCCAGTCACGCATGAAGGCGTTGTATGGACCATCCATTCCCATCTCTACAAACTGCTGAATCATGGGGAATGCTATCTGTGCAAAGTCATTTAGCTGCCTAATAATATTTGTTTTATTAGGCTTCCTTGCAGATCCTGCTTCAATGCGATAATCGTAGTCTCGAACCGTTCGCTCGAACTCTTGCTGCTGGATCTGCTGCTCCCAGATCATCGCACCCGTTGGGCCAAGGACATGATATACGTCATTTCCTGTCAAAGCCCATTCTGCCGTAAGCATTTCGTTTACAGCACACTTACTAAGCCAATCTTCCACTCGAGAAGCCATATCATCTGGACGAACGGATACGTTCTGGTTTCGCACATCCGCTTCTGTAGCTGATCGAATCTGAGTACCACCGGAAAGCCCATAAAGCAATTCCGTGAGCCCGGTTCTCTTGTCGATCATGTCCAGAACTTCAGACACCATCCGCCATATATCGACGTTAAACGATGGTGCGTCCAGGAATGAAACTACGTCGCTAACACTACGCCCAAATATCTCAGATATTTCTATATGAGTGTATGGGCCAACGCCGGACTTAATTTGATCTTGTATTTCTGCACCCGCGGCCTTCGCAATAGCAACATAAGTGGTAGAAGATGCGGCCACTTTGTCAGCAAGGAAGGACATACACCAGTTAACAAACCGGAGCTCTCCGATAGCAGGCTTAATAAGAGAAATTGGCCATATTTCTTTTGGCTTCTCATAGAAGTGCAACTTACTAAACGGCCAGCCGCCATCTGTCCAGAAAGGAATAGGCCATTGAGAGCGTAAAAACATCTCTTCTGGATCGCCTTCTAGCGATTCAGGCGGCATGTTCAGAGGGTAAGAGCAGTCTTCGGTTACAGCAATGTAACAAAAATCTCCAAACTGCTCAAAATCAAACTTCTCTTTAACGTCTTTAACAACGCCACTTTTTTTCAGTCTAGTGCCAAACCCAGTCTTGGAGTAAATCTGCCAATATTCGACCAAATCAAAAGAGTCACCAGTCCTCTTTGAGCCGGAATCCTCTTTCGTACTTCGATTGCTTTTCTCTGCCTGCCTATTGAGGGATGATTTAGTGCCTTTTAGCTTGCCCTCAATGCCATATTCTCTCTCGACTTTCCAGCGGGGGTGAACACAGCGACGAGCAACCCACTGAACGTCTTCCCAATACTGAGCATCAGGGTCGATTACAACATCATCAACAGAAACATAAAAACTTTTAGGGACATTAATCTCAGAACCACTAGGGCGATACATTTCTGTCCATAAAAAGCTCATCCCCTTTACAATGGCTTCATTAATAGCCATGCGAGCCTGATCTTTTTTATTGCACTCTTGCTGCACCCAGTTCAAATAGTGTTCTTTTAGCCTAGAATAGCTACGCTTCTTATCGTTCTCCATGTCTTGCTGGAAAATCATCTGCTGAGCTTGCTGGATTTGCTCCTCATCTTCAGGATCAAGGCCAAGAAGCACAGGCTCGATTTTAGGTGTTACTCTGGGAGTAACCTGAATCACTGGATTTCGGTGATATAAGACCGGACCAAATAAAGCGACAGCTTCAAATACTCGGTTGACTGTCATGCGGAAGGTAGGCATAGCGCCTTGGGCTTTTTTATCCAGGAATCCGCCACTAGATTTAGCGTAATCCCCCTTCCACATCCAGTCGTGCGAACCATCAAAGAATTTCATGGCCTCTTCAGCATACTTGCCGAAGCGTTCGTGCTTCTGTTTCTTAGCCTTTTTAATCTTTTCTAGCCATTGATCTACAATAGGCCTGAAAGGATGCTCTTTTTCAGTGCTGTCCATGATTATTCCTTAAGATGACATTTTGTCGTATTAGGAGTCTTGTGACTTCTTACGGCGACTAACTGTTTTCGTGGCAGTATGCTCTAAAGCTGCAACGCGTGCCTCTAGGTCTTTTCGCTCTTTCTCTAACCGTTTCCACTCAGGGGTATAATCCCATGATCCAGACTCTCGATGGTCTACATTCCAGTCTAAACGAGGGTCATCTACATGCTTCACTGATTCGTGAACATGTCTGTCTGATGTCCGAATGACTACATTCTTACCTGTTCGGCCTATTCTTACGACAAAGCCTAATTGTGGATTTTGTAGGTCGTGGGCGCGATGAAACATCACTGGTGATCCAAGCTCAATATCGGGCATTACAAACTCGTGTGCCAGCTGTTCTGGCGATTTCTTTTCGGTAGTCGTCATGACTATTCTCCTTGGGGTCCTAGGTTGATGGTGTTAGTGCTCAAACCCCGCTTTTTAGCAGATCTTTGAGCTGAACGCATTTTACGTCCTTGTAGTATTTGGGCAACCCTTCCTCTAATAACTCTTTTAGATTTGGGCTTAACATATTTTAACCCGTGAGCGGCTGCATATTCTAGTGTTTCTATAGCATGGCAGTTTCCACGGCGATTTCCTTGATCTGTAATGAAGCCATTCATTGTTTTTTTCTTAAATCTATTAAACTCCCTACACAAATTAGGGCATCTGGCTACAACAACTAATAATGTGGGAGTACCGTTAGATTGTATATTAATCCAACTTCTTAGCTTCATCTCTCGGCCGGGAACATCATCTGACCCGCTCAAGAAATTACTTCCTGTTGTATTGCTTACAACATTGTGTCTTTGAAGCTCTTTTGAATACTGTATTCGCGGCAATACCCCACTACCAATTTCCCTAATTCTACCCCCGTGAGCATCAATAATGAATGACTCAAATTGTCCACCATGCTGCTCCACCTTTTGAGCTACCATATTACCAAATTTCGCTGCCGTACAGTTTTGTATATAAAGCTCGTCATAACATACAACATTATTGCCCAAGCTAGGTGGTGGGATGGCATAGAAAGTAACAGCGCAAACACTATGACCTGGGTCCACGACCATGTACTTGCACCAGTCCTTGCCCGGCTGCCCATTGTTATTCGCCAAGTATTCTTGGACTTTGTTTCTTGGCTCTTCAAATCGGATTGCATTATGTACGTCCTTTGAGAAGTTAGGGTACATAAGAACGCTATCGGTAACAAGCTCTCCTAACGCACGCTTACGAAACTCATCTTCTCCTTTAGCCTTCCATCGCTTAATGTTTTCTTGTTTTACCTGTTCAGGCATGAAAGGGTTGTCGAATATAGTAGCTCGCATAACTAGAGTTGACGGATTCTCTTCGTTTTCCTCGTCCTCTGCTCGTTCTGCAAGATTAACTAAAGCGTCGTTTTTAGAGTGAGGCAAAGCAGACCATCTCAGCTTGCCATTACGCATAGATAGACGGGCAATCATTTCGTCGTACCATTCAGACCGCTCGAGGTCTTCATCTATATGAACTAAATCAGCTTGGAAACCCTGCGAAGGATCTCCCTTGGACCCCATTGCGTAGATTGTCCACCCGTTATGCAGCTCACATATTTCAAAGACATGTTGAGCACGCTTCTTCCAGGCAAACTGCTTTATAAATCTTTCAGGTATGAGAGGAGGAGCAGGCTTTGTTTCCGATTTTCTTTCCCAGTCAGATTCAATCCAAGGCTTCCAGGCACGCCACTTGTTAGAGATGTTGTCCTTGATGATTTTGAAAGATCCGGATCTAAACAAATACTTATGTATAGTCCTGCCAATATGCCCCTCGTCCATGCCGAGGCAAACCATGATACCGTCTTCTTTGGGGTACTTCCCGTAGGGATCCTGGCCCGTGGCAGCTCTAGCATCTTCGACAAATGCACATAAGGACTTCCCAACCTGATTACCCGCCTGTATGAGAACCTCTTTGGCATTTGAGGAGTGAAACTTATCCTGGAAAGGTAGCGGTTCATAAAGCCGCAAGGCTTCTGATTCTCTTTTTGCTTTTTCGACATGAAGTTGCCTGAGCTGAGCCCGCTGATATTCAGTAACCCCTTCAAGAAAGTTGTTGGGAGGAACGTAAAATGCGCTATCTTGATTCTCCATCGGATGGCTTTAGCTTATATAGGGTTTGTAGGTCTGGGTCGATAACTGAGCGAACTGACTTTTGAATCTCTTCATCAAGCTCTTCATTAGTTAGCTCCTCAAATGATTTTTGTGCCGCACCGGATTCGGAAACTTTAATATTTAATCTAAGGACAGATTCAAGAATCCTTTGTCTTTGCTGGCTACCGGGGGCAGATCTAAAAAAGGTAGCTGCAACTTGCTGAGCTAATCCACCTGGGCCACCAAAGGCTTCCATTATTCTCTGGAAGGTCTCTCCCATGTGAGGGACATCAGACCCTCCCTTGAGTAGCGTATCTAATAAATCAACGCCCTCATCTTCTATTTTGTCTACCGCCTTAGAAACTTTTTCTTTTCGGTTGTTTTCGACTTCTTCCGAACGACACATCTTACATGTAGTCCGGTACCCGTCAGCAGAGTGATTGTCTCGGTGCCAAAAATCTCTGCTTAACGGGTATTCAACATTGCACTTTGTGCATGTTTTATGTGAGTCCATTATCACGCATCCTTGCTTGTCGCAAATCTGGAGTGGCGCCGTCTATGCCTGGCAAATACCCTGGAGCCATTGCACCTGCATCATCAACGAAGTTCCCACCAAGCCCCATTTGGGCTGGCCCAGCTCCGCTACTTGATGGCCCAAGCGGTTTTATTGTTCCTTGCTGCATCCCAGATTCCATCGCTTGGGATAACGCGCCTACATCTGGGCCCTGCAGATGAGTTAAATCTCCGGCACCCTGCTGTGCAGCTTGTGGGCCACCTAGCATCATCATGGCCTGCTGTATTAACTGCATAGCCTGATTTCTTTCTTGTGGAGGCAATCCTTGAATTTGCTGAACCGCCATATTCAAGTCTTGTTCACTAGCGCTCTGCAAGAGCATAGCCAGCTGCTGTGGATCATAGGGCATTTGTTGCCCAGCTATCATGATATTTGGCATTGTTATCTTCCGTACTGAAGGTTGCTTCTGTTTTGTCTAGTATCGTATCCCAGAGTGTTGCCGTAAGTGCTACCCTGCTGTTGATCTACGGGTAAAAATATATCTTGATTGTCTCTAATACTATTCTCGATGGCACCAATATTATCAATGCCATCTGTGTCTAAATCTATTGTATTATCAATAGGAGGATTTTCCAAACTACTGCCCGCTTCGGTATTATCGTTAGTCTTCCGAAAGAGGTCTGTATATTCAGATTGAGTTATTTTGCCAGGTTCATCGCCTGTCTTAAATGCTGCGTGAACATCTTCTATAGAAGCACCTTCAAATACTCCAGGCGTGTTAGAGCTAGTATCTACGGGATCAAATGTAGCATCTTTTAGCTTAGTATCGGCCTCCTGAGCACCTCCTTCTGGCTTCCATAAATCCCAAGCAGCCTTGAAAAAGTTCTGGTGCCTACGCCATTTGTTGGGATTCCATTTATCCTTATCTCTCCACCATCTGCCCCAATTTCCGTGGAAATAGTCGTATCCTTCGGGGACATCTTTTTTGCGGCCAAATCTTAATGCAAAGTCCTTTCGGTCTCCTCCCATATCGACGAGCTTTCCAAACTCTTTCCAATCAAATCCTTTTGGTGCTTTGATGCCTTCTAGGGATTTTAGTGCCATTTGTTTCTCCAATAAAAAAGTGCCGGGCTCCCTAAGGAACCCGACACCGCACCCAAGACCCTACACTTCCGTGAGGAGGTGTTCTTGCTGGCTGTACAGCCGGGTATTAGGGATTAATAGTTAACACAAAGGTGAACTAGACCTGCAGCATTATCGGCAATGTCATCAAGGGTGATACCCAAGATTTGACCAACGACGTTAGAAGCGTCGGCAAGAATGACATGGCCATCAGTACCTGCGTCTGCAACAACTGCATTACCTACTCCAATGGGACTACCTGCGCCTTCAGCGAAAACTGGAACAGCTCCGCCGATAATCAACCAGAATAGGTCGTGCTTTGCGACAGTAGTAGTCCCAAGTTCAGGGTCGCCAACTCCGGCCCAATCGCCTTCTGTTAGACTTGCACCTGCAACTTGACCAGCTGCTTTTCGTCCAGTGCCTGAAGCTGTAGTACCGAAACCAAGAACCAGCCCGTAAGTAGCAGTCGCTACTGTCAAAGCCCCGTCTTTAATGTTTCGGACACAAACAGCTCGAAGCGTTCCGCCACTGCGACGGTTTTTACCACCGCCTCGTGGACTTGGAGTTCGGTCAACATCGGGAAACTCAAATACAGCTCCCTCCCATTGCGAATTAATTTGATTTCCATCATCGTCAGTCCCTTTAAGGGTTTCACCGAGATCGAATGGAGGATCTACATGAATCATAATATTGATTCCTTTCCTAAAAGGGGTTAGTCGCTGTTAACAGCTGTCAGAGCTTGCAACTTGAAGAAGTTACGAGGTGAGCTGAATTTCAGGTTAGACAGTGTTGAAACAACAGCATTGAATGCTTGGCTATGAATATCATACTCAGGGCCTTCAGAGCGAAGGAGAGAATCGTCCATAGATTTCAATTCAATGTTCTGGTAGTTAAGACCATAGCCAACCCCATCTGGAATAGCAGTTTCCCAAGAAACTTCAATACCATCAAAGTTAACAGTGTTCTTAAATCCAAGAGCACGAAGCTGATGTTCGCTAGTAATCTGAATACGTTCCTTCTCATCAATCAAGTTGAGGAGATCCATATACAGCTGACGGGATAGCATGATATTGCTAATCTGACCGTTCTGGCTAGTATTACGCTGAGCGTGAATAATAGCGAAACGCATTGCTTCATCACCTTGAGTGGCAAAGCTATGTGTCTTACCGGCGGTCTGATCGCCAAAAGTAGTAGCGTTGTAGTTAACAACAAGTGGTGACCAGAAATCGTATTCTGGGTCAGCTACGCCGTTAGGCCAGCCTACACCAGTTTCTTGAGCACCACCGGCATTACCGAGAACCTTAGAGATTCCAGCATATGTCCCAGCAGGATTACCAACTTTGTCAGCGGTATTAGAGCTGTTTCGTGCTGCACTACCATCACTAGGCAATGTGTGGGTAATGGTTCCGAAAATACTTTCGAGCCCATGCCAGCCTTGTGAGTTGCCAGTATCATAGCCGTTAACGTAGTATTCTCCACCCAGAGCTTGTTCGATAGAAGTCTCTAGACGTTGAACGAAATTATCAAATACCTTGATAATTCCTTCTTCACCACGGTTACTGCGGAATTCACGGTAGTACATGGAGTCGGTGGTTTGGTAACCACGGTATTCCAAGTTAGCCGTTTTCCACAAGTTACGACGTGCGAAGTTACGAGCTGTTTCACCCGTATTACCTTCTACTTGATGTAGACGGTATTGAACCGGCCAGTCGAAACCTTCACCGGAGTTGTTGTAGTTTACCCGTCCTGCGGCTTCCAGCAATGCACCTAGCTGATAGTTGCGGAGCATATTCTCCTCAACGTCGCGGATGTGCTTTGCGAGCGTGGTTGCTGCGGTACGAGCAAAAGCTACGGGATTAAAACCTTTATAGGCCATGATCCTAACCTTTCTCTAAAAGGAAACTAAAATAAACCATCCGCCAACGCTTGTTGACGCAACTTATCCCCAGGCGACAGGCTCTGGTTCTGTGATGTCGGGCTTGGATTTTCTGGTGGAGCCATGCTTCCGCCGCGGTTAGGAATATGGCTAGCACCGTTTTGCAGATGACGCATGTTACGCTGCTGTACTTGCTGCGCACTTTGCATCTGCTGTCGGGTTTGGTGTAGTGCACCTTGAGCAAGTTCTCCGGCTAAAAGCCTTGAAGCTGTGTCCCAAAGCTGCTGTGGGTCTGTCATCCCAGATTCGCGAAGGCTATTGATATGTCCAATAACTCGCTCACCTTGGGGTGACAAGACTGGCTCACCGGAATGATCCATAACTGCCTGTCCAGTTCTGGGGTCGTTCTGATAAAGCCAATCTGCATTTCGTATATTAATATCGTTTACAGCCTGTTCCTGAGTTCGGACATGCTGCTCGTCACGATACTCATCCATCAACTTTCCATATCGGTCGATGAATAATTTATCAAATTCTTTTTCGATGATTTCCGGAAGAACTTCATCTGGACGCTCTCGAAGTGCTTCATTCCACCCTTTGTGGTATTCAACATAATCTTCTGCTGCGTCTTTAATTTCTTGTGGTGTACCTACCTTCCAGTCCCAACGCATCTGTCCGTCGTGACCGCGGTACCTTGTTCGATATTTCGCAATCTCTTCCTTGTCTATTTCAGGAGGATTCCACCAAACACCTTCTTGCTCATATTCCATCTCCTGCTCGTACTGTTCTTGTTCGAGCTGACGTTGGTATTCCTGCATCTGCATCTGCTGTTGCTGCTGATACTGCTGCATCCCGTATTGGGCCATCTGCTGCATCTGCTGCTGTTGCTGTGCTTGTTGCTGGCGCTGAGCTTCCTGTTGCTGGTGGTACTGTTGCCATTGCTGGTTATACTCTTGTGCCTGTGTGTAAGCATTGAAAAGTGCTTCTCTAGGCGGAGTATCGTCTTCAAAACGAACACCAGCTTGTTCAACTCTATTGCGGAAATCGTCTGTTTGATCTGGAGTGCTCTCAGAAAAAACGTCTGTTAAATCTAGCTCGGGTGAAGATTCTTCTACCTGAACATCATCTGATACGGAAGTTTCTTCAACTCCTGTATCTACCACATCAGAGGTTACTTCCTCTGATACTTCCTGTACTGCTTCTTCAGACATAACTTTCCTCTCGGTCTTGGGTTAAAGGATATTATTAATATTAATAAAATTCGGGCTACACCCGCAATACCTTATTGCAAGCATAACCCGAATTAGTGTTAAGTAAAATGATTTTCGCAGCATTAAATGATTGGGCCAGCCCCACTTTCATATCTATTCAGGCTATCTTGAAGCCTATGTAGCCATTGAGCCCATACATAGCTTTTCCACATTAAGATGCCCATATACACTGATATAGAAGAAAAACACACCGCCCCTGTCGCCAAAAACCATGTGGTTAACTTATCCCTCTTCTGCCTCCGCTTTCTCATCCTGCTCCCTCCTTTTTGGAACGATTAACACCGCACCACAACTGGTGCAGTAAAAGGTGATTTTCCCACCCCGCATACCGACCAACTTAGTAGGTTTAGAACAAGCAGGGCAAGACCTTACATTTTTCCCTTCAGACACCATGCCGCATTCCTTACATCGTCAAACCCTATAATCCGCCGTTCTTTTGGAAAGAACACAAACGTAGGGCAAGTAGGTATAGAACTCGCAAATCCATACTGATGAGAGTATGGGCTCATTATCTGATAGGATCCAGGCCTGGCTGCATAACGCTTTTTGCCGTGTTTGATAAACATCTCAACGGCGGCCTCGTGATGGTGGCCGATTACCCCGACATCAAACAATTCCTCGTTGTTTTCGTAGAATCGCTTTACTGCGTGGGTTTGATTAAGACTTGAGTTGAATCGACCCGTCTGGTGCCTTACTACCATTTTATATAATTGGCCGTCTACTGTAATGTCTAATCTAGCTTCCGCCGGAGCGTAACAGACCTTGTGGGCATTAGCAAGTTTCGATAGATAATCGACACCTCCGATTTGTGCGGTCCAAGCGTCGTGGTTACCTGAAATGATTGCGAGTATTTTGTCTCCGAATAATTGAAGGTAGTGGTCGAAGAGTCTCCACTGCTCATCAGGAGTTGAGTTTGCTCCGATAAGGGCGGATCTATGCTTGATGTGGTTGTCCACCCCATCTCCTCCGAAGACAGCATAGAAGTTTGGGGTTTCTCGAATAAGTTCTGCATCTTCTTTCATTCTCTTAAAATCGCAGGGAGTTCCCGGTGCAATGTGCTGGTCACTGATTACAGCTACGGCAATAGGGCCAGAGTCAAAGTTTACTTTGAACCGCCCCCTCTTGGAAGCCTTGTGGATAGCCCGCTTGCCCTTTTCCTCGGCACGAGCCCATTCTGCATCTCCGTCCCAATCGTCTTCCCATTCAGGGACGACCATACGCATCTCAGCTTCTTTTACCTTTTGCTTCATTTCTTTAAGCTCAGCTTTAAGCAGGCTGTTCTCAAAATCGTATGATGCGTCTTCTATAGTCTGCTTTTCTTTCTGTGAAAACTTTTTCTTTGCCTTTGCTGCTCTTCCTATTAAGCCCGCTTCTTTTAGCTTGTGCCTTACAGCAACTTCCGATCTGCCTAGCTTAATAGCTATGCTTTGTATAGCCATTCCGTCGCTATGACCAGTCCTTACAAAACCAAGCTCTTCTTCGCTCCAAGGTCTACCTGCCATCTTTTCTCCAACCTAATTTATAAAGTGCATTCGCTAAATCTATAGCGCTATCGTATACCCATTCCTCATCGAACATCTTGAACGCTAGAGCGTGCAACATTTCATGAATGGTAACTTCAAGTTCTTCGTTCCCTGTGAGCTTTGTATCTATAAGAATCTCAGGCTCTTTCTTTTTCGGATGATCGCACGAGCCTCGGTTCTTGCGCATGTGAGTATATCGAACGACGTACTCAATGCCATTGAACGAACTTTTAATCTTTTTAACCATAAAAATATTATACGGTTACTTGAACCCACAGGAATATACAAGTATCTTAATTGGGCACCACAGACTCCGCCAGCGCAATATTTGGCTAAAGAACTGCTAAGAGTGAGCCCGTGACGATTACCGGACGCGGGAGTGTACCTTAGAATTAACTTCGCTAAAATGAAGTTAGTTGCCAGAGTCGGCCTATTAAAACAGTAATAGGTATATATTCTGAGCCCAAGGTGCGTCTATGAAAAGATACTACGTTCTCACTATCGAAGCTGATCGAGGGCCACGCAAAGGAGATGTGATGGTCTGGGAGGGTGACTACTGGAATCAACAGGAAGATCCGACTAAGCTATTAGTTAGGTACTTGTGGGATTTCGGCGGATATTATTTCGTCACTCCAAGAGACCACTTGATAGAATTTGTATCTGAGTCAGAACTCGAGAATCCAGAGGATGGATTAGAGTATCGAACTCAATACAAGAAAATATGGAACGCCGCTGGATATGCCTGAAATATCATGTAAGACCTGCCGATTTTGGGCAGAGACTGAAGAAGAATCTAACTGGTCATTGTGCCTACTAACCCAAGCTAATGCTCATGAGACTCTCACAGAGAGTGTCATATTTGTTGTAGAGCAGTCTCCTGTAGAGGAAGAAGAGCTTTGGGTAGAGCTTCAAGGGCCTAGTAATCTAACAAGCATATTAAATACGCGAGACGATTATGGCTGTGTCCAATACGAAAATAAAGAAGTGTCCTAACTGCGGTGGCGAGAGACTGAGGAAATACTCGTATTCTTTCGGGGATGAACCTGTTAAGACGAATGTGCAATGTTTAGAGTGTGCTTGGAGCAAAGAAGTGAAAAGAAAAGATCCGCCCGACCATTACGATCAGGGTATTCAGCCATGGGATGCGATAAACGCGTGGGACTTAGATTTCTGGGCTGGTAATGCACTTAAATACATTTGCAGGGCTGGGAAGAAAGAAGGCAACACAGCAGTGCAGGACTACGAGAAAGCAATCACATATCTTGAAGAATGTATTAGGAGAGCTAGTTAAATGGCAGATCCTCGTCCCCACCTAGCTAATCTTCGCTTTGCAAAAGCAGCACTGAACTCAGCAGCAGACCTGTTAAAGATAGAAGAAGGTGCAGAGAATAGCCAGTTAAGCGCCGTGTGCCTTTCGATAAGTCAAAAAGCACGGGCGCTATCGGCTATGTTAGAACAAGAAGAAGATCTAGCTACCAACCTAGATTAATACATTATGCCACGGTCAATGTTTCTTTGGTATTTCTGGCCATCTTCTGTTTGCATCCATTCCGCAAGGGTTCCCTTGTATCCCATGCGTCGAGCTATGCCATAAGGATGTGCAAATCCCGACATCCTTCCACGACCTCCTCCAGGGCGAGGTCCTCCACGACCGCCGCCTAATCGACGTGGTGGAGTTGGCCTTCTTCTACCTAATCCTCTTCTGAAACGATCGAATCTTCGTCCATACCCTCTTTGGTTATAAGGCACTCGGCTTCTTCGTCGTGGTGATCTGCGAGGCACTCCAGTGTTTTGCGCGCCCCATGGCTGTGGTCTTCTTGGGGGACGCGACGGAGGTGCCGTAGGTTGTCCTGGCATGTGCGGCGCGGTACCTGGAAGTGGCGGTTTAGGTGCTCCGCCATCTGCCCTTCCACGCCACCAAGTTCCATAACCTGCGTCTAGTATTTGCTGGTTATTAGCTCGCACTAAACTTCGACCGTCCCTGCCCATTTTCCAAGTTTTATTGAAAGTGTCTTCGTCTTTATATCCCATATCCTGCCATGTAGGAGCCGCAGTTCCTTCGCCCCAAGCTATGCTGTTAGTCATCCAGCTCGGCATTCCCTTCCAGTATTTACCCTTACTAGGATCTGATTTCCACCTATCCCAAGAACCTCTGCCGTATTTCTTTTCATGGGCATCAAACTTTTTCTTGAATGCATGATCTGTATACCCACCACGACCAGCACCCCAGCGTCGCCAGTCAAATCCAGGCTGGCCGCCACCAGCTACTGGAGGTCTGGGTGCTCCGCCCATGCCGCCCATGCCGCCACCACCTGCCACTGGCCTTCTTGGAATTGGATCCATATCCCTACGTCCGCCGCCGTATCTTCCTAGATTACGGTTTCCAGCTCCGTAGTTTCCCCTACCGCCAGGCCTTCTAAAACCGCCTACTCGCCGTCGTCGATTCCAATAATCATTCCAATTTCTATTACGCCCTGGAGCATAAGGACCGGGGCCAAAGCCGCCAGCAGATGGTCTTCGGCGACCTCCAGCGAGTCCTGTACCTACTCGACCTCTACCTCCTCCTCGCCGACCGTAAGGTGGTGGATCAGTTTGGGTTGGAGGTCTCCTGCGGCGTTTGTTTTGACGTTTCTTAAACCAATCAGGGTGTACTGGAAACATATTATTTTCTTTCTTTTATATTATCGGCCGTAGTTGCTTGGGCCAACTCGTCTTCTAAAATCAAACTGCCTTCGCTTAGGTCTTAAGTTGTGACCAAAGAAGTCTCTACGAAATCTACTGTAGTCTACATCACTTCTATTTTGTCCATAGAAATCACGACGATAGCGGCTATTGTCTCGTGGTGCCCTTCGTGCGTACCGATTAAGTGCTTGCTCAAATGTTCGGCGACTTATAGGCATAGTCTTGCTGGAGCTACGACGCTTCTTCTTCTTCTTGCGATCTTTTCTTTTTCTTCTCCTTCTAGATGGAGCTGGATCGTCCAAGACTCCACCACCTCTATCCCAGCCACCACCTCTATCCCAGCCGCCGTCTCTAACCCAGCCGCCGTCTCTACCCCGATCTCTACCTGTTGGCCTACGTCTTCCGTAGCGACCAGGGCCATCTTCGTGCATTCGTCCTCCACGTCGCCTGCGACGAGGGCGACTTCTACCATCTCCTCTTAGATGATCCCATTCACCTGGAATACCCCTAGATCTATCGCCTGCCCAAAAACCACCACGCTGCGGCTGGACTACAGTTGACCCACGACCATCATTCCAGGCGCCTGTCGTTTGGGCACCACCACGCCCTCGGCTTCGATTGTACCTGTCGCGCTGGGCATGTCGTTGATTCCATTGACCCCAGTCACCCCAAGTAGCAGTTCCTCGGTTCCGCCTAGCTCTATTCATTAAATCTATTATTCTGGGATCAGTTCTCCTGTTGGGCATCTTCGAGGTCATGTCTTACCTTCCAGTTTATTCAGTTATGTAATTTTGAGTGGGCGTGTTGCGGTGTAGCCCGAACGCTTTGTGAAATGCGCTTTTGCCTTGTTTTTCATTGTACTCTTTAGAGCCATATGGATGGAAGAGATCTGCTGTGTCCTCTCTGCCCAGACCAGCAACAATGTCTTCGTCTTTCATTCCAAAATTATTTTGCTGGTTGCCGCCACCTAGATCATCGCCGCCACCAGTGCCTCCGCCATTATCTTGCTCGGCTGCAGCAATATCTTGAAGGCGATCTACTGGGGTTATGGTCCCATCTTCGTTGCTATCACGATCCCAGATAAAGTCAGGGTTATCTTTATTTGAATCAAGAACTTGTTGGATCTCGTCTTTAGCAGATGTATTGCTGCTAACATTGCTGCTAGTATTCAGATTTCCTTCAGAATCAAACAAGCCCCCATCTTCATCTACTGTGCCTGTAGATGTAGAGCTTGTGTTTAGATTTCCGGAGGAGTCAAAAATGCCTTCGTCTTCAGGCCTGTAGTTCCTAATAAGATCTTCAGTAACCGAAGCATCAGTATGTAATCGACGGCTGAATTCTGGGAAATCAGCACCGACATCTAAGGATGTTAGATTCTCTGGAAGTCCTTGTCCTGTAACCCAGCCATCGCCGGTTTGGTGACCGTATCCGTAGTAGCCGCTGTAATACTTCTGCTCTTGGGGATCCAGATAATCTCCGGTCATAGGATTGTGGGTATACCAAGTTCTGTTTGGGTCATTTGCCCAATCTTCGTGTGGCGCCCATTCTTCATCTGGGAAGTTTCTTTCCCAGTCGTAAGCTACCTGCTTGATATAGTCTACTGGATCACTTTGGGTTGGCCCCACTTCAAAGTCAGCAAGACTTTCAAATGAAGGGAGGTAGCCATACCCTTCCGCATAAGATGGGTGTCTTTCTATTTGCTGGTTCCACCAGTCGTTAGCAAAATCATATTCTTGCTGGGTAAGAGTAGATGGATCTACAAACCCACTAACCACGCCCTGATGCCAGTCGCTGGTTGAATCCCCCGCCCCTAAAAGCCAGCGAAGAGACGCCTCTGGGTTAGCATAAGGCCTATTTCGATCTGGGCCACCACCTACGTTTCTAGTAAACACGAAAGGAACGCCCGTAGTTGAGTCTACGGCAAACGCTCCGAGGTCTTGCGCCTGTATCCCCTCTGGATTGCCGGGGTCGTTTCCAATGGCGCCATACGCGGTCTCAGGCGGCCCTACGATGTTGTCTGGAGTCCAGACAGAAGTATTCTGCGGATCTTCGGTTTCTTCTGGATTTGCTAGCATGAGAGCGTCTGCAGGGCTTATCCAGCCATCCCCATTAACATCATTGGGATCACCTTCTTCCGCCTCTACTGTGCCATTCTCGTTGACCATATCCCAAATAGTCTGGGCTTGAGCCGCCCTTTCATCTTGCGCGGTTTGAGCGGTAGGCGCAGAATCTGAAAAGTCTGCTCTTATAAACTGAGGGAGATCGGGAGCATAACGCCCTTCTGGGTTGTATTCATCCCAGTATCTACGCATGTCTTCTGTGGCTGGAATATCAGGATGATCCTGATATTGGCCATCAACAAACATATACCTACCCCATGGATCTCTCAAATTCATTAGGCTTGGCAGCATCAACCCTGGATTTAACCCCATGGCGACCATATCTTTCACAGTCTTGCCTAAAGAAGTTATATTTTCGTTTCCGGGAGCATCTTGCGCAGGAGAACTTCCGTCCCATAGAAACAGCTCATTGTCAGGAAACAGGCTGTGTATTGCAGCGTTTCTTCCGCCGCTAATTAAAGACATCCAGTCATCGTAGTTTTCATGCAGCCCAGAGTCGTAAAAACGGTCACTTTGCTCTTTAAGTGCCCTTAGTTGGCTAGATCTGTCCTTAATTCGGTCATAATCCGCTTGCGATTGAACCATCGCGTTGTATTGAGGACTGAATTGGTTCTGCCAATTTTCCTGCAAATCTTGCCAATCTCTGTCGTATTTGACGTTCTTAAGGCCATGTTCGCCGGTAGTTCGGTACTGATTGATTAAATTAGAGATGTAATCATCAGGCCTCTCTAACGAAAACGGATTTCTTCTCTCGTCATGAATGCTGAAATTGTCTGGATCTATATAATGCCCAGATCCTGGAGACATGCTTCCCAAAAGCTGCATTGAGCGATCGTCGCCACGATAATCAGCGAATATGTCCTCCCCTGCTCGCCATCTCTCTATCATCTCAGGAGTGATGTCGAAGTCCTGTCGTTCGGAAAAACTTCCGTCATTCCGGTCGTAATGCGTGTAATCAGCCTGATTAAATCTGTCAACACGCCTATCAAACTCGGTGTTGTATTGATTCTTTGCCCAATCAGCATACTCTTGGGTACCAGAACGTAGATTGTTCCAGTCATCAACATAAGGATCCATGATCCCTTTTAGACGAGCTTCTTCAGCATCATAATGCTGAATAGCTTCTTCAAGTTGCTCTGGAGTTAGCCAGCTAACATCCCTAAATCTTTCCGACCAGTGGCGATTAGGATCGTTTAACTTATCAAAATACTCATCCCAGCCCTGCCCTATATAGGGCACAGACTGGCTTAAGGATAATTGATCTCCGATAAGCGATTCATAATCGCCAACCTTACTTGCTTGCTGGCGTAAATCCGATAAAGACATTCTATCTACCTAAGAGTGGGCCCTGTAGCTTGTTTGGTCCTTGACTGCCGTAATTCTGCATAGGATTAGGCTTAGGGGGCATGTTTGGTATTCCAAGAATATCTTCTATAGAAGGCCCACCTGCCCCAGGGGCTGGTTCTGGGGGATAGCCAGGCCTAATAGGTCGTCCCCATGGATCTTCCGCTGGAGGTCCAGGGAATGAGGGCATTGGCCCTGGCATTGGTGGCGCACCGCCCCCTTGCATTGGAGGCATGTTTGCACCTAAGTCAATCCCCGGAGGAACAAGGGGTGGAGCCTGTGGAGCTGGGCCGTCGCCAACGAAAGGCGGTTGATCAAAATCAAATCCTGGGTCTCCTCCAGGTGGAAGTCCGACACCAGCCCCGAAGGGGTCTTGCTCATAGTCCATGTGGCCTGCTGGTGGCTCTGGGTGCATTCCGCCATCGTAGCCTCCGCCAAAGGGCGGCATTGGGTATTGAGGGCCAGTGTTTGGGATATTCATGGGGCTTTGATCCATACCCCTGGGCATTCGTTGTGGATTCGGCATTTTTGTTTCCTTAGCCTAAGAGGGCTCTAGTTATTGGATTGGTATTAACGTATATCTCATCTGGGTGAGGCAGATAAGGATCGAAATCGTCCTTCCAGTCAGAGGGAGGAGCTTCTTCCCATTCGCCTGGTCCGAAGTCTAAGTCTAGCTCAGGAGTCATTTCCGGCTCCCGTCTATCCCTACGTCTGTCTCGCCGCCGCTCGCGACGGTGTTTTTTGCCAAAGTGCATTACAGCCTACCTTTGCCTAGGTGTCTTATCGTTAAATCTGTCATCACCAAAAGGCCCCTGAAGCCTATCGGGTATCCTTATACCTGGCGGAGGAGCTATACGATTCTTAAATGGAAACTCCCTTGGAAGATTATTGTGTGTTTTGCGAGGCTTTGGCACTGGATACGGGTATTTTGCATAGCCATCTTTATCATAAGCATCTTCTGGAGGCACATGACCATAGGGGAGTCCGCTAGGATAGTGAGCCGAACCAATCGGATTCCACGGACCCTGGCTAGAAGGACTATGTTCACCAGTTGGGTTCAGCGCCCGCTCTAGTGCGTTTGTGTCCTTTTGCATTTGAGTGGGTACTAGATAGTCAGGATCATTGTACGCCCCACCCGTACTCGGCCAGATAAACATATCATTGTCAGTATAATCCTTTCGAGTGGGAATATGACCCTCAGCCTGAAACATGGTGTTCAGGTCAAACCCATCAGGAGTGACTGGTACGTTTACTGGGTATTCAGGCTCCGGCAGTTTCTGTGAATAATTCGGTCTTGCCATGTTCTTCTCTATCTTCTAGGAATTTTCCATTCTGGTGGTCTAGGTCCTGGTGGAAGAGGGAATCCTTCAAACTTACCATACTTAGGAGTGCGGCGATCTAATTCCGACATCTCTCTAATGTCATTTTCTCTCTGCCTTTGCTGCTCTTCCTCTTCACGCTTAAGTGCTTTCTCTTGCTCGTCAGGCATTTTGCCGTGGTGCCGCATGGAGAATTCGTCATTAAACGTCCTATCCATCCTAGTGCGATCGCGATTAACTATATCATCCTGAATCTCAGGGATAGAGCCTCCCCTT
>CXWF01026811.1_pt1 | contig 29787 bp, 29 predicted proteins | sample 468421 | NCBI WGS metagenome assembly CXWF01 (sample SAMEA2620812, study PRJEB7988) | marine metagenome | biome: marine biome (ENVO:00000447); feature: surface water layer (ENVO:00002042); material: "saline water (ENVO:00002010), including plankton (ENVO:xxxxxxxx)" | depth 5 m
AGAAGAATCCGCGCTCTGGACTGGATCGGCCGACGATCAGCCCCCCGAGTTGGAAGCCGCCGCCCTCGTGCAGGGTGGCCGCGAGCGCGGGCTGATCCTCCACAAGCTTATGGAAGAGGTGTTGACCGGCGAAACTCCAGAATCAGAAGCCGCCCTGACCGAACGGGCTGACGACCTTATCCGCTCCCTCGGCCAGTCTCCGGTCGCCGACCCTGCCACGGGGCTGTCGGCGCAGGAACTGGCGGCCTGTGTGGCCCGGACCCTGGCTCTGCCTGACATCGCGGCCCTACGGCCGGATCTTCTCGCCGAATTTCCCGTCTATTCCGCACAGGCGGCCGACGGCGTGGAGGCCGCAACGGCCGGGATCGCCGATGCCCTGACCCTGACGGCAGAGGGCCGCCCCGCCGTCGTCGTGGACTGGAAAAGCGATGTGACGCCCGCGCCGGGAACGCTCGATCACTATCGCGCGCAGCTGCGGGCCTATCTCGACATGACCGGCGCCGAGCGCGGACTGATCGTGCTGATGACCTCCGGCGCCGTCATTCCCGTTCTGCCGACGAAGCCGACCGAAAACGAGGCGGCCTGAACCCATGTCGTCTCTTGCCTGGATCGATTTCGATGAAGCCGAGCGGCAGCGCGCGCAGCGCATCATGGCGCTCTTTCAGGAGCGCGAGACCCGCGACGAGCTGGGGCTGGGGGCGATCCGGGATTCCATCGCCGATCATCTCTTTCCGGGCACGAGCACGATCCAGACGCGCCTGCGATACATGCTGTTCATTCCCTGGCTCTATCGGGCGCTGGAAAAGCGCGAAGTCCCCGAGGCACAACTCCGCACCGAGGCGCGCGACACCGAAATCCGACTTGCCGACGCCCTGAAAGCCGGCGGTGAGTCCAACGGCATCATCGGCCGGGATGCAGGACCACGGCTCCAGCGGTTGCCGAGTTCCGTCTATTGGGCTGGCCTGGGCGCGTGGGGCATCCGGGTCTTTCCGGGCTCGCTCGACAGTCTGTTCGTCGCCTTGCGGGGCCGTGGCCGGTCGCGCGGCGCATCCAGCGGCGAAGACGCTCTGGCCGGCGCCCAGACGCCCGCCGTCTGGAATCCGGCCTTGCCCCAGATGCCCGGCGACCTGCTTGAGCACGCCGTCTTCCGCCTGACCACCGACGAGGCGCAATTCCTCATCGACCGCCTGATCGCCAGCCAGCCCACAGCACTGCTCACGATGCTGGCGCGCGAAGGCATCGACGCGGACTGCGACTATATCTGGACGCATCCCCATCTGTCGGCGTTTCCATCCGCGGCGCGCCGCCTCGTCCAGCATGGGAAAATCTTCTCCCATGCGATGCACGGCGCCGCGCTGCTCTATAATCTCGCGCTCAGCGAGCTGCGCCAGCGCGACGACTGGATCGAGGACTATCGCGCTCGGCTTGAAGCCTGGAGCGACGAACTCGATACCGGCGCCGTCCGCGCGTGGTCGCTCGATGATTTCTGGAATGTCGTGGAACACCCGGCGCACACCGTCCGGCCGGCCGCCAAACGGTTCGTGAGCGAGTGGCGCGATCTGGTTCTGGCCGGGACGCAGCAGGTAATCACGGCGCCCGCGGCGCGGCGGCTCGTTGAGGAGCGCGAACGTCGGCTCAAGACCAGCCAGTCCCGCTACGCCAATCACGCTGTCCGCGACCGCTGGACCGGCGCATCGGGCGCCGACCGCCTCAGCTTCCGCTGGGCGCAGGCCAAATCCCACCTGCGGGATCTCGCTCATGCTGAATAGGCGCAGCCTCGATCCCGAACAACGAACGCTCTACGGTGCTAATCTTCAGCCGCCGTCGGGTTATGTCTTCGACGCGGCGGTAGCCACGACATTCTCGCTCGACTTCGAGACCGCGCTCGCCGTGCCGGTCAGTCTGGCGCTCTTCGCCGCCGAGAACCGCGACGACATTCTCTCTCATCCTCTGGCGCTGCTCGAGGGTGCCGAGCGCATCGCCGGCCGCCTCGTCGTCTTCACCGACGCCGGCCATATCCAAGCGAGCGCCCGGCCGCATTCCCGCCTTTGCTCGCTGCTTGAACGCATCATCGTCGAGGTCGCCGCCCCTCAAGGCGGGGCCTTCCACCCCAAGATGTGGGCGCTGCGCTTCACGCCGTTGCGCCCCGAAGACCCGGCCCGCCTGCGTCTGCTCATTCTTTCCCGCAACCTGACGCGCGACCGCTCGTGGGACATTGCCGCCACCCTCGACGGCGTGATCACCAAGCAGCCCAAAGCCGTCAACCGCCCGGTCGCCGACTTCCTTCGCCGGCTCCCCGATCTCGCGACCGTCGGCGTTCCCGACGGAACAAAGACGCTCGTCGATGACCTGGCCGAAGATATGCGGCGCGCCGAATGGAGCCTGCCCGAACCGTTCCAGAGCGTCTCCTTCGCCGTCAACGGCCTCGGCGGAAAGCCATGGCGCCCGGAACCCTGCGTTCGGCTGGGCGTCGTATCGCCCTTCTGCGACGATCAAACCTTGTCGATGCTCGCCGGCCTGGCCAGCGCCGAAAAGCCCATCTTCATCGGGCGATCCGACGAACTCGCCCAGGTGCCCGGCGCCACGCTCGATGGCTTTGCCCGCGTGGCCGTGCTCGACGAAATGGCAGCCACGGAAGATGGCGAGGAGGAGGACGCGGCGGCCCTGCAAGGGCTCCATGCCAAGGCGTTCATCGCCGAGCGCGGCTGGGACACCGCGATCACGGTCGGCTCGGGAAACGCCACGCGACCGGCGCTGCTGACCGGCAGCAATGTCGAGATCTTCGCCACCCTGACCGGGAAGCGGTCGCGGGTCGGCAGCGTCGAGGAAATCCTCGGCGACAAGGGGTTTGGCCGGCTGACGCGGCCGTTCGTCCGCGACGAGACGGGAGCCGCCGATGCCGCGCAACGAGCCGCCGAGGCGCGTTTGGATCAGGCCCGGCGCGAGATTTGCCGCAGCGGCCTCGCGCTCCGTTGCGAGCGCGGCGAGCACAGCGCGGATAGCGCGCCGGTCTGGCGGGTCTGGCTGATCCCGTCCGAACCGCTGCCCCTTACCGGGCTCGGTGCGCTGCGAGTTTGGCCGATCACGCGGGGCGAAGGGCATGCGCGCGATGTGCTGGAGCCGCTCCGACAGGGACAGCCCGCTGACCTTGGCGCAATGCCCTTGGTCGACCTTACCCGGTTCCTCGCCTGTCACCTGACGGACGAGACGGAAGACGTCTCGATCCTGTTCAGCACCGGGCTCATGATGGAGGGGCTGCCCGCAGAGCGCCACGCAGCCATCCTGCGCTGGGTGATCGACAGCAAGGACGCCTTCTTCCGCTATCTCCGCCTGCTCCTCTCCGAACTGGGCGATCCCTTCGCCGCCGCCCTCGCGGCGCAGGACAGGTCAGGTCAGGGCGCCTGGCGTGCAGCAAGCGACGACGCGCCCATCCTCGAGGAGATGGTTCGGGCCTTCTGCCGCGGCGGGGACCAGCTCCGCGCCATCGAACGGCTGATTGCACGCCTGGAAGCCGGCGACGGTGACGATACCGATCCGATTCCGGCCGAGTTCCGCGCACTCTGGAACACATTCCGAATTGCGCTCGCCACGCAGGATGCCGCGCATGCCGAATGAACGGTTTCGCGCCGACGCGGCGCTCGCTCCCCTCAAGGTCTTTCAGCGGCGAACGGTCGACTATGTCTTCGATCGGCTCTACGGCCAGGACGATCCTGTCCGCCAGTTCCTGGTCGCCGACGAAGTTGGCCTCGGCAAGACGATGGTCGCGCGCGGGGTCATCGCCCGCATGATCGAACACCTGTGGGACAGCACCAAACGGATCGACATCCTCTACATATGCTCAAACCAGGCGATCGCCGCCCAGAACCTCAACCGGTTGAACGTCCTCGGGCGGCGCGAGCTGGCCCTGCCGACCCGCATGACGCTCGTTCCCCTGCAACTGCGCGACCAGGCGGGCCTCGACGCCAACAAGGTGAACTTCATCAGCCTGACGCCGGGCACGACCTTCGACCTGCGCTCCGCGACGGGCGTGAGCCAGGAACGCGCCCTGCTGTTCCATCTCCTGCGCGATCTCGTTACGCGCCCGCGCGGACTGCACAACCTGTTACAGGTCGCGGCTGGGGTCGAAGGTTGGAACCGCGCCGTGGACAATCTCTCCCTCGAAGGCGTCGACAAGCGCATTATCGAGCGTTTCCGCCGCGGCGTGCAGGCGGATCGCGACCTTCTCGAGGAACTCGAACGGGTTTGCGAACTCTTCCCGCGCCGCCGGGACACCTATCCCGCAGAAATGACACAGCCCCGCAACAGCCTGGTCGCACGGCTCCGCGCCAAGCTGTCTCACGCCTGCGTGGATGCGCTGCAACCCGACCTCATCATCATGGACGAGTTCCAGCGGTTCCGGGATCTGCTGCATGGCGACAGCGACGCGGCGATCCTCGCGCGCGAACTGTTCGACTACTCGGGAGGCGACGGGCACGCCGCCCGCACCTTGCTGCTCTCTGCCACACCCTACCGGATGCTCACGCTCGCTGGCGACGAGCCCGACGAAGGCGACCACTATCAGGACTTCCTTGAGACCCTGAGTTTCCTCTATGGCCGGGAAAAGGGGCCGGAGGTGGCAGCCACGCTGGCGAGTGAAATGCGCGCCTTCCGCGGCCTCCTGCATGCCCTCCCACAGTCACATGCTTCAGCAGTCGAGACCCGCCAGACCATCGAACGGCGCCTGCGCCGGGTGATCGCCCGAACCGAGCGGGTCGCATCCACGGTTGAGCGCGACTCCATGATGAGCGAGCCCCCCATCACGGTCTCGATCGCACCAGCCGACCTCGCGCAGGCATCCGCCGTTTCTCAGGTGGCGCGCACGCTAGATGCGCCGGAGATCATCGAATACTGGAAGTCTTCGCCCTATCTGCTCAACTTCATGCGCCAGTACAGCCTGAAGCGGCTGCTGGAAGACCAGGTCGACGCGCCTTCGTCCGTGCTCCGCACCGCAATCCAGGCGGCTCGACCGGCCATGCTCGATCACGACGCCATCGACGCTTATGCGCCGCTGGACCCGGCCAACGGCCGCATGCGGGCGATCATGGACGACATCTTCGGCCAGCACCTAGAACAGAACCTCTGGATACCCGCCGCCATGCCCTATTACGGCGAGGCGCGAGCCGGGGCGCCGCTGACCAAGGCGCTGATATTTTCGTCCTGGTCCATGGTGCCCGACGCGGTCGCAGCCCTGTTGTCCTACGAAGCAGAACGGCGCATGGGCGTTGGCGAATCCGGCCGGCGCTATTTCGAGCAGCATCGCCTGCGTCCCTTGCAGTTCCGGCAGGATCACGGCCGGCTCGCGGGTCTGCGCGCGCTGCTGCTGATCTATCCCTCGCCGGCGCTGGCCGAACTGGCCGATCCGCTGGCGTTGTTCAGCGAAACGGGGGCCATCTTGTCGCTGGAGGGAATGCGCTCCGCTGTGGGCGACCGCCTCAAGCCCGCCCTCGGTGCTTTGAAGGAAGGCGCGGTGTCGTATCAGGACGCGCACAGCGCCGAGTGGGCCGCCCCAGCCGTGATCGATGACCTGCTGGGCGCGCGATCCCGCGCCTGGCTGGAAGCGCCCCACGGCATGCGCGCCCTGGCGAGCGAAGACGCCTTCCACGATCATATCGCCGAACTGGCGGCAGCAGTGAGGACACACGACATCGGCGCTTTGTCCGACGATCTTTCGGACCTGCTGGTTGACGTTGCGCTCGGTAGTCCGGCCGTCTGCGCGCTTCGCGCCCTCAAGCGGATCGCGCCCGAGCTGGCGTGGGATGACCCTCGCTTGCTCAGCGCCGCCGCTGAAGTCGCCTGGTCGTTCCGGGCGCTGTTCAATCAGCATGACGCGGTCGCCTTGCTGCGGCGGGATACTGACGATCACTACTGGCGCCGCGTGCTGGTCTATTGCGCCCAGCACAACTTACAGGCCGTCCTGGACGAATACACACATTACCTCGTCGATGCCGAAGGTCTCGGCGCCCGCCCAGCCGAAGACCGCGCAATCGGTGTCGCTCGCGCCATGGCCCAGGCCCTCGCTATCCGCCCGTCGCAGATCGACGTTGATGACGTGCGCGTGGATGGAGAGTCCCTCGCCATCAGCAAGTTCCAGATGCGCGGACGCTTCGCTATGCGGCTCGCCGACTACAAGGACGAAAACGGCGCGGTCGCGCGGCTCGGAGGCGTGCGTGACGCCTTCAACTCACCGTTCCGGCCGTTCGTTCTCGCCACCACGTCGGTCGGCCAGGAAGGGCTGGACTTCCATCCCTATTGCTATCGCGTCTATCACTGGAACTTGCCGAGCAACCCGGTGGACCTCGAGCAGCGCGAAGGCCGCGTCCACCGCTTCAAGGGCCATGCCGTGCGCCTCAATCTGGCCGAGCGCCAGGTCGCGGTCGTCAGGGGCCGTGGGCAGGCTCCTGACGATCCGTGGAAGCTCATGTTCGAGCACGCGCGATCCGAGGCGCCGGTCGACACCGATCTCATCCCCTATTGGATCTACGAAGGTTCCGTGCGGGTCGAACGGCGTGTGCCGTTGTTGCCGTTCAGCCGGGAAGTCACGCGCCTAGCCTGGCTCAAACGCAGTCTCACGGTCTATCGTCTAGCCTTTGGTCAACCCCGACAGGACGATCTGCTCGAGTACCTCCAAACCCTGACCGGCGACGGCATGGACTCTAAGCTGCTTGCCGACCTGCAAATTCGGCTCGAACCGGGTATTCTCGATGATCCAGAACTATAGTCCTGTGGCGATTGCTTGTCGTCAGGCTTGGGGGGCTACTCGCCGACATAGAGTAACAAGCGGCGTCGAACTTCCGGACGCGGCAAACGGCACCGGGGATGGGCCGATATCGCGGTCAGGCCACGATGGAGCGCGGCGGTCGTTGCCGTCCCCGCTGCATGGATCTGGTCCAGCATCCAAAGAACCCCGTGGCATTCGACCGCTTCCGCGGCTGCGAGCTGGCGCAGCGGGCCATCGCCGGTGAGCAACAGCCACGCGCGCTTTCGCGCAAGCGTCAGTGCGAGGCTATCCGGCAACGTCAGGGCAGGGACACGGCGGCGGTAGGCAATAGCTTCGGTCAGGCCGTCGCTGTCCAGTTCTTCGACGACGAGACCGAGCCGGAGCAGGTCTGGGCCGCCGTGATCTTTCAGTTCGCGTTCGTACAGCAGATCTGGAACGCAGTATCGAAAGGGGAGGCGGAAGCTGGCTTCAAGAAGCGCGCCGCGCTCCAGATCCACCAGAACGGAGGTATCCGAAACCAGCACCCGCATGCGTTCACCCCCCGTTTGCCGCGTCGGCTTCGTTCGGGGGGTTCACGTCCATCAGTGCGTCGAGGGCGTGAAGCGGCACACTGAGAAGCTCGGCCGCCTTCGATTCCGAGACGGCTCCTTCCGAAAGCGCTCGGAACGTGAGCCGTTTGAAGCGCGTCGGCATCTCGGCCTTGAGAATTTCTGGCTCTTTGTAGGGCGGGCTTCGCCACCCGAGCCTATTGAACTCTTGGAACAGTCGGCGAAACAGCGGTTCGCTGAAGATTCCCAAATCCTTGCAGCGATACGTGATCGCCTGAATGCTGACCCCGAAGAGCCGCTTCAGGTAGATCAATTCCTTTCCGCTGATCGACGTGCGATGCTTTCCAATCTCGCTCCAAAGCGCATCGGCGGGCATCAGGAACGCGCCGGCGAAGCGATGGGCGGCCTTCTCCTCGTCAACGCCGTCGGCCACGTCCATGACCATGTGACCGAGCTCGTGCGCGAGCGTGAAGCGCTGACGCTCGCCCCAATCCTTGCCATTGACCACGATCACCGGCACAGCGCCCTTGCGGGAACGCCGCACCCGAGCCGTCAGACCGTCGATATTCGTCAGGTCGATGGCGAGCACCTTGATCCCGTGCTCCTCGAGCAACTCGACGAGATTCGGGATCGGATCGACTCCGAGCCCCCAGTGATCGCGCAGGCTCGCCGCCGCCCTATCTGCCTCTCCGAGGCTCTGCCGGACAGGGTAGGGCGCTTCGCGCGGCCTGTCCCATTCGACGCTAGGCAGGTGCAACAGTTCTTCGATCATCAGATAGCGTTCGAGCAGGTGCAGGACTTGGGCCTCGACCTGCGCCTCCTCACGCTTGCCCGTGATCTTCTTCTTACGAAACTCGATTCCTTCGAGCACCATCTCCTGGTCGCCGACCAGATAGTCCTCGGACACGTCAAGCGCCGAGGCGAGCGCAATCAGCACACCCGAGCTAGGCATCGACTCGTTGCGCTCGTATTTTCCGATCGCCTGCGCCGTGACGCGGTTTCCAATCTTCTCCTCCAAGCCCCTGAGAGAGAGGCCTGCTGCGGCACGGGCGAGCTTAAGCCTTTGTCCTATCATGCTTCTCGCCTCCTTGATTGCGGTTTACATATCGTATAATATAGTGCCAAGTTTGTAAACTGAAACCCTTGAAAGGGGCTTAACCGGTTCCTACGTCTTGAGCAAGCCGCTGCTGCGGCGAGGCAGAAGGAGAAAGGCAATGAACGAGCAGGCCCGGCCGCCGGACATGAGTGGCGAAGAGATGGCCGACGCGATCCGCGAGGAAATCCTCGACGAGATCGCCGACCTCGAAGAGTACGCGAAGCTGGGCAAGGCCCCGCCGCGTTGCCGCGGCTATCGCTTCCGGGTGAACCGGGATCGGTACGATGTGCACGAGGCTCAGCCGACGCGCGAGACGATCCTGGAGACGGCCGGGCTGACGCCCGCCGGAGACTGGACGCTGCGCCTCAAGCTGAGCGGCGGCGGATACGAGCTGATCAAGCCTGGCGAACGAGTCGATCTGCGGCGTCCAGGCCTCGAGAAGTTTAAGGCCCTGCCGCGCGACCAGACGGAGGGGTGAGATGGCGATGCGGCGTGAGTTCGATCTGCCGGATGAGGATCGGGCGTTTCTCGATGCCTACGGCTGCCCGTGGGAGACCGTCGTGGACGGTTCTCCATGGGTGCTTCTGCACGGGTTCCCGACGCAAGACGCTGGCTACAATCATGACGCCGTCACCGCCGCGATCCGGATCGAGACAGGCTATCCGAAGGCCGCGCTAGATATGGCGTACTTCCATCCTGCCTTGGCGCGGAAGGATGGCCGAGCCATCGGCGCGACCCAAGCGACGCAGCAACTCGACGGCAAGGTCTTCCAGCGGTGGTCGCGGCATTACACGCCCGCCAACCCCTGGGTGGTCGGTGAACACAATCTCGGCACGCATATCCTCACGGTCGAGGGCTGGCTGATGCGAGAGTTCGAGAAATGCCCGGCGCAGTAGCAGTTGGTCTGACTCTTAATGGAGCGCAGCATTCAGCGCTGAAGGAACACCTGTTTCCCGGCGATGGGTTGGAGGCAGCAGCTTTCCTCCTCTGCGGCGTGCGGGCTGGTGATCGGCGGACCCGCCTCGTTGCGCGCGAAGTGTTCCCGGTTCCGTACTCGGCCTGTTCGGTGCGAACGGACCAGCGCGTGACCTGGCCGACCGACGCGATCCTTCCGCTCTTGGAGCGGGCCGAAAGATCGGGCGGAACACTGGTCAAGGTGCATAGCCATCCTGGCGGCTACCCAGCGTTCTCCGAGGTCGATGACGAGAGCGACCAGCAGCTCCTGCCGAGTTTGCGCGACTGGTTCGACGACGACCGGCCGCACGCCAGCGCAGTGATGCTCCCGGACGGCCGCATGTTCGGCCGAATCGTGGGATCGGACGGTGAAATGCGGCCTCTGGCGCTCATCAACGTCGCCGGTAACGACCTGCTCTTTTGGCATCAAGGGGAAACCGGTGGAAGGCCAGTGCCCGGCTTTGCCGCCTCCCATGCGCAGGCCTTTGGCGAGGGCACCTTCGATCTCTTGCAGCGGCTGTCGGTTGCTGTGATCGGGTGCTCCGGCACCGGCAGTCCGGTGATCGAGCAGTTGGCCCGTCTCGGCGTCGGCGAGTTGGTAATTGTCGATGATGACACGATCGAAGAGCGCAACCTGAACCGTATCCTGAACGCCACGGCGGCGGATGTGGAAGCGGGTCGGCCCAAGGTCGCTGTGCTTTCCGAGGCGGTTACGCACATGGGCACAGGCACGCAGGTGATCACGCTCGAACGGAGCCTCTGGTCGCCGGAGGCGATCGAGGCGGTCGCGCAATGCGATATCGTGTTCGGCTGCATGGACACGATCGACGGGCGATTTCTCCTGAACACACTCGCAACCTACTATCAGCTCCCGTATTTCGACCTGGGCGTGCGGATTCATGCTGTTCCGGAAGGACCGCGCCGGGGCGAAATCGTCGAGGTCTGCGGCAGCGTTCACTATCTGACGCCCGGCGGATCAAGCCTAATCAGCCGCGGCCTGCTCAGTCTTGATGACGTGCGCGCGGCTGGGCTGGCCCGCACAGACCCGGAGGCACACGCCCGGCAGATTGCCGATGGCTACATTTCCGGGGTCGCTGTTCGGCGCCCGGCGGTGATTTCGCTCAACATGCTGATCGGCTCGCTCGCCGTGAACGAGCTACTGGCCCGCCTGCATGCGTTCCGCGACGATCCTAACGGTGCTTTCGCCCATATCGAGGTCAGCCTGAGCGAGATGGCAATATTCCGCGACCCCAAGCCCGACGTCTGCGCGATCCTCCGTGGCGACCTAGGCAAAGGCGATGTAAGGCCGCTGCTCGGCATGCCAGAGCTGTCGCGGAAGACCGCATGATGGCCGGGCTGTGGCAGCGTGGGAAAACCTGGCTGCGGGACCGGCTACGAGTTCGGTTCCCAACCGAGTATGTCGAGGAGGATGCACCCGAGCAGCCGCTAGCCCGCACCCTTTATGTCGTGACCGAGGATGGCGCGCCTTGGAGTGCGGCCATGCTCTGTCCGTGCGGCTGTGGCGAGACCCTGCACATGAACCTGCTGCCGGACGAGCGGCCGGTGTGGAAGCTAGCGGTTGATGCACGTGGCTTTGGCACATTGCATCCGTCGGTACACCGGATGAAAGGGTGCCGGGCGCATTTCTGGTTCCGGGCCGGAAAGGTGCACTGGTGCGGCGATCAAAAGTCGCCGCTTTGGAAGGATATCCGACTCTTGCTGGGCTGGCAGAAGGCCGGATGAAAACGGGCGAACTCAACTGAAGAGGCGAAGGATATGGCAAAGAACACGGGAAATGGCTACCGGCGCGGTGCGGTGACGGGTCGGACGCAATTCGAGCGGCCGGATAATCTCTGGCAGAAGCGCGACGAGCGCACGGGTCGCTTCATGGACGTGAAGGATGACGGCAAACCATTCAAGGGCGTGGCCCGCGAGCCGGACGGTCGCGACACCGACAACGCTTGATTGCGCCCAACTTGCGCTTCGCGGGACTGCTCCATCTTCCTGGCGATGCTCGAGCTAATTGCTATCGCTGCAACAAGCCTTGTTAATCCTAGTCTATTCCGTCCAGACGCGCTGACCTAAGGTGTTAGGGTCCAATCTTGGGATATGATCGATACCAGCCTGCACCATTTCGGACGAATGCCGGGCCGAATATAATCTTTAGCATGTCCGCATACCGGCGTCCCGAAGCAGTTCGCCTTTCTGATCAGCCGAAGGTCCCTGATGCCAAAAGTAGAGCTGTTGCCACCTTGACCCTGCGCACTTTGCGAACTTCGGCGCGCTACGCTGCTGATTGAAACAGCGCATGAAGATCGGAGCACGTCCTTGCAATCACCTTTACTTGCTTGGCAATTTCGCCAACATCGGCCCGTCTCATGGGATATCCGTTGGACCGCAAGTAAAGATGGTTGCACCCTCCCGCAACCATCTTTACTTGCTCGGGGCGCAAGTTATGATCATATCCAGCCCCCGCAACCAAATTAAAGCCCGCTCGGGATATCCGGCGGGCTTTTTCTTGTTCTGGTTGCTCTGATGTCGACGGCGAGATTACTGCGCTCTCCGAGTGTGCATCTGACCCGCACCATTAAGCATATCACAGACGTTGTCGATATAGGCGGTCATGCGAGAGAAGCCGTCGTCAGTGAGTTCCACGAAGACGCGTCGGCCATCCGCCTCATCGCGAACACGCGTTGCGAGGCCTTCGCCGACAAGGTCGCCTATCCGCCGCAGAGCGGTGGTTGCGGGCACCCGTGAGGCAATGCAAAGGCTCGAAACGGAGACACGTTTGCCTGAAAGACGGGCGTGTGTGAGGTCGAGCAACATATCCCAGGCTGGATCCGAAAAGAGGCCGTCCGGAAAGTAGCCTTGCCGTGCGTTGCAGAAGTCGATGAGGCGCCGGGTCCAGAAGCGGCCGGCGTCTTCCCCTTTCAGGTTTACTGTGTCGGTAAAGCTTGCTCCGTAAGATGCCGGGGCGGAGGTGTCGGAGCTGTGGTGCTGCGTATCCGGTTGCCGGAACGGCTGATCTGTGTCCGTCATTCGATCGGCAATACGCACCAGATTGCCAAGCGCTGCGGGTGTTTCGGCATTGCTAAGCGCGCCGACGATGTTGCGCGTTCGGACAAGAATGTCTTCCGCTTCGTTGCGGATCGCGATGGAAAGCATCGCGAGGCGGTGCTGCTCTGCGGCTTTCCACGCCGCGTTCATCAGTGCATCGGAAAGCTCGGCGGTTGTACATGGCGTGGAAAGAATCGACCAGGATGCGAACTGACGGAGCTGGGCCGCAAAAGGCTGGGTGACGCGCGTGGGCGTGAGGAGGATGAGGTGCAGCCAGGGATGGCTTGGCATTTGGTCGGTGTTTCTTGCCATGTCCCTGAGGAGGGGGTCCGTTTCCGAGGCGACACTTATAACGGCGACGCGGATGTTATCCTCACGAGTGAGGCGATCTTTCACAGCACCACGGGATGCGGCGACTTGCCAGGCCAGTTCACTTTCCCGGCTGGATGGGGGGATAACGTCCCACTCCCGAAGAAGACTGGCGCAGTCGGGGTCAACAAGCGCCATGAAAGCGGGATTTTCCCGATTTTGTGTAATGGAGATCATTGTTTCGGTCCCCTATGAACAGGCGAATCTGATTATGTTCAGCCATCATGAAACACATAAAAGGTTCTATGCAACTTTAAATATATATAACTAGGTCGTTACGTTTATCCATTATGGAGGAATATCCGCCGAGGACTATGGCGCCGGCTCTCCCCGTCTGCCTTAAGACAGGGTTTCATCCTGTTTCAAACCCACTATGTTTGCCGCGCGATCATGTCCTCAGGAGTAAAGATGAGCCCGCCAGTACCATCCCAGCTGAGTTTCCCGCGGGCGGCGCAGGACGTCATTGCCATGGCGCGTTTGGCGGGCATGCGTGGCTGGGTGCCAGCCACGAGCGGCAATTTTTCTGTGCGGGTCGATGAAAGAAGGGCGGCCGTAACGGCAACGGGTGCGAACAAGGCAGAACTCGACGAGGCCGGGGTGATTGAGGCGGAAATTTTCGGCCCTCCGCATCCTCGAGCGTCGGCAGAGGCGCCGCTTCATCTCGAGAGATACAGGAATGCGCCCCAAATCGGAGCTATTTCTCATATGCACAGTATGGCGGCGACGGTGCTGTCGCGGCGGCATGAAAAGGCCGGGTTCGTCCGGCTGGAGGGCTGGGAACTTCTGAAGGCATTTTCAGGAATAACGACGCATGAGACCGTGCTTGATATTCCCATTGTGCCGAACGACCAGGACACGGACCGGCTGGCCAAGCTCGTGGAACAGCGTCTTGCGGGGGCAGACGAGACTTACGGTTATCTCATCGCCGGTCACGGCCTATATGTGTGGGGGGCGAACGCAGCGGAGACCATTCGTCATATGGAAGCGTTCGATTTTCTGCTGACTGCGCAATTGCACGAGGAGGGCTTTAGATGACCCATCTCACCATCTATCCGGACACAGATCCGGACACCATATTGCTCGAAACTCGCGAAGGCGCACGGATCGCCGCCGCCCTCAGTGAGATCGGCGTTGCCTTCGAACGCTGGGAGGCATCGCACGACCTTGCCGAAGACGCAGACCAGGCTGCAGTGCTGAAAGCGTATGAGCGTGATATCGGGCGGATCATGGAAGAAGGGGGCTATCAGAGCGCCGATGTCGTGCGCGTGAAGCCGGACAATCCAGACCGCGAAGAACTGCGCCAGAAATTTCTCGCCGAACACACGCATGATGACGACGAAGTGCGCTTCTTTGTGGATGGTGCGGGGGCTTTCTATCTGCGTAAGGATGGTCGTGTTTTCCGGGTGGTTTGCGAACGCAACGATCTCATCAGCGTGCCGGCGGGGATTACTCACTGGTTTGATACGGGCGCCGCGCCGGATTTCTGCGCGATCCGTATCTTCACCACACCGGAAGGCTGGGTCGGTCATTTCACCGGCGACGATATAGCGACACGTTTTCCGAAATTCGAAAGTGATGCGGCATGACGGCAATCCGCGCCATCGTGACCGATATCGAGGGAACGACGACGCCTCTCGCCTTCGTGCATGAGGTGCTGTTCCCATATGCCCGTGAGCGCCTGGCGGATTTTGTTGCCGAACATGGGCATGAACCGGAAGTCGCGGCGCAGCTGGCCGCGGCGCGCGATCTTGGAAATATCCCCGACGCGGATGGCAAGGCCACCATCGCGCTTCTTCTTCAGTGGATGGACGAAGATCGAAAGGCCGGGCCCCTCAAGGAACTTCAGGGCCGTATCTGGCGTCAGGGTTACGAGGCCGGTGTGCTCAAGGGAGAGGTCTATGCCGATGCGGCGGAGAAACTCCGGCACTGGCATGAGCGCGGGCTTCGGCTTTTTGTCTATTCCTCCGGATCGGAAGAGGCGCAGCGCCTGATCTTCGGGTGCTCGGACAAAGGCGATCTTGCGCAACTCTTCGAGGGGTTTTTCGATACGCGGATCGGTGCGAAGGTCGAGGCCACGTCATATGCGGCGATCGCAAAAGCCGCCGGGCTCGAACCGCAAGAGATGCTTTTTCTTTCCGATCATCCAGGGGAAGTCGGCGCTGCGAAAAAGGCGGGCATGCAGGCCGTCCGCATTGACCGGGCGCTTGCCCCGGGTGCTGAAAGCGAAGATGAGGGGGGAGCTGTCTACGGCTCCTTCGGGCCGGTCGAGAAGCATCTTTCTCTCAAGGTTTGAGCCGCAGCTCAGCGCTCGAACATGTAGCGGTAGACGAGTGCGCCAACGATCATGGCGACGACAAAGGTGAGCGCCTGTTCGGTGGCGAGGCCCAGCGCCGCGAGCGCGGGCCCCGGGCAGAAGCCTGCCAGACCCCATCCGATGCCGAACAGCGCCGACCCAATGACAAGCTTCGTGTCGATGTCCGTGCGATCTGGCAGGAACCATTTTTCCGCAAAGAACGGCCGCCCGTGGCGCTTGGCCCACTGGAAGGCGGGGAAGGCCGCGATGATCGCGCCACCCATGACAAAGGCGAGCGTCGGGTCCCAGTCACCCGCGATGTCGAGGAAGGCGAGAACCTTGGCGGGGTTCACCATGCCGGAGACGGTCAGGCCCAGGCCGAAAAGAAGGCCGGAGGCGAGGGCGGCGAGCGTTGTCTTCTGCATGTTCATATCCCCACCAGATGATGCGTAATGAAGACTGTCGCGATGCCCGCGCCCATGAAGGTGATTGTCGCGATAACCGAACGCCATGAAAGGCGCGAGACACCGCAGACGCCGTGACCGCTGGTGCAGCCGCTTCCAAGCCGCGTCCCGAAACCGACGATGAGGCCAGCGGCCGCCAGAAGCGGAAGCGGCGCGGCCACTGTAATCTCGACCGGGGCGACGAGCGCGTAGAGCATCGGAGCCGCAATGAGCCCGGCGAGAAAGGCGATCCGCCAGACGGTCTCACCTTTCCTGGGGTTGAGAACGCCGCCCATGATGCCGCTGATGCCCGCGATGCGGCCATTGGCGAGCAGGAGAAGAGCCGCGGCGGCCCCGATCAGGAGGCCGCCGACAAGACCGGAAACCGGCGTGAAATTTTCCATCGATGTTCCTCAGCTCGCCTGCTTGACCGGTGTCTTCATGTAGACGGCGCCATTCTCGGCTGGCTCCGGCAACTCGCCGCCGCGAATATTGACCTGCAAGGAGGGATAGAGGAGGCGCGGGGTGCCGAGCTTCGAATTGCGTTCCTCGCGAAGCTTTACGAAATCGTCCTCGCTCACGCCCTCATGGACATGCTTGTTGGATTCGCGCTGTTCCTTGACAGTCGATTCCCAGCGGTAGTCTTTACGGGTGTCGGGCAGGTAGTCATGCCCCACAAAGACGCGCGTTTCGTCGGGAAGTGCCAGAATCTTGCGGATCGAGGCGTAGAGCGTGTGTGCGTCCCCGCCGGGAAAATCCGTTCGCGCCGTGCCGTAGTCCGGCATGAAGAGTGTGTCTCCGACGAAGGCGGCATCGCCGATCACATAGGTGACGTCGGCTGCCGTGTGGCCGGGCGTATGGATGACACGCGCTTCGAGGTTGCCGATGCGGAAGGTGTCGCCATCGCTGAAGAGGTGGTCATAGGGGGTGCCGTCCGCCGCGACATAGGGCATGTCGAATACGTTGCGCCAGTAAGACTGGATGTCGGCGATGTGCTCGCCGATACCGCTCTTGCCGCCTAATTCCTTGCGCAGCCAAGGCGTTGCGGTGAGGTGGTCGGCATGTGCATGTGTGTCGAGAACCCAGTCCACAATGAGGTTTTGCGATTGCACGAAATCGACCACTTTGGCCGCGGATGTGTGGCTCAGCGTGCCGGAAACGGGATCGTAATCGGCAACGCCGTCGATCACGGCGGCATGCCGGGTTTGAGGATCGGTGATGATGTAAGTGACGGTCGATGTTGCCTTGTCGAATAAGGCTGTGACTTCGGGGCTCATCTTTCTCATCCCTGACAATTAAGTGCTGGTAAGTGTTGGCCACAATATCGGCTCTTAAAGTCCAGAAAATAAGTGTGATATTGTGCCGCATAAACGGGATATTGCGGGCACAAAAACGGCCCGGAAAAACCGAGCCGTTTTCTGTTTCAAATCAAAGGGTTATCAGTTGCACTTGCCTTCATCGCGGCAGCCTTTATAGCCGCCTGCCGCAGCGCCGACAGCACCGCCCACAACCGCGCCCGTTGTTGCCGAGCCACCGGTAATGGCGCCCGCCGCAGCACCGACGCCTGCGCCAATGGCACCGCCGGAAAGCGCGCCCTCTTCGGTCTTGTTGAGATTGGAGCAGCCGGCCGTCATCAGGAAGGCGGCTGCCACCGTTGCGATTGCTGTCCTGGTCATCATGTTCGCCTCCTTTGGGTCTGATAGTGAAACGCATGGCAACCAAGGGCCGTTCCAGCCTGTTCGCGGCAGAAATCGGGCAATTACGAGGCCTTTTCACGAGCAAGGAGCTTGTGCCCGAGCGCGGGCTTACCGATGATCGCGACCGTGAAACAGGATTTGAAACCAGAAGAGCCGGGCGGCGACCGCCTCGGCGAAGACGAGGGCGGGGACAAGCCGGGTCTCGTGGCGCGCATTGCCCGTATCGTGGCGCAGGTGCTGATCCTGCTCTTCATCGGGCCTGCGATCGCGATCCTTTTTTATGCCGTGGTGCCGCCACCCGCGACCCCGCTGATGCTGATCCGGCTGAGCGAAGGTCATGGAATTTCAAAGACATGGCAGCCTCTGGCGAGGATATCTCCGAACCTGCAACGCGCGGTGATCGCCTCGGAAGACGCGAAATTCTGCGTGCATGGCGGCTTCGACTGGGAGGCGGTGGACACGGCGTTCGAGCGCTACCGGGAAGGCGGCTATCTGCTCGGCGCGAGCACGATCAGCATGCAGACCTCGAAGAACCTTTTCCTGTGGCCGGGCCGCACCTTTATCCGAAAGGGCGGTGAGGCCTATATCACGGTGTGGCTGGAAACGCTCCTGAGCAAGAAGCGGATTCTTGAGCTTTATCTGAATGTTATCGAGTTCGGTCCAGGCATCTACGGGGCCGAGGCAGCGGCGCAACATTACTACGGGGTGAGTGCGGGGAGACTGACACAGACCCAGGCGGCGGAACTGGCGTCGGTCCTGCCGAACCCGCTCCGGTGGCGGCCGGGCACAAGAGGGCGGGCGGGGACCATCTCTGCGCGGATGAATTCGGTGCAACTGGGGACAAACGGCCCCTGTGAGTGACTGACTGTCACACGAACGTCACAATAACGTCACAAATTCATTCTGTATACGGATCAAGTGCTTTTATCCCCGGTTCCGGCCCCACCGGAAGGTTTATCGTCTTTCGCATGATGGCCGGAAGGTGGATGGGGATAAAGCATGTATGCGAAAATCAGTCATGCGCTTCTCCCGCCTCGCCGTCATGCGATGGCTCATGTGAGGGATCGCGCAATGCGAGAGCGGCGAGAGCGGCAAGGTCCGCTTCCGTTTCCGATAATTGCCATTCATCGACGGAGACCATGCGGTCTGCTGCATAATCTGCGCGGACCGTCTCGGCGAGGACGCGATGCGTTTCTGCAGCGTCCATCCCTTCGTGCCAGCCATATGATTTGAGCTTGCGCGAAAGGCGCGCCTCATAGACGGCGAGAGTTTCGCCGGGGGCGGCTTTCTCGAACCAGAGCTCGCCGATATGGGCGGCGCTTTTCGGGTCCGCCAGCAGGCGCACGAAATCCGCGGCCCGCCCGGCGGCGGTTTCCGGTTCACCGAGAAAGAGGGCGGAGGGGATGGCGGCGGCGATGATGGCCGTACCCGCAAGCACGAGCAGTGTGCGGCGGCTGACGCCGGCATGGGCCCCATGATGCTCGTTGTGATGCTCGCCGTGATGCTCGCTGTGATGTTCGTCATGTTTCATGGGCGGACCTGTTCGACGGCGGCGCCTTGGGCGAAGCGGCGTTTCAGATGATCGGAGAGGCGCAGCGCCAGTGCGACGATGGTGAGCGTCGGATTGACGGTGGCGCCGGTCGGGAAGAGCGACGACCCTGCGATGAAGAGGTTGGACATTCCGTGTACGCGGCAATCGCCATTGGTGACGCCGAGCTTCGGGTCGGTGGCCATGCGTGTCGAGCCGAGATGATGGTTGCCCCAGCCCTCGGCCTCGCTCCATTCGTCGCGCTTTGGAAAATGAACCTGGACGCGGCCCTCGCCCCAGCCGCCAAAGGCGCGGGCGACGGCTTCGATATTGGCGCGGAGATTATCCGCGTCTTCCTTTTTCAGGCGCCAGTCGAGCCTGGTGCGCGGCACGCCCAGCGCATCTTTCTCGTCCGACAGGGTGATGCGGCTTGCGGGGTTGGGCTGCTGCTCGCTGGCGCAGCCGACGCCGAGACGCCAGCCAATCTCGCCGGAGGATGAGGCGGCGGAATTGCTGCTGCGCGCGAGCTGGAGAATGCCGCGATAGGTCTCGTCTTCGGCTCCCTGCCGCTCGGCCTGCTTGCGCTCTTCTTCCGAGGCGCCGGGCGGGATTGGCTGCGGCTCCGCCATGACGGGGCGGATGGGCGCAAAGGTCATGACCGTGCCGAGACGCTTTTCACGACGCAGATATCCCTCATCGAACATGAGGCAGCCGCGGATCATCGTCGTGCCGCGCTCGCCTTCCATCTTTGTATAGGTGCGGTACCACTCGGCGACGAGGTTGCGGTCGGTCACGAGGAAGGTCGCGGGGGAGGGCACATGCGGATGCTCCATGAAGAAGCGGCCGACCACGCCATTGCGGTTGCCGATGCCCGCCGTCTCGATGCTGTTCGAGGCGAGCAGTATGCGCGCATTCTCGATGCCGCCGGCAGCAAGGACGCAGGCTTTCGGCTTTACCGTGAAGCGCGCGCCCGAAAGCGTGCCGATCTTCAGGTGGTCGACCTCGCCCGCGTTATCGCTCGGCACGATCTCCAGCACATTGGAATGAAGGTAGCAGGCGATGTTTTTCGCGCGCTCGATATCCGGCCGGTATTTCTTTCCGAAGCGGGTGGGCGGGCTGTAGAGGAAGAAACGCGTGACGACCTCGTCGCCTGCCAGCGGCATGGGCTTGCCCTTTGCCTCCCAGGCGGCGGCATCGTCAAAGGCGGTCGAGTTGATCTGACAGACCTCGCAGGCGCGCACATAGAAGGGGTTCATATCCGCGCGGGTGACAGGCCAGCCGGAATAAGGCACCCAGTCGCGCTTTTCGAAGTCGATGGGTTCCAGCGGACGGCACCAGCCGCCCCAATGGTTTGTCGAGCCGCCGAAATAGCGCAGGCGCGAACTTGTGAGCGGATAGCTGACGCCGACGCTCTCGCCTTCATAGAGATCCTGCGTTTCGGGCTCGAACTCGAAGCCGCCGCTTTCGATCAGCGTGACAGAGAAGCCCTGGCCGATCATCTCGCGGGCGATGGTGATGCCCGCGGCGCCACCGCCGATGATGGCGAGGTCCGTTTCCACGATGGTTCCGTCCAGAACCTTGCGTCCGTCGATAAACATGAGAAGTCAGGGTCTCCTGAGGCGGGCGCCGAAGAGGCGGTCTTCTTTTTCTATAACGCTTCATCGCCCGGATTCGTGCCCGAAATACGGCATGGAGAGGGCAAAGCGGGGACAAGACGTGTTTTTCCCGGATTTTATGCCCGGTCCTCCTGTGCATTCGTCTTTTTTCGCGGCGGATTGGCGGAAAAGGAGGACGTTTTCGGCTGGACCGGGTAGCGCGCTCCGTGCGAGGTTTCTCACCAACAGGAATCCCCTTCCGGTCAAACGCCGCGAGGCTCCCCTCAGGGCCTCTTGAAAGACGGTGAACTCCAGAGAAGGGACAGCATCAAACGGAGGACTAGCAATGAAAGAATGTCTCAAGTTCTACATCAATGGTGAATGGGTCGACCCTGCCGAGCCGAAGACGCTGGACGTCATCAACCCGGCGACGGAAGAGCCCTGCGCCAAGATCAGCATCGGCTCCAAGAAGGATGTCGACAAGGCGGTGGCAGCCGCGAAGAAGGCCTTCGACAGCTACTCGCAGATGAGCGTCGATGACCGGATCGCGCTGCTGACCAAGATCACGGAAGTCTATCAGAGCCGCTACGGCGAAATCGCCGAGGCGATCACCATGGAAATGGGTGCGCCCGCGAAGCTCGCGCAGATGGCGCAGGCCGCCATGGGCGTCGCCCATCTCGGCACCACGATCCAGATCCTCAAGGACTACAAGTTCGAGGAACAGCGCGGCACGACGACGCTCCGCAAGGAGCCGATCGGCGTTTGCGGTTTCATCACGCCGTGGAACTGGCCGATGAACCAGATCATGTGCAAGGTCGCGCCCGCGCTTGCCGCCGGTTGCACCATCGTGCTGAAGCCTTCGGAAGAAGCGCCGCTCGACGCCTATATCCTCGCCGAAATCTTCGACGCGGCGGGCGTGCCCAAGGGCGTCTTCAACCTCGTGAACGGCGACGGCCCGGGCGTCGGCTCGGCGATCTCCAGCCATCCCGATGTCGACATGGTGTCCTTCACGGGTTCGACCCGCGCGGGCATTCTCGTTGCGAAGGCCGCCGCCGACACGGTGAAGCGCGTGGCGCAGGAACTGGGCGGCAAGTCGCCGAACATCATCCTCGACGATGCGGACCTCAAGACGGCCGTCACCGGCGGCGTTCTCGGCGTGATGCAGAACTCCGGCCAGTCGTGCAACGCGCCGACGCGCATGCTCGTGCCCGCGGGCAAGCATGACGAAGCGCTGAAGATCGCGAAGGCGGCCGCCGAAAGCGTGAAGGTCGGCGACCCGAACGCCGAAGACACGACAATGGGTCCGGTGGTGAACGAAGTTCAGTACAACAAGATCCAGGGGCTCATCCAGAAGGGCATCGACGAAGGCGCGACGCTCGTCACCGGCGGCACGGGCCGTCCCGATGGCCTCAACAAGGGCTTCTATGTGCGCCCGACGGTCTTCGGCGGCGTGACCAACGACATGACGGTTGCGCGCGAGGAAATCTTCGGACCGGTCCTTGCCATCATGCCCTACAAGTCGGAAGAAGAAGCCATCCGCATCGCCAATGACACGGTCTATGGCCTGTCGGGCTATGTGCAGGGCGAGCCGGCCCACGCCAACAAGGTGGCTGCGCAGATCCGCGCCGGCCAGATCCATGTGAACGGCGCAGGTCCGGACCTCAACGCGCCCTTCGGCGGCTACAAGCAGTCGGGCAATGGCCGCGAATGGGGCCCGCTGGGCTTCGAGGAATATCTCGAGACGAAGGCTGTGCTTGGTGCCAACGCGGCTTAATTGATGGCCTCAGACGCCGGCGCTCGCATCCGCTCGCTTGGCTTGCGGCGCAGGGGCGCCGGCACGCAGTCGCGCTTGCCGCCGTTGACCGGTTTCACCGGCCGAACGGCGGAGGGAGGCGACGGAGAGGCAGAATAAGGTTATCCCGGATCATTCCGGGTACGGAAAGGCCGGTCTCGAAAGAGGCCGGCTTCTTTGTTTGTTTGGTTCTGTGTCTTGACTAAATACGCAAAGAGCGGCAAAGCTTGTGATGCTTACGCGAATGACACCTTGTAATCTGGTGTTAGTCTGGCGGTTCGCCAGACATCAGTTGATTGTCTACTCTTATTGCCGCGGAAGTCCGCGGGGCCCCATCGCCCTTCGGGACGCTCCGCTCGATAAGACCCCGCGGACTTCCGCGTCTTAGGTAAGCGACTTATTGGATTGTGATAGCTGGCGACGATATACTTGATCTTCCAACGCAAGCGGTGGCGGAATCCCTAAGAGTGCATGCGCCCACCTCCGTAATTTTTCTATGCGGAGGGGAGGTGGGTGACACTGGGCTTCCGCCAAAATCCTTAAGAGATGCCCTTGTTCGGATATCTCATCGTTCCGTACTTGCAAAGTATGATGTCCGTTGTGCGGAAGAGATGGAGTGGGCACTCCCCGTAGGTGAGTACCTCGAACTGTTAGAGTTCGAGGCCGATATAGCCCAAATTTCCGATCTGATTATCTTGTTTTCGGAGAGCGAGGGAAGCATCGCTGAGCTAGGTGCATTTTCCGTGATTGATGAAATTGCCCGCCGGATGCTGGTTTTTGTGGATCACAAAAATTACGCTGATACCTCTTTCATAAGCTTGGGGCCGCTCGGCTTTCTCACTAGAAAACATGGCGATGAATACGTCAGTGTTCTGCAACTCCAAGATTTGGGAATTGAGGATATTAAGAAGCCCGGTGACATTGATCTTGATGCCTTTCTAAAGGCAACCGACGGGCCAATAAAATTTCGTCTATCCGAGAAGGTTGAGCCAACGACATTCGATGGTACCCGGAACGGGCATATTACAAAGCTCATTACTGGGCTTGTGCAGTACTATGCGGCGTTGACGTTGGACGAAATTGAAACGCTGTTGTTCTGCATGGGTATTCCAAAAACGCCCCAAGAAATTAAGAAGCATCTTAACTGTGCTGAATTGTTCGAGTGGGTGCAGAAGGAAAAGCGCGGCATAACTACATACTACGCTGCTATTGAAGGTGGCAATGCGTTGTATTTTGAGTTGCGTCCGGAGTACCGATCGATTGATAGAGTGCGTTGGCGTTCAGACGTTTTGAACTACTGGCGGCATAATGATGCCGAAAGGTTTGCTAGCATTCAGGTCGCGTTGCGCAAGGCAAAGTCATGAGCCAATTGCTAGACAAGCTGAGTTTCGAAACGGGCATGCGGGCCAACGAACTTCGGCGGATAATGTATACTGCGCCGAACAGGTATAAAATTTACTCAATTCCAAAAAGAGTTGGGGGCTTCAGATCGATCGCTCAACCTGCACGCGAGGTTAAACTGCTCCAGCGTACTCTCGCAAAAACTTTCCTCACCACTCTACCTACGCATGCTGCCGCGACTGCATATAAACCTGAAACTTCCTTGCGCTCAAATGCGCTACCCCACGCTGGGCGCGGTCCAGTACTTAAACTCGATTTTAGAGATTTTTTTCCATCAATCCGTGACAGAGATTGGATTGCATACTGCCGCCAAACCGGATGCCTGACGGAAGATGAAGACATATATCTCACATCCCGGTTGCTATTTCACAGAAGAAAAGGGGAGTCTCATTTGAGGCTTGCGATAGGTGCTCCAACATCCCCCATTCTCTCGAATATTCTTATGTATGAGTTCGATGTGCGAGTGGTTGAGACTGTCGTTGCAGATGGCGTTACCTACACGCGATATGCCGATGATATGACCTTTTCTGCTCAGAGAACTGGAAATCTGACACATGTGATTCGGGACGTGGGTAGAGTTTTGCGAGACATTCAATACCCGCGCTTAGCATTAAACCCTGAGAAAACGACTCTTGTAACGGCAAAATATGGGCGCCGAGTCACTGGCCTAACGTTGGCGAATGACGGGAGAGTGACCGTTGGCCGGGACAGTAAGCGGAAGATTCGCGCGGCTGTATATCAAGCTGTAAATGGACGGTTGGATCCAGAGCAAATGCAGGTTTTAACCGGCATGCTCGCTTACGTGAACGCGGTTGAGCCGGAGTATCTCGATGTGCTGCGCCGAAAGTTTGGGACGCAAGCGATACTGAAAATTCAGAGGGCGCCACGTGGGGAGAAAATAAGGCGCCGTTCTCCTGCCTTAGCTCAAAACAGATAGCGGTTTTGTCGCTACCTCCGACGTAATTGCGGCGCTGACGTGCGCAGTTGAAACCTCTCCCCACGGATACAACCAAGGGAGGATCTCCATGTCCTTACGTCTTGTTGCCCTCATTGCCGTCATTCTCGCCTTCGGGGCGCTTTTCTATCTCGTGGGGCGGGAGCTGAAAGCGGGGTCGCGGGGCGCGGCGTGAACGCAATGTTTGTGCGAGACGCGCCCGCACAGCGACGAGTCTTTTTTAGACGCCGCATTCCGCGGCTTCTGGACTGCTTCGCCTTTGGCTCGCAATGACGTGTTTGGAGAGGGGCGCCGCTAGTTCTTTATGCGGCGCTTTCGCGGCTCGTCGACGAAGAACATGGTGACAACGGATGTGGCGAGCACCGCGATGGCGAGGCCGAAGAGCGCCGTGAAGGATGCGCCATGCGCGATGACGCCGCCAAGGATCGGCCCCAGCGCCTGCATGAGCGAGGTCGCGGTGTTCAGCACCGCGATGCGCATGGGCAGGTCGTCGCGCGCGCCGAACTCCACGATGATGTTCTGGTTGGAATTCATGAAGCCGCCCTGGCCCGCGCCGAGCCCGGCAAAGACGAGGGCGAGGCCCCAGAGATCGTTCGTGAAAAGGAGCGCGGTGATGGAAACCGCCCAGAGGCCGACCGCCGACATGAAGACGATGCGGTTACCGATCCTGTCGGCGAGCGTGCCCCAGCCGAGATTGGCGCAGGTCTGGGCGAGCAGGAAGGCCGTGGACAGGATGCCGAGATTGGTGCCGGACAGGCCGATGCGTTCGCCCGCAAAGAGAATGTAGAAGGGGACCGCCATCGTGCCGAGCGCGGCCATGGCGGCGGCGACATAGAAGAGCGCAAGCGCGGGATCGGCGCGCAGCATGGCCGGGATTTCGCGCAGGCGCCCGCCGAGACTGCCGCGTGCGCGGATGGTGGGCGGTTCGGGCTCGCGCACCAGCATCAGAAGCGACAGGCCGAGCGAGGTGAGCACGAAGGCGGCGAGGAAGGTCGTTGCGTAGCCATTGCCGAGCGCGTGGCCTTCGACGAAATATTTGCCGCCGAGCCAGGCGACGCCTGCCGCCGTGAGACCTGCCGAGAAATTGCGGAAGCCGGTGAGGCGGCCGCGCAGGCGCAGCGGGATCACCTTGGCCATCAGCGTGTTGAAGATCACCGCCTGCATGCCGTTGAAAAGGCCGAAGAGGCAGAGGAAGCCGATGGCTGTCAGCAGGGCGAGATTGTCGGGCAGGAAGAAGCCGCCAAGGGCGAGGCCGAGAACGCCAGCGCGCATGCCCCAGCCGATGAGAAGACCCATCGGGAGCACGCGCTTTCTGTGTTCGATCAGCGTGGCGCCGAAGATGGACGAGGCGGAGGCCCCGACCCATTGTGCGGCAAGCGCGAGCCCCACGGCAAATTCCGAGCCGGAGAGCAGGTAGATATAGGCCGGGACGAAGGTCGGCGCATTGACGAGGCGAAAGCCCGTCTGGCCGAGGAGGCCGTGGGCGAGGTTCGCGACATAGTTGCGCGGGAGATTGCGCTCGATCTCGGCCTCATAGGCGGCTTCGGCCTCGGCGAGGTGGCGCGTGCGTTCTTCCTCGGTGAGAGACTGATCCATCAAGCGATTCCCGGGCGGCCCGCTTTCTTTCCGACTTTTTGTCAGCAGTGCCGGCGCCTTTATAGACCCAAATCTTGCATTGGGTCAGTCCTGTTGCCGCAAAAGTTTCAAGGGGAGCTGTTCGCCGGCGAACGGCTGGTATTTGTCTGGAGCATTTCCGGACGGAAAACCGGCGTCCACTTTTCCTGGAAATGCTCCTAGTTGCTCAGCCACTCCTCGCGCACACGGGCGCCGGGGCCTTGTGACAATGTTATTGCGAGCCAGTCGAGAAGCGAGCGGGCGCCGGAGCGGCCATCCGCGCCTTGTTCGATGAGGGAGAAGGGCGGGTTCACGACGATCATGCCCGAGCCCGTCATGCGGGCGGGGTCGGACGCCATCACATGCAGCTCGAGCGCGAGGGTTTTGGGCGGACCATCGGCGGCGAGGCGTTCCAGAAAGGCGCCGGAGACGGAGGGGTCTTTCAGCGGGTACCAGAGGAGGAAGGTGCCGGTGGCGAAGCGGCGATGGGCTTCCATGAGCGAATGGAAGAGGGCGTCGAACTCCGCGCGGTCCTCGAAGGGCGGGTCGACGAGCACGAGGCCGCGGCGCTCCTTCGGCGGCAACATGGCCTTGAGCGCGGTATAGCCATCCATCTCATATGTCTTCACGCGGGCATCGCGGCGGAAATTCGCGCGGAGGGATTTCGCGTCTTCGGGGTGAAGCTCGCAAAAGGCGAGGCGGTCATCGCGGCGCGCCAGATGCGCCATGAGGGCGGGCGAGCCGGGATAGCGCGTGAGAACCTCCCTGCTTTCCTGGCCGCCAAGCTCGCGAATGGCGGCCAGATAGTTTGCGAGGGCGGGATGTGGATTTTCGGCGGCAAGAAGGCGCGCGATGCCCTGCTGATATTCGCCGGTCTTCTGCGCTTCCACGCCGGAGAGGTCCGTCATGCCGGTGCCCGCATGGGTGTCGAGAAGGAAGAAGGGCTTTTCCTTCTTTTTCAGGTGCTCGACGGCAAGCGTCAGAATGGCGTGTTTCATCACATCGGCGAAATTGCCGGCGTGATAGGCGTGGCGATAATTCATGCGAGGCTGAGCGTGATGAAGGCGGCGGCGATGCCGACAAGGGCGAGAAAGAGAAGCGCGAGAGCGGGAACAATGCCGGCCGCGCGCCCGGCGAAGGAGAGCGTGTAGACGCCTTTCAGCACATTGTTGGAGGCGGCCGCAATCAGAATTGCTGCGGCGCTGGCGGCGAGCGGCGATGTGCCTTGTGCCTCCTGTGCGACGGACAGCACCAGCGGATCGACATCGGTGAAGCCTGCGAAAGCGGCAAGGACGAAAAGGCTTTCCGCGCCGAACTCCGTGCGGGCCCAGCCGACGCCAACCGAAAGCGCGATGAAGAGAACGGCGAAAACGAGCGCAGTCTGGATTTCAAGCGGGTTCGAGGGCGGCAGCACTTCTTCCGTGTTCGCGGAGGTGGCGGCGCCGCCGCGCCAGTAGAGAAGGGCGGCGATGAGAATGCCCGTAGTGAATAGCGAAAGCAGTGAGGGCGCCAGCACCTTCGCGAGCGCGAGATTGAAGATCGCGACGACGGTCAGGATGCGCAGGAACATGACGCCGGTCGAGAGCACCAGTGCAGCATGGAGCATGGGTGCGCTTCCCGATGTGCGTGCCCGGCGCGAGAGGACGACGGTGGTAGCCGTCGAGGAATAGAGCCCGCCAAATGCCGCCGAATAGAGAAGGCCGTGGCGCGGCGCGACGAAACGCTGCACGAGATAGCTTGCATAAGAGAGCGTGCTGACGACGACGACGGCGAGCCAGACCTGATAGGGCGTGATGGTGGTGAGCTTCGTCACCGGCTCGTCGGGCACGAGGGGCAGGACGATGCCGATGATGATGAGGAACTTCGCCAGCGTCGCGAGTTCCGTACCGCCGACCGTCTCGGCAAAATTGTGAAGCCGCTCGCGCGCGCCGGTGAGAAGGACGGCGGTGACGGCAATGGCGACGGGCACCCAGAGCGGCTGCGTCAGCGTGACCGGGCCGAGAAGATAGGCGAGAAGGTTGCCGACCAGCGCCATGATGCCGCCATCGAGACGAATGCCCGGCCCATGCTCGAGGCGGGGATCGGCGCGCTGGATTTCAAGACGCTGCCAGTACCAGACCGCAAGCCAGAGGCCGAGCACGAAAAGGCCGCCGAGAAAGAGCAGGGGCGTGTCCGGCATGAGCGTATAGAGGAGGCCGCCCGCCAGCGCGAGCAGCGGAAAGGTGCGCACCCCGCCCGGCGCCTTCAGCCGCCGCTGTCCGAAATATTCCTCGAAGGCGAGGCCGAGAAAAAAGCTCAGGCCCAGCAGCACAGCCAGACGCTCCGGTGAGAGGAGCGTGTCCGGCAGGCCGGAGAGAAAGGGAAGCGCCGTTTGTTCTTCCATGTATCTACTTTGCGAGGACGCCTGCCTGGAGAAGCGCAGGCTCGAAACGCATCAGGATGCGATGATCTGGATGAATGCCATCTTTCGGCTTGCCGCGATAGCCGATGCGGCAGAGCAGATCGCGAATGATGTTGAGCCGCGCGTGGCGCTTGCTGTCGGCGCGGACGACCGACCAGGGGGCGGCCTCGATATGGGTGCGGCCAAGCATGGCGTCGCGGGCCTTGCTGTAATCCTTCCAGTGTTCGATGGCGACCTCGTCGATCGGCGAAATCTTCCACTGCTTGAGCGGATCCTTGCGGCGGTCGTCGAGGCGCTTCTTCTGCTCGGGTTTCGAGATGTCGAGATAATATTTCATCAGCATGATGCCGGAGCCGACGATCATGTCCTCGAATTGCGGCACGGACATCATGAAGCGTTCATATTGCCTGTTGTCGCAGAAGCCCATGACGCGCTCGACGCCCGCGCGATTGTACCAGGAGCGGTTGAAGAGAACGAGCTCCTGCGCGGCGGGAAGGTGCTCCGTATAGCGCTGGAAATACCATTCGCTCTGCTGTCTGTCCGAGGGCTTGCCAAGGGCGACGACGCGCGTCTCGCGAGGTGAGAGGTGCTGGACGATGCGCTTCACGACGCCATCCTTGCCCGCCGCATCGCGGCCTTCGAGGATGACGAGTACCTTGCGGTCTTTCGCAATGATGTCGCGCTGGAGTTTCACGAGTTCGACCTGAAGGCGGTAGAGCTCGTCCTTGTATTCCTTGTGCGAAAGCTCCGGCGGCAGTTCGGGCGGCTCTTCCGCAGGTTTCGTTTTCCGTGTTTTCGGCATTGCTCATGGCCTCCAAAGCGGGGACCGGCAAAGCCTAGACCTCCCCCCTTCCGGCGGAAAGAGGCTCTGCCGCCGCAGGCCCTCTCCCACGCGGCCCTTTTGCCGGCGGGACTTGACCGGAGGGGCATGCTCTGCCATGAGTTGGCGATGTTATAACGTAACATGCATAATCAGGGGCAATCATGCAAAACCGGGTCAATCTTCGCGCCGCGCTTCTATCGGCGGCTTCTCTCGTGGCGCTTGCCGCCGCCCTGCCTGCTGTCGCACAGGAGGCAAACGAGGTGCAGGCGGAGGAGACGGAAACGGCAGTGCCGCTGAAACCCCTGGTGGTGACGGCCTCGCCCCTTGCCTCTCCTCTCGACGAGATTGCGGCGCCGGTCGATATCGTTACCCGGGACGATATTCTCACCTCATCGGCCACGACGCTTGGCGATCTGCTCGGCGATCTGCCGGGTGTGACGCAAAGTTCCTTTGCGGCGGGCGCG
>CXWF01038962.1_pt1 | contig 29567 bp, 29 predicted proteins | sample 468421 | NCBI WGS metagenome assembly CXWF01 (sample SAMEA2620812, study PRJEB7988) | marine metagenome | biome: marine biome (ENVO:00000447); feature: surface water layer (ENVO:00002042); material: "saline water (ENVO:00002010), including plankton (ENVO:xxxxxxxx)" | depth 5 m
GGTATAGCTCAGTTGGTAGAGCGACGGTCTCCAAAACCGTAGGTCGCGGGTTCGAGCCCTGCTGCCCCTGCCAGACCCGCCGGTTAGCCATACCGTGCCGCCCTCGTTCCCCGCATTTTACCCCGACAGCGCCCCAAAGCCGCCCGAATTGTCCTGTGAAATATGACCCTGCGATGTTTGCTCCGGGGTAGGTTGTGCAAAGGCTGATTATCCTCTTCTTCATGTTGCCGTGGTGGGCCTATGTGCCGATCGCGGGCGGCGTCGCGTACCTGGGCCAGGAAGTCTATTCTCACGAGATGGAGGCCGAGGCCGCGCGCGGCGTGGCGCTCGAACTGGGCGCGCCCGATCCGGTGGATCTCGCCCTGTTCGATGAGGAAGTGCATATCGGCCCGGCCCGCGAGGTGAATGTCGTCGGCTGGATCAACACCGACTACAATTACACCCTGACCAAGCGCACGAACGGCGTGAAGACCTCGGAACGCTATCTTTACATGGTGTTCGGTGTGGGCGACGACCCGGCTTCGCGCACCGTACGCGCGGCCATCGTGTTCACCGCGCGTGAGCGGGACCATTTCATCGACAATATCGACGACTTCATCGCCGCCTATCAGGGCGATGTCCCCGTGTTCCGCTTCGGCGGTTTTGCGAGCACCGGCGAGTCGATGTCGGCGATGGTGTCCGACGCCATCGCAGAGCAGGGGCTGCGCAAGGCCGACGATTTCTTCTACCTCGACCCTTTCCTCGAAGGGCGCGAGGTCGCGCTGGCAGCGCAGGGTGCGCCCGAGAGCGCGCGCAAGAATTTCTGGGCGGCGGCGTTGGCCATCGCGCTTCTGGGGCTGGCCAAGCGCATGTTCGGCTGGGGCCGCAAGCCGAGCGCGGCGTCGCGGGCCATCGATCCGCGCAAGGCCGTGCAGGTGCAGGCGCCCGCCGGCGCGAACAAGGCGATGGACTACGACTATACGTTCAAGGCCAGGTCGCGCGACGTGGAGCTGTCCAAGGATATCGCGCCAGACAGCCCGCTGGGCCGGATCGCGCTTCGCAATGCGCCGCCGCCCGTTGCCGCGCCAGAGGCCGCACCCACGCCCAAGGCGCAGCACACGCGTGCGGCCCGGCTCGCAGACGTGGCGCGCAAACGGTTTCGCAAGGCGGTTCGGCGCACGATCTTTGGCGGCGGGGGGCTTATGCTTGGCGCGGTGACGCTGGCGCTCGTGTTGGCGGGGCGCGGCAATTCCGACCTTGCCGCGCTGGTCACCGTTCTGCCGATCGCGGCGCTTTTCGTTGTCTTGCCTTTGTCGGTCCTCATCATCGCCGTGCGTTTCATGAAAATGCAGTCGGCCATCCGGGCAGCCGGCCGCATGGCACCTGATACGGCGCCCGAGGAGATCGAGCCTGTGCGGGCGCCCAAAAAACCTGCGCAGGTCGCCGCGAAGCGGGGGAGGCCTGTGCGCTTCCTGTTCGGTCTTGCCGCGATCCTGGCGGCCTGCGGATACCTCACCGGCCCCGGTGCGCAGATGGTAAGCCTGCCTGTCGAGGGGATCGTGCCCTTCGCCGAACCGATGGTGTTCTACACGCTGGCCGGTATCCTGATGGCGATGACGATCCTGTTGCGGCTGCGGGGCGGACGTCGTGTCGCTGAGGCGCAGGCCCGTCCTCATGGTGCGGAGCCGCCGCTCACCGCCGATCCGGCGGCCCGGATCGGGGCGCGCCTTTCCGGCAGCCGCGCCTGGGTGAAATCGGGAGGCCGGGGCAAGCCTGCAAGCCCGATGGCGGTCAACGTGGACATGTGCGACCGGATGAAAGCCGACCCATTCGACCGCTTCGCAGAACAGGCCCGCGCCCTGCGCTGATCCTGCCCGGCGCGCGCGTTGCGGTGAGACGCGGGTTGAAAACCCCCGCCGCGTGGCGTATCTGCCGCCTTGGTTACGCGAGAAGGGAAACTCATGGCCAGGACCAACCCGTTCCAGTTCATCCAGCAGGTTCGCTCGGAGGTGTCGAAGGTCACATGGCCCACGCGCCGCGAAGTCATGCTGACCTCCGGGATGGTCATCGCGCTTACCGCGCTGGTGGCCGTGTTCTTCTCGCTCGTCGATCTTGCGATCCGCAGCGGTCTGACCGGCATCCTCGGCGTCTTCGGCTGACAACGCCGAAGGCGGGCCGCAGTGCGGCCCCGACCGGGCCCGGTGCGGCGAGGCTTGAAAAACCCCGCGCACGGCGGTAGATGAGCGACCATTCCCCGCAGGCGTGCAATGATTCGAATTGCACGCCCGTTTTTTACCCCCGGGGCAAAAGTTGAAAAGGGCGGCGTCCGTCGCCCGCAGGAACAGGACAAGCACGATGGCGAAACGGTGGTATTCGGTGAGCGTTCTCTCGAACTTCGAGAAGAAGATCGCCGAGCAGATCAGGACTGCCGTGGTCGACGCCGATCTCGGTGAAGAGATCGACGAGGTTCTGGTTCCGACCGAAGAAGTGATCGAAGTGCGCCGGGGCAAGAAAGTCCCGACCGAGCGCCGCTTCATGCCGGGCTATGTGCTCGTCCACATGGAAATGTCCGACGAGGGCTATCACCTCATCAACTCGATCAACCGCGTCACCGGCTTCCTCGGTCCGCAGGGCCGCCCGATGCCGATGCGCGATGCGGAGGTCGAGGCGATCCTTGGCCGTGTCGAGGAAGGCGTGGAAGCGCCGCGCACCCTGATCACCTTCGAGATCGGCGAAAAGGTCAATGTCACCGACGGCCCGTTCGAGGGCTTCGACGGCATGGTCGAGGGCGTGGACGAGGACAACCAGCGCCTAAAGGTCTCGGTCTCCATCTTCGGCCGCGCCACGCCGGTCGAGCTGGAATACACGCAGGTCTCCAAGCAGAACTGAACAAGCTGCTCACGCGTCTTCGCGAAAACATGCTAACCCCTTCGGGACGTGGGTCCGGGAGGGGTTTTCTTTTGCGTGGTGCGTGGCTTTTGGCGTTGCTCCTGCTGCCGCAGGGTCTTTGGGCGCATGAGACGCCCTGGGTGCGGTATGCGCATATCGGCGGGGAGCCTGTGTTGGACGTATCGGGTGACGGAGTAGACGAGCGCACCCCTTTTGCCGTCGCATCGGTCGGGAAGACCATGACGGCGGTAGCGGTGCTGCGGCTGGTCGAACGGGGAGATCTGGATCTCGATGATCCCGTCACCACCATCGACCACGACTGGCCCGATCTCGACGGTCTGGACGGGGTGACGATCCGCCATCTTCTGACCATGACCAGCGGGCTGGGTGAGTATTACTGGCCCGATTACGTCGAGGATGCCCGCGACGATCCGGATCGGGTCCAGAAGCCCGAAGTGGCCCTCACCTATGCCCTGCCGGAAGCAGCGATTTTCGCGCCCGGCACCGATTTCGATTACTCGAACACCAATTACCTGATCCTCGGGATCGTGCTGGAGACCCTGAGCGGTGACAGTTACGCCGAGGTCATGGCGCGCGAGGTCTTTGCACCCGCAGGAATGCTCGACAGTTTCGTGGCCGGGTCACGCGCGCTGCCGGAGGGATTTCCCCGCGGCCATGCGGGACGGAGCCATGTCCGGGACTACTACGCACATCAAGGGTTCGGGGATGGCGGTGTGCTCGCCTCCGCGCGCGATCTCGTGGCCTTCTACGACGCGTTGTTCGGCTCCGAACGCCTCCTGTCGGACGCGATGCGCGCGCAGATGCTGATAGACCCGATCGGCGAAGACTATGGCATGGGTATCGTCGTCTCGGGTGACTGGGTGGGTCATTCCGGTGGCGACCTTGGCTTTTCCTCGGACGTTGTGATGGACCGGACTACGGGCGACATCGCGGTGGTTCTGGCCGGCGAGGAAGACGCGGATACCGACTGGGCCTTCAGCCTGCTGTCCGGACGTTGAGCTAGCGGTCCATCGCGCCCTTGCCTGCGAAGATCTTGTCGCGGAACTTCTCGATCCGCGCGAAGCGGGTCTCCGGCTTCTTGGCTTGGTTAAGGTTGAAGGTATAGCTTTTCTGGCGCCCCGGCGTGAGGGCGGCGAAGGCTTCGGCGAGCTCCGGGTCGGCGTCGAGCGCTTCGGTCAGTTCCTCGGGTATCTCGACCTCGCGCACGACCTTGGGGGGCTTCACGCCGCGTTCGGCGTACTCCATCAGCTCGGCGAGGTAGGCGCGGATGATCGGCTCCATCTGGGCGGGGTCGTCGTTGGAGGTGAAGAAGAGGACGTTCCGGACCTGCGAATTCGGCCCGGCGGGCTTCAGCACGCCCTCGGGGTCTTTGAGCAAAACACCGTTCATGAAGGTGAACCGGAAGTCGCCGCGAAAAGCGCCCATCAGAGCGATGTTGCGGCCAGCGTGCATGTAGACGGGATGCGCCCATTTCACATGCTCGGACAGGCCCATGTCGAGGCAGATCTCGCGCAGCGTGTTCTGGCCCCTCTTCCACTGCTGGATCGAGCAATCCGGCGTGTCGAACCGGTCGCAGCGCCCGCAGCCCCGGGTGAAGTAGTCCTCGATGTCGGTAATCATCATACCGTGGCCTCCGCGTTCGGTCGGCAGGATAGGGCGGCGGGCGCGGGCTGCAAACGAATCCCTTGCCATTGGCGGGACGAGGCGGTATTTCCGCCCCGTTCAGGGCAGCCTCGCGCGTGCCCTGTTCATCTTTTGTGGGAGGCGAGGGCGTCGCGACGTCCGGACCTGACCACGGCAACAAAGGCCTCGCGACGCGTCGGGAGGCTGTTGGAATAAGGAGAGGCCAGATGGCCAAGAAACTTGCTGGCAAGATGAAGCTGCAGATTCCTGCAGGTCAAGCCAACCCCTCGCCGCCGGTGGGTCCCGCCCTCGGTCAGCGTGGCATCAACATCATGGAATTCTGCAAGGCGTTCAACGCCAAGACGCAGGAGATGGAGCAGGGTGCGCCTTGCCCGACCGAGATCACCTACTACCAGGACAAGTCCTTCACGATGGACATCAAGACGCCCCCGGCGTCCTACTTCCTGAAGAAGGCCGCGAAGCTGAAGTCGGGCGCAAGCACGCCGGGCCGTGGCACCGTCGGCACCGTGTCGGTCGCACAGGTCAAGGAAATCGCGGAAGCGAAGATGAAAGACCTGAACGCCAACGACATCGAAGCAGCGATGAAAATCGTCCTGGGCTCCGCCCGCTCCATGGGCATCGAGGTGAAGTAAGATGGCAAAGCTTGGAAAACGCACCCGCGCCGCCCGTGAGCAGTTCGCCGACAAGATGAACGTCACCGTCGAGGACGCGGTCGCTCTGGTGAAGGCCAACGCCTCCGCCAAGTTCGACGAGTCGGTCGAGATCGCGATGAACCTCGGCGTCGATCCGCGCCACGCCGACCAGATGGTCCGTGGCAAGGTGTCGCTGCCGAACGGCACCGGTAAAGAGGTCCGCGTGGCCGTCTTCGCCCGTGGAGACAAGGCCGAGGAAGCCAAGGCAGCCGGCGCCGACATCGTGGGCGCCGAAGACCTGATGGAAACCGTTCAAGGCGGCAAGATCGACTTCGATCGCTGCATCGCCACACCCGACATGATGCCGGTCGTCGGCCGTCTGGGTAAGGTTCTCGGTCCCCGTAACCTGATGCCGAACCCCAAGGTCGGTACCGTGACGATGGACATCAAGGAAGCCGTGGAAGCCGCCAAGGGCGGTGAGGTCCAGTTCAAGGTCGAGAAGGCCGGGATCATCCACGCCGGGATCGGCAAAGCCTCGTTCGACGAAGGCAAGCTGGCCGAGAACGTGCGCGCGTTCGTGGACGCCGTGTCCAAGGCCAAGCCGGCCGGCGCGAAGGGCTCGTACCTGAAGAAGGTCTCGATCTCCTCGACGATGGGCCCGGGCGTGTCGATCGACATCGAGAACGCCACCGGCAACTAAGCCGCACACGATTTGAATTGAGAGGGGCGGGCCTGCGGGTCCGCCCTTTTTCGTCGCACCTGTCAGATCGCGACGACCGTGAGGGTGATCGGCATCCCCGCGAGTGCGTCGCGCATCTCACCAAACCTGTCCGCCGGCACCGCGACGGTCGTGGCGAGCTTGTCATCCACGCGCACGTCGGGGCTCACACCGAGCGTCTCGCCAGCCGCCGCAATGGCCCAGCGGATCGCTTCGGCGCGCAGGGTCGGCTTGAAGATCTTGCCGACTGGCGTGAGCGGCATGGCTTCGACCATCCCGACCCGTTTCGGCAGGGCCACCGGGTCTTCGATCCGGTCGCGCAGGAAGTCGATGAGCGCGGCTTCGGTCACTGTCGCGCCCGCCCGGGTTTCGGCGAAGGCGACGGGGAGTTCGCCGGCATAGGCATCTGGCATACCCACGGCAGCGGCGTTGAGAACGTCCGGGTGCGCCAACAGCGCGTCTTCGATCATTTGTGGGTCGATGTTGTGGGCGCCCCGGATGATCACGTCCTTCTTGCGCCCGACGATGAACAGCCGCCCCGCGTCGTCGACCCTCCCCAGATCGCCGGAGACGAGCCAACCACCATCGAGGAACGTGCCCGCATTGCGTGCGGGGTCGGAGTAGCCCGCAGCGACATTGGGGCCGCGCAAGGCGACGATGCCGGTTTCGCCCGGTGCAAGGGGCTTGGCCGGGTCCGCGTCCCCCTCGGTCTCGCCAAAGATCGCGATCTCGGAGAACGGCATGCGCAAGCCGCAGGACAGGGGCGTGCGCGAGCCCTGCACCGGCTCCACCGCGATGGCCCCCGCGCATTCCGTCATGCCGAGGATGTTGCGCACCGGGACGCCCGTGTGCGCCTCTGCCGCCTCGGCAAGCTCGGTCGGCAGGGGAGAGCCGCCGGTAAGGAGCCATTTCAGCGTCGAGATGTCCGCGTCGACGGGCGTGGCTTTCAACGTCGCGAGGATCGTCGGCACGACACCGAGAACGGTGATCCCAAGGCGCTCCACCTGTTGCCAGATCGACCCCATGAACGCCGCGTTGCGCATCCCGAGCCGACCGGGCACGACGAGCGTGCCGCCGGCGGAGATGGTGGACAGGCCATAAACGAAAGCCCCCGCGACGTGGAACAGCGGAAAGCCGTTCACCACCACGTCCTCGGGACCAAGGTCGTGCATGAGCGCGCAGGAACGGGCGACATGCGCTTCGTTCAGCCGCATGTGCTGCACGAGCTTCGGCGCGCCGGTGGTGCCGCCGGTATGATAGAAGGCGGCGAGCGCGGTCTGGTCGCCTTCCGGCACGATGTCTTCGCCGGGGCGGGCGATCCGCTCCTCGAAGACGCCATCGGCGCCGGGGCTGTCCGCGTCGGCGTCGCAAGCGAAAATCGGCAGGTCGATCCCTTCGGCCCGCAGGGCGGGCACGAGCGCCGACCAATAGTCCAGCTCGCCGTTCACCCCCATGATGACAACCGCTCCGGCATCCGCCGCGCGGATCAGCGATGCGATGTGATCTGGTTTGAGCATCGGGTTGATCGGACAGGCCCGCCCCGCCACCTGCGCGCCCCACAGGGCGGTCTGGGCGGATACGGTGTGCTGGGTGAGGATCGCCACGGATTTCTCCGCCGTCACGCCATTCGCGCGAAACAGCCGTGCGGCCCCCATGACACGGCTGGCGAAATCGGCATAGGTGACGGCTTCGTCACGGCTGGGGTCGGCGGCATCGTGGATATAGCGGATCGCGACCGCGTCGGGCCGGGTCGCGGCCTGATGGCGCAGGATGTCCCACGGGGTTTGATGTGGGAAGACAGTGTCGAAACCCCGCGCTTCGAGCGTGGCGATGTCCGATGCGGTCCTGATGGTCATGCCTGATCCTGGTGCAGTCGTCGCAGGTTCGTATCCAGCCGGTCGAGCAGGACGAGAAGCCGGTCCTTGTCCTCCTGGCTCAGCCCGTCGGTCAGCGCCGTTTCGTGCGCGCGCACTTCGACCTCGAGTGCCGAGAGCTTTTGCGCGCCGTCCGGGGTCAGGTGGACCCGGCGCACGCGCCGGTCCTCGGGGGCCTTGCGCCGCTCGATCCAGCCTTCGCGTGTCAGCGTGTCGAGGATCGGGACAAGCGAGGAACGGTCGAGAAAGATCGCCTCCGCCAGCCGGGTCTGTGTGATGCCGGGGTTGGCCTCGACAAGCTTCAGCATCCCGAAGTAGCGCGGGGCGGAGCCGTGGCCGGTCGCCTTCTGCTCGAACGCCTTGTAGGAGGCGATCTGAAGCAGCCGGATGCGGTAGGAGACCGCGTGTGCCAGCACGTCAGGTTCGGTGAGATCGGCCACGTCGCGGATGATCCCGGTATCGCCCATCAGTTCATGCTCGACGGCAGGAACAGCACGAGCGCGGGGAAGGCGATAAGCAGGATGAGGCGGAAGATGTCGATCACCACGAAGGGCGTGACGCCCTTGAAGATCGTGGTCAGGCTCACCCGGCTGGCAATCGAATTGATGACATAGACGTTCATGCCGACCGGCGGCGTGATGAGGCCGAGTTCGACCGTCATCACGATGATGACGCCGAACCACACCGGATCGAAGCCAAGCGCGGTCACGACCGGGAAGACGATGGGAACCATCAGGATGATCATCGCCATCGCGTCAAGGAAGCAGCCCATCACGAAGAACAACAGCAGGATGAGGGCCAGCGTGCCGTAGCGCCCGCCGCCGATCTCGGTCAGGAAACTGGTGATGTCCTGCGGGACCTGGGTGATGGCGAGGAAGTAGCCGAACAGGGTGGCCCCGATCAGGACAGTGTAGATCGCGACCGAGGTACGCAGCGCCTCGACCAAGCTGTCGAGCAGGCTGGACATGTTCAGCCGACCGCGCGCGATCCCGATGAGTGCGGTGAGGAGCGCGCCGACCGCGGCCGCCTCGGTCGCCGTGACGATGCCGAAATAGATCGACAGGATCACGGCGATGAACAGCAGGCCCACGGCCCAGACGCCGCGCAGCGCCGAGAGCCCTTCGCTCAGCCGAAAGGGCTCGGCGGCGGGGAGCTGACGACCGTACCAAATCCGCACGGTGAGCATGTAGAGAAGCAGCGCGAGGATGCCGGGCACGATGCCCGCGATGAACAGCGTGCCGATGTCGGTTTCGGTGATGAAGCCGTAGATCGCGAGGACGACCGAGGGTGGGATCAGGATGCCCAGCGTGCCGCCTGCCGCGATGATACCGGTGGCCGAGGCGTCGCTGTAGCCTGCCTTTTTCATCTCCGGATAGGCGATCTTGGTCATGGTCGCAGCCGTCGCGACCGAGGAGCCGCAGATTGCCGCGAAGCCGCCGCAGGCCCCGACGGAGGCAAGGCCGAGGCCGCCCTTGAAACCTCCCAGCCAGGCGCGTCCCGCGCGGAACAGCTCCGAGGACATGCCGGAATTGGTGGCCAGCACGCCCATCAGGATGAAGAACGGAATGAGGGTGAGGTTGAAATCGGTGATCGCCGCGATGGGCGAATTGGACAGCAGGTTCAGCGCGGGTTTGAGCCCCACGACGCTGGCGAACCCGCCCACGCCGACGATGCCCATGGCGATCCCGATGGGCACACGCACGGCCATGAGGGCGAAGAGGATGACGAAGCCGCCACCTGCGATAAGCTCGTTGCTCATTTCTTCTGGTCCTTGATGAGCTTTTCGTCGATCCCGTCGAACTCGCCCAGATCGCTGTTCGAGCGGGCGATGAGCCAGATGCGCACAGCGATGGCGAAGAGCGCCGCGATGAGCCCCGCCCATATGGCGAGGAAGAAGGGCCAATGCGGCAGGCGCAGGTCCATCGTGGAGTCGCCGCCGCCCATCGTGGACATGACCCGTCCGAAGATTTTCCACGTCATCACGGCGGTGAAGGCGAAGAGCACCGCCCAGGCGAAGAGGTTGAGCCATTTGCGCGCGGCGGGGCGCAGCGCCTGTGCCAACAGGTCCACCTTGATGTGGCTGCCGTGATAACCGACCGAGGCCATGCCCCAGGCGATGGCGATGCCGAGCATCAGGCGCGAGACGTCGAAAGCGTCCGGGATCGGACGGGCGAAGCCGTAACGCCCGATGGCCGAGGCCACGATGAGGATCGTGACGAGGCCAAGGATCACGCCGGCGATGCGTTCGATGAACCGGATCACCCGGCGCACGGGCCGGGGGGCGGGGCTGCTATCCATGATGTGTTCCCGGACGGAAAAGGTGGCGCGGGGACCACGAGCCCCCGCGCCGGGTTTCAGGCTCAGTAGTCGGCGTTACGCGCCTGAAGCGCTGCCATGTAAGCCTCGAGGATCGCGTCGGCATCGCCGCCCTTGTCGCTCACGGCAGCCTTCCACTCGTCGATCAGCGGGGCCGCGGCGTCACGCCATGCCTGGACCTCTTCTTCGGTGGGCGTGTTGAACGTCTGGCTGTCGTCGGCCATGAGCCGTTCCTTCGCGGCCATGTCGTCCTCGTACCAGCCCTGCGCGACCTTGCCGGTCCATTCGGGCGTGCAGTGATCGTCGATCACGGCCTTGTTCTCGTCCGAAAGGCCCTCGTAGCTGTCCTTGTTCATCACCATGACCTGTGCCGAGAGATAGAACGGCATGTCGAGGTGGACAGGCACTTCCTCGGTCAGTTTGAAGTCGTACATCGACCCCCAGGGGAAGGTGACGGCTTCGGCCGTGCCCTTGGACAGAGCTTCGCGCACTTCCGGGGCGGGCACCTGAACGGGGCCACCGCCGAGAAGCGAGACGAAGCGCGCCATGGTGGCGTGGGCCGGGCGCACGTTCTTGCCGGATATACCCTCGGGGCTCGTCACGGTTTCCTGCGTGTGCAGCGCGCCGGGGGCGTGGGGATGCACGAAGCAGACCTTCACGTCCGACATCTCCTGCTGCGCGCCGTATTCGGCATACCATTCATGGATCGCCATCGCGCCCTGAACGCTGTCGGAGACCATGAAGGGGATCTCAGTCGCGGCATAGATCGGGAAACGGCCTGCGGTATAGCCGGGGTTCACATAGGACAGGTCGACGATTCCGTCCTTGGCCATGTCATAGTGGTCGGGCGCACGGCCAAGCTGCTGGGCCGGGAAAATGTCGATCTGGATGCGGCCGTCCGAGGCCTCCATCACGGCTTCGGCCCAGGGCTGGATGCCCTTCGATGCGGGGGCGATGGTCGGCGGCACCCAATGCGACAGACGCAGGGTGACTTCCTGCGCGGCGAGGGTTGCGGGGACCATTGCGGTCAGGATCGCGCCAAGCGCGACGGTGGTCTTTTTCATGATATCCTCCCTGTGAGTCCGATTTGCCGGATCTCAATAATGATGGATATCAAACAAAATGCGCAAATCAAACGGATTCGTGAGATTTGCACCGGTGAAGCCCGTCAGAAGTGCGCCTTTGGCTCGTCCGGACGCCCGGCGGCGATGGCCAGCAGTCCGCCCACGAGGCAGAAGCCGATGGGGAACATTGTGAAGACCCCGAAGCCGAAGGCGTAATACATCATCGCACCCGCGAGCAGCAGGAGAATACCACCCCAGAGCGCGCGCACCTTGGCCATGGCGCCCCCGGCGATGGCCAGAAGCGGGGCCATGAAGCTCGCCATCCGGATGAATTCCTCGTTCTGGACGAATCCGAACGCCTCGCCGATCTCGACGTTGTTCCGGACGACCTCGGTGTAGCCGTAGTTGAAAAAACCCACGACCATGGCGATCAGTCCGCCGATGATGCCGAGCATGAGGGCCGCGTTGCGCATCTGTCCTGCCTCGATGTTTCGATGTCTGGGGTGTCAGATAGGGGTGCCCCATGTGCCCGATCAAGATGTCGGGGGGTCAGTCCGCCCCGGAAGATGGCTGGATCGACACGCGCGAAGACAGCGAGGCGTGGAGTTTTTCCAGCACGCGGAAGAACACCGCGAGGTCTTCGCGGGAGATTCCTTCGGTGACTTCCTGGTTCAGCGGCACCGACAACTCACGGATCGCGGCGACCAGTTTGTGGCCCTCGGAGGTCAGGGTGATCGCGTTCATGCGCCGGTCGCCCGCGACGCGCTGCCGTTCCAGATAACCCTGCGCTTCCAGGGATTTGACGAGCTTGGCGATGGCCGACTTCTTCATCGCAAGGTTTTCGGCCAGATCGTTCTGCGAGATGCCGGGATTGACCCAGATAAGGCAGAGGATGCCGATGGAGCCCGATTCGAGGTTCAGGGGCGCACGGATCGACACGCCGACCGAGCGCAGCATCGAATGGAGGTTGCGGATCATGAAAGGCAGGTCGGACGAAAGCGGACCGAGTATGATCCGGTTCTTGCCGGTTTGGCTGGTGTCGTTCACGAATGGTCCTCCAACTTCCCCACAGACTCCCCAATTCGGCTTCGTATTGCAAGCCGAGGAGGCGATAATATAGTTCATCGAGTGAACAAGATGGTCAGCGTGGCTCACAGTCTGGCCATGGGCTCGGCGTTGATGCGCCTTAAGGCGCGCTGGCGCCCGGGTTCGCTCAGGCCCCACATGCGCTGCGGCATTCTGTCATTGACAGGCCGAAAATAGTTCACAAAGATACATAAATAGGGAGGAGATGAGATGGCGCATGCGCTTGAAGGCATTTTTGCCGCCGGTTCCGGGCAAACGCCGGACGGGTCTCACGCGCCTCTTGTCCTCATCATACACGCGACAGGCACGGGATCCGTGGCCTGCGAGACGACCGAATAACCCAAGCCGGGATACAACCCCGGCGTTTTTTCAAACCTTCAGGGAGGAGACTATGAAGGACTTCATCAAGACGACGGTGCTTGGCGCCCTCATGGCCACGGCGGGCAGCGCCGTTATGGCCGAAACCGAGCTGCGCCTTTCGGTGGAAACCCCGCCGGGCCATGTGCGCAACCTCGCCGCCGAGCGCTGGGCCGAGGCCATCGAAGAGGCATCGGGCGGCGAAATGACCGTCGAGGTCTTCCCGGCCGCGCAGCTGTACAAGTCGGCTGACGCGATCCGCGCTCTCGCCTCGGGCGCGCTGGATATGTCGATCCAGGCCAACGTGACCATGAGCCAGTTCGAGCCGAACCTGTCGTTCTCGATCCTGCCGGTGTTCTTCGGGCGCACGGCGGAAGAAGCGCAGGCGGTTCTTGAAGGGCCGATCGCGGGTGAGGTCAGCGATATGCTCGCCGAGAAAGGCATCGCCGTGCCGGGCGCCGCCTTTCTCTTCGCGCCGCAGCATACCGCCTTCACCACCGAAACGGTCGTCGAAAGCTATGACGACCTGACCGGGCTCAAGCTCGCCACGCCGCCCTCGCCGGTCGTGGTCGGCGTTCTCAAGGAAATGGGCGGCGCCCCGCAGGCCGCGCGCCGGTCCGAGATCCCGCTTCTGCTCTCGCAAGGCCAGATCGACGGGATGGGCGGCGTGACCGAGCTGACCATCATCGGCGGCAAGCTGTGGGAATCCGGGATCAAGCACATCTTCGCGGACAATGCGGGATGGGGCTTTTACATGCCGGTCGTGTCGCAACGCACGATGGACAAGCTGACGGACGAGCAGCAGGCCATCATCCGTGACACTTGGACAGAGGTCGGCGAATGGGCCGCCGGCTACGCTGCGGACGAAATGGCCAAGGCGCGCGAGACGCTCGCCGCCAACGGTGTGACCGTGCTCGATGCCGATCTCGACATGGTTGCGGCGAAGCGACAGGAGCTTCTCGACCTTCAGGACTCGATCGTCTCTGACGGCGGTATGGATGCCGATTTCATCGCGCGCGTCACCGAAGCGCTCGACGGCAGCATGTAAGAAAAAACGCGTTGCCCTGCAGGGACGCGGGGCAACGCAACCGACAGGTCACCCATGATTACCCGTATTCTCACGATATGGTCTCGCATCGAGACCTTTCTCATCGGCTTGCTGCTGATCATCGCACTGGCGATCTTCCTGGGCGGCGGGCTGCTGCGCGTACTGTCGCCGGGCAACGCGGTCGACTGGGCGACCGAAGTGTCGATCTACTTCATCATCTGGGCGACCGTCCTCGCGGGCGCCGCCATCGTGCAGGAGGATCGCCACCTGCACACCGAGGTCTTCATCGCGGCTCTCAGCCCGCGCGCCCGCCGTGTGCTCGGCTGGGCCATGTCGATCTTCGCCATCGCCTTTATCGCCGTCATGCTGGTCTATGGCTGGCAGGCCTATGAATTCGCGAACCTGCTGGACGAACGCTCCGGCTCATCCCTGCGCACGCCTCAGGGGTTCGCGGTGTTCCTGCCGCTGCCTGTGGGCATGGCCCTGATCCTCGTGCGCTGTGCGCTCATGCTGATGAACGGTCAGCGTCCGTTCGGACATCTGTCCGACGTGCCGGAACGGGGGGAGTAACCGATGGACGCCTTTATCGGTCTCGGAGGAATGCTCCTCCTCATGGCGCTCGGCGCGCCGATCTTCGTGGCGCTGGGCGCAACCGCGATGGTGATGATCGCCATCGAGGGCCGCCCCCTGATGGACGCCGCGGCGCATACCGTGTCGGGCCTCAACTCGCCCACCTTCCTTGCCGTGCCGTTCTTCGTGCTGGCGGCGACCTTCATGCAGAAAGGCGGCATCGCGCGCATCATCATCGACGCGGCGGAAACGTGGGTCGGCCATTTCAAGGGCGGTCTGGGTCTGGTCGCCGTGATCGCGACGACGCTGTTCGCCGCGATTTCCGGGTCGTCCGTCGTGACCGCAATGGCGATGGGGACATTCCTGATCCCGGCGATGGTCGCGCGCAATTATGACCGGCCCTTCGCGCTGGGCCTCGTGGGGGCCTCCGGCACGATGGGCATCCTGATCCCGCCCTCGCTGTCGATGATCCTTTACGGCCTCATCGCCGAGGAAAGCGTGCCGCGCCTGTTCATCGCGGGGGTCATCCCCGGTCTCATTCAGGCGCTGCTCCTGGGCGCATGGGTCATGTTCTACTCCCGTCGCAAGGGCTATGCCTCGGGCGAGCGGGCGACGCGGGAGGAGTTCATCCGCAAAAACCTCAAGGCGCTGCCGGCCGTGGCGATCCCGCTGTTCGTCTTCGTCGGCATCTATTCCGGCTACACGACCGTGACCGAAAGCGCGGGCGTGGCGGCTGTGGCGAGCGTTCTGGTCGCCGTCTTCGTTTATCGCGAGGTCACGCTGCGCGAGATTTTCTCGATGACCGCCGAGGGCATGAAGGCCGCGTCGGGCGTGTCGTTCATCGTCATGTTCGCGCTGCTTTTCGCGCACTGGATCACCGGGTCCGGGGTGCCCACGAAGCTGGTGGAGTTCGCCATCGAGGCGGACCTGAAGCCGTGGCAGTTCCTGCTCGCGCTCAACATCATGATGCTGATCCTGGGCATGTTCCTCGACGCCATCGCGGTGATGCTGATCGTGACGCCGATCATCCTGCCGGTGCTGGCGCCTCTTGGCATCGACCCGGTGCACTTCGGCATCGTGCTGATCGTGAACATGGAGATCGCCTTCCTCACCCCGCCGATCGGCCTGAACCTCTTCGTTCTGTCGTCGATCTCGAAGGCGCCGATGTCGGAGGCCATCCGCGGGATGGTGCCCTTCGTCCTGATCATGGCGTGCTTCCTCATCCTTATCACCTACGTTCCGGAGATCACCCTATGGCTGCCGAACAGATTGATGAACTGAGGCGGGCCCCGGACCCGGTCTGGGACCCGCACGACCCTGAAACCATCGACACCTACCCGGCTGTCTGGCGCGCGCTGCGCGAATCGCACCCGGTCGCGTGGAGCGACAAGTGGGGCGGGTTCTTCACCGTGATGCGCTACGAGGACATTCAGACGGTCGAGAAGGATCACGAGACGTTCACCGCGACCAAGCTGTCCATCGTCCCTGCCTCGCCCAAGCTGGGTCTGCCGCGCCTGCCGCTGCAAAAAGACCCGCCCGAGAGCGAGCGGTATCGCAAGGCGATGAACCCATCGTTCAAGTCGAACAAGATCAAGACGTTCGAGCCGCAGTTGCGCGACCTCGTGGACCGGCTGATCGACGAGGCGAAGGACAAGGACGCCGGAAACGTGGACTTCCCCGTTCAGATCGGCGAGCCGATGAGCCAGGGCTCGCTGGGTCTGATCGTGGGGTTCGACACGGAAGAGTCGCTGGAGATCGGGCGTCTGTCGGCCACCTACGTCCACGCGATCCAGAGCCGCGACATGGGCACGGCGGCGAAGATGTCCAAGGGCGTCGATGCCTTCGCGATCAAGCTGGCGCAGAGCCGTCTGAGCGAGCCGCGGGATCCGGAGAGCGACATGGTGTCCTCCATCCTCGCCCAACCGGTGAAGGGCGAGCCGTTCACCGAGACCGAGCTTGCGGGCATGGTGCGGCTTCTGCTCGTGGGCGGTCACATCGCCTCGCGCTGCCTGATGAATTCGCTGGCGTGGCATCTGGCGACCAACCCGGAGCACGCGCAGCTTCTGCGGGACGATCCGTCGGTGAAGCCCACCTTTCGGGACGAGATCCTGCGGTTCTACCCGGCGAACCAGAGCCTCGCCCGCGTGGCGGCGAAGGATACGGTCCTGAACGGCACCTTCATCCCCAAGGGCACGCCGGTCGCGATGAACTACGGTTCGGCAAACCGCGACCCGCGGGCGTTCGACGACCCCGAGACTTTCGATCCGCGCCGCAGCCCCAACCGACACATCACGTTCGGCTATTCGACGCATATGTGCATGGGGCAGGCGATGGCGAAATTACAGATCGACGTGATGACCGATGCGCTGACCGCGCAGCCGGGACTGAGCGTAGTTGGCACCCCGACATGGGGCCGCTGGACCGAATTCGGCATCAACACCCTGACGCTCGACATGCGAGGTGCGACATGAGCCACAAGCCCGACTTCACGGTCCCCGAGACCGAAGACTTCGACAGCCCGCACGCGCTGTTCGCCGAGTTGCGCAGCCATTGCCCGGTCGCGTGGTCGGACGAAATGGGTGGTTTTTGGGCCGTGACCAAACACGCCGATGCCAAGGCCGTTCTGGAAGACTGGCAGATGTTCACGACCACGGTGCAGAACGTGGTGCCGCGCGTGGCGACCACACAGCGCCGGCCTCCGCTGCACCTCGATCCGCCGGCCAACACGCCCTATCGCAACGCGATCCAGAAGTTCCTGACGCCGAACCGCCTCAAGGAATGGGAGCCGAAGCTCGAAGTCATGGTGGCCCGGTTTCTGGACCCCTGGATCGAGGCGGGCGGGGGCGACATCTGCAAGGAGTTTTCCTTCCTCCTGCCGATCGCGCTGCTGGCCGATTTCTTCAACCTCTCGCCCGACAAGGCCGAGTTGATCCGCGAGGTGGGGGCCGAGTTCAACATGGCGTTGCAACGGCAGGACTTCGACCTGCTGCGCCAGAAGTCCGACGAGCTTTACGACATTGCCGCCGACCTGATCGCGGACCGTCACGCCAACCCGCGCGACCCCGACGCGGACCCGACGGCGAGCCTTCTGGCGGTGCGGGTGGATGGCGAACCGCTGGCCGACGACCTGATCCTCGGCGCGCTGCGCCAGTTTCTGCTGGTGGGGATCATCGCGCCCACGACCTTCATCGGGTCGATGGCGGTCCACCTGTCGCGCCACCCGGAGCATCACGCGGAGCTGTCCGAGAATCCCGATCTCGTGCCCGACGCGTTGGAGGAGCTCTTGCGGCTCTACACCCCGTATCGCGGCTTCGCGCGCACGGCGCGGGAGGATACCGAGATTTCCGGATGCCCGATCTCCAAGGGCGATCCGGTGGCCATCGTGTTCACCTCGGCCAATCGGGACGAGGACGTGTTTCCCGACCCGCATACCTACCGGCTCGACCGCGAGGCGCGCGATCTGCTGACCTTCGGGCGCGGGCCGCATATGTGCCCCGGCGCACCGCTGGCACGCGTGCTGTTGCGCGAGACGCTCAAGCAACTCACCCAGAAAACCGCGCGGCTGGAGCAACGCGGCGACATGGATATGACCAACTGGCCGGAATACGGCCCTCTCAGCGTCTCGTTCGACGTGGTGACGCGTTAGGAAAAACTCGACCCCGATCAGAGGCGGACGAGCTGTTTGCCCTGCTTGGCCCCGGTCATCATCCGAACGAACGCTTCGGGCACCCGTTCGAACCCGTCGAGCACGTCCTCGCGATACTGGATGTGACCGTCGCGATACCATTGGGCGAGCTTGGCGAAAGCCTCGTCGCGCCGGTGCCACCAGTCGAAGACGATGAGCCCCTCGATCCGGGCGCGGGTGACGATGAGGCGTGAGGACGCGCGCAGGCCGATATCCTCGCTTGGTGCCTTGTCCACCACCGCGATGCGGCCGCAGATGATGACGCGGGCGCGGGTGGCGAGCCGCGACAGTACCGCGTCATGGATCGGCCCGCCGGTGTTGTCGAAGAACACGTTCACGCCGTTGGGGGCGAGATCGTCGAGGGCCGCGCCGATGTCCGGGCAGGTCTTGTAGTTGATGCCGGCATCGAAACCGAGCGCGCGGCAATGGTTTAGCTTGTCGTCGCTGCCCGCGATCCCGATGACGGTCGCGCCCATAAGCTTGGCGATCTGGCCCACGAGTTGCCCGACCGCCCCGGAGGCCGCCGAGACGACGAGTACGTCGCCGGGCACGGGTCGCCCGATCTCGGTCAGGCCGACATAGGCGGTCAGGCCGGGCATCCCGAGCCACGACAGCGTCGCCTGTTCCGGAACGCCCTCGGGCACCCGGTTGGTGGCGGCCGAACCGGGCAGGTCGGGCGTCAGCACCGCGTATTCCTGCCAGCCGACGCTCATCGACTCGGCCATGTCGCCCACATTCCAGTCGGGGTGGTTGGACGCGATGACCTCGCCCACACCGCCGCCATGCATGACACCGCCGGGCGCGACACCGGCGGCATAGTTCGCGGCGGGCGAAATGCGGCCGCGCATGTAAGGATCGAGCGAGAGCCATTTCACGCGGATCAGGATCTGTCCCGGGCCCGGTTCTGGCCGCTCGGTTTCGACCATGCGCCACGTTGCCTCGGTCGCCGCGCCGTCTGGATAGGTGTCGAGCACCCATTGCCGGTTCATCATGGTCATGGCCCTCCCAGCCCCGTTTCCTCCCGGATAGCCGCCACGGGCGGGGGCGACAACAGGCGTGGGTTTCGTGGTGCCTTACCGGAATGTGAAAAGACAGCGCGCTGTAAGCGCCCTACGGTGGGTCGGGACAGGATCGCCCGGCGGGACACAGAGGGGCGGCACGCCATGACGGCTGGTGCCGCCTAACGTCTTGCTGATAGGTTCGCGCGAACGCCAAGGACCCGCCCGCGGGCGGACCGGCACAGGTAAGGTTTTGACATAGATGCGGTTTGGCTGGATCAAATCGGCCCTCATCCAGATTGTCGCAGTCACCGCCGTCGTGGCGGCGTTTCTCGCCATCTGGGTGACACAGGTGCCATCGGCGCGGGCGTGGCTCGACGAAGCCGGGATCTCCGACGTGATCGGCCTGCCGCCCGCCGAGGCAGCAGAGGAAGCCAGCGGGCCGCGCCGGTTCGGCGGGTTCGGCCCGGCCAAGGTCATCACCGCACCTGTCGGGACGGGCGCGCTCAATGACCGGATCACCGCCATCGGCGACGGTCGCGCGCTGCGGTCTGTCGCGGTCCGCGCCGAGGCCAGCGGGCGGATCACCGAGATCGGCTTTCGCGCAGGCGACATGGTCGAGGAAGGCACCGTCATCTTCCACCTCGATGACGAGGCAGAAACCATCGCGCTCGACCGCGCCCGACTCCTGCTCGAAGATGCGCAATCGGATGCCGACCGGCTCGACCGGCTGCGGCAGGCCGGTTCGGCGACCGCGGTGGCCCTGAGCGAGGCGGAGCTTGCGTTGCGCACCGCCGAACTGAGCGTGCGGCAGGCGGAATTCGACCTCGATCAGCGCGTGGTGCGTGCGCCGATCGCGGGCTGGGCCGGGCTGCTGGAATACGAGGTCGGCGACCGCGTGAGCGCGACCGAGGAACTCGTCGTCCTGTCGGACCGCAGCGAAATCCAGATCGACTTCCGCGTGCCGGAGCGTGTGCTCGGGTCGCTCGAAACCGGCATGTCGATCACCGCGAGCCCGCTCGCCCTTCCGGGGGTCGAGATTGAGGGCGAGGTGGTGGCCATCGACAACGTGGTCGACCGCAACAGCCGCACCGTGCGGGTGCTGGGCCAGCTTGCCAACGACGGCGACAGGCTGCGGGAAGGGATGTCGGTCGAGGTCGAGCTGGCCTTCGAAGGCGACCCTTATCCGACGGTCGATCCGCTCGCCGTTCAGTGGTCCTCGGACGGCTCCTTCGTCTGGACCGTGCGCGAGGGCAAGGCGGTGCGGGTGCCGGTCGAAATTCGCCAGCGCAATTCCGAAGCGGTGCTGGTGGAGGGCGCGCTCGAACCCGGTGAGCCGGTGGTGATCGAGGGGGTGCAGACGCTGCGCCCGGGCGCCGAGGTGGAGGTCGAGGACGACCGCGCCGCGCTCGCACGTCCCGACTTGCCCCTGCGCAAGTCCTGAGCGGAGGGCAGGCCATGAACGACGAACCCGATCAGACCCCGGACGAAACACCGCACGTCCCACCGCAGGAGACCGGGGGGATCGGCCTGTTTGTGCGCCGCCCCATCCTCGCCTTTGTCCTCTCCGCGCTGATCCTGATCGCGGGTTTCGCCGGTCTGTCGGGCATCGAGATTCGCGAATTGCCGGATGTGGACAGCCCCGTGGTCACGGTCACGACGAACTTCCCCGGCGCATCTCCGGAAACCGTGGATCAGGAGATCACGGCGCGGGTCGAGGGGGCCGTGGGCCGCGTCTCGGGAATCCGGACGATTTCATCCAGCTCGCGCTACGGACGCAGCCGGGTGACGCTGGAATTCGGCGACAGCGTGGATCTCGACGTGGCCGCGACGGACACGCGCGACGCGATGGCGCGGATTTCGAACCAGTTGCCGGAGGGGGCCGATGACCCTCGGATCGTCAAGGCCGATGCCAACGCCCAGCCCGTGCTGCGGGTCTCGGTCACATCGCCCTCCCGCTCACCGCAGGAGCTGACGCAGCTCGTGTCGGACCGGGTCGAGGACAGGCTGTTTTCGGTCACCGGTGTGGCCGATCTTCAGGTCTACGGCGACCGCGCACCGATCTTTCGCGTCGACATAGACCAGCGCAAACTGGCCGCGCGGGGGCTGACGCTGGCCAACCTGCGCAGCGCGCTTGCCACGGTCGCCTTCGACGTGCCGGCGGGCGACCTGTCGGGGGCGCGCCAGACGATCAACGTGCGCACGACCGCGATGATCTCGACCACCGAAGCCTTCGAGGAACTGGAGGTCGCGGAAAACGTGCTCCTGGGCGACGTCGCGCAGGTTTCGCTTGGCCCGGCGCCGAATGAGACCGTGCTGCGCGCCAACGGCCAGACCGGGGTGGGTATCGGCATCATCCGGCAGGCCACGTCGAACACGCTGGAAATCTCCGAGAACGTCCACCGGGTCGTGGATGAGCTGTCGCAGACGCTTCCCGACGATGTGGATATTTTCGTCAGCTCGGACGACGCGATTTTCATCAACGGCTCGATTCAGGAAGTGCTCAAGACCCTCGGGCTGGCCGTCGCCATCGTGATCGCGATCATCTTTCTATTCCTGCGCAACCTGCGCGCGACGCTGATCCCGGCGCTCACCATGCCGGTCGCGCTGATCGGCACGCTCGCCGCGCTTTACCTTGTCGGCTTCTCGGTCAACATCCTGACCCTGCTCGCGCTCGTGCTGGCTACGGGCATGGTCGTGGACGACGCCATCGTGGTGCTGGAGAACATCGTGCGCCACCGGACGCGCGGCACCGGCCCGCGCGCCGCCGCCGTGATCGCGACGAAGGAGGTCTTCTTTGCCGTCGTCACAACCACCGCGACGCTGGCCGCCGTGTTCATACCGCTGTCGTTCCTGCCCGGTCAGGTGGGCGGGCTGTTTCGCGAGTTCGGCTTCACGCTCGCCATAGCGGTCATGCTGTCCTCCGTCGTGGCGCTTACGCTTTGCCCGGTGCTGGCGAGCCGCCTGCTGACCAAGCCGGTCAACCCGAATCCGCGCGGGCCGCTCGTCTGGCTGGGCAACCGGCTCGTCGCGCTCTATCGCGGGGTTCTCACCCTGTCGCTGCGCGCGCCATTTGTCGTGCTGGCCATCGCCGCGCTCTTTGGCGCTACGGCGTGGTTCATGGCGGGGGGCATCCGGAGCGAGCTGACCCCGCGTGAAGACCGGGCGGTCGTGCTCCTTTCGGTCACTGCGCCGCAGGGCGTCGCGCTCAACTACACCACCGGCAAGATGGCCGAGATCGAGCATGGGATCGAACACCTGCGCGAAAGCGGTGAAGTCACCAGCGTTTTCTCCATCACCGGTTTCGGCGGCAACACGTCGCGCGGCTTCATGGTCATGGGCCTTGCCCCGTGGGATCAGCGGGACCGAAGCCAGGACGAAATCGCGGGGGACATCAACGCGGCGCTAGGCGATGTGATCGGCTTGCGCGCCTTCGTGATCCAGCCCAATTCCCTTGGCATCCGGGGGGCGGGCCGGGGCCTGACCTTCGCGATCACGGGCAACAATTACGATCAGCTTGCGGGCGTGGCGGAAGACCTTGTCGCGCGCATGTCCGAGAACCCGGCGTTCGGCAACGTGCGGCTCGGGTTCGAGACGACCATGCCGCAGCTTTTTGTCGAGATCGACCGCCGCCGTGCCGCCGACCTCGGCGTCGACATCACCGGGCTGGGCGAGGCGTTGCGGGCCGTGCTGGATGGTCGCTCGGTGGGCGAGCTGTTCATTGACGACACGTCCTATGACATCCAGATGCTGTCGTCCTCGAACCCGGTGAACGATCCTTCCGACCTTGAAAACGTCTTCGTGCGCGCAGGCGACGGCCAGATGATCCCCATGTCCACTTTCGTGACGCTGACGGAGCGCGCGGTGGCGCCGGAACTGAACCGGGAGGGGCAGAACCGCTCGGTCGAGATCTCCGCCGGCCTGACCCCCGCCATGTCGCTGGGCGCGGCGATGGAGGCGGTGGAGCGTCTGGGCGACGAGTTGCTGGCCGAGGAAAACCGGATCGTGCCGCTGGCCGAAGCCGCGACGCTGGACCAGACCTCCTCGGGCCTGTTCATGACCTTCGGCTTCGCGATCCTCGTCGTCTTCCTCGTGCTGTCGGCGCAATTCGAAAGCTTCGTCTCGGCGGTGGTCGTCATGTCCACCGTGCCCTTCGGACTTGCCTGTGCGGCCATTGCGATGGTGCTGACGGGCCTGTCGCTCAACGTCTATTCGCAGATCGGTCTGGTGATGCTCATAGGCATCATGGCCAAGAACGGGATTCTGATCGTGGAGTTCGCGAACCAGTTACGCGACCGGGGCTATGCCCTGCGCGACGCGATTTTCGAGGCGTCCACCATCCGGCTGCGCCCGGTGATGATGACCATGACCTCGACCGTTCTGGGCGGGGTGCCCCTGATCCTGTCGTCGGGTGCCGGGGCCGAGGCGCGGGAGGCGCTGGGCTGGGTGATCGTGGGCGGGCTTGGCCTCGCCACGTTGTCGACGCTCTTTCTGACCCCGGTGGTCTATCTCCTCCTCGCCCGGTTCACGAAGCCCAAAGTGGAGGCCGAGAAACGGCTGGCGCGGGAAATGGCTGCGGCTGCCGAAGCCTGACTCTGCGGTTTTCCGTGGCGTGCGAAATGCGCTATGCGCGTGGCGAGGCAGCGCAGGACGGACCCATGACACAGACGATCGACCCCCGTGAATGCAGTTGGGACGTGGATGGACTGACCCTCGCCGGGCTGGCCTGGGGGCCTGAGGACGGCACTCCGATTCTCGCCCTGCACGGCTGGATGGATCACGCGGCGAGCTTCGCCGAATTGGCCCCGCGCCTCACCGGCTGCCATGTCGTCGCGCTCGACCTGAGCGGACAGGGCCACAGCGGCCACCGCGCCGCGCATGCGACGTATAACATCTGGGACGACCTTCCGCAGATCGCCGACGTGATCGACCAGCTTGGCTGGGCTGACTGCGTGCTTCTGGGCCACTCGCGCGGCGCGAACATCTCGACCCTGTTCGCAGCCGCCCAGCCTGAGCGGGTGCGCGCCCTGATCGCGCTCGACTCGCTGGTGCCGGAACCCAGCGATCCGGAGGCCACCGTGACGACCTTGCGGGCCTTCATCGAACAGACGCGCAAGATGAAGGCGCGTGCGCCGCGCACCTTCCCGTCGCGCGCGGCCTATGTCGCGCGGCGGCAGGAACAGGGCAATTCCCGTCAGACCTCCGAGGCGCTGGCCGACCGCGCGCTCGAAGCCGTGGCCGAAGGCGTCCGCCTGCGTGGCGACCCGCGCCTGTTCGCGAGTTCTGCGGTCCGGCTCAGCCAGGCGGATGTCGAAACCGTCCTGCGCGGCCTCACCTGCCCGGTGCTCAACATCTGGGGTGACGCGGGCCTTTTGCACAAGCGCGACAAGGCGCAAGGGATGGTGCGCCTCGCCCGCGATGTGATCGCGGACTACACCTGCCTCGAGGTCGCGGGCGACCATCACTTCCACCTCGACCCTGATGCGGCAGAGCGCATCGCCCCGGCGGTTCTGACGTTCCTTGCCCGCGTGACCTGAGGGGTCGGCGGCGCCTCTTCTCCCAACAGTGTTTTGGACAGCGTGCCCTGCCGCGCTAACATGCCGGAACAAAAGGGAGGAACGCCATGTACGCCTTGCGCCGATTCGCCGTGCGCCGGTCACGGCAGTTCGAGTGGATCTACCAGCGGTTCGAAACCGTGCTCGCCGCGCTGGACCCGCTCCTGACCCGGATCGGCTACGGCAGGCTCGAACGTCCCGTCGCCTTTGTCGAAAAGCAGCTCAAGGGTCTCTTGTTCGACTGCCAGATGTGCGGGCAATGCGTCTTGTCCTCCACCGGCATGTCCTGCCCGATGAACTGCCCCAAGCAGCTTCGCAACGGTCCCTGCGGCGGTGTGCGCCCCGGTGGGTTCTGCGAGGTGAAGCCGGACATGCGCTGTGTCTGGGTCGAGGCCTGGGATGGCGCGTCGCGGATGAAGCATGGTGACAAGATCGAGGTCGTCCTGCCCCCCGTGGACCGGCGTCTGCACGGCAGCTCCGCCTGGCTGCGGGCGAGCCGTGAGCGGGTTCAAGCGCTCGCGGAATCGGTCGAGAGCAACCGAACGGCCCTCGCCCGCGCCTATCCCGAGGCCCGCAAGAGCGCCCCGACCTCAGCCCCGCTGACCGAAGAGACCCGCAAGGAGGGGGCCGCACGATGAGCCTGTTCTTTTCCGACCCGAACGCCATCCGCCCCTATGAGCCGATCCCCGAGGGGCACAAATCCGGCAGCGTGCTGGAACGTGTCCTGCGGGCCGGGGAATTCGCCGTCACGTCGGAATTGAACCCGCCCGACAGCGCGGACCCGGAGGACGTGTTCGCGGCGGCCAAGCCGCTGTCCGAAGTCACCGATGCGATCAACGCGACGGATGCGTCGGGGGCCAACTGCCACATGTCCTCGCTCGGGATCTGTTCGCTCCTCACCCGCACCGGCCACGGCTCGGTCTACCAGATTTCCTGCCGTGACCGGAACCGGATCGCCATTCAGGGCGATGTTCTGGGCGCGGCGGCGATGGGGGTGCGCAATGTGCTTTGCCTCACCGGCGACGATGTGGGGGCAGGGGATCAGCCGGGGGCGAAGCCGGTCTTCGACCTCGATTCCGTTTCGCTCATCCGCATGATCCGCACGATGCGCGACGAGGGCCGGTTCCTGTCCGGCCGGGAGATCGTCAAGCCGCCCCGGCTGTTCATCGGCGCGGCCGAGAACCCCTGTGTCGATCCCGTCGATTTCCGGGCCGAGCGGCTGGCCAAAAAGGTGGATGCGGGCGCGGACTTCATCCAGACGAACTACATTTTCGACATTCCCCGCTTTGAACGCTTCATGGAGCGAGTGCGCGACAGGGGGTTGGACAAGCGCGTGTTCCTGCTTGCCGGTGTCGGGCCGCTCGCTTCAGCCAAGGCTGCGCGCTGGATGCGCTCGAACGTGCCCGGTCTGCATATCCCCGACGCCGTGATCGACCGTCTGGAAAAGGCTGACAAGCCGGGGGAGGAGGGGCGCCGGATCTGTGTCGAGCTGATCCAGCAGGTGAAGGAGATCGCGGGCGTCTCGGGCGTTCACATCATGGCCTACCGGCGCGAACACCTCGTCGCGGATATTCTGCGCGAAGCGGGGATCGCACGCCCGCAAAAGGAAATCGCCTGACGCAAGACCGGCAAAAAGTCCGCGCCTCGTGTTGACATCGCAACGCCAACCCGTCATGTCATGTGTTGACACCGCAACGCATATCGTCTGCTGTCACGTCATGAAGGGAGGAAGCCCATGGCCATCAAATCCGACGGTCCCCAGTCGCTCGCCGAGCTGATGGAGACAATTCCGAACGTCACGGATCACCTGTTCCAGAACCCGCCGAAGAACGCGCTCACCATCTATACCCAGATGATGCCCGGCGACGGTGTTCGCCCCGAGTTCACGACGTGGCGCGATGAACAGACCGCCTGGCGCAACACCATCGCGGTGCATGACCAGACCTACCACATGCATTCGCTCCATGTGCGGGGCAAGGATGCGCTGGCCTTCACGCAGTATCTGTCGGTCAACACCTTCAAGAATTTTGAAATCGGCGCGGCCAAGCAGCTCGTCTGCTGTTCGCCCGAGGGCTATCTGATCGGCGACGCGATCCTCTATCACATGGCCGAGAACGACTACATGGTCGTGGGCAACCCGGCGACGACCGACTGGGTGAAATACAATGCCGAGACGCTCGACTACGACGTGACCACCGAAGAAGACCCGATGTGGACGCTGAACAAGAACAAGCGCCGCGAGTTCTACCGGTTTCAGGTCGAAGGCCCGAAGGCGTGGGAGCTTCTGGAGGAATTGAACGGCGGGCCTCTGCCCGAGATCAAGTTCTTCAAATCCGCCGAGATCAAGCTGGGCGGTCACACGGCGCGCGGTATGCGTCACTCGATGGGCGGGATGCCCGGGCTGGAGATTTACGGGCCCTGGGACGAGTATCGCGACGTGAAGCGGCTCATCCAAAAGACCGGCAAGAAATACGGCCTGCGCATGGTCGGCTCCATCGCCTATTTCACCACCGTGATCGAAAGCGGCTGGTGGGCCGTGCCCGTGTCCGGCGTCTATACCGGGCAGGGCACCGAAGACTACCGCCGCTGGATGTCGCCCAAGCACGCCTCGATGCGGATGTCGCTGGGCGGCAGCCTCTATTCCGAGAATATCGAGGATTACTACGTCACGCCTTACGACGTGAACTATGGCCACATCATCAAGTTCGACCATGACTACATCGGGCGCGACGCGCTCGAGGCGATGAAGGACAAGCCGCATCGCCGCAAGGTGACGCTTGTTTGGAACGCCGAGGACGTGATGAAGGTCCAGCAGAGCCAGCTCGAGGATACGGGCGAAGTGCCGCCGCTGCCGATCACCATGCCGCTCGCCGCCATCGCGCGGATGCACTACGACCGGGTCGAGGACACGGACGGCAACATGATCGGGCTCGCGACCTATCCGGGCTACACGGCGAACGAAAAGGCGATGATGTCGCTGGCCTCTGTGGACATGGATTTTGCCGAGCCGGGCACCGAGGTCGTCCTGATCTGGGGCGAAGATGGCGGCGGGAGCCGCAGCGCGGGCAACATCGAACCGCACCGTCAGGTGAAAATCCGCGCCACGGTCGCGCCGAGCCCGATTTCCAAGGCCGCGCAAAGCTATCGCTCGGACATCGGCATCAAGCGCGGCTCGCTCGAGGACGCGTAATGGATGACCCCGGCGGCACGCCGCCGGGGTTTCGTCGAGGGAGGACGACATGACGACAGCGACGACACGGGCGGATGAGACCCGCACGGCGTGGAAAGCGGTTCTGGAGAAATACCACGAAGACCGCGACGCGCCGCTGAACGAGGATTACTGGTCGGACAAGGACACATGGTCGCGCGACCAGATCCGCGCGGTGCAGGATGAAAAGATCGCGGCCGTCGCACCGTTTCTATATGAAAACAGCGACTTCTACCGTCGCCGTTTCGACAAGCTGGGCGTCGCGCCCACGGACCTCAGGGACGTGGACAGCATGATCGCCAACTGGCCGGTCGTGACCAAGCAGGAGATGATGGAGGACGCCGAGGCGCATCCGCCCTATGGCACCTACACCACTTGTGGCGAGGCTGAATGGGCCGACCGGGGCTGGATGCTGTTTTCCTCCTCCGGCTCCACCGGCACGCCGCGCGTGTTTCGCTACACCCATTTCGACCGTCAGTATTGGGAGCAGGCGAACGCCCGCGCGCTTTATTCCGGCGGTCTGCGCAAGGGCGACGTGGGCCTGCCGATGACCGGCTTCGGCCCCCATGTCTTTGCTTGGGGCGTGCAATACACGCTGGCCAAGATGGGTCTGCCTGTCGTGCCGGGCGGCGGGATGGACGGCCATGCCCGCGCGTCGCTCATCGAACGGTTCAACCCGACCACGCTGATCTGCACGCCGTCCTACCTGCTCTACCTCGGCCGGGTGATGCAGGACATGGGCAAGGACCCCGCCAAGACCTCGGTCAAATGGCTGGTCACGGGGGGCGAGCCGTTTTCGGGTGTCGCGGGCACGCTGGAGCGGATTCAGGACCTTTGGGGCGCCAAGTCGCTCGAATTCTATGGCTGCACCGAGGCTTCGCCCCATTGCGGCGGCTATTCCTGCCCGGAATACCAGGAGGGGGATGAGCCGTTCATTCACCTGATGGAGGACATTCAGGTCTGGGAAACGGTCGATCCGAACGGCCTCACCCCGGTGGCCGAGGGCGAGCGCGGGCTGACGGTCTGCACGAACCTGAACTCGGAAAGCTCGGCCCAGCTTCGGTTCCTCGTCGGTGATTACACCCGCCTCAGCCATGAGCCCTGCGCCTGCGGGCGCAACCATGTGCGCGGCATGGGATGCATGACGGGCCGCTCGGATGACCTCATCAACCTGCGCGGTATCAAGTTCTTCCCGGTTCAGATCGAGGAAGCCGTGCGCGCCTATCCCGGAACGGGCGACGAATTCCAGATCCGACTGACCACTCAGGAGGATGGGCTGGACGTGATGACCGTGGTGGTCGAACACCCTGACGGCAACGTGGCCGGCGACGTGGCGAAAGCGATCCGCACCCGTTGCGAAATACGCTGCGCGGTCGAGGTGGCGGCACCGGACAGCCTTCCGAAGTCGGAAATGAAGGCCAAGCGGGTCTATGACGAGAGGAACAAGTGATGTTGTCGAGCACCCTGACACGCCGCGTCGAATGGGGCGATTGCGACCCTGCCGGGATCGTCTTCAACCCGCAGTTCTTTCGCTGGTTCGATCACGGCACCACGATGCTGTATGAGGCCGCGGGCTGGCCCAAGCAGGAGATGCTCGCGCGGTTCGACGCCGCGGGCTGCCCGCTGGTCGATACCCGCGCAACGTTCAAGGCGCCCTGCCGCTATGGTGACGACGTCGAGATCACGACCGAAATCGCCGAAGTGAAAGAGCGCAGTTTCGACATCCGCCACACGCTCACCAAGGACGGCAAGGTCTGTGTCGAAGGCACGGAAACGCGTGTCTGGACAATGAAAGACCCGGAACGCGGTATCAAGTCCGCCCCGATCCCCGCCGAACTCGTGGCCCGCTTCAAGGGCGAAACCTGAGCCTCTTTCCGGTCTTGAAATATCCCGGGGGGTCCGGGGGGCTGGCCCCCCGGCGGG
>CXWF01033127.1_pt1 | contig 29262 bp, 24 predicted proteins | sample 468421 | NCBI WGS metagenome assembly CXWF01 (sample SAMEA2620812, study PRJEB7988) | marine metagenome | biome: marine biome (ENVO:00000447); feature: surface water layer (ENVO:00002042); material: "saline water (ENVO:00002010), including plankton (ENVO:xxxxxxxx)" | depth 5 m
GTTCCGAACCGCGGGTTGGTCCGGTTGAAGACACACAGCCAGCGCGAGCGGCGCCCGAGGCCGAAGAACACGCGGGCGGCCATGACGATCTGGGCCAGCACGCCGTTCAGGGCCGCAGCCACCGCGATGGAGGACAGGAACGCCGCCGGCGCGCCGGTCGCGGCGGTCCAGACCAGCGCGAGCGGGCGTTCCGACGCGGCAAGGTCGGCCACCGGCACGGCCCGCACGGCGGCCCAGGTGACGAGCGCGTAGAGCGCGGAGGTGATCGCCAGCGACCACAGGATCGCGCGCGGCATCTGGCGCGCCGGGTCGCGCGCCTCTTCGGCCATGTTCACGAGGTCGTCGAAGCCGAGGAATGCGAAAAAGGCAAAGATCGAGGCGGCGAGCACACCCGGCAGGTGGAGGGATGTGGGCGCCGTCCAGTCTCCGCTCGGCGTCGCGCTGAAGCCCGCCCAGATAACGAGGGCGAGGCCCACGACCTCGACGAGCGTGAGGATGGCGGCGAAGGACAGGCTCTCGACAACGCCCAGAACGGCGATCACGGTGAGGGCCCCGCCGAGCGCCAGCATGGCGACCGTGGGGTCGATCGGCACGAGCGCGGTCAGGTAGCCTACCCCGCCGCGCAATACGGCCGCGCCCCCGATGATGCCCGCCAGAATGTTGATGAAGCCGACCAGCACCGCCAGCCAGTGCATGTGCAGACCGTGTTCGACATAGGCGCTGTCGCCCGCAGCCTCGGGTATGCGCGAGCTGAGTTCTGCAAAAGAGAGCGCCGAGGGCACCGCCACGAGGCCTGCAAGCAGGAAGGCCAGCGGGGCCCAGATGCCCGCAGCCCCGGCCGCGTGGCCAACGAGGACATAGATCCCCGCGCCCACCATGATCCCGACGCCATAGGCGGTCAGGAGCCCGGTGCTCAGTCGTTTCGGTAGCGTGTCTGCCATGTCTGTCCCGTCCTGCGGCGACCTTGGTGGTCCGCGGGCCGGGGGGCAAGTCAGCCGATGGAGAGGTGCAGGCCCACGGTGTCGTCGGTGAAGCCGAGCTTGCGGTAAAACCCTTCGGCTTTCAGGGACTTGGGGGACAGGAGCGATATATCCGCGCAGTCCTTGGACTTGGCCTTTTCGATGGCCCGCTCCATGACCGCAGCCGCGAATCCACGGCCCCGGTACTCGGGCAGCGTGACGACATTCTCGATCCGTGCCAGCGGGCGACCCCCGAAGGTGAGGTTCGGCAGGATCGACAGCATCGCGGTGGAGACGATCCGGCCTTCGCATTCTCCACCGAAAAGCGATGTGCCCGGCATGGCGAGGATTTCATAGAGAATCGCCTCGCCCTCGGCCCCGCTGGGAACCGGCTTGCCACCGCTGTAATGCGTCAGAAGCTCGTGCAGATCGGGGAAATCGTAACGCGACAGTTCCCGCACGCGGGGCTTGGTCTCGGTCGTCATGGCATCCTCCCTGATCTCGCGCACAGGGTCCGCCCTTCGCCGGGCGCGGTCAAGGGCAGGTTGTTATCAGTGACCAAAGCTGTCGGCGTCGAGCATGTTCGGATCGGGCCGGTCGAGCGCCCCGAGCGCCTGCATTTCCGTATCGGTGAGGTCGAAGCCGAAGACATCGAGGTTTTCGGCCTGCCGCGTCGGATCGGCGGATTTCGGCGCGGGGACGTGCCCCGACTGGACATGCCAGCGCAGGACGATCTGGGCGGGCGTCTTGTCGTGGGCCTGCGCTGCGCTTTTGATCGCCGGCTCAGTCAGCAGGTCGCCCGCGCGGCCGATGGGGCTCCAGGCTTCGGTCACGATGCCCTTTTCACGGTGGATCGCGACTTCTTCGGACCGCAGATGATGGGGGTCGATCTGAATCTGGTTCACCGCCGGGGTGAAGCCCGCCTCGAACAGCTCGTTCAGATGGTGTGGCTTGAAATTCGACACGCCTGCCGCGCGCACGAGCCCTGCGTCCACAAGCCGGGTGATGCCATCGAACGCTTCGACATAAGCGCCCTGCTCCGGGTTCGGCCAGTGGATCAGGAGCAGATCGATGTAGTCGAGGCCCATCCGCGCGAGGCTCGCCTCGCAGGCCTGCCGCGCGCCCGCGACGCTGTGCCAATTCCGGTTGAACTTGGTGGTTACGAAAACCTCGTCGCGCGGCACCGAGGATGCCTTGATCCCCTCGCCCACACCCGCCTCGTTGCCGTAATTCTCGGCCGTGTCCACCAGCCGGTAGCCAAGGTCGAGGGCCGAGGCGACAGCGCGTGCGGCTTCGTCGTCGTTCATGGGCCAGGTGCCGAGACCGAGACGAGGCATTTCCACCCCGTTCAGGAGCGTGGTCGTGGGAACAATATGCGGCGCGTCGGACATGGGGCCTCCGGGGTTGTGGGGTGAACGGTCAGTCACCGACCTAAACCGAGGGCCGCGCGGGTCAACCCGCTCGCGGCTCAGGCAGTGAGTTTTTCTTCCAGCTCACGCGCCCAGGTTGAGATCGTGCCAGCGCCCAGACAGACGACGATGTCGCCCTCTTTCGCTTCGCGTTTCACAAGCTCGGCGAGGTCCGCTTCCGTGTCGACCGCGAAAGCATGGCGGTGGCCGTGGGCGGTGAGACCCGCCACCAGATCGTCGCGGGTCGCGCCGGGGATCGGGTCTTCGCCGGCCGCGTAGACCTCGGAAATGCCCACTACATCGGCCTCGTTGAAGCAGGTGCAGAAGTCTTCGAACAGCGTATGAAGTCGGGTGTAGCGGTGCGGCTGGTGGACCGCGATGACGCGGCCCTTCACGGCCTGCCGCGCGGCCTTGAGCACAGCCGCGATCTCGACCGGGTGGTGGCCGTAATCGTCGATGATCGGCACGCCGTTCCACAGCCCGACCCGGGTAAAGCGGCGGTTCACACCGCCAAAGGCCGCGAGGGCCGCCTTGATCTCGGCGGATTTCATGCCGAGATGGCGGGCCACGGCGACGGCGGCGAGCGCGTTGGACACGTTATGATCGCCGGGCATCGGGAGGGTACAGCCCTCGATGGTCAGGTCGGGCATCGCGATGTCGAACTGCGCGATCCCCGCCTCGTAGGTCAGGTTCACCGCGCGCACATCGGCCTGGGCGTTGAAGCCGAAGGTCACGACGCGGCGGTCCGTCACCTTGCCCACAAGCGTCTGCACATCCGGGTCATCGGTGCAGCACACAGCGAGGCCGTAGAACGGGATGTTCGACACGAAGTCGTAAAAGCCCTGATGCAGCGCTTCTTCGGTGCCCCAGTGATCCATGTGCTCGGGGTCGATGTTGGTGACGATGGCGATGGTGGCGGGAAGCCGGTTGAACGTGCCGTCACTTTCGTCGGCTTCAACGACCATCCATTCGCCCTGCCCCATCCGCGCGTTCGAGCCATAGGCGTGAATGATCCCGCCATTGATCACGGTCGGGTCGATGCCGCCGGAGACAAGGAGCTCCGCGACCAACGTCGTCGTCGTCGTCTTGCCGTGGGTGCCCGCGACCGCGATGTTGGATTTGAGTCGCATGAGTTCGGCCAGCATTTCGGCCCGGCGCACGACGGGCAGTCCCGTCTTACGGGCGGTATCGAGTTCCGGGTTGCCCGGCTTGATCGCGGAGGAAATGACCACGACCTCCGCGTTTTCGAGGTTTTCGGCGCGCTGACCGATGAAGATTTCCGCCCCGAGGCCAGCCAGCCGTTCGGTGATCGGCGAGGTCTTCAGATCCGACCCCTGCACCCGGTAGCCGTGGTTCAGCAGCACTTCCGCAATCCCAGACATGCCGATGCCGCCAATGCCCACGAAGTGAATGGCCCCCATCTCGGTGGGGAGTTTCGTCGCCGCTGCGTTCATCGCCTGTCCCTTCTCATTGCGAAGCGCCCCGGTCCCGGGGCCGCCTCACGCCGCCTGTCCCTCGGCGGCTTTGTCCGTCTTGTCGGCCAGCATTTCCACCAGTCGCGCGAGCGTTTCGGCGGCTTCGGGCTTGCCGACGGACAAGCTGGCGAGCGCCATCTGCAATGCGCCGTCGGGATTGTCCAGCACACTGGCGATGTGTTCCGACAACATGGCGGGTTCCAGCTGTGTCTCGGGGATGCGCACGGCCCCACCCGCCTCGACCAGCCCTTGAGCATTCGCTGTCTGGTGATCGCCGGTAGCGTGGGGATAGGGGATGAGGATCGCGGGCCGCCCGATGACCGAGATATCGGCCACGGAAGAAGCCCCCGCGCGGCTGATGACCAGCTGGCTCTCGGCGATCCGGCGCGGGACGTCAGCGAAGAATGGCTCCACATCCGCCCGGATACCTTGTGCGGCGTAGAAGTCGCGCACACGCTCCCCGTCTTCGTCTCGCGCCTGATGGGCGACCGAGACATGGGCGCGGATGTGATCCGGCAGCGCCGCGATGGCGGCCGGCACGTTGTCCGACAGCGCCCGCGCACCTTGCGAACCACCGATAACGAGGAGCGTCATGGGATAGTCACCGGGCGGGATATAGCCCGCACCAGCGCGCTCCAGCACGGCGGCGCGCACGGGATTGCCCACATGAACCGCCTCCACCCCGTCCGGGATCGGCGCGGTCGGCCATGTGCCGCAGGCGAGGATGTGCACGCGCTTGGCGAAGAGCTTGTTCACCGTTCCCAGCACGCCGTTCTGTTCGTGGATCATGCGTGGCAGTCGCAGGAGCGTCGCTGCGGTCAGCGCCGGGATAGAAGGATACCCGCCGAATCCGACCACGGCAGAAGGACTGTCCGTAAGCATACGCACCAAAGCCCCCAGAACACCGCCCGCGACGCGAAACGGTACAGCGAGCTTGCCGAGGGGCCCGCCCCGCGCAAAGGTGGCCGACGACCGCTCCTCGATCCCCACCGCGTCCGGAAATCCGCCCGCGTAGCGCGCGCCCCGGACGTCTGTCGACAGTTTCACACGCCAGCCACGCGCGAGCATGGCCTCGGCCAGCGCCTGCGCGGGGAACATGTGTCCGCCCGTCCCTCCCGCCGCGATGATCAGCAGCGGTGCCTTGTTGGTCATGTATGTCCTCGTTGCCTGAGGAAGTCCTCGATCTTGCCCTGGGGCCGTGTCCGCGTGAACGCGATCAGCATCCCCGCGGCGATGCCGGTCGCGATGAGCGACGAGCCCCCGTAGCTCACGAAAGGTAGCGTCATCCCCTTGGCGGGCAAGAGGCGCACAGCCACACCCATGTTGATGAGCGCCTGAACGCCGAACATGGCGGCAAGGCCGGTGCCGGCCAGCCGGATGAACGGGTCACGTTCGTTGATCAGCCGCAGGAACGAGCGCACGACGACGGTGGCGTAAAGCGCGATGATGAGCATGACGAGGATGAGGCCGTATTCCTCGGCCGCGACCGCGATGATGAAATCCGTATGGGCGTCGGGGAGCGACCATTTCACCTGCCCCTCGCCCACGCCCACGCCGAAGAACCCGCCTTCACGGATCGCATTGGTCGCGTAGCCAAGCTGCGTGGTCGGGTCGACCTCAGGGTTCAGGAACCCGTCGATCCGGCGCGCGAAATGTTCGGAGTTTTCGTAAAAGGCAAAACCCGCAAGCACCACGAGCGCCGCCACGCCCACGATCAGAACATAGGGCGCGCCCGCGAGGAAATACATCACCCCCCAACCGAACAGCACCAGTGCCGACTGGCCGAAGTCCGGCTGCATGGCGAGGAAGCCCACGATTATGAGCGTCAGGACCAGTGACATTGATTTTCCCGGCGGGCCCTGAATCTCCTGGCTCGCGGCCATGAGCCAAGCGATCACGACCACGAAGACCGGCTTGAGGAACTCCGACGGCTGGAAGGACGCAAAGCCGAGGGAATACCAGCGCACCGCGCCCTTGCCGAAGTCGGTGCCGAAGAACGGCAGCCCGATCAGCGCCACGAACACGACGAAAAACGCCAGTACACCAAGCCGTCGCACCATGAGGGGCGACATCATCGTCGTCGCGAACATCACGACGAAGGCGAGAAACCCGAACAGGAGCTGCCGTTCGACGTAGTAGAACGGATCGAGCCCGTTGCGTTGCGCCAGTGGCGGCGAGGCAGCGAGGCCCAGCAGAATGCCGATCGCGAACAGAAGAAGAATGCAAGAGACCGACCATTTGTCGATCGTTCGCCACCAGCGGGGAAGAATAGGATCCTTCGCCTGCCGCGGCACCGCGCCATACACCATTTCGGTCATGAGAAACCGCCCGATACTGCCTCAATACGCCCGGTTTTCCGGGTCTGGCCTCACTCTAGCGCGAAACCTTTGGGCTGCATAGAGCCACGTCCTGTCTTCTCTGTTCCTCAAATACTTCGGAGGGGGTTCGGGGGAGGCTGGCCTCCCCCGTCGCCGCGTGTGCCTGCACGCAAGTGCAGGCTCGCGCAAATCCTGTGCGCGGCCCCAGCCGCGCGCCGTCAGGTCACGTCGGCGGTTGTTTCGCCCGCTTGGACGCTTCGCGGTTCATGCCGAGCTGACGTTCGCGCCAGATGATGAGCACGCCGGCGGCGATCACGATGGCCGCACCGGCGAGCGTCGTGCGCGTGGGAACCTCGTCGAAAAACGCCATGCCCAGTGCGGTTGCGAAGAAGATCGACACATAATCGAATGGCGCGACGACCGACGCCGGAGCGTATTGGTACGAGGCCGAGAGCATCCCTTGGCCCACACCCCCGATCAGCCCGCAGGCCACCAGCATCGCCATGTCCTGCGCGCCCGGCAGAACCCAGCCAAAGGGCAGGGTCAGGAGTGCGTAGAAGGTCGAGGAGAATGAGAAATAGAGCGCGACGGTTGCCGGTCGTTCGGTCGCCACCAGACGGCGCACCTGCACCTGGGCCAGCGCCGCGGCAAGGGTCGAGGTGAGCATGAGGACCGCGCCCAGCGTTTCCGAACCGCCCACGGCCCCCAGCCCGCCGAGGCGGGGATAGAGCACGACGATCACACCGACGAGACCGATGATGACCGCCGTCATGCGAAACAGCCGGATACGCTCGCCCAGCATCAACGCCGCGAGCAGCGTGATGAACATGGGTGTTGCGTACTGGATTGCCGTCACTTCGGGCAGCGGCAGGAGCATGAGCGAGGTGAACATGAGCCCCATCGCCGTCGTGCCGATGAGCCCGCGCCACAAATGGCCAAGCGGGCGGGTGGTGCGCACCCCTTCGGACAACTGGCCGACATAAGCGAGCCAAGCGATCATCACCGGCACGGCGAGGAGCGAGCGGAAGAACACGACTTCGCCCGTGGGCACGCGGCCCCCGGTCCCCTTGATGAGCGCGCCCATCAGGGTAAAGCACAGCACGGCCCCGATCTTGAGCGAGATGCCGACGCCCGGACGATAGGCGCTATGAGCCAAGCCCGGCCCTGACCCGGGCGATGAAGTCCTCGCCACGCTTCTCGAAACTGTCGTACTGGTCGAAACTCGCGGCGGCCGGGGCGAGGAGCACCGTATCGCCTTCGCCCGCCTCGGCCATAGCGGCGGCGACGGCGGCCTGCATGGTCTTGCAGACTTGTGCCTCCACGTCGCCCAGATCGCGGGCAAAGGCCTCCGCCTCGCGCCCGATCACATAGGCCTTGGTCACGTTGGCGAGGCCGGGGGCGAGACCCGCGAGCCCGCCTTCCTTCTGAAGCCCGCCGACGATCCAGCGGATATTTCGGAAGGCGAGCAGTGCCATGAGTGCGGCATCCACGTTCGTGGCCTTGGAGTCGTTCACATAGCGCACCCCGCCCGCCTCGGCGACGAGTTGGGACCGGTGCGGCAGGCCGGTGAATCTGTGGAACGCCGCCTCGATCACCTTGGGCGACAGGCCCAGTGTCCTGCAAACGGCATAAGCCGCGCAGGCGTTCTGGTGGTTGTGCGTGCCGGGCAGGTTCGCGATCTGGCGCAGGTCGATGGAGCCCACCTGTTTGCCTTTGCGCGTCTCGGCGAGAAACCCCTTGCGCGCATGGACGAGCCAGCCGGGACCTGTCAGCTTTTCCTCTACCGACACGCGGATGACCCGGTCGTCCCCCGGGCCCATCGCCATTTGACCCGCGAGGAAAAGCCCCTCGGGTTCGTCCACGCCGATCACGGCCCGGTCCGGTCCGCCTTCGGCGAAGAGCCGCCGTTTGGCCGCGAAGTAGCCCCCCGGCCCACCGTGGCGGTCGAGGTGGTCGGGAGACAGGTTCGTGAACACGGCCACGTCCGGCGTGAGCGCGCGGGCGAGGTCTGTCTGGTAGCTCGACAGCTCCAGCACGATCACTTCGCCGTCCACCGGCGGCTCGATATCGAGCACGCCGCGCCCGATGTTTCCAGCCAACTGCACGGGCTTCCCGGCTTCCTCCAGCACATGATGGATCAGGGCCGAGGTCGTGGACTTCCCGTTCGACCCGGTGACGGCCACCACGCGTGGGGGCTGGTCCATCTCGTCCCACTCGCCCGATCCGAGCGAGCGGAAGAACAGGCCGATGTCGTTGTCGACCGGGATGCCAAGCTTGTAGGCGCGCAGGATGTGCGGGTTCGTTGCCGGGTAGAGATGCGGGATTCCGGGGCTGGTGATGAGGGCCGCCACACCATCGAAGGCGTTCTGACGGCCCAGATCGTGGAGCGTGAGCCCGGCCTCTTCGGCCCGTCCTCGCGCCTCGGCGCCGTCGTCCCAGCACAGGGGCATGGCGCCTCCGGCGGCCAGCGCACGGGCTGTCGCGAGCCCGGAGCGACCGAGACCCAGGACCGCGACTCTCTCGCCTTCATATCCGCGAACGGGGATCATGGAACACCTCACTTTGCGCCGATTGGTAGCCCCCGGCGCCAGAATTGACCATAGGCTGCCCGGTTCAGCCTGTCGTTAACCAGTAGCGGCGTAAGATTCCCGCAAAAAGCCACATTCCTGCCCGTTACGGCCCATCCCTCGACGGTAAGGAAAACCAGTAGTAAGTGCCGGAGTGCCTGATGGGTGCCAACAACACGCCTCTGTACGACCTGGTCGAGCTTTCGAGCATCGGCGAGAACAGGACGTTCACCACGACGCCGGGCGGCGGCGGGGATATCATCGGCTTTGTCGACAACGCCACCTATACGGACGACGAAGGCGGCAACAGCTCCACGCGGATCGGCGAACTCAACGAAACGGCGGACGCGGACAACGGCGTCTTGACCATCGACGGCGTCGACTACAACATCCAGCTCGCCGATCCCGACAACACGCTGGTCACCGTTACCTACAACGGCGGCGCAAATGCCGCCAATCTCAGCGGCGACAGCGGGGCGTCCCAAGTCGTCTTCATCATCGCGAGCCCGTTGGGCGGCGGCAGCGACCGGTATTTCATGGCGGTGGACGACAGCGTCGGCGACCTGCCCGACATCACCTCGATCCAGGTCCGCAGCCTTGACTGGGACCCGGCCGGCAACGACGTCAAGATCGACCTCGACCAGAACAACAATGTCACGGTCTGTTTCGCGGCAGGCACGCGCATCGACACGCCCGGCGGGCCGTGTCCCGTCGAGGACATCACGCCCGGCGACCTCGTTCTGACGCTAGATCACGGTGCGCAAGCCGTTCGCTGGGCGCGCGCCAAAACCGTGCCGCTGGACAACCGGATGCGCGACAAGCGCAATGCTCCGGTAAAAATCCGGCGCGGGTCGCTCGGCGCCGGAATGCCTGCGCGTGACCTGATCGTCTCCCCGCAGCACCGTGTGCTGGTGGCCTCGAAGATCGCCGAGCGTATCTTCGGCGCGCGCGAAATACTGGTGCCAGCCAAGCGGCTCATCGGTCTGCCGGGCATCACCCGGCATCGCAAGGACGCCCAGATAATCTATTGCCACCTGCTGTTCGACCGGCATGAGGTGATCTGGGCGGATGGCGCCCCGGCGGAAAGCCTGTTGCCGGACAAGGGGACATGGGACGGACTTGACCCGGCGGACCGGAGGGCGGTCTTAGCGCTGACGGGCCGTACGTTCACTCCCGCCCGCCCGATCGTGGAAGCGGGCGCGCAGATCAAGGAACTCGTCCGTCGGCACAAGAAGAACGCGAAACCGCTGGTGGCGGCCAGCCTCGCCCCGGCGCGCGCGATGCAGTCAGAGCCTGAAACCCCGCGCCTGCGCGTGGTCGGAGGCGACTGACCTCAGCGCAGCTTCAGGGTGGAGAGCGCGATCAGCGCGAGCACCAGCGAGATGATCCAGAACCGGATGACGATCTGAGGTTCGGCCCAGCCGCGCTTCTCGAAATGGTGATGAATCGGCGCCATCAGGAAGACCCGTTTGCCGGTGCGCTTGAAATAGAGCACCTGGATGATGACCGAGAGCGCCTCGACCACGAACAGCCCGCCGACGATGCCCAGCACCAGTTCGTGCTTCATCGACACGGCCGCCGCGCCGAGTGCGCCGCCCAGCGCAAGCGAGCCGGTGTCGCCCATGAAGACCGCAGCGGGCGGGGCGTTGTACCACAGGAACCCGAGGCCCCCACCTATCAGACCGGCTGCGAACACGAGCAGTTCGCCGGTGCCGGGAACGTAATGGACGTCCAGGTATTCCGTCACGTCGACCCGGCCCACAGCATAGGCGATGACGCCCAGTGTGGCCGCCGCGATCATCACGGGCATGATGGCGAGCCCGTCGAGACCGTCGGTCAGGTTCACGGCATTGGCCGCGCCAACCATGATGAACATGGCCATCGGCAGGAAGAAGAGGCCGAGGTTCAGGAGCAGGTCCTTGAACACCGGAAACGCCAGCCGACCGGTCAGTTCGTCCGGATGCAAGGTCATGATGACGTAAGCCGCTGCGAGCGCGATCATCCCCTCGAGGAAGAGGCGCATCTTGCCCGACAGCCCTGCGTAATTGTCGTTCTTCGTGATCTTGTTGTAGTCGTCGGCAAAGCCGATCAGCCCGTAACTCAGCGTCACGCCGAGCACGACCCAGACGAAGCCGTTGTCGAGACGCGCCCAGAGCAGCGTCGAGACGGTGATCGCGCCAAGGATCAGCGCCCCCCCCATCGTCGGGGTCCCCGCCTTGGTTTCAAGGTGCCCTTCGGGGCCGTCGGCGCGGATCGGCTGGCCGGATTTCTGGCGTCGTTTCAGAAGGTTGATGAGCGGACGGCCGAAGATGAAGCCGAAGATCAGGGCGGTGAAGAACGCGGCACCAGCACGAAAGGTGATGTAGCGAAACAGGTTGAAGAAGTCGCCGCCGTCAGAGAGTTCGGCCAACCAGTAGAGCATGTCTCGCGTCCCTTGTTCTTATGCGCCCTGCGGATGGCCCAGTTTTCGCACCGCGTCAACCACGCGGGAGACGCGGCTGCCCTTGGAGCCCTTGACCAGCAGAACGTCGCCGGCGTCGATGAGGTGATGCGCGTCTGCGGCCAGTTCTTCGGCGGTTTCGGACCAGCGTCCTTGTTTCTCGGCCGGCAGCGCCTCCCACAAGTGGCGCATGAGCGGCCCGGCGCAATGGACCAGATCAACCTCGGCCAGATGAGGGAGCGCGGCGAGGCCCGCGTGCAGCGCGGCCTCTCCATCGCCGAGTTCGAGCATGTCGCCCAGCACCGCGATCCGCCGCCCCCGCGCGATCCGGCCGATGCCGTGATCCGGGCGCGTGGCCGCCAGTACTTCAAGTGCGGCGGCCATCGAGGTCGGATTCGCGTTGAACGCGTCGTCGATCAGGATGATCCCCTCGTGCTCCACCGCGTCCAGCAGGATCGTTTCGCGGGTGCCGCGCCCCTCGGGCGGGGTCCAGAAGGACAAGTCGCGCGCGGCCAGCGTCACGTCACCCCCGAGCGCGCGCACCGCTCCCAGGACGGCCACGGCGTTCATCGCGAAGTGGCGGCCCGGCGTGGCGATGCGAACGAGATGGGTGACGTCGCCGATTTCGATCTGTGCCACGGTGGCCACGTCGGTCAGGTCCAGATGGGTCAGGCGCAAAGTGTTCGCCTCCCCGGCCCCGAAGGTTTCGACCCGCCCGGCGCGGGCGTCGGCGGCGGCGAGCAGGATCGGGGTCGTGTCGATTTCGCCAGGGAGGATCGCGACCCCGGCCGGTTCCAGACCGTCGAAGATTGCCGCCTTCTCGCGCGCGATCCCGTCCACGTCCTCGAAGGCTTCGAGGTGGACGGCGGCCACGGTGGTGATGGCGGCGACATGCGGACGCGCCAGTCGGGCCAGCGGCGCGATCTCGCCCGGATGGTTCATCCCGATCTCGATCACCGCGAAGTCCGTCTCGCGCGGCATCCGGGCGAGTGTAAGGGGCACGCCCCATTGATTGTTGTAACTCGCCTCGGCGGCATGGCAGCGCGCCTGCCGGTCCAGGACAGTCGCGAGCATTTCCTTGGTCGATGTCTTGCCGACCGACCCGGTGACGGCCACCACGCGCGCCTGCGTCCGCTTGCGCCCCGCCATTCCAAGGCGTTCGAGCGCGGCGAGCACATCGTCCACGACGAGGAGCGGCGCGGTATCCTTCACCCCGTCGGGGATGCGCGAGACCATCGCAGCCCCTGCCCCCTTGGCAAGCGCATCAGCCACGAAGTCATGCCCATCGCGCACGTCCGTGAGCGCCACGAACAGGTCTCCGGGCTGGATCGTGCGCGTGTCGATCGAGACGCCGGACACAGTCCAGTCGCCGGTGGCGTTCCCACCCGTCGCAGCCGCAGCCTCGGCGGCGGTCCACAGGTTCATGCGAGTCGGCCCTCGAGCGCGGCGACGGCCACCGAGGCCTGCTCCACGTCGTCGAAGGGCAGCACGTCGTCGCCCACGATCTGTCCCGTCTCGTGTCCTTTGCCCGCGATGAGCAGCGCGTCGCCGGGCTCCAACATGTCCACGCCGCGCAGGATCGCCTCGGCCCGGTCGCCATACTCATTGGCCTCCGGGCAGCCCTCCCTGACCATCGCGCGGATGCTGGCCGCATCCTCGGTCCGGGGGTTGTCGTCGGTCACGATGGCCACATCCGCGAAATCGGCAGCAGCCCGTCCCATGAGCGGGCGCTTGGTGGTGTCACGGTCCCCGCCTGCGCCGAAGACGATGACCAGTTTGCCCAGGACATGGGGGCGCAGCGCCTCGAGCGCCTTCGAGATGGCGTCGGGCGTGTGGGCGTAATCCACGAAGATCGCGGCCCCGTTGTCGCGCCGGGCGGCAAGCTGCATTCGGCCGCGCACGGTCGTAAGCGCCGGGAACGTCGAGAAAACCTCCTCCGGCTCGCAGCCCGAGGCGATGGCCAGACCGGCGGCGACCAGCACGTTTTCCGCTTGGAACCCGCCGATCAGGTCGAGTTGGGCGGTCTGCGGTCGTCCGTTGTAGAGAAAGCGGATCTGCTGGCCGGTCGTGTGGTAGCGCTGCGAGGTGAGTTGGAGGGTGCAGTCCTCGGTCCGGCCGATGGAGATGACCTCCTGTCCGCGCGCCTGCGCGATTTCTTCGAGTTCTCGCCCGCGCGGATCGTCCACGTTGATGACCGCCACGCCGTCGTCGGGCAGCACCCGGTTGAAGAGCCGCGCCTTGGCGTTGAAGTAGTCCTCGAAGGTCGCATGGTAGTCGAGGTGATCCTGCGTGAAATTGGTGAACCCGGCGGCGGCGAGGTGGACCCCTTCGAGCCGGCGCTGGTCGAGGCCATGCGAGGACGCCTCCATCGCGGCGTGGGTTATTCCGGCCTGCGCCATGTCGGCCAGCAGCCGGTGCAGCGTGATCGGCTCCGGCGTCGTGTGGCGGGACGGCGCGGTATAGGCGCCCTCGACCCCGGTTGTGCCGAGGTTGGCGGCCTGAAGCCCAAGCTCCATCCAAATCTGGCGCGTGAAGGTGGCGACCGAGGTCTTGCCGTTCGTGCCCGTGACCGCGACCATCGCTTCCGGCTGCGCTCCGAACCAGAGCGCGGCGGCGTAGGCCAGTGCCGCGCGCGGGTCCTGCGTGACGATCAGCGCGGCGTCGGAGGCCGCGAGTTCATCGGCGGCAATCCGCGCGCCTTCGGGATCGGTGAGGATCGCGGCGGCGTCCATGCGCAGCGCGTACTGGATGAACTCGCCGCCGTGCACCTCGGACCCCGGCAAGGCCGCGAAGAGATGGCCGGGTTTGACCAATCGGCTATCAACGGAAAGCCCTGAAATTTCAGCATCTTGACCGCCCTGCGCACGCAGTCCGAGGGCGGTGAGTGGAAGCGTTCTGGACGGTGACATGGTCCCCCCCGGGACAAGCTCAGTTCGAAGTGAGTGTTACACCGATCGGACCCTTGGGTTCAATCTCCGGCCTCAGGCCAAGGAGGGGCGCGACGCGCCGGATGATTTCGGCGGCGACCGGGACGGCCGTGAAGCCCGCTGTGCGCCGCGCCTCGCCCAGGATCGAGATGACCGGCTCATCGAGCGAGACCACGAGAATGTACTTGGGGTCATGTGCCGGGAACACGCTCGCGAAGGTGCCGATCACCTTGTCCTCGTAATAGCCACCGCGCGGCTTGGGTTTGTCCGCCGTGCCGGTCTTGCCGCCCACCGCGTAGCCCGGAACCTCGCCGAAGGACGCGGTGCCTTTCTCGGAGGCCACCACCTGCCGCAGCATGTCGCGGGCGATGGCGGAGGTCTTTTCGCTCACGACGCGCGGACCGGGGGCGACCGGACCGCTGCGCACCAGCGTGGGCGTGACCCGCGTGCCGCCGTTCAGGAGCGAGGCATAGGCTGTTGCAAGGTGCAGCGGGCTGGCCGAGATGCCGTGGCCGTAGGAGATCGTCATGGTCGAAAGCTCCGACCAGTTCGACGGGAGGAGCGGCTTGATGCGCGCCGCTTCGCTGAGTTCCAGCGCCGTTGGTTGGGTCAGCCCGAGTTGGTCGAGGAATTCCCGCTGGCGCGCGCCGCCGATCTGTTGGGCGAGCCGCGCCGTGCCGATGTTGGAGGACCGAACGATCACGTCGGTGACGGAGAGTTGCGCGCCGTAGTCGTGGAAATCGTTGATCCGGTGTTTGCCCCAGCGGATCGGGCCGCGGGTGTCGATCATGGTTTCCGGGTTTACGAGGCCCAGTTCCAGCGCCTGTGCGGCGGCGAAGATCTTGTAGGTCGAGCCGAGTTCATAGACCCCTTGCACCGCCCGGTTGAAGATCGGGCTGTCGGAGGGGTCACCTTTGGTCGGCGGGTTGGGCCGGTCGTTCGGGTCGAAATCAGGGAGCGAGGCGAGCGAAACGATCTCGCCCGTATGTGCATCCATCAGGATCGCAGCCGCGCCCTGCGCATTCATGACCTGCATCCCGCCTGCAAGCACCCGCTCCACCGCCGCCTGAACGGTCAGGTCCAGCGTGAGCATGAGCGGCTCGCCCGCACGCGCCGGGTCCGAGAGTCGTTCGTCGAAGGCGCGTTCGATGCCAGCCACGCCGATAAGTTCGGCGGCTTGCACCGCCTGTTCGCCAAAGCGAGCACCGCCCAAGACGTGGGCCGCGAGACCACCGTTGGGATAAAGGCGCATGTCGCGGGGGCCGAAGAGGAGGCCGGGATCGCCAATGTCGTGGACGGCCTGTTTCTGTTCCGGGCTGATCTGTGGCTTGATCCAGAGAAACTTGGTCTTGCCGGTGAAGCGGCGCAGGAGCGCCTCTTCTTCGAGGTCCGGAAATATCCTGGCCAGTTCCGCCGCCGCGCGTGCCGGATCGACCATGTTCTCGGTCTCGGCATAGAGCGCGTGGGTGACGAAGTTGGTGGCGAGAAGTCGCCCCTGCCGGTCGACGATATCGGCCCGGGTCTGGGCGATCAGGGCGCCGGGCGCCTGCGCGCGCGGTTCGGACGGGACCGTGGCCGACAGCGTACCCATACGCACGCCGACCGTCACGAAAGCGCAGAAGAACAAAGCCGCGAGGACCAAGAGGCGACCTTCGGCCCGCAGCCGGGCCTTGTCGCGCATCTCCTCGTGCCGGAGCCGCTTGTTCTCGCGCTCGATGGCGTTCGGGTCGCCGCCCGAGGCACGGGCTTCAAGGATGCGGGCCAGCGGCCGGAGCGGCACACGGGTCATGGTTGGGTCTCCAGGTCTTCAATCCCGTCAAGCGGCACGGTGAGGTCGCCCTGCACGTCCACCGAGTCCTCGGACGAAATCAGGGGCAACGCGTCGGCTTCCTGCGGATAGGCGATCTGGTCCACGCGCCCGAATTGCTCCGGGGCCAGCGGGAGCAGGCCTAAACGGTCGAAATTCATCTCGGCCAGGTCGCGCAGCCGGTCGGGGCGGTTGAGATACGCCCATTCGGCTTTCAGGACCACAAGCCGCTCTCGCATCTGGCCGATGTCGCGCTGGAGCGTCTCGACTTCGTCAAGCGCCGCCTGCGTCTTGTAGTTCTCCACATAAGCCCAGTAGCCCAGCCCCATCACGATCAGCGTCGAGAGCACATAGAGAGCGGAACGCATCATCGGTCAGCCTCGGAATGCGGGCGCGGGAAGGCCCAGTTTGGAGCGGTCGGTGACTTCTGCCGGTGCCTCGGTCCGGGTGGCGACTCGCAGGCGGGCGGAGCGGGCACGCGGGTTCTGGGCGAGTTCGTCCTCGTCCGGTCCGATGGCGCGGCGCGGGGTGAGGTCGAAGCGCGGCGTGTGCGCGTCGGGCTCGGGGGCATAGCGTGAGCCGCCGCCGCCGGTGGAGGCGGCAAGTTGCAGGAAGCGTTTGACGACCCGGTCTTCGAGCGAATGGAACGTGACGACGGCCAGCTTGCCGCCGGGTCTGAGCGCGCGTTCTGCGGCGTCCAGCCCTTCGGCAAGCTGCCCGAATTCGTCGTTCACCGCGATGCGGATCGCCTGGAAGCTCCGAGTGGCCGGGTGGCTCTGACCGGGCTTCGCGCGCGGCAAGCATTTTTCAATGGTTTCCGCCAGTTGCGCCGTTGTCTTGAATGGGTCCGTTGTGCGGGTTTTGGTGATCTGACGCGCGATCCGGCGCGACGCGCGTTCTTCGCCGTAGTGGTAGAGGATGTCCGCAAGTTCCTCCTCCGGCGCCTCGTTCACGAGGTCGGCCGCAGACGGCCCGTCCTGGCTCATCCGCATGTCGAGCGGGCCGTCGCGCATGAAGGAAAACCCGCGCTCTGCGAGGTCCAGTTGCATCGAGGAGACGCCGAGGTCCAGCACGATCCCGTCCACCAGGTCGCCCGCGATGTCGTCCATCTCGGAAAACGTGCCCTGAGCCAGCTCGATCCGGCCGTCGAAATCGGCGATCCACTCCCGGGCCATATCGAGCGCAAGCGGGTCGCGGTCGATGCCGATCACGCGGTCAGCGCCGGCCTCGACCAATCCGCGCGCATAGCCCCCTGCCCCGAAGGTTCCGTCGACCCAGACACCCGAAACCGGGGCGACCGCGTCCAGAAGGGGGCGCAACAGAACGGGGATATGCGGAGCGGCGTTGGCGGCGGCAGCGACCATCATAGATCGAAATCCTCGTCGAGGAGGGCTGCGGCATCGATGTGGTCCGGCAGCGCCTCGATGACGCTGACACGGCTGGCCTCGTATTCTTCGAAGACGCCCGGCTCCCAGATCTGGAAGGTGTCACCGGCGGCGACGAACTCCGCCTCGCCCGACAGGCCGATCTTGTCGCGGAGCTTCTGCGGCAGGACGATCCGGCCCGTATCGTCGACCGACATCTTCTGCGAGCCGTGGAAATACATGAATTGCGCTGTCTTGCGCTTTTCGGAACTGCGCGGCATCGCCTTGATGCGCGCGACGATCTCTTCCCAGGCCTCGATCGTGTAGCATTCGAGGTAATTGCGTCGGGGATCGCCGAAAAAGATCACGAACTGGGGCTGGTGGGTGGTGTCGTCGGACGGGTCGCCCTGGGCGATGACAGAACGGAAACCGGACGGGATGGACACCCGACCTTTCGCGTCAACCTTGTGACGCCCACCGTTCAGAAACACTTCGGCCACTGCTCGCGGCTCCTATCTGTCCCTTGCCTTCACCAACGTCCGCCAGAAACGAAAACGACGGATTGAGCTGCTGCCACTGCCCAATCCGCCGCCCTCGTCCCATCTCTGGGTTCGTCCGATCACGCGCGCCACCTGGGGGGATGTCTGCTCGCGTACGCGTCGGATCTCTCAATTCCGAAGAGGCGGGGTGCCTGTATGAAACCTGACTTGGGAGATGTTTCAGGGGTTCTTTGTCGCCCCGTTATGTTCCCGTCTCTTCGATGACTTAGGAATGCCATGGCACTTCATGGGAAACAACCCCTTTTTATGGGAAACGGCTACCAGATGTTGTACAGGCGGCCCTTTGAACACAAAGTATTGCGGATCAAAAAGAGAACAAATTGCCTGATATTGCGAGATCACGGTTAAGAGAGCACAAGATATGGGGAATGCGATTTTTTTGTTTTTTTTCACCCCCGACCCGCCATTTCGAGGGGACCGGCGGTCTGATGCCGGGTTTTCGATGGGGAATCAAGGTGAATCAGGCGGATTATTGCATAAATCGAACATCCTGAATCGGTGATTTAGGAGCAGTGGGATGGAATACCATGGTCGGAGCTGCCCACTCGGGTTTCACCCGGAGCGCGGTGGCATGTGATCCCATGGGGCGCTTACCGGTCGCCTTCGCCCTCGTCCTCTGGCACCCTGCCGTAATGGAACGCCTGTTCGACGCCGTGCTGGGGTTCGTCCTCGGTCTTTTCCTTCCTGCATGGGAGCTGCCGCCAGATTTCCGCGAGGCGCGCCGCGCGTTTCCTTATGCATTGACCGAGACGTCGGGCGCCGCCGCTCTGGCCCGGTGGCGTGGGATGCGGGACGCGGACGGAACCGTGCCCCTCATTGTCGGTCCGGCGGAGGACGCCCTGCCCTTGATGCGTATGTTTCAGGAGGATGCGAAGAGCGGCCCCATGCAATCGACGGACGATATCCTGCAAGCCGCTGACGCGATCGACTTCCCCGAAGACCTGTTCGCCCGGAACCGTGCGATGCACGCGGAATTCATCGCCGAGATGGAGGCAGAAGATCCGGAGTTCGTCGACGAACTCGGCACACCCGACGAATGGGCCGCGCAGATCACCGGCGAGTGGCCTGAAACCCCGCCGGAACCCTCACAGACGCTGGCGCTCGCCCACAACTGGCTGGACGGTGCGCCGCACCCAAGGGTCTTCATCGCTCAGGTCCCGACCCCGGACCAGACCGCCTTGCCCGCCTGGGTGCGGTTCGGCGGCTGGAACCTCAATCCGCAGCCCGAAATGCACGTCGCCGCCTTCCGCGACTGGAACGCGCGCTATGGGGCCGTGCCCGTGGCCATGAGCGGTGACGTGATCGAGATGGAGGTGACGCGCCGTCCGGCAACGCGTGAAGACGCGCTCACCCTTGCGCGCGAGATGTATGAATACTGTCCGGATATCGTCGATCAGGGCAGCGGCACGCTCTCGGCGCTGGCCGCGACGCTCATGGTGTCGGACCTGTGGTACTTCTGGTGGGATTAATGACCGGCGTAGGCGGCTTCGAGTGCCGCAATATCGATCTTAGTCATGGCCATCATCGCCTCGGTCGCCCGGCGCGCACCCTCGGGGTCCGGGCCGCCCACGAAACCGGGCAGCGCCTCGGGAACGACCTGCCAGCTTACGCCGAACCGGTCGATGCACCACGCGCATCGGCTTTCCCGACCGCCATCAGCCACGAGCGCGTTCCAGATCCGGTCCGTCTCGGCCTGATCCGGTGTGGTGATCGCGATGGAGGCTGCGGGACTGGGCTGGTAGGTCGGCCCGCCGTTCAACGCCTGATAGGGCACGCCGTCGAGGTGGAAGTTGACCATGAGCGGCGCGCCCGATTGCGTCCGGCCGACCTCTGACGTGATCGCGGAGTTCGCGATCAGCGAGGTGTAGAAATGCGCGGCGACCTCGCCATCACGTTCGAACCAGAGGCAGGTGCGGATGCTGGACATGATATGTCTCCTTTCAGAAAGGAAACGTCATCCCCAAGGCCCAGTCAACCGATCCCGCGCGCGAGCAGGTCGCCGGCGAGCGCACGGTAAGCCTCGCCCACCGGCCCGTCGGTGAGAGCGACGGGGATGCCGGCATCGCCTGCCTTCCGCACATCGAGCGACAGGGGAAGCTGGCCGAGGAGCGGCGCACCGATCTTGGCGGCCTCCGCTGCGACGCCACCCTCACCGAACAGGTGCGCCTCATGCCCGCAATTGGGACAGACATAGGACGACATGTTCTCGATCAGACCGAGAATGGGGACCGAGACCTTGCCGAACATGTCGATCGCCTTATGCGCGTCGAGGAGGGCGACGTCCTGCGGCGTGGACACGACAAGCGCGCCGGTCATCACAACTTTCTGGGCCAGCGTCAGTTGAACGTCGCCGGTGCCGGGCGGCAAATCGACGAGAAGCACGTCTAGTTCACCCCAGTTCACCTGAAACGCGAATTGTTGCAGCGTGCCCATGAGCATGGGCCCGCGCCAGACGACCGCCTGATCCGGGTCCACGATCATGCCGACCGACATGACCTTGATGCCGTGGGCCATGACCGGATCGAGCACCTTGCCGTCGGACGAGGTCGGCTTTTCGGTAATCCCCATCATCATCGCCTGACTGGGGCCGAGGATGTCGGCGTCCAGCAGCCCGACCTTGCGACCCGAGGCGGCGAGCGCGACGGCAAGGTTGGAGGAGACCGTCGACTTGCCCACGCCGCCCTTGCCGGAGGCGATGGCGATCACCTGTTTCACGCCGGGAATGGCCTGAGGGCCGGCCTGGGGCTTCGGGTGTCCGCCCACGCGCAGGTTCGGCGCGTCACCCTTCGGGGCGGGCTTGCCGGCACCGTGGGCGGTGAGAATGGCGGTCACTTTTTCCACGCCGTCGAGCGCGGCGACGGCCGACTCGGCGGCCTTGCGCTGCGCTTCCCAGCCGGCCGCGATCTCGGGCGACGGGGCTTCGATCACGAAACTGACGTTGCCGCCGTCGATGGTCAAAGCGCGGATCAAGTCCCGTGACGCCAGGTCACCTTGGTCGGGCAAAGACACCGTGGCCAGCACCGACATGATACGATCGCGTGTGAGCGCCATCATTTCCTCCAGATTATCCTGAGGCATAGATGCCCTTTTTCCCCCTGATCTCAAGGGGTCGCCTGCGCGCCCCGACGGTTTCGCCAATCTTTACCTAGCGTTAACCGAGTAGGTCAGTCTTATGTATGCATTTGCTGCATAGCGGCATTGAACCTTCTGCGGATTGTGCAGGTGCAGCAAATCGCCCATCTTCATCTCAACCGAGCGGGGCACAGCGCTTCGCAGAACGGCATCCGCACCGCGCCGCAGACAGGCGCTCAAGACGAGAAAGAAAGACGACATGGCTTACGCAACCGATATCCGCCATTCCGACCACGGCCTCTTCGACCGCGTGTCCACTCTGCTGAAATCCTTCGGCGACGCCCGCGCCCAGCGCAAGGTGTACCGCACCACGCTGGCCGAGTTGCGCGCCCTCAACGGTCGCGATCTTGCCGACCTCGGCATCTCGCGCGCCGAAATCCCGTTCATCGCCCGCGAAGCGGCCTACGGAAAAAAATAACAGTTTTCGGGAACCTCTTCCTCCTCCCTGAGGTTCCTGATGACCCGGACAGCGTCTCCTCCTCCCTAACGCGCCTCCGGGTCCCCAATACGGACCTTCCCACCTCCTCCCGGGAAGATCTGCATAGTCGGTGGCGCCCACCTCCTCCCGGGCGTCACCGGCCAAAAGATCGGAAGCCCCTCTCCTCCTCCCTGGGGCGACCGTGACCCGAACACCCCTCTCCTCCTCCCTGGGGTCGACGGGCAACATACGGGGGCAACCCCGCGCGATACGCGAAAGGCTTCTACCTCCTCCCTGAAGCCGATTGCTTGCAAGAACGGTGGCGCCCACCTCCTCCCGGGCGTCACCGTTTTTGTTTTCGTAGGGGAGGTTTTTCGCGCTCAGGCGGCAACCAGGTCCGCATCGAGCAAGCCGAAATAGCGGCGCGCTTCGCCCACGGTCAGCGTGGGGCGGGCCATTTCGGGGTGGCGGTCGATCTTGAGGCGCGCGAGATCGGGATAGTGCTGGGTCGGGTCGACCGCGTCGGGGTCGATCAGCGTTTCGGCGATCTGTCCCAAGTAGAGCGACTCGCAGGCGAGCCCCTCGGCAAAGATCACCTCATGGCGGTCGAACAAGATATTGTAGTAGTCCACCGTCTCGACCGGCTGGCGCGTGACGCCCGGACGGCCTTCGAGCGACTTGGCGGCGACCATGACCTGTGCCTGGCCGAGCACCTGCTTGAACGCGACATCCCGGATGACGACCTTGTGCTGCGGAGACAGGCGCAGCGCCTGATTGCGGCCCATTGCGCCTTTGGCGATATGGATCGGCGCGGCGTCGCCCCGGCCATCGGTCCGGTGATGACCGACCCAGCGGATTTCCTGATAGCCGTTGTCCAGCGTAGCGACCCGGTCGCCCACTTTCAGACTGTCGATGCGCTTGAGCCCCTTGTCCGTCTCGATCCGCGTCTCGGCGGCGAAACAGACGTAGCCATAGGTGGAGGAGTGTTGGTCGACATTCCAGAACATCGGGTGTTTGCCGTCGGCCTGCGTGTCCGCATACCACTGGTGAACGTTCAGGTCCGGTGTCCAGAGGATCTGTGCATCGTTGCCATCCGTGTCTGTGCCCTCGAAGACGACAGCGCCCTGATTGGCGGTGCCCCACTTGAGGTCCGACCGGACGACTTCGGCATTGTACATGGTGTGGGCGCCGTCGCCGTCATTCCAGGTGAGCGTATGCGTCTCACCGAGATCGAACATGTACGGATCGAAATCGAGCAGCGGCGTGTAGATGACCAGATCGGTCATGTCCGTAAGCGGCAGGTCGAAATCCGACTCGTCCCCGCTCGAATTGATGTTCGAGCCGGTCGCTTTCGCAATCTCGGTGTTCTCAGCCCTGATAGTGGCCATTTGGCAGCTCGACGCCTTCTGGCGCCCCTTCTGTTAAAATCGTTCTCGATTCTGCACGGCGCATCCCCCGAGGCCGTATGAGGGTATGGTTTACCGGTAGGTTTTGGAGAATCTGCGACGCAAAGGGGTCACGCGTGGCTTTTTGGTAAGGCAAACCTGACCTTTTTTGACGCGGTCCGTCATAAACCCCGCGAAGGGTGACGAAAACCGTACCTCGCATCTCGGAAGGTGGCGAAAGGGTCACATTTCCGCCGCCGCGTCATACTGGTTAATCAACCTAAAGGAGAATCAGAACGGCACATCGTCTCCGGCACGGTCGGCGGGGACGAGAAACTTGGCGACGACCTTCTTCGCGCCGGCATGTTCGAACTCGATGTCGATCTTGTCGCCCTCGATCCCCATGACGTAGCCGTAGCCGAACTTCTGGTGAAACACCCTGTCGCCTTGGGTGAAGGCCGCGACGGCCGTGGAATCGATGGTCAGATGCCGGGACTCGTTGGGGCTGTGCATCGACCGCTCGGCTCCGCCGCGCGCCTGCATCCTTCGCCATCCCGGCGAGTTGTAGGCATCGGCCCGCGCCGCACGTTCCTCCAGCGTCGAGCCACCGCCGCTGAAGGCCCCGGCCGCGCCGTAACCGCCGCCGTAGAGACCCGGCGGTGTAAGGACGTCCACATGTTCCTCGGGCAACTCGTCGATGAAACGGGATGGCATCTGGCTTTGCCACTGACCATAGACCCGGCGGTTGGACGCGAAGGATATGGTGCAAAGCTCCTCGGCCCGCGTAATGCCGACATAGGCCAGCCGACGCTCCTCCTCCAGCCCCTTGAGGCCGCTTTCGTCCATCGAACGCTGCGACGGGAAAAGCCCATCTTCCCAACCCGGCAGGAACACGGCGGGGTATTCGAGGCCCTTGGCGGCGTGAAGGGTCATGATCGTGACCTTCTCCTCCGCCTCCTCGGAGCTGTTGTCCATGATGAGCGCGACGTGTTCGAGGAAGCCCTGGAGGTTGTCGAATTCCTCAAGCGCCTTCACGAGCTCCTTGAGGTTTTCGAGCCGCCCCGGCGCTTCCGGCGTCTTGTCGTTCTGCCACATCTCGGTGTAGCCGGATTCCTCCAGGATCATCTCGGCCAGCTCGACATGGGTATCTGCCTCGTCACGCACCTGCGCGTGCCAGCGGTAGATGCCCTGCACAAGGTCGGAGAGCCCCTTGGCCCCTTTCCCCTTGATGATCCCTTCGTCCAGACACTTGGCCGCGCCATCGACAAGCGGCACATTGTGGTCGCGGGCCATGCGCTGGATGGTCTGGACAGCCTTGTCTCCCAGTCCCCGGCGCGGGGTATTCACGATCCTCTCGAACGCCAGGTCGTCGTCGGGCGAGACGGCGAGGCGAAAATAGGCCATCGCGTCGCGGATTTCGAGCCGTTCGTAAAAGCGCGGGCCGCCGATGACGCGGTACGGCAGCCCGATGGTCAGGAACCGGTCCTCGAAGGCGCGCATCTGATGGGACGCGCGCACGAGGATCGCCATGTCGTCGAGGCTCATCGGGTTCATGCCGCGCGAGCCCGCTTGCATCGACTCGACCTCCTCCCCGATCCAGCGGGCTTCTTCTTCGCCGTCCCAATGGCCGATGAGGCGGACGAGCTCTCCCTCCTCCGCTTCGGTCCAGAGTTCCTTGCCCAAGCGGTCGGCGTTCCCCCGGATCACACCGGCGGCGGCGCCGAGAATATGGGGGGTGGAGCGGTAATTCTGCTCCAGCCGCACCACCTTGGCGCCGGGGAAATCCTTTTCGAACCGCAGGATGTTGCCCACCTCGGCCCCGCGCCAGCCATAGATCGACTGGTCGTCGTCGCCCACGCAACAGATGTTCTTGTGCTCCGAGGCCAGAAGCCGGAGCCAGAGATACTGCGCGACATTGGTATCCTGATACTCGTCGACGAGGATGTAGCGGAACCAGCGCTGGTACTGCTTCAGGACGTCTTCATGCTCGCGAAAGATCGTGACCATATGCAAAAGCAGGTCGCCGAAATCGACGGCATTCAGCGTCTTGAGACGGGCCTGATACTGTCCGTATAGCGCTGCGCCATTAATGACCCGACGCCCAATAGCTTTGCTGTATGGGTTCTTGTGTTTGAAAATTCGTTTAGAGTCGAAGCTGGCCGCTTGATCTTCATCAAAAATCCGATCCGCCTCCATATCGAAGTCTCTCGATGCTCCGACGTCTTCTGGTGAAAGCGCCGAATTTTTCCAGCCGTCAATTGCTCCCAATACGACGCGCGGCGGCCACCGCTTCGTGTCGACGTTCTCTGCCTCCAATAGCTGCTTCATCAGCCGGATCTGGTCGTCGGTGTCGAGGATCGTGAAATTCGACTTCAGCCCGGCGAGTTCTGCGTGGCGGCGCAGGAGCTTGACGCAGATCGCGTGGAAGGTGCCGAGCCACGGCATCCCCTCAACCGCCTCGCCAAGGTGGCGGCCGACCCGGTTCTTCATTTCCCGCGCGGCCTTGTTGGTGAACGTCACCGCGAGGATTTCATTCGGGCGCGCGGTGTTCGTGTTGAGCAAATGGGCGATCCGGGCCGTCAGCGCCTTGGTCTTGCCGGTGCCCGCGCCCGCGAGCATCAGGACGGGGCCGTCGAGCGCCTCGACCGCCGCGCGCTGCTCGGGATTGAGGTCGTCGAGATAGGGCATCGGACGCGCGGCCATCGCCATCTGGCTCAGGCTCGGGCGCGCACCGGACATGGCGGGGGAGTCGTCTTGGCTGCTCATGGCGCGAGACTACACAAAGCCCTGCGAGAGGAAAAGGTGTTCGGGGAATGTTCTACCCCGGTCCGCGCCGCTGCGCCTGTCAGAACCGCATCGTGAACTGTGCGCCGACACCGTTCGAGGATACGACCGGCGTGAAGCTGGTCGAGAGACCTTTTCGCTCAGAGTAGTTGTTCAGGATCGACTGGCCGATCACCGTGCCGATCAGTGCCCCGGCGGCCATGTCGCTGACCCAGTGATTGTGGCCGCGAATATTGGACACGGACAGTATCCCGGCAGCGACATAAGGCAGGATCGAGTTGTCGTAGACGCCGGAATAAACCCGCGCGACCGAGAAATAGAGCGTGTAGTGAAAGCTCGGGAAAGATGTGCCAAAGCTGCTCGGCCGCAGAGTGGGCGCGACGGCGTTGCCCCAGTTGTAGGGGTTCGGCGAGCGCTGTGCGGGTGTCAGGATATCGACAGGCCCGCCATAGGACGACAGGTTGCGCGCCGGCCGGATTCGACCGATCGCCGGCTTCAGAAGCAGGTGAGACACGAGATAGGAATAGGCGACCGCCTTGGACGACAGCAGGGCCGCGACCTGAGCCCGTTCGTCATTGGCAGCGACACCGTAGGCATAGGTCAGGCCGATGCCCGCGAGGAGGTATTGATCCTCCACCGCCAGCGCGCTCAGCACGCCTTTGCGCGGGATGATCGGCGGCGGTGTGAAGCCTGCGAAGATCGGTTCGATCTTGTCCTGATAGTAGGCCGTCACCGGGTAATCCGTCGCCACCAATGCCCCCACGCCCAGCGCGGCCGCGCCGAACAGGAGCGGCTCACGAAATGGGAAGAAAGCGATATCGGTCAGGTCATCGCCAATACCCTCGACGCCGCCGATGGCCTCGCCAAACACGCGTCCCGCCTTCTGGAACCGGTTTTCTCCGGTGTCGATGAAGGCGGTGGAGGGGATACCGTCGATGTAATAGCCGCCCTGAAAACTCGGGACGGCGTCGCCGAAGCTGAATTTGAATTGCGATTGCGCCTGTGCGGGCTGGACGAGCCAGAGCAGGACGAAGCCGAGGAAAAAGAACGCTTTGGGCAAGCAGATCCGGGGAAAGCGGACAAGTCGCGGTGACATGGTAACGATCCTGAATGCGCGGGTTCTGCGGCACGGTGAACCGGGGCCGGATGCTTTGCAAGCGGCGGCCGGACGGTGGCGGCTCAGGTGTTGTCAATCGGTCGCTTGTTCCCCTCGAAATCCAGCGCGACGAAGGTAAAGACGCCCTCCGTCACCTTCTCTGTCGTCGCCCCCTGCCCCCGCACGACCCACGCGTCGAGCCGGACGGCGACCGACGTGTTCCCGACCCGCTCGACCTCGCCGTAGATACACAGAATGTCGGAGACCTTCACGGGCCGGATGAACTTCATCGCCTCGATGGCGACGGTCGCCACGCGCCCCCGCGCCCGCTCGGCGGACACGATGCCGCCCGCGATGTCCATCTGGCTCAGAACCCAGCCGCCGAAGATGTCGCCCGCGCCGTTCACGTCGGCAGGCATGGCGACGGTGCGCAGAACGGCGTGGCCCTGTGGCATGGTTTCGGTCATCGTCCCCTCCTGTTTCGCGCGACCCTAGCGGACCCTGCCGGGGCGGCAAGTCGTCCATTTACATCAACCGGCACCGCCAATAGGGTTTTTTTGATCAAAAAGACAAAAGCCCCGCAGGAGGTCCCGATGGACGGCTATACCGACAACGATATTTCCCATGTGGTCGAGGCCGACAAGGCCCATGTCTGGCACCACCTGATCCAACACAAACCGTTCGAAACGGGCGAGCCGCGCATCGTCGTCGAGGGCAAAGGCATCCGTGTCTGGGACCAGAAGGGTCGCGAATTCATCGACGCCGTGTCGGGTGCGGTCTGGACCGTGAACGTTGGTTACGGGCGCGAGAGCATTGCGGATGCGGTGCGGGAACAGCTGGTGAAGATGAACTATTTTGCAGGCGCCGCGGGGACCATTCCGGGGGCGATCTTCGCCGAAAAGCTGATCGAGAAGATGCCGGGGATGAGCCGGGTCTACTACACCAACTCCGGGTCCGAGGCGAACGAGAAGGCGTTCAAGATGATCCGCCAGATCGCGCACAAGCGTTATGGCGGCAAGAAGACAAAGATCCTCTACCGCGACCGCGATTACCACGGCGGCACCTACGGGACGATGAGCGCGGGCGGGCAGGACGAGCGCGTGATGCAGTACGGACCTATGGCACCCGATTTCGTGCGCGTGCCGCATTGCATGGAATACCGCGCGCAGTGGGACCTATCGGGCGAGGAATACGGCCGCAAGGCCGCCGACGCGATCGAAGAAGTGATCCTGCGCGAAGGGCCTGAAACGGTCGGCGCGCTCTGCCTCGAACCGATCACGGCGGGCGGTGGGGTCATCACGCCTCCGCCGGGCTACTGGGACAGGGTGCAGGAGATCTGCCGCAAGTATGACGTGCTGCTCCATATCGACGAGGTCGTCTGCGGCATGGGCCGGACCGGCAAGTGGTTCGGCTATCAGCATTACGGGATCGAGCCGGATTTCGTGACGCTCGCGAAAGGTGTGGCCTCGGGCTACGCCGCCATCGCCTGCTGTGTGACGACCGAAAAGGTGTTCGACCTTTTCAAGTCCGACCCGACCGATCCGATGGATCATTTCCGCGACATCTCGACCTTCGGGGGCTGCACCGGCGGTCCGGCGGCGGCGCTGGAAAACATGCGGATCATCGAGGACGAGGGGCTGGTCGAAAACGCCGAGAAGATGGGGGAGCGGCTGACCGCGAACCTCAAGGCGCTGGAAGAAAAGCACGAGGTGATCGGGGACGTGCGCGGCATCGGCCTGTTTCAGGGGCTGGAACTGGTCAAGGACCGGGAGAGCAAGGAGCCTGTGGCGGAAGCCGATATCGGGGCGGTGGTCGCGGGTTGCGCCGAACGGGGCGTCATCATCGGCGCCTCCAACCGCTCCGTGCCGGGGCTGAACAACGTGTTGTGTTTCTCGCCCGCCCTCATCGCCACGCCCGCCGATATCGACGCGATCACCGATGCGGTCGACGGCGCGCTGACTGCGGTGTTCGGCTAGGTGCGCGCTGTTCGGAACCCTTATCGCGGCGCGGGGCTGGATCACCCGGCCCTCGCCGATATTCCCTATCCCGCCGAAGACGCGGACGCGGCGCTGGCCCGCGTGGCTCGTTGCCCGAGACATCAGATCACGCCGCTTCTGCCCTGCACGGAGCTTGGGGATCTGGCGGGTGTCGGGAGCGTCCTGATCAAGGATGAGCGCGACCGGATGGGGCTGGGAAGCTTCAAGGCGCTCGGCGCGGCCCACGTTATCGCCTGCGATGCCGCTGCGGGCCGGGCGAAGGGACGCACCTATGTCGCGGCGAGCGCCGGAAACCACGGTCTCTCCGTTGCTGCCGGGGCCGCGGCGTTCGGGGCGGCCTCGCGCATCTATCTTGCCGAAACGGTGCCCGAGAGCTTCGCTGAACGCCTTCGCGCCGAGGGTGCCGAAGTGCGCCGTGCGGGCGCGACCTATGAAGACAGCATGGCCGCCGCTCTGGCCGAGGCGCAAGCCGAGGGTCTTACGCTTCTCTCGGACAGTTCGTGGCCGGGCTATACCGAGATGCCCCATGTCCTGATGGAGGGCTACCTGATCCTGATGGCCGAAGTGGCGGACCAGATGCCCGAGCCGCCGACGCATATCCTTTTGCAGGCTGGTGTCGGCGGG
>CXWF01017335.1_pt1 | contig 29220 bp, 22 predicted proteins | sample 468421 | NCBI WGS metagenome assembly CXWF01 (sample SAMEA2620812, study PRJEB7988) | marine metagenome | biome: marine biome (ENVO:00000447); feature: surface water layer (ENVO:00002042); material: "saline water (ENVO:00002010), including plankton (ENVO:xxxxxxxx)" | depth 5 m
GGTGAGGCCGCGCTTGTTGCGGTTCATCTGCAGGAACATGGCGCCTTCGCCACCTTCCCCGGGCCCGGCTTCAGGCACGATCGGCTGCACGAAACGATCCTCGGACCCTTCCCGCCGCTCGATGCGGATGACCTCGGCGCCCATATCGCCCAGCAGTGCCGCGCAATAGGGCCCCGCTATATAGCGACCGAAATCGAGTACGCGGACGCCTTCCAGAATGCCGCCGCTTTTCTCCCCTGACATGACTTCTCCTTGCAGCAGATTGATTTGTCTCATTTTCATACAGCGGACAGGTGCCCGGACGATAGGCAAGGCTACCGCAATGAGGAAGACCAGCTTTCCGAATTTTGTATTTTATTTAGCCTTTGCTCCGTAATCTACGCGCGCTGGGATCGCGGGAGGAGCGTCCCTTGGCGTGGAATGAAGAGGGGACACTTGCGTGACGTGGCCGGCTGACACGAGTGGGAAGGCATTGTCCGCATTACGGTGTGAGCCGGAGGACGAGCCCGCATATCTCTGGACTGGCGAGTTTGCCGATCCGGTGCTTGAAGATAATTATCTGCGCGCGAGCTGGGACGAGATACATTCGCGTCTGGGCGTGGTGCTGATTGCCGTCTATGTCTTCACGAGCTGGATGGTTTTCGATTTTATCGCGCTCGGGTTCAGCTGGTCATCTTTTGCACTTTCAGCAGGCCGCCTTGTGGCGCTCGGTGCGATTCTCCTCGCACTCAAGTTTTTCAGGACGCCCGATGACAGGCGCTCTTTCATGTTCTGCGCCATTCTCACGCAGGCGCTTGTCGCAATCATTTCACCTCTCTCGCTGATGCTCGGCGAGGTCGACTTCGCCGCCGCGCTTCTCAGCATTGTTGTCATTCTCTTTGCCTTCTATATCGGGGTGCCGACGCGCCTCACCGCCAACCTCGCCTTGTCTTCTGCTCTGTGCATCGGGTTTGTCGCGGTTACGCCTTCACTTGGTGAGGTATCCGCTCTCACCATGCTGGAAGTCTGCGTTCTCTTCGCCGTCGTGAACGCTATCGGCGTCGAAATGGTGCGCGCCGCAAACAGGCTGCGCCGCAATGGTTTCACGACACTCCTGCGCCAGCAGGAACTCTACGATGAACTGAAACGGGAAGTGGGTGTTCGGCAGGAAGCCGAACAGGCTGTGCGCGCGACGGAAGAAAGCTTCCAGAGCATCTTCTATGCTGCACCTTTGCCTATTTCATTGATCGATCCCGCGACCTTTCGCGTGATGCAGGCGAATATGGCCGCCCTCCAGCTCTTCGATGTCGAGGACGAGGATGTAACCGGCCTGGATGTACGCCAGCTATTCCAGGAAAACGATCTTCCCGCCCGCCTCGACCGTCTCGTTTTGAAGGGCCGCGCCGGTTCACCGGTGGAACTTGGCATGAAACGCATGGATGGGGAGCCCATCCATGTTCTTGTCTCGGCGGCGACCGTCCATTTTCAGGGGCGGCGCGCCGTATTGCTGGGTCTCCAGGACGTCACAGCCCGGCGACGGGAAGCAGAGGCGCTGCGCGATGCGCGCGACCAGGCAACAGCCGCGAGCCGCTCCAAATCGGAATTCCTGGCCAATATGAGCCATGAACTTCGCACGCCGCTAAATGCCATTATCGGTTTTTCAGAGGCGCTGGAGCGTGAGCTCTTCGGGCCGGTCGGCAATCCGCGCTATCGTGAATATGCGGAAGATATTCACAACAGCGGTGTGCATCTTCTCAGCCTCATCAACGACATTCTTGATCTTTCCAAGATTGAGGCGGGGCACTTCAAGCTGCATGAAGACGAGACGGACCTCGATCATGTTGTGGAATCCGCCGTGCGCATCGTCCGGCACCGCGCACAGCAGGCAAATATCGATCTTGCATGTAGCTTGCCTGATCCCCCGCTTGTGGTGGTGGCAGACGAGCGTGCCTTGAAGCAGGTGCTGATTAATCTCGTTTCGAACGCGGTGAAGTTCAGCCCGGACGGTGGGGAGATTTCAATCTCGGGAGAGCTCGCATCCGAGCATTTGCGTATCTCTGTGACGGATAGAGGTTGCGGCATTTCCGAGGAGGATATTCCCCGGGCGCTCACGCCATTCACACAGCTCGACGGCTCGCTCTCACGTCAACATGAAGGAACGGGCCTCGGCCTGCCACTTGCAAAACATCTGACGGAGCTTCATGGCGGCGTCCTTACCATCGAAAGCGAACTTGGACAGGGAACAACGGTACACATAGAGTTGCCGCTCTCGCGCGTTGTTAATCGGGACAAGCCGAAAGGCGTGGTGGCCTATTGAGGGTCTTTTTCGCTTCCACTCCTACTTCCGTTCCCACACCACGAACATGATGAGTGCGTCACCGTGTGCGCGCGCTCGGCGTTCCGTCGTTCTCTGCCGAGCCGGGCGACTGGCTGCTTCCATTGAATTGCCGGGGCCGGGGCAAACCACCGTCAAACCGGGCTGCGTCCCTCCGCCGCTTTCGGCGCCACGCTGAAACCTCTATACAGGCTCGGCGCCTCTTTGCCGCCAGCCCTTTGAAGAAGGTTTACCCGTGCTGCTTTCGTCGAACGACATATTTCTCTTCATCTCGTTTGCGGCGCTCACGGGCGTCGCGCTCTGGCTGTTGCTGCGCCCGTTGAGAAGTGAAGCATCAGCATCGGAGACGAGCCGGGGCGATAGCGAGGTTGCGCTTTATCGCGATCAGCTTGAAGAAGTCGACCGCGATCTCGAGCGCGGCGTAATCGGTGAGGTGGAAGCGGAATCCGCCCGCCTTGAAATTTCGCGCCGCCTTCTCGCAGCGGATGAGGAGCGCAAAAAAACGGGACGCACCGCCACCGATCCGCGCTGGCGCAAGGGCACGGCGCTGGTGCTTGCGCTGGCCGTGCCGTCCCTCGCGCTCGGCGTCTATCTTGCCGAAGGTTCTCCCGGCATGAAGGGGCAGCCATTTGCCGAGCGTCTCAACGTTCCGCCCGAAGAATTGCCCCTGGAAGGTCTGGTGCTCAGAATCGAGCGCCACCTGAAACAGCAACCGGATGACGTGCGCGGATGGGAGCTTGTTGCGCCCGTTTATCTGCAGCTTGGCCGCTTCGAGGAGGCAGCGAACGCCTGGACCCGAGCCATGCTGGCAGACGGGGTGACGGCGGGCCGTCTTGCCGCGCGCGGCGAGGCGCGCGTCATGTCGAATGACGGTGTCGTGGGGCCGGGTGCGAAACAGGATTTCGAAAAGGCGGTCGAGCTCGACCCGGCAGAACCTCGCGCACAATATTTCCTCGGCATGGCGGATTTCGAAGCCGGGAACCGCGATGCGGCGCTCGCGCGGTGGAAAGAACTCCTTGAAACGGCCCCCGATGATGCGAACTGGGCGCCCGCCATTCGTGCGCGCATCGCATCCCTGGAGCAGCGCCCCGCAATTTCCGCCGCCGATGAGCCGATGATCCGCGGCATGGTGGACGGTCTTGCGGCACGCCTTGCGAAGGACCCCGCCGACCTCGAAGGCTGGCTTCGTTTGATCCGCTCCTACGAGGTGTTGAACGAAATGGAAAAGGCGCGCGCGGCGGTGGCGGAGGCCAGGGCGGCCTTTCCCGAAGACGAAGCGGCTCTCGCCCGGATCGCAGAAGCCGAAAAATCGCTGGCCGACTAATCCCCGGCCTGCCGTGCCTGCCTGTAGGATGTGCGCCGACTCACACGCGCAGAGGACGGCAGACACCCATGTTGAGCGAAACCCAAAAGGAAACGGCAAAGGCCATCGTCAATATCTTCGAGACGGGAAGTGCACGAGGCGACTATGCCCGTGTCACGTTACTCGCGGGCGATAGTGGGCACCTTACCTATGGCCGCGCTCAAACCACGCTCGGCAGCGGCAATCTCCACCTCCTTATCAAATCATATTGCGCCATGCCCGGCGCCTCGCATGCGCGATCGCTCCAGCCTTATCTGCCACGTCTTTCCGACATTGATCTTCGCCTCGACACGGACCGGGCGTTCCGAAATCTTCTGAGCGAAGCCGGCGCCGATCCTGTCATGCAGGAGACGCAGGATGCTTTTTTCGACCGGGTTTACTGGACACCGGCGGTAACGGCAGCAGGGAAACTCGGTCTCGTCGAGGCGCTGTCCGCCGCCATCGTCTATGACGGCGTCATTCACGGCTCGTGGAGCGCGATGCGCGATCGCACGACCGCAAAGGCCGGGACGCCGCTGAAGGCGGGCGCACGCAGATGGACGGAGACCTATATTGGCGAGCGCCGTTCATGGTTCTCCAGTCACTCGAACGCCCTCTTGAGGAAATGTGTCTATCGTATGGATGCCTTCGCGGCGCTGGCGAAAGCTGGCAACTGGTCGCTCGCGCTGCCAATGACGGTTAGGGGCGTCCGTATAGATGAGGATGTGCTGGATATTGGCCCTGCCATTCCTGCTTCGGCCGAAGATGCGACAGTTCGAACGCTCCGCCTTGCCGAGCCAAGAATGAGTGGGAACGATGTCCGCGCCCTTCAGGAGGCGCTTGTGAAGGAGGGCTATGCCCTGAATTGCGATGGTATCTTCGGCGAAAGCGTCGAAAAGGCGCTGAAATCCTTTCAGCGTGACTTCGGGATCATGGATGACGGTATTGCGGGCCCGGCAACCCGCCTGATGCTGGGGCTTTGAGGTCTCTGGCCCCGAAAACCTTTTCCCCCGCGACGATTTAGCGGTTTCAAGGGAAGGTTCCGGCAGGATATACCTCTCCCCGTCGGCCGCCTTGCGGCCCGGGACGGGAGCGAAACATGACGCGCAGACAGCGCCGCGCCACATTCATCTTCGTCAGCCTCGGCATTCTGGGCATGGCCGCCGGGCTCGTGCTTTATGCGTTGAGCGACAGCGTTACGTTCTTCTATAGCCCGAGCGACGTGGTCGAGCGCGGCGTGGAGCCGGGCGAGCGGATTCGTCTGGGCGGGCTGGTCGAGATGGGGTCGTTGCAAAAGCTTGACGACGCGAATGTGCGTTTCAATGTGACCGATTTCGTGGAGACGATTCCCGTCACCCATCGCGGTGTGCTGCCGGACCTCTTTCGCGAAGGCCAGGGCGTCGTCGCCGAGGGTGCCATGCAACAAGATGGCACCTTCACCGCCGACAAGGTGCTTGCCAAGCATGATGAAAATTACATGCCGCCCGAAGTGGCCGATGCGCTGAAGAAGACCGGCAACTGGCAGGGCGAGGGCGCCGAGGCGTCGCACGCCGAGACCTACGGACAGGGCAGCTACCCATGATTGCCGAGCTCGGCCATTTTGCGCTGGTGCTCGCCTTCGTCGTCTCGTTGGTGCAGATGGTTGTGCCGATGGTCGGCGCGCATCGCCGCGACGCGCAATTGATCGGCGTTGCAACCCCCGCTGCGCTGCTTCAATTCCTGCTTGTCGCATTCGCCTTCGGCGCGCTTCTCTATCTCTTCATTGTCTCCGACTTCTCTGTGAAGCTTGTCTTCGACAATTCGCATTCCGAGAAGCCGATGATCTTCAAGATTTCGGGTGTCTGGGGAAATCACGAAGGCTCAATGGTTCTCTGGGTGCTTATCCTGGCGCTCTTCGGTGCGCTGGTTGCGCTCTTTGGCAAAAATCTGCCGGACACGCTGCGCGCCCGCGTCCTCGCGGTGCAGGCTTCCATTGCGGTTGCCTTTCTTCTTTTCATCCTCCTGACCTCCAATCCCTTCCTGCGCCTCGATCCTGCGCCCTTCGAAGGCAGCGGGCTTAATCCGATCCTGCAAGACCGCGCACTCGCCTTTCATCCGCCCTGGCTCTATGCGGGCTATGTCGGGTTCTCCATGACCTTCTCCTTCGCAATTGCCGCTTTGATCGAAGGCAAGGTCGATGCGGCATGGGCGCGCTGGGTGCGGCCGTGGACGCTTGCCGCCTGGCTGTCGCTCACCATCGGCATAGCCATGGGCTCATGGTGGGCCTATTACACGCTCGGCTGGGGCGGCTTCTGGTTCTGGGATCCGGTGGAGAACGCCTCGCTGATGCCCTGGATTGCGGGGACGGCGCTGCTTCATTCCGCCATCGTCGCGGAAAAGCGGGGCGCGCTCAAAAGCTGGACCATCCTTCTGGCGATCCTCGCTTTCTCGCTTTCCCTACTCGGCACTTTTCTTGTGCGTTCGGGGGTGCTCACTTCTGTCCATGCCTTCGCCGTCGATCCCGATCGGGGCGTCTTCATTCTTGGCATCCTTGTCGTCTTTGTCGGCGGTTCGCTGGCGCTTTATGCGTGGCGCGCACCGCTTCTGAAGACGGGCGGCATTTTTGCGCCGATCAGCCGTGAGGGCGCGTTGCTGATGAACAACCTGTTGCTGTCGGCGGCCGTGGCCTCCGTCTTCATCGGTACGCTCTATCCGCTGCTTCTCGATGGCTTGACTGGCGCGAAGATCACGGTGGGGCCACCCTTCTTCAACTACACCTTCGTGCCCATTTTTGTACCGCTTCTCTGCCTCGTACCGCTCGGGCCGCTGCTTGGCTGGAAACGGGCCGACGTGAAGGCAGCCGCCGAACGGCTGATCGCGGCGGCAGCTCTCGCCTTCATCGCTTGCCTCGTGACTTTCGCTTTTGCCTATGACGGGCCCTGGCTCGCGCCCTTCGGCATAGGGCTCGCCGTCTGGCTCGTCGTGGGCGCGGCTTCCGAGATCGCGTGGCGCATTCGCCTGTTTACGACGCCTCTGCGCGAAAGCCTCTACCGTGCGCGCCGCCTGCCGCGCGCCGCGTGGGGCACATCGCTGGCCCATGGTGGGCTTGGTATTGTGGTGGCCGGCATCGTGGGCGTGACCGCGTGGCAGAGCGAGCTCATCACCACGCTCGCCCCGGGAGAGAGCGCCGAAATCGCCGGCTATACGCTGACGCTCGAGCGCGTGGGGATGCGCGACGGACCGAACTACGAAGCAACGGTTGGCGTCGTTCGCGTGGAGAAGGCCGGACGCATGATCGCTACCCTGACGCCGGAGAAGCGCCGTTTCCCCGCCGAGCGGCAGGAGAAAACCGAACCTGCAATTCGGACCAACGGGCTTGCGGACCTCTATGTCGTACTCGGCGAGCCGTCCGATGACGGCAAATGGGTTGTGCGCGCCTATCACAACATTCTCGCGCCGTGGATATGGATCGGCGGCGCAATCATGGCGCTGGGCGGGATCATGTCTCTTGCCGACCGGCGCCTTCGTGTCGGCGCGCCAACCCGTGCGCGACTTCGCGCGGCGCCTGCGGAATAGCGCCATGCGTCATATCCTCGCCACTCTGTTTCTTTCCCTCATGCTGACGTGGCCCGCGCTTGCGCTTGTCTCTCCCTCGGAACGCCTGTCCGACCCGGTGCAGGAGGCCCGCGCGCGCGAAATATCGAAGGAATTGCGCTGTCTCGTCTGCCAGAACCAGTCGATTGACGATTCCGATGCGGAACTGGCAGGCGATCTTCGCCGTATCGTCCGTGAACGGATCGCAGCAGGCGATACCGATGAGGAAGTCTTCGATTATGTCGTCGACCGCTACGGCGAATTCGTGCTGATGACGCCGCGTTTCGAGCCGGCGACCTGGGCGCTCTGGCTCGGCCCCTTGCTGGTCTTGCTCGTTGGCGGGGCCGTGACGGCCGCCTTTCTGCGCCGCAAGCGGCAGGAAACGGGCGAGGCGGGTCTCACCGAGGCCGAAAAGGCCCGGCTCGCCGAGCTGACATTCGCGGAAAAGCCCCGGGATTCCGCCTCCTGACGGCGTCATTTTTTCGCCTTACCATCCTGTAATGGTTTGTACATGATTTGGAAAGGATCAGGACATGATCCTGTCCGTCAAGCATGGCCGCCAGCGCGCATCGGGCTGGGCAAACAGGCGGCGCAACGACAGGGAGTTATTCATGCGGAACGGTCGCAATACCACACTGCGCCTCAAGGCGCTGGCGCTCACCACGGCTGGCGCGCTCGCCTTCGGCTTGCCCGCAGCGGGCGCCTACGCGGAGACGGCGCCGCTCGACACCCAGTCCGCCGCTCCGACGGCGAACGCGCTCGAACGTCTCCCGAGCTTTGCCGATCTTGTCGAAAAGGTGAGCCCGGCTGTAGTCAGCATTCGCGTTGACGAAGAAGTCAGCGCCCCGAGTTCGAACATACCCGACCTTCCGTTCCCGCCCGGCAGCCCTTTCGAGAAATTCTTTCGAGACCTCCAGCCGCAAGGCCCTGACGGCAAGCCGCGGTCGCGTCACTCGACGGCGCTTGGTTCGGGATTCCTGATTTCGGCGGATGGCTACATCGTCACCAACAACCATGTGGTGGGCGAGGGCAAGGACATCACGGTCATCCGTGACGACGGTACGGAAATGCCGGCCAAACTCATCGGCAAGGATCCGAAAACGGATCTGGCTCTCGTCAAGGTGGAGAGCAAGAAGCCGTTTCCCTACGTGGTCTTCGGCGATTCTGACAATGTGCGGGTAGGCGACTGGGTGCTCGCCGTCGGCAATCCCTTCGGTCTTGGCGGTACGGTCACGACGGGCATCGTTTCGGCGCGCGGCCGCGAGATCGGCGCAGGCCCCTATGATGACTTCATCCAGATCGACGCTTCGATCAACAAGGGTAATTCCGGCGGACCGACCTTCGATGTCTACGGCAATGTAGTGGGCGTGAACACCGCGATCTTCTCGCCGACCGGCGGCAGCGTCGGCATCGGCTTTGCCATTCCCTCGTCGATCGCGAAAAACGTGATTGCCCAGCTCAAGAAGGACGGCAAGGTCACGCGTGGCTGGCTTGGCGTCACCATTCAGCAGGTGGATGACGATATGGCGGCCTCTCTCTCGCTCGACGAGGCGCGTGGCGCCCTCGTGGCCCAAGTGGGTAAGGACAGCCCTGCCGAAGCCGCCGGTATCAAGACCGGCGACGTCATCCTGAGCGTCAATGGCCGGCAGATGGAAGACGTGCGCGCCGTAAGCCGCACCGTCGCCGATCTGAAGCCCGATACGGATGCAGAAATCATTGTCTGGCGCGATGGCCGCGAAAAGACCATCGACGTCGAGATCGGCGTCTTCCCCGATAACCCGCAAATGGCGGCGGCAGCGGAAACCGGCGGTGAGGCCGAAACCGCAACCACCGAATCCCTTGGCATCGCGCTTGCCATGTCGCCCGACGGTGTTGTCGTCAGGAGCGTCGACCCGGATAGTGATGCGGCGGAGAAGGGTGTGCGTCCCGGCGATATCATCGTGAAGGTCTCGGGCCGCGACGTGAAGAAGCCCGCCGATGTCGTCTCCGGTGTCGAGGAAGCGAAAAAGGCCGGCAAGAGTTCGGTTCTTCTGCTCCTGCGCAGCCGGGATCAGCAGCGCTTCGTGGCGATCACGCTGGAGAAGTCCTGACGCGAGAACGAGAGGGCAGCCGGAGTTCTCCGGCTTGCCCTTGGGTTTGAGATCTGGAGTTTGGCAAGGCAATGCGCATTCTTGTGATTGAAGACGACCTGGAAGCGGCGGCCTATGTCGTCAAGGGGTTGCGCGAAAGCGGGCATATCGTCGATCACGCGGCCGACGGCGAAGAAGGGCTCACGCTTGCCCTCTCCAGTTCCTTCGATGTCATGATCGTCGACCGCATGCTGCCCAAGCGTGATGGGCTCAGCGTCGTCGAGACCCTGCGCGAGGAGGGTGTGCGCACGCCCGTCCTCTTCCTTTCCGCGCTTGGCGAGGTGGATGACCGCATAAAGGGCCTGAAGGCGGGCGGCGACGATTATCTGACCAAGCCTTATGCCTTTGCCGAACTTCTCGCGCGGATCGAGGTTCTTGTCCGTCGGGCAAACCCCGATCAGGTCCGCACGAAGCTTCAGGTCGGCGATCTCGAAATCGACCTTCTCGCCCGGAAGGTCGTCCGGGAGGGGCAGGAGATCGACCTCCAGCCGCGCGAATTCAGGCTGCTCGAATATCTGATGAAACATGCGGGCCAGGTCGTCACCCGGACCATGCTCCTCGAGAATGTCTGGGAATATCATTTCGACCCGCAAACGAATGTGATCGACGTTCATATTTCGCGGTTGCGAGCGAAGATCGACAAGAATTTTGAGCAACCGCTCTTGCACACCGTGCGCGGTGCGGGATACTCGCTTCGTGCCGCTGATCAAACTTCTTAAAACCTCGACCTTCAGGCTCGCGGTCATCTATCTGGCTCTGTTCGCCGCCTCGGCGATCGCGTTGCTGGCCTATGTCTATTGGAACACGGCAGGTTTCCTCGCCCGCCAGACCGATGAGGCGGTGGAAGCGGAGATTGCGGGGCTCGCCGAGCAATACCGGCAGGGCGGGTTGCCGCTCCTCGTTCACACGGTAATCCAGCGCTCGCGCGATCCGGGGCAGAGCCTCTATCTCGTGCTCGATCCGGCGGGCCGTGTTCTCGCCGGCACACTGGATGCCCGCCCCCAGGTCGAGGCGGGCCCCGATGGCTGGTTCGATTTCAGCTACAACCGGAAAACGTTGGACGGCACGGAGGTGAAGGTGGCCCGCGCGCGCGCCTTCTATTTGCAGGAGGGGTTCTATCTGCTCGTCGGCCGCGACGTGCAGGAACGGCGCGAGATCGAGAACCTCATCACGAATTCGCTCATCTGGGCAATCGGTATGACCATTGCGCTCGGCCTTGTCGGCGGCCTTTTCATGAGCCGCAACATGCTGGCCCGCGTCGACGAGATCAATCGCTCCAGCCGCGACATCATGGATGGCGACCTTTCGCAGCGCCTGCCCATTGCGGGCACCGGCGACGAACTCGACCAGCTCGGCCTTAATCTCAATGCCATGCTCGACCAGATCGAGGCGCTGATGACGGGTATGCGCCAGGTCACGGACAATGTGGCGCATGATCTTCGTAGTCCGCTGAACAGATTGCGAAACCGCGTCGAAGTCACGCTCATGCAGGAGGCGTCGCCGGAGGACTACAAGCAGGCGCTTGAAAAGACCATTGTCGAGGCAGACAACCTTCTCGGCACGTTCAATGCGCTTCTCATGATTGCGCGGGCCGAAGCGGGTGCGCTGCGCGACTCCATGACATGGGTGGACCTCAGCGCAACGCTTCACGACGCAGCCGAACTTTATGAGCCGGTCGCCGAAGAAAAGGATCTCGCGATCCGCATCGATGTTCCCGAAGACATGAAGATCTGGGGCAACCGCGAATTGCTTTCGCAGGCCGTCGCCAATCTTCTCGACAACGCGATCAAGCACGGTCTTCCGCAGGAGACCGGCGATGACCGCGTCATCACCGTTTCCGCCGGCACCGACCTCGCGCGCCCCGGCCGCGGTATCGTTCTGTCGGTGGCCGATCATGGCCCTGGTATTCCCGCCGCCGAACGGCAGCATGTGCTGGAGCGTTTCGTCCGGCTTGAGGCAAGCCGCAACACGCCGGGCTCCGGGCTCGGCCTCAGCCTCGTTGCCGCCGTCGCGCGGCTTCATGGCGGTTCGATCGAGCTTGACGATAATCGGCCCGGCTTGCGCGTGACGCTTCATCTGCCTGTTTCTGGGCGTTGAAGCGCACCGGAATCTGTTACTCTCCGCCTGTTTTTATCCGCGCTGCGGAAGGAGAGGCGAGTGCAGGACGTTGAGGCTACAAGAACACTTCGCGAATGGGCAGGGGCCGCGCCTGCGCCCTATGACGCGGAGCGTGTCGCTCGCGAAATCGAGGACTTCGACGCCGCCGTCGCGACTATCGGAGATCCGCAGCTTCAATCGCTCGCCGTCGATGAGAATGTCCGTCATCTCGTCTCCTCCATTTTCGGTAACTCTCCTTTTCTCGGCCGCATCATCCGCCTCCATGCGGACTGGCTTCCGCGTCTTGTCGAACGGACGCCGAATGCCGCCTTCGATGATCTTCTCGTTCGAACGGCATCGGCCGGCGCGCTCGACAAGCAGGAAGAAGTCATGTCGGCGCTGCGTCTTGCAAAGTCCGAGGCCGCGCTTCTCGTCGCCATGGCCGATATCACCGGCGCCTGGCCGCTGGAGCGCGTAACGGATGCGCTTACCTCCTTCGCGGACGCCGCCGTCAATGCCTGCATCGGCTGGCTGCTGCGCAATGCGGCGGCGCGTGGACAAATCGCGAAGGCACCGGAAGAAGTCAGCGCCGAAGGCTCGGGGCTCGTCGTCCTCGGCATGGGGAAATATGGCTCGCGTGAACTCAATTACTCCAGCGACATAGATATCGTCGTTTTTTACGAACCCGGACAGTTGCCGCTGAAGGCGGGGCTCGACGATAGCGGCTTCTTCGTGCGCCTCACCAAGGATCTCGTGAAGATGCTGCAGGAGCGCACGGCGGATGGCTATGTCTTCCGCACCGACCTGCGGCTCCGCCCCGATCCCGGCGGTACGCCCGTCGCAGTTTCCTTGCCTGCGGCAGAAAGTTACTACGAAAGCCGCGGACAGAACTGGGAACGCGCCGCCTTCATCAAGGCACGTGCCATCGCGGGAGATCTCGAAGCGGGCGCGCGCTTCCTGCAAATGCTGACGCCCTATATCTGGCGCAAGAATCTCGACTTCGCCGCCATCGACGACATTCATTCCATGAAGCGGCAGATACATGCCGTCGGCGGCCATGGCACCATCGCCGTGGCTGGCCACAACATCAAGCTCGGGTGGGGCGGCATTCGTGAAATCGAATTCTTCGTACAGACGCAGCAACTGATCGCCGGTGGCCGCGATTATGATCTGCGGGGCAAGCAGACCTGCCTCATGCTGGACGAATTGGCGCTGAAAAAGTGGATCACGAACGAGGCAGCGGAGGAACTGAAGGAAGCCTATCGTTTCCTGCGTACCCTTGAGCACCGCCTCCAGATGATCGAGGATGAACAGACGCACTCCCTGCCGACTTCGGATGCCGATCTGGACCGTGTGGCATGCTTCATGGGGTTTGCCGATCGCGACAGTTTCGCCAAGGCGCTTACCACGCGTCTTGAATGCGTCCGCGATCACTACACGAAGCTGTTCGAAACGGCGCCGCCTTTGGGAGAGGAGAGCGGAAGTCTCGTCTTCACCGGCACGGAAGACGACCCCGAGACGCTCGAAACATTGCGCGGCATCGGCTTCACTCGCGTCTCCGAAATGTCCGAAGCGATCCGGGCCTGGCATACGGGCCGCTTTCCGGCGACACGCGCTTCGCGTTCTCGCGAATTGCTGACCAGCCTCATGCCCGCGCTGCTGCGCGCGCTCTCGCGCACCTCGAACCCCGACACGGCCTTCGACCGTTTCGACCGCTTTCTCACCGGCCTCCCGGCCGGCGTGCAGCTTTTCTCGATGCTCTATTCCAATCCGCATCTGCTCGACCTGCTTGCGGGCATTTGCGGCATGGCTCCGCGTCTCGCCAATTATCTGAGCCAGAACCCGCGTGTGCTCGAAGCCGTGGTCGATCCGGATTTCTTCAAGGTGCTGCCCGACAGTGAGACCTTGAACCAAAGCCTTTGCGATGAGCTTGCCCACGCGGAGGATTATCAGGACATTCTCGATTTCGCCCGTGTCTGGGCGCGTGAATATCGCTTTCGTCTCGGCGTTCGGGTGCTTTCGGGCAGTGCCGATGCGGAGGAGGCGGGCCCGGCCTATGCGGCGTTGGCAAGCGAGCTGGTCGCGGCCCTGGCACCCGCCGCGGAAACGAGAGTGGCCGAGAAACACGGACGCATTCCCGGTGGGCGCTTCGTGGTCGTTGCAATGGGCAAGCTCGGCAGTGAGGAAATGAGCGCGGCCTCCGATCTCGATCTGATCATGATCTATGACGCAGATGCCGAAGCCTCGTCCGATGGCGAGCGCCCGCTCCACGCCGCTCAATATTACGCGCGTGTCTGCCAGCAACTCATCAGCGCGCTCACCGCGCCGACGGCGGAAGGAAAGCTCTACGAGGTCGACATGCGGCTCCGCCCATCGGGCAATGCCGGACCGATTGCCACTTCCTTTTCGAGCTTCGTTGCCTATCAGGAATCGGAAGCATGGACCTGGGAGCACATGGCGCTGACGCGCGCGCGGGTCATCGCCGGGCCGGACGATCTCAAGCAGCAGGTCGAGAAGGCCATCGCCGATACGCTGACGCGCCCGCGCGACAAGGCGAAAATCGCCGCGGACGTTGCGGAAATGCGTGCCCGTCTCGCAAAGGAACGGCCAAGCTCGAACCCGTGGGAGATGAAGCATGTGCGCGGCGGCCTCGTCGATCTCGAATTCATCGCCCAGTTCCTTCAGCTCGCGCATGGCGCCGCGCATCCCGAAATCCTGACCCCGCATACGCGCAGTTCTTTCCTGCGTATTGCGGAGGCAAACCTCCTGCACCCCGAAACGGCGGACATGCTGGTGCGCGCCATCGCTCTCATTCACAACCTGACCCAGGTGATCCGCGTCTGTGTGGAGGGCGTGTTCAATCCCGCCGAAGCATCTTCCGGTCTGCGCTCGCTGCTTGCCCGTGCCGGCGATGCGCCGGATTTTCCCGCCCTTGAAGCCGAACTCCTGGAAAATCAGCGCAAGGTTCGCGAGGCCTTCGAGAGCATCGTTACCCCCGACTGAGTCTCCCTTTCTCTGGCTGAACTCTTGCACCGGCGGAGTACTGGCCGGGGTATCGGTGCGTTAACGCTGTTGGGCGTTGTCGTGCCGCAAGCAAGGCAATCCCCGGACATTCTTGGTTAACCCGTCTGCCGCTTTCCTTTTTCGGCAGGTGCTGTCTGGTATCGGACGTGTCAAAACGGCACGTTTCGGATAGGTAAAGCCGAAGGCATCCTTCGGGACCGTCCCATGCCGGGCAGGTGTTGTGGAGTTAGGGGCGCATGGAGCGTCACGATGCGATCGTGATTGGAGCCGGACTCAACGGGCTCGTCGCCGCCGCCTGTCTGGCGCGGGCGGGTCTCTCCGTGCTCGTGCTCGATCGCGCCTCGGCGCCGGGCGGCATCGCTTGCGAGCATGAGGTCGCGCCCGGCTATCGTCTCCCCCGTTTCACGCTCGGCAGCGGCGGTCTGCCGCCTCGCATCGTCGCCGATCTCGATCTGCCGCGTCATGGTCTTCGTTTCATCCGCGCGGAGGGAGGTGTCACCTGCTTTCCCGGCGGGGAATATCACGCGAGCTACCGCGACGGCGTGGTTCAGCGCCGCGAAATCGCGCGCTTCTCCCGCGTCGACGCCGATGCTTTCACGCGCTATCGCCGGGACATGCTGCGCGCCGCGCGCGTCCTCGCGCCGTTGCTTGCCGGGCCTGCCCGTCCCCGGCGCAAGGGGCTCTTTGCCGGTTTGCGCGCCCGCCTTGCGAAGGCGGACCGGATCTCCGCGATGGCGCCCGCCGATCTTCACGGCTTGCTCCGCCTCGCGACGCTCCCCGCATCCGAATTCCTCGACAGCTATTTCGAAAGCCCGCATGTGAAGGCGCATCTGGCCGCCGCCGCCATGATGGGAGCCACTCTGGGCCCCTGTTCGCCGACCAGCGCCGCGCGGCTCGTTCTGCCGTGGCTGGAAACGGCGGGCGATGCAATGGGCGGCGCGCCCGAAACATTGATGCCCGTCGGCGGTCCGGCCGCACTTGTTTCCGCCCTGCGTTCCGTCATCCTTGCCGCTGGCGGCCAGCTCCGCATGGAAGCGGAAGTGACCGACATCCGCATCAAGGACCGCAAGGTGCAGGGTGTCGTTCTGGCAAATGGCGAGGAAATCGGTGCCGATGCGGTCTTCTCCGGTCTCGACGTGAAGCGGAGTTTCCTCAGCCTCTTCCAGTGGAAGGATCTGCCGGAGGGCCTGGTGGAGCGCGTTGGCCGTGTGTGTATGCGCGGCGTCGCGGCCAAGCTCAACATCGCGCTCGATGCCGCGCCGGACTTCCCCGGTCTGCCGGAAGGCTGTCCCTCGCTTGGCGGAGGCTTGCGCCTTGCCGCCGAAATTCCCGCCATGCAGCGTGCATATGACGATTGGCGCGCGCGCATCCCGCCGCGCAATCCGTTGATCGACGTGTTCATTCCCTCCTTCCTCGATCCCTCCCTCGCGCCGCAGGGCGGACACGTGCTCTCCGCTCTCGTTCAGTATGTGCCCGACGTTCTGCATGAAGGCCCGTGGTCGGCAGAGCGGCGCAAGGCGCTGGGCGATCTCGTCATGACGCGCCTCGCCGAAGTCAGCCCCGGCATGGAAAAGCATGTCGTTGCTTTCGAGGTTCTGTTGCCGGACGACATCGAAAACGAGATCGGCCTCACGGGCGGCGATTTCTCCTATGGCGCGACGACGCTGGATCAGCTCTTCTTTAACCGTCCTTTTCCCGGCACGGGAGGGGCGGAAACGCCGTTGCGTAACTTCTATCTCTGTTCGCCCAGCGCCCATCCGGGTCCGCTCGTCATGGGCGGAGCAGGCGCCAATGCCGCCGCGGCGCTTCTTGCCGCCAAGCGTAAGGAGGCCCGCACATGAGTTGGGACAGCGAGGGGTTCGACGCGATTGTGGTGGGCGGCGGTCATAACGGCCTTGTCGCGGCCGCGCGTCTGGCCGGCGAGGGAAAGCGCGTTCTCGTCGCGGAAGCAGGCCCGCGCGCGGGCGGTGCCGCCGTCACTTCCGAAATCACGCCGGGTTACAGCGTCTCCGCCGTCGCACATCTTCTCGAAGGGTTTCCCCGCCGGATCGAGCGCAAGCTGAAACTTGCGAGGCACGGCCTGCGCTACGCCGTGCGCAACGTCGCAACCGTCGCCCTCGACCGCGATGGAAAACATCTTCTTCTGCCGCGTACACGCAAGGAATTTGCTGTATTTCGCGAGGCGCTGCCGAAAGATGCGGAGGCCTACCGCGAATATGTCGCGCACCGCCGGGCACTGGCCGGGCTTGTTGCGCCGTTACTGGGCGAGCGCCCGCCGGAACTGGCGGACCCCGACGCGTTAAGGCGTTTCCTCCGCCGGTCTGTCTGGCGGGCAATGTTGAAGGGGCGTGGCACGATGCAGAACCTGCTTCGTACTCTGCCCGAATCCATCGGCGACCGGCTGGATGCCGAATTCGAGTCGCCGCTTCTGAAAGGCGCGCTCGCTTTCGACGCAACGCTGGGTGGGGGCGAGGGGCCATATGCGCCGGGCACATCCTTCCGCGCCGTTCTTCGTGAGGCGATGCGTTTGCAGGGGCAGGGCGCTTGCCTGCCCGCGGGCGGTATGGGGGCGCTCGCCGATGCGCTTGTCGCAGCCATTGCCGCATCGGGTGGCAAGATCCATCTCGATACGGAGGTTTCCCGCATCCTCGTCGAAGAGGGAAGGGTCAACGGCATCGTGCTTTCAGGCGGCGTCGAGATCCGCGCGCCCCTCGTCCTGTCCGCCATCTCGCCAGGCGTGACCATGCTTGAGCTCGTTGGCGCGCATCATGTCGAGACAGACGATATTCGTGAACTTCGAAACTTCTCGCCGCGCGGCACGGCTGCGAAGATCAATCTCGCACTTGATCGTTTGCCGCAATTCACCGGCCTTGCGCCGGAACTTCATGGCGCGCGGCTTCTCATTGCGCCTTCTCTTGCCGAACTCGATGAAACCTCGCACGCCGCGCAGAATGGCGATCTGCCGCTCGAACCCGTGATGGAACTTCTCCTGCCGAGCTTTGCCGACCCCTCGCTCGCGCCCGAAGGGCAGCACGTCATTTCGATCATCGTTCACAACATACCGCATGAAATTGAAGGTGGCTGGGAAACGCATCGTGAGGCGCTCGTGCAGCGTGTCATCCGTACGCTTGGCGGTTATGCGCCGGAGATCGCAGATGCGATGATCGCGGGTGAGATCCTCATGCCGCATGACATCGAGAGGAAGTACGGGCTCGCGGGCGGCGACTGGCACCAGGGCGACATCCGCCTCGATGGACTTCTGGTTTCCCGCCCGGCGCCGGGTTACAGCCGCTACGAGACGCCGCTGCCGGGCCTCTGGCTTTGTGGCGCGGGCAGCCATCCAGGCGGCGGCGTCACCGGGTTGCCGGGTTGGGTTGCGGCCGGTGCCGCACTCGAAAGGGGAGACGCATGACGCCCGACACAGCACATCCAGACGAGACTGCGCAGGAACAGGTCGATCTCGACAATGAGCAGGCGGCTGTCGATCCCGCACTTTTCGAGAAGCAGCCCGTCGAGCCGCCTTTCGCGCGCACCGTGCATACGACGCCGCTTCATCTCCTCATTTCTGCTGAAAGCCGGACGAACCGCTGGACGGAATGGAACGGATACACCGTCCCCGATGTCTTGACCGATCTCGGCGATGAATACCGGGCCTTGCGCGGTGCGGCTGTTCTTGCCGATCATTCGCCGCTGGTGAAGACGCGCATCTCCGGCCGCGATGCCACGGATTATCTTCAGCGCCTCGTCACGCGCGATCTCTCCTCGCTCGCCGTTCATGCCGCCATCCCTGTCATATTCTGCGAGGGTGCGGGGCTTGTGCTCGGCGACGGAATTCTCTTCCGTCTCGGCGATGAGGAATATCGTCTGGTCACGGAGGAGACGCATCTCGCCTGGATGACGGAGAGCGCCCTGGGTTTCCGCGTCCGCATCGAGGATGTGAGCGCGACGCTGGCCATGCTCTCGCTTCAGGGCCCGCTCTCTGCCGCCTGCCTTCGCGATGCGGGGGTCAAAGACATCGAATCTCTCGCGCCTTTCGCCGCATGCTGGGCGGATATTGGCGGCATGCCCGTCTATGTGAGCCGCACCGGAGCAAGCGGCGATCTTGGTTATGAACTTTGGGCAGACGTGGAAGACGCGCCGCATCTCTGGCGCCGCCTGATGAGCAAGGGCATGTCTCACGGTTTGCGGCCGGCGGGCTTTGCCTTGCGCGAACTCGCCCGCCTCGAAGCGGCTTTGCCACGCGCGGGCCGCGATTATCTTTCGGCCTTTGCCGCGGTCATGTCCGGCGATGCGGCAACACCCTTCGAACTCTGGTCCGCGCCCGCCATCTCTTTGAACAAACCGGTCTTCAACGGGGGCAGGGCGCTTCGCCGTCTCGCGGATAAGCCACCGCGCCGCCGCCTCGTTGCACTGGTTGCCGAAGCCCTCGAACCCGTAGCTCTTTCGACGGTCCTTTCCGGCACACGCCCTGTCGGCACAGCGACGACAGCCGGTTTCTCTCCTGCGCTCGGTGCCAATATTGCCCTTGCGCTGGTCGAGACGTCCGCACTCGATGGCTCTCTGTCGTTGACGGGGCGGCGTCGCGAAGGGCTTTCCACGCAGGAGCTTGTCCTGCCGGCACGGATTATGGAAGAACCGGCCTGGAAAATGGCCCGTGGCAGTGCTTTTCCCGCAGCTCTCGGTCTCTGAAAAAATCTTCTGAAATTTCTCGACGGATTTGCTGCCCTCGCGCGTTTGTCTTTGTAACGGGCGCCTGGACGGCCACCGCTGCTTGCCCCCCAAGAAGCAGACATATGCCGTCTGGATGCACCGGTTCCGGAGACCCGCAGGCACCTCCCGCAGATAGCGCCTGTGGCTCCGGAACATGAACTCCCAGGGGTACGGAAACCCAAGGAAGAGGATTTTTTAGATGCGTAAACTCAGATACGGACTGCTTGGCACCGCCGGTGCGCTGGCTCTCGCAATTGCCCTGCCGGCCATTTCCCATGCCGGACCCGGCAAGGGCGATCACGGTGCCCGCCTGTTCGAACAGACGGACAAGGATGGTGACGGCTTTGTTTCCAAAGCGGAGATGCAGGCGGCGAGCGAACAGCGTTTCACCAAGGCGGACGCGAATGACGACGGCGTTCTGACCAGGGAAGAAATGGACGCGGCGCGTGAAAAGATGCGCGAAGAGTCCAGGTCGCGTCGCGGCGATCCCGCCGAGCGTTTTGCCAAGGCCGACGCCGATGGCGATGGCAAAGTCACGCTTGACGAAATGAAGGCCACCGCCACCGCCCGCATGGCCGAGAAAGGCAAGGATGGCAAGGTTCCCGACCGTCACGCTGAGCGGATGGAGAAGTTCTTCGCTGCCGCCGACACGAATGGCGACGGTGGTCTCACTCAGGACGAGATGGAAGCCGCCGGCGACAAGATGAAGAAGAAGCATGCTGACAAGCATGCTGACAAGCGTGGCGGCAAGAAGGGCGACATGTTCAGCCGCGTCGATGCCGATGGCGATGGTCAGGTGACCAAGGCCGAGTTCGTGGCGGGCGGCGACAAGATGTTCGAACGCCTCGATCGCAACGGCGACGGCAAGCTTGAGAAGGGCGAAGGACGCCCCCATCATGGCGAACGCGACGGGCGTGGTGCCAAATCGCCTGAAGCCGAGTAAGCTCGTTCATGGCGGATCGCCGCCTTGAAGCCCTGCAGGGCGCCGGCTCCGGCCGGCGTCCTCGCATGGGTGACGGGCGTCTTCCCGTGGACAAAACAAGCGGACCTCCCGGTCCCGCTCGCGCAAGGGAAATGCGGTTGGAGCAGCCGTCCGACGATGACCTGGTAGCCGCCGTCGCCACTGGCGACGAAGCGGCTTGCCGTGCGTTGATGGACAGGCATCTCACGCGCATGCTCGCGCTCGCCCGCCGTATGCTTGGTAATCAGGCGGATGCGGAAGAGGTTGCGCAGGAAGTCTTCATCCGCGTCTGGACCCATGCGGATCGCTGGGAGCCGGGCAAGGCGCAGTTCGGCACATGGCTTTACCGTGTGGCCACCAATCTCTGTCTCGACCGCTTGCGCAAGAAGCGCCCGACGGACGACATAGACGACATGCCCAATCTCGCCAGCGGCGATCCCGGGCCCGACCGGCAGTTCGAGCAGCGTGAACTGGCGGCCCGTGTCGATGCCGCCCTCCAGGAATTGCCCGAACGCCAGCGCGCTGCCATCGTGCTCTCGCATTATCAGGGCCTCGGAAATATCGAAGCGGCGGATATTCTCGGTGTGACGGTGGAAGCGGTGGAATCGCTCCTGTCGCGCGCCCGCCGCCAGTTGCGGGTATCACTCGCGACGGAAAAGGATGAGTTGTTGCGTTCAAAGGAAATCAGCGCCTCTTGAGGGCGCCGCGAACAGGCTTGATACGGATGCAAAACGAAATGACAATTGAGCGGCTGAGGGAGATCGTCGAGGCTTACGGAGCCTCCCCCGCGCGCTGGCCGGAGGCTGAAAGGCCTGCTGCCGAAGCCATGCTCGCTGCTTCTGCACATGCGCGCGCGCTTGTGGAGGATGCTGCCCGCTTCGATGCATTGCTCGATATGGCGCCGGTCGAGGCGCCCTCTGCCGCGCTCACCGAACGCCTGGTGGCCGCGCGTCCGCGCGCTGCCGCGCCTCTCGTTCAGCCCGCGCCGGATTTGCGCGCCCGGACGACGCGAGGCTTCTTCGGCGGTCTGGTCGAGGCCGTCTGGCCTTATGGCTCGCCCGCCTTTCCCGCCGGAGCTTTGGCCGCCGCGCTTGTCATGGGCGTTGCGCTCGGCTCCACCTCCGGCATTTCCGTGCTCGATACAGACAACTCCGTCGCCGCCATAACCGATACCGAAGCTGGCGAAGGATTGATCGCGCTTGCCATGGCCGATCAGGCCTGGCCCGAGGAGTGGATGCAATGAGCGAAACAAACGTCACCCCGCCTTCAGGCAAGCAGCCGCGCCGCTGGCTGGGTCCGGCTTTTCTTGCATCGCTCATGGTCAACATTTTCCTTGTCGGCCTGATTTCCGTGCCGCTCTTCTTCCGGGCGGGGCCTGACGGGGATTTCAGCCCGCCACCGCGCGGTGCCGGGCCGGGCATCTTTCATCAGAGTTTGAAGTACTTGCCGGAGGAAGATCGCAGGGCGATCCGCAAGGTGATGCTCGGCCACTTCCCGCAGATTCGCCCGCATCTTGTCGAGATCCGCGAGGCCAAAATGGAACTCGCCGCCGCTGTTGCCGCCGATCCCTACGATGAAAACGCCGTCCGCGCCGCCTTCGAGAAGATCGAGCTGGCGATGAAGGAAATGGGTGAAGTCGGCCGCGATGCCATGATGACCGGCTTCGCGAAGCTCACGCCGGAGCAGCGCCAGCGTGTTGCGGAGGCGATGCGCAAAGAGCAGGAGCATGGCCGCATGCGCTGGCGTGACCGCCGCGAGGGTCGCGAGGGCCGCAATGATCTCCCGGAAGATCGCGTCGACATGGAATCGCCCGCGCCCTGATATCCCGATCTCCCCTTGGCAGCCGGGTGGCGGGCCATGTTAGGCTTCGTTGGGATGCAATCGGGGGGATGCAATATTCATGAAGGCGTTCCACATCTTGTCGTGTGCGCGGCCTCTCTTCTTCTCGCGCTGGGCCGCATGATCGGCATGGATTTTTCGTCCCTTCACCTGAAATCCAAAAATCGCACCGGCGCAGGCACCATGCTCGATGAATATTACACGCCCGAAACGATCGATCCGGTGCGGCATGTTTATGTCGTGGATTTCGAAACGGTCGGCTATTCGCGGGATCTGCCGGAACAGTGTATCTCCGCGCCGCTTTCGAAACGGGCCGCCGGAAAAGGTCAATACGGAGTGTCCGTGTTGAGCGAGGCCGGAAGCTGAGCTGGTATCACTCAAGCATGTATGATGCGGAGGCGCCCGCCCGCAGCCTCTGGGAAGAAACGGCGCCGGCCCTCGCCGATAGCGCGGATACCGGCCCCAATGGCAACGAGACCTGCGATGTCGCCATCATCGGCGGCGGTTTCACGGGCCTGTCCTGCGCACTGCACCTCGCGCGCGATTTCTCTCTCGATGTGCGCCTCCTCGAAGCGGGGCCGCTCGGCTGGGGTGCCTCCGGCCGCAATGGCGGCTTCTGCACGCTTCCGCCGATGGGGCTTTCCCTTGGCAGTCTCATCTCCCGCTATGGCGAACCGGAAGCAAAACGCTTCATTGCCTCGCAAGTGGAGGCGACGCGTTTCGTGCGCTCTTTCACAGAAGACGAGGGGATCGACATCGAACTGCAGGGCGAGGGCGAACTCCATGTTGCCCATGCGCCCTCGCGCTACGCCGAACTGGAACATGAGGGCGATCTTCTCACCGGCACATTCGGCATTCCCGCCCGCCTGATCCCGCGCGAGGAAGTCGCAGCGGAGTGGTACGACTCGCAAGAGCAGTTCGGTGCGCTCCATGTCGGCGCGGGTTTCGGTCTTCATCCGCTCCGTTTTGTCCGTGGTCTCGCTGAAGTTGCGGCGCGTGCGGGCGCGAAACTTCATGGCCATTCGCCCGTCACGCAGTGGGAGAGGGAAGGGGCGGCGCATCGTCTCGTCACGCCCTCGGGCACCATCCGCGCGTCACGTGTCGTCGTCGCGACCAATGGCTTTACCCGCGCACCCATGCCCGCCACGCTGACGAACAACCTTCTCCCCGTCATGTCGAACATCGTGGTGACGCGCCCGCTGACGGAAACGGAACTCGCCGCGCAAAACTGGCGCACCGAAACGCCCTGCGCCAATACGCGCAATCTCCTCTTCTATTACCGCCTCCTGCCGGACCGCCGCTTCCTCTTCGGCGCGCGCGGCGATCTCACCGGCAAGCCGAAAGATGGCGTCCGCATGCGCCGCTTCATGGAGCGGCGGCTGGGCGAGGTATTTCCCGGCTGGGCTCATGTCGAAACCACACATTCATGGCGCGGCTTCGTGTGCATGGCCGCCCGCCTCACCCCTTCGCTTGGCGCCCTGCCGGATGATGAAAGCGTCTTCTTCGCCCTCGGCTATCATGGAAACGGCGTTGCCGCCGCGCCCTGGGCCGGCCGCCTTCTTGCCCAACTCATTGGTGGAAAAGCCGAATTTTCGGATATTCCCGCGCCTTTGCGCGGGCCGCCTCGCTCCATTCCCTTTCCCGCGTTGCGGCGCTGGTATCTGAAGGGGGCTCTCGGCTACTATCGTTTCACGGACCTATAGGACGAATTCCAGACGCTGCAGAGGGCTTCGCAGCGGGGAATGACAGTTGAAATGCAGGACATCATGAGCGATCGCGAAAGACCCGGCCCGGCGGCCGGGGCTACTCTCGGTGAATTCAATGCCTTCCTCGCCGAGCATGGCGAAATCGACTATCTGGACGCCATCTTCTGCGACATGTGTGGCACGGTGCGCGGCAAGCGGTTCCCGTCCGAAGAAGCCGACAAGGTCTTCACCTCCGGTGTGCAGATGCCGCAGTCGATCTATTTCTTCGATGTGACGGGCGTCAACGAGGACATCCTCGGCATGGGCTTTTCGGATGGCGACCCGGATGCGCAGGCCCATCCCGTCTCCGGCTCCATCGTCCCCGTTCCCTGGGCGTCGATGAGACAGGCCCAGGTTCTGATGACGATGGTCGATCATGAAGGCACGCCTCTCATGCTTGAGCCGCGCAATGTGCTTGCCCATGTCGTGAAGCAACTCGACGACATCGGCCTCAAGGCGACGGTCGCCTGCGAATTTGAATTCTACCTGCTCGACAAGGAGATGGACCGCAAGGGCCGCCCGCAACCGCCGATCAATCCTGCGACCGGCGCGCGCGAAACCGCGCACGAGGTTTACGGCATCACCGAACTCGACGGCTTCATGGGTCTCCTGAAGGAGATCGACGAAGCCGCCGCAGCGCAGGGTGTGCCCGCTTCCGGCGCAACGGCGGAGTTCGCGCCCGGCCAGTACGAGATCAATCTCAAGCATGAGGATGATGTCATCCGCGCGGGCGATCATGCCGTCATGCTGCGTCACATCATCGGAACGATCGCACGCAAGCACAACTTCCTCGCGAGCTTCATGGCAAAGCCCTTCGTGGAGCAGACGGGCAATGGCATGCATGTTCATTGTTCGGTGCTGGACGAAAAGGGCAATAACATCTTCAACGATGGCACGGATGAAGGCTCGCCGAAGCTACGCCACGCCATTGGCGGCCTGCAGGCGACCTTGCCCGATGCAATGGCGATCTTCGCGCCGAACCTCAATTCCTATCGCCGCTTCGGGCCCAATCTTTTTGTCCCGGTCAATGGCAGCTGGGGCTACAACAACCGCTCCGTCGCCTTTCGTGTGCCGAACGGTTCGCCGGACTCGCGCCGCATCGAACATCGTGTCACCGGCGCCGACGCCAATCCCTATCTCGTCCTTGCCGCGATCCTTGCCGGCATCCATTACGGCATCGTCAACGAGATCGATCCGGGCGACCCGGCGGAAGGCAATGCCTGCGAAACGGTGGATGAGGGGCTTCCGCTTTATCTGCCGAGCGCGCTCAAGCGTTTCCGTAACTCGCAGGTCATGCGCCAATATCTCACCGACCGCTATGTCGATGTCTATGCGGAGACCAAGATCCTCGAATACGAGAAATTCCAGGAAGCGATCTCGCCGCTCGAATATGACTGGTATCTCTAGGCAGGCTCGCGCGTTCCGAGCAGCCTGTAGGCGATGACCTTGATTGCGCTCGCGATCAGGAAGGCCGTGAGCGCATAGGCCCAGACGAGTAGCGCATAGCCCCATCCCGTCGGCTCCATGAACCAGCCATAAACAACCGCAACGGTGCCGAGCACCTGTGTCAATTCGCATGGCACGACGAGCTTCCAGTTCGGCCAGGGCCGCATCCAGAAGGCCCCCGTATTGCGCGTGAGATAGATCGTCATGTGCCCGGCGACGAGAAGTTTCAGAAATATCAGCGACTGCACGAGGCCTTCATCAAGCTCGAGATAGTCCCGGGCGATCAGGAAGAGGCCGAAACTGCTGATGACGCCGAAGACGCCGAGTGTGGACGAAATCGTGAGGACGCGCCGCATGTTCCAGCGCACCGGCGCCTGTGCCGCGGGCGCATTGTCATAGGCGATCATCATGATCGGAACGTCGTTCAGAAGCGCCAGCAGGATCACCATCACGGCCGTCACCGGATAGAAATCGAAGACAATGATGCTGAGCGCCATGAAGAGCAGCACACGCGCCGTTTCCGCCACGCGGTAGATCGCATAGCCGGTCATGCGCTCGAAAATACGTCGGGCTTCTTCGATGGCGCGGGTGATGACGGAAAGACCGGGCGCCGTCAGCACGAGGTCGGCTGCCGCGCGCGCTGCGTCCGTCGCGCCGCTCACTGCGATGCCGACATTTGCCTGCTTCAGTGCGGGCGCGTCGTTCACGCCGTCACCCGTCATGCCGACAATATGGCCAGCGTCCTGCAGCGTCTTCACGATCTCGAACTTGTGTTCTGGAAAGACCCGCGCAAAACCGTCCGCCGCAAGGATGGCGGGCAGGCGGTTTCGCTTGCCGTCATCGTCGAACACGTTCTCGGCAACGAGGATGTTCTGGCCAAGACCGATTTGCCCCGAGATTTCCCGGGCGATGGCTTCGTGGTCGCCCGTCACCATCTTGATCCCGACGCCCATCTGCTGTGCTTCGCGGAGCGTGGCCGCGCTGTCTTCGCGGGGCGGGTCGAACAGGGGAACAAGACCGATAAAACGCCACGCCCCGTTGTCCTGCCGCGCGACCGCCAATGTGCGGTAGCCTTTCATGGCAAGCCGATCCACGGCAGCGGTAACGGCGGGATCGCTTGCTGTGCCGCAAAGTGCGCTGATGACCTGCGGCGCGCCCTTCGCGACACGGAAATGTTTGCCCCCGGCTTCGACTTCCGCTTCCGTTCGCTTTGATACGGGGTCGAAGGGATGAAATTTGAGGATGCAATAGGCATCAAGCCCGTCCCCGTCCGGGAGTGCGTTCAGGATGGCCTTGTCGATGGCGTCCGGTGCATCGCGCTCCGAGGCGAGGGCGGCGGCGCACATGAGCTCGTCCTTCGTCACCCCCTCCACCGGCTCCGGTTCTCCGGGCTGCAACTCGTTCTTCGTCAGCGTGCCCGTCTTGTCGGTGCAGAGAATATCCATCCCCGCCATCTCTTCGATGGAGACGAGCCGCGAGACGATCGCCTTGAAGCGCGCAAGCCGCTCCGCCCCGACCGCCATGGTGACGGAGAGAACGGCCGGCAGCGCAACGGGAATGGAAGCGACGGCCAGGATCAGCGCGAACTGGATCGTCTCCATTGCCGGGTCATGGCGCAACATCGAGATGACGACGATGGTCGCGACCAGCACACCCGTCAAAGCGATCAGGAAATTGCCGATCCTGAGCACGGCGCGCTGGAAATGCGAAATGCTGCTCGCCTCTTCGACAAGCCCGGCCGTCTTGCCGAAATAGGTCTTCATGCCCGTCGCGGTGACGACGCCGTTCATCTCGCCTTGCCGCGCGATGGAGCCCGAATAGACCTCCTCGCCGGCCTTCTTCTCGACGGGCAGGGACTCGCCCGTGAGCGCCGATTGGTCGATGGTCAGATAGTCGCCTTCAACGAGCGTAAGATCGGCGGGTACAATGTCGCCGATCCCCACATGCACGAAGTCGCCGGGCACGAGCAGGCGCGCCTCTATGTCCTGCCACTTGCCGTCCCGGCGCACGCGGGCGCCTGGCGCCAGCCGCTTCTTCAGCAGTTCAATGGCGTTCTCGGCCTTGAATTCCTGCCAGAAGCCGACGCCCGCATTCACCAGCAGCATGGTCAGGATGATGCCGAGATCTGCCCAATGTTGCAGCACGAGCGAGAGCAGGGCAGCTATTTCGATCATCCAGGGAATGGGCCCCCAGAAGAAACCGGCGAGCCGTTTGAGTGCGCTCGTCTTCTTTTCGACAAGCACGTTCTCGCCATGCAGGGCGAGCAATTGGCGGGCTTCATCGCTGGTCAGGCCCGTGGCCTTCGCGTGAGCGGTAGTCGAATCCATGAGCGGCCTCGGCATCGGCGAGGAGCCGCCGCGCCATTGCGGCGGCTGTGCTATGGAAAGCCTATCGCATTTTCCGGTGTTGTCCTTGCGACGAATACCCACATCTATAGAGCGGGGTGCTCACCACTGCGAATAGCTGGGCGTCGTGCGCTTCAGATGTATGTGTCTGACGAGGCGGATGGCCGGGCGGATGAGAAGCTGCGCGCTGCCGATGACGAAGAGCCATGTTCCCGCTTCTGTCGTCTGTGCCCGGAAGAACAGCACGCTTCCGATCAGAAACCATGTGCCGATCATGAAATCATTGACGATGCTGATGACTTCGTAGCGTTGCTCGATCACGATTTCTTCTTGCCCGAGCGTGATATAGAGATCGTCGGGGTTCTGTCCGGCGCTTCGCTTTGATTTCAGGGCCATGGTCTTCCCCCACTCAGGCTGTTTCATGCGGGGTAAGGCTCCCCGCCGGCAGCCGCTCGCAATGCGGCGGGGCTCAGGCCGGCAGCGTGAAGCTAACCGTCGTGCCGACGCCTTCGGTGCTCTCGATGGTGAGCGTGCCGCCATGCAGTTCCACCAGCGAGCGCGACAGCGCGAGGCCGAGCCCGGTACCCTTGTGCTTCTTCGAATGCTGGCTCTCCACCTGCTCGAAGGGCCGCCCGATCTTCGGCAGCGCGCTTGCCGGAATGCCGATGCCTGTATCTTCCACCGCGATGGTGACAAGCCCGTCCGCGCTGCTTCCCTTGAGGTGGATCGAACCGCCCGCAGGCGTGAACTTCACCGCATTGGAGAGCAGGTTGAGCAGCACCTGCTTCACCGCGCGCTTGTCCGCATGAACGGCGGGAAGGTCCGGCAATTCGTTTTCGATCGTCACCTTCGCAACATCCGCCCGGCCCGAGACGAGCCGCAGCGATTCCTCCACCACTTCGGAAACCTCAAGCGGCTGCGCTTCCAGCGTCATGCGCCCGGCCTCGATCTTCGACATGTCCAGAATGTCGTTGATGAGTTCGAGGAGATGCGTACCGCTCGCATGAATGTCGGTCGCGTATTCCTTGTATTTCGGCGAGCCCAGTTCGCCGAAAAGCCCGGAGCCCATGATCTCCGAGAAACCGATAATGGCGTTGAGCGGCGTGCGCAGCTCATGGCTCATATTGGCGAGGAATTCCGACTTCGAGCGGTTGGCCGCTTCCGCGCGCGTTTTTTCCGCAGCATATTTCTCGGCCAGGTCGACAAGCTGGCGCGCCTGCTCCTGGAGCTTGCGGCGCGAGCTTTCGAGGTCGCGCACGGTCTTTTCAAGCGCCGACTTGTTGGCTGTCAGCGCCGCTTCCTGCTCCTTGATTGCGGTGATGTCGGTGCCGACATTCACATGGCCGCCGGTCTTGGTGCGCCGCTCGCTGATCTGTAGCCAGCGTCCGGTCGGCAGGCGGATTTCGCTGAAAGCCGCTTCCGTTTCCGCGCCTTCCGCCACCGGCCACCCGCTGCCCACGCCCGCGCGCGTCATCACGTCTGCCCGTGTCATGCCCGGCGCCGTCGCGTCGTCGGCGAGGTTGAGGAATTCCCCGAACTTGCTGTTCGCGGTGATGAGCTTTCCCTCCGCGTCCCAGAGCACGAAGGCTTCGCCCACGCTTTCGATCGCGTCGCGCAGGCGCTCATTCGCTTCCGATACGCGCTCTTCGGCGAGCTTCTGTTCGGTAATGTCGATGGTGATGCCGACAAGCCGGT
>CXWF01064792.1_pt1 | contig 28811 bp, 25 predicted proteins | sample 468421 | NCBI WGS metagenome assembly CXWF01 (sample SAMEA2620812, study PRJEB7988) | marine metagenome | biome: marine biome (ENVO:00000447); feature: surface water layer (ENVO:00002042); material: "saline water (ENVO:00002010), including plankton (ENVO:xxxxxxxx)" | depth 5 m
TGCTCCCGGCGAGACAGTCGGCTATGGCGCGACATGGAACACTGGCGGAGCGCCCCGGCGCGTGGCGATCCTGGGCGCGGGCTATGCAGACGGCTATTTCAGGGCGCTATCGTCCGGAGCGAGGCCCGAATCGGGCGGCGTGGTACATATCGGAGGCGCGGCCTGCCCCATCGCGGGCCGGATATCGATGGATATGGTGGCGGTGGATGTGAGCGGGCTTCCCGATGGCGCGGTGACGCGCGGCGACATGGCGGAACTGATCGGCCCGCACATCACCGTGGACGATGTGGGGTTTCGGGCGGGAACGCTCGGCTATGAAATTCTGACAGCACTGGGCAGACGCTACATGCGGCGATACATTCCCGGATCGAACGACAAGAGAGACAAGGAAGGCAGGGGGCAGGCGTGAACGTCTTCGCGATCATCGGGCGGGTGGTGCTCAGCACACTCGCCGAAATCGGCGCGCTGACGCGCTTCATCTGGCTTTCGGTGAGCCATGTCTTCCGGCCGCCCTTCTTCTGGCGGCTGGTGGCGCAGCAGATGCTCCGCATCGGCTATTTCTCGCTGCCGGTGGTGGCGCTGACGGCCTTCTTCACGGGCGGCGCGCTGGCGCTGCAAATCTATTATGGCGGCAACTCGCTCAATTCGGAGTCGATCGTCGCGACCATCGTCGCGCTCGGCATCACACGCGAACTCGGGCCCGTTCTCGGCGGGCTGATGGTGGCAGGCCGCGTCTCGGCTGCCATCGCCGCCGAACTCGGCACCATGCGCGTCACCGAACAGATCGACGCGCTGACGACGCTTTCGACAAACCCGCATAAATATCTCGTGGTGCCGCGCGTGGTTGCCGCCGTCATCACGCTGCCGCTGCTCGTGTTCGTCGCCGACATCATCGGCATCATGGGCGGCTTTGTGGTGAGCACGGGCTCGCTCGACTTCAATGCGGGCGTCTACATCAAGAATACGGCGGACTTCCTGAAGTATGACGACGTGATGTCGGGCCTCATCAAGGCTGCGGTGTTCGGCTTCATCATTGCGACGATGGGCTGCTTTCACGGCTTCAACTCGAAGGGTGGCGCACAGGGCGTGGGCCGCGCGACGACAAACGCCGTGGTAACGGCCTCCATCCTGATCCTTGCGGCGAACTACGTCATGACGTCGCTGCTGTTTGCGAATTGAGGCGGGCCATGAGCGAAGCAAAAATCGAACTCAGGAACGTCCACAAGCGCTTCGGCAAGAAAGTCGTGCTGGACGGGATCAACCTGACCGTACCGAAGGGCGAGTCCCTCGTCGTGATCGGCGGCTCGGGTACCGGCAAGTCGGTGATGATCAAATGTGTGCTCGGCATCATCCGGCCCGACAGCGGCGAGATTTTCGTCGACGGCAAGGACGTGCTGATGATGGATACGAGCGAGCGCGAAAAGGTTCTGCGCAAGTTCGGCATGCTGTTTCAGGGCGCCGCATTGTTCGACAGCCTGCCCGTCTGGGAGAATGTCGCCTTCGGCCTTATTCAGGGCCGCAAGATGAAGCGGAAACAGGCGAAGGACATCGCCATGGAGAAGCTGGCCAAGGTGGGCCTCGCCCCGGAAGTGGGCGAACTCTACCCGGCGGAGCTTTCAGGCGGCATGCAGAAGCGCGTCGGCCTCGCGCGCGCCATCGCGGCGGACCCGGAGATCATCTTCTTCGACGAACCGACGACGGGGCTCGACCCGATCATGGCGGATGTCATCAACGACCTGATCGTCGACAGCGTGAAAGATCTCGGCGCGACGACGCTTTCGATCACGCATGACATGGCGAGCGTACGCAAGATCGCGGACAAGGTTGCCATGATCTACAAGGGCAAGATCATCTGGTCGGGCTCGCGCGCGGAAGTGGACAATAGCGGCAATGATTATGTCGAGCAGTTCATCAACGGGCGCGCCGACGGGCCGATCCAGATGGAAGTGCTGAAGCCGTAAGGGGTTCACTCCACGACCGTCATTGCGAGCGACCGCAAGGGAGCGAAGCAATCCAGGAGCCACAGGCTCAGCGTTTGCCGCCCCTGGATTGCTTCGTCGGCTTCGCCTCCTCGCAATGACGTATTTTTTTTGAAAGGCAAACACGACACCATGGCCCGCCAATCCCGCACCTTCGTCTGCCAGTCCTGCGGCGCGGTGACATCGCGCTGGGCGGGGCGTTGCGAAGCTTGCGGCGAGTGGAACACCATCGTCGAGGAAGCGGGTGCGGCCGGCGGCGTGGGCGCGGGGCCAGCCGCGAAGACGCTGCAGGGCAAGGGCCGCAAAATCGAACTCGTGGAAATGAGCGGCGAAAGTGCGGAGCCGCCGCGTTATGTGACCGGCGTCGGCGAGTTCGACCGGGTGACGGGCGGCGGGCTCGTGCCCGGCTCCGCCCTGCTCGTTGGTGGCGACCCCGGCATCGGCAAATCGACGCTGCTCTTGCAGGCGATGGCGGCGCTCGCGAACAAGGGCCATTCGGTCGTCTACATCTCGGGCGAAGAAGCGATTGCGCAGGTGCGGATGCGCGCACGCAGGCTCGGCCTCGCCGAAGCGCCGGTACAGCTCGGCGCGGAGACGAATCTCAAGGACATCATCGGGACGCTGGAAGGCCGACAAGCACCGGACGCTGTCGTCATCGATTCCATCCAGACCATGTGGGCGGACAATCTGGACAGCGCCCCCGGCACCGTTTCCCAGGTGCGGGCTTCGGCGCAGGAGCTGGTGCGCTTTGCCAAGAAGAGCAATACGGCGGTCATTCTGGTCGGCCATGTGACCAAGGAAGGCCAGATCGCGGGGCCGCGCGTGGTCGAGCATATGGTCGACGCCGTGATCTATTTCGAGGGCGAGCGCGGACACCAGTTCCGCATCCTGCGCGCGGTGAAAAACCGCTTCGGGCCCGCGAACGAGATCGGCGTGTTCGAGATGGGCGAGCTGGGACTGGCCGAAGTGCCGAACCCTTCCGCGCTCTTCCTCGGCGAACGCGACGGGGGCACGAGCGGCTCGGCGGTTTTCGCCGGGATCGAGGGAACGCGGCCCGTACTCGTCGAAATACAGGCGCTGACGGCGCAAAGCACGCTCGGCACACCGCGGCGCGCGGTTGTCGGCTGGGACAGCGGACGGCTCTCGATGGTGCTGGCGGTGCTCGAAGCGCGATGCGGCCTCTCGCTTGCTGGCCAGGACGTTTACCTCAATGTGGCGGGCGGGCTGCGAATCAACGAGCCAGCCGCAGACCTTTCCGTGGCGGCGGCGCTGATTTCCTCGATCACCGGAACGCCGCTTCCCAGCGACTGCGTGATCTTTGGCGAAATCAGCCTGTCAGGCGCGGTGCGGCCCGTGAGCCAGATGGATGCGAGGCTGAAAGAGGCGGAAAAGCTCGGCTTTACGCGGGCAATCCTGCCCGGCGGTGCAGGCAAAAGCCGCAGCGGGGCGGGGCTGAAATTCACGGAAATTTCGGATCTCGCGGGTCTTATCGCCTGCCTGGCGACGGAAGAGCAAAAGGGCTCGAAGAGACGCCGCGACGGGGATATGTGATAGAATTGGATTGGGTTTCCAGGAGAGAGTTTTGACGCTTTTCGACCTCATCGTCATTGGCGTGTTGCTGGTTTCCAGCGTGCTGGCGCTGTTGCGCGGTTTTACCAGTGAAGTGCTGTCGATCATCGCATGGGTGGTTGGCGCCCTTGCAGCGCTGTGGCTCTTTCCCTATCTAACGCCGGTATTAGGCGATGTGATATCGCCGCCTTGGCTTGCGGCCGTGATTGCCGCCGTCGGCATCTTCGTCGTTGCCTATGCGGTCTGCGCGGCCCTGACCTCGCGCTGGACCGGCGGGCTGATGGACCTGCATGAACGCGCGGAGCTTCTGGACCGGACGCTCGGCTTCATTTTCGGACTGGCGCGCGGCCTGCTGATCGTGACCATCGCCTATCTCTTCTTCGCCTGGCTGGTGCCCGACCCCGACGACCAGCCGGACTGGATCCGCAACGCAAAGACCCGGCCCACCATCGAGAACACGGCCGCCCTGCTCTTTTCGCTGGCGCCGGAACCCGGCAATGGCACCACGAAGCAGCAGACGAGAGAGCCGGTCAGCCCGGCTCCCCGGCAGAGCGCCCCGACGCCGCGTCAAGACGCCGCGCCCGCCCCGGCAGCGCCGCGCCAGACCGTCCCCGATTCCGGCGCTGACACGGAGAAGGCGCCGGGGTATAACCCGTCCGAACGCAGGGGGCTCGACCGCCTGTTCGAGAACACGACCGGGGAGTAGATGTCCGCTTTTTCTGGAGTCCCAGCGATGTCCGACCAGATGCAGCTCGATCTCTCCGCGCCCGAAACGGCGCGAAAAGCGGCGGACGAATGTTTTTCCCTGACCGACGATGAAATGCACGACGACAAGCTGCGCGAGGAATGCGGCGTCTTCGGCGTGTTCGGGCATCCCGATGCGGCAGCGCTGACCGCGCTTGGCCTTCATGCGCTCCAGCATCGCGGACAGGAGGCGGCGGGCATCGTCGCCTATGATGGCGAGCACTTCCATTCGGAACGCCGGCTCGGCCTTGTCGGCGACCACTTCTCGTCCGCCAAGATGATCGACAGGTTGCAGGGCGAAATGGCCATCGGCCATGTGCGCTACTCGACGACGGGCGAAACGATCCTGCGCAACGTGCAGCCGCTGTTTGCCGACCTCTGGGGCGGCGGCTTCGCGGTTGCGCATAATGGCAATCTCACCAACGCGATCACGCTGCGCAACGACCTTGTGCGCGATGGCGCGATCTTCCAGTCGACCTCCGACACGGAAACCATCTTGCAGCTCGTCGCGCGGAGCCGGAAGCCGCGCGTGATGGAGCGCTTCGTGGATGCGCTTGCCCAAATCCAGGGCGCCTATGCGCTGGTGGCGCTGACCAACAAGAAACTCATTGGCGCGCGCGACCCGCTGGGCATTCGCCCGCTGGTGCTGGGCGAACTTCAGGGAGCGCCGATCTTCGCCTCGGAGACAGTGGCGCTCGACATCATCGGCGCGACCTTCGTGCGCGAGGTGGAGCCCGGCGAAATCGTTCTCTGCACACGCGAGGATGGCGAGATCAAGATCGAGTCCATTCGCCCCTTCCCCGAGCAGCCGGTGCGGCCTTGCGTGTTCGAATATATCTATTTCGCGCGGCCGGACAGCATCGTGGGCGGCAAGAGCGTCTACAATGTCCGCAAGCGGCTCGGCCAGGAACTCGCGCAGGAATCCGGCGTGGAGGCCGATGTGGTGATCCCGGTGCCGGATTCGGGTGTGCCCGCCGCCATCGGCTATGCGGCGGAAAGCGGCGTGCCCTTCGAGCTCGGCATTATCCGCAATCATTATGTGGGGCGGACCTTCATCGAACCGACGCAGCATATCCGCCAGCTTGGGGTGAAGCTCAAACACAATGCGAACCGCGCCATCGTGGAAGGCAAGCGGATCATCCTCGTCGATGACAGCGTGGTGCGCGGCACAACCTCGATCAAGATCGTGAAGATGATGTATGAGGCGGGCGCGAAGGAAGTGCATCTGCGCGTGGCGAGCCCGCCGATCACACATTCCGACTTCTATGGCATCGACACGCCGGAGCGCGAGCAGCTTCTTGCCTCCAACTACGATCTCGAAGGTATGCGCGCCTATATCGGCGTGGACAGCCTTGCCTTCATCTCCGTGGACGGGCTCTATCGCGCGATGGGCTTCAACCATCGCGACGATCAGAACCCGCAGCTCACGGATCATTGTTTCACCGGCGACTATCCGACGCCGCTGGTCGACCGCGACGGCGAAAAGCGGACAAGTCAGCTATCGCTTCTCGCCGAAATCGCCTGACGGGAACCCTTGAATGAGCGGACGTTTGCAGGATCGCCTAGCGGTCATCACCGGCGCATCGCGCGGCATCGGGCGCGCGGTGGCGCTTGGCATGGCGGCGGAAGGTGCGCATGTAATCCTCGTTGCGCGCACCGTTGGCGCACTTGAGGAAGTGGACGACGAAATCCGCAAGGTCGGCGGCAAGGCAACGCTGGTGCCCTTCGACCTGACGGACCTGCCGGCCATCGACCGGCTCGGCGCGAACATCTTCGAACGCTGGGGCAAGCTCGACGTGTTCGTCGGCAATGCAGGCATGCTCGGCACATTGACGCCGCTCTCCCACATGGAGCCGAAGGACTGGGACAAGACACTCGCTGTCAATGTGACCGCGAACTGGCGGATGATCCGCTCCTTCGAGCCGCTGCTGAAGCGCTCCGACGCAGGACGTGCGATCTTCGTGACCTCCGGCGCGGCGCACAAGTGCAAGCCCTATTGGGGCGGTTACTCGATCACCAAGGCGGCGCTCGACGCGATGATGAAGACCTGGGCGGCGGAAGTCGAGAAATCGCCGATCCGCGTGAACTCGATCAGTCCCGGCCCGACGCGCACCGCGATGCGCAAGAAGGCCATGCCGGGCGAAGATCCCACGACGCTGACGAAGCCGGCCGACCTCGTTCCGCTGTTCATCGAACTCGCCCTGCCCTCCTGCACGAAGCACGGCGAGATCATCGAATATGCCAAGATGAAGGCCTAGTTTTCGAGGGAGCTTCCTTCCCGTCTTTTCGTTCTCCGAGGGGAAGCAGATGACGTCGGCCGTCGAGAAAATTCTCACCGAAGACTGAGAGGCGTCAGTTGTTCCGCTTCTTCTTTCCGGCATAGGGGTTCTTGCCCTTGCGCATGAAAAGCCGGATAGGCACGCCGGGCAGATCGAAGGTTTCGCGCAGCGCGTTCACGAGATAGCGGCGGTAGGAGGTCGGCACATCGTCGGCACGGCTGGAGAAGACGGCGAAAGTCGGCGGCCGGGACTTCACCTGCGACATGTATTTGAGATTTACCGGGCGGCCCTTCGCGGCGGGCGGCTGGTGGCGGGACACGGCCTCCGTCAGCCAGCGGTTGAGACGCGCCGTCGGCACACGCGCATTCCACAAGGTATGGACACGCTCGATGGCGGGCATGAGCTTGTCCACGCCCCTGCCCGTCAAGGCCGAGAAGGTGACGATGGGTACACCGCGGATCTGCGGCAGAAGGCGCTCCAGCTCTTCCTTGAGCATACGCAGCACTTCCTGCGGCTCCTCGACCCGGTCCCATTTATTGACGGCGATGATGAGGCCGCGGCCTTCCTGTTCGACGAGATCGGCGATGTGCAAATCCTGACGTTCGAATGCCTGCGTTGCATCGAGGAGGACGACGGCAACTTCGGCAAAGCGGACGGCGCGAAGCGTATCGGCGACGGAAAGCTTTTCGAGCTTCGCGGTCACCCGGGCGCGGCGGCGCATACCGGCTGTGTCCCAGAGCTTCACGCGGCGGCCGCGCCACTCCCACTCGATGCCGATGCTGTCGCGCGTGATGCCCGCCTCGGGGCCGGTCAGCATCCGGTCTTCGCCGAGAAGCTGGTTCACGAGGGTCGACTTGCCGACATTCGGGCGGCCGACAAAGGCAATGCGGAGCGGCGCTTCGAGGTCCGGTTCATAGGGGGCGTCGGGATCGAAGCCTTCGGCGACTTCGGCTTCCGCGGCCAGCGCATCGTCGAGCGCCTGTTCGGCCTCGCTCTCCTCCAACCCTTTCGCAAATTCGGCCAGGGCGTCGTAGAGGTCGGAAAGGCCTTCGCCATGTTCGGCGGAAAGCGGCAGCGGCGCGCCGAGGCCCAGCTCGTAAGCCTCCATACGGCCCGACTGGCCCGCCCCGCCCTCGCACTTGTTGGCGGCGAGGATGACCGGCGTCGGCGACTTGCGGAGGATCTGGGAAAAGCGGCTGTCGAGCGGGGTCACGCCCGCACGCGCATCGATGAGGAAGAGGCAGACATCCGCTTCGGCGACGGCAAGCTCTGTCTGGCGACGCATGCGCGCCTCAAGGCTGTCGCCGCTCGCTTCTTCGAGGCCAGCCGTGTCGATGACGGTGAAAAAGAGATCGCCAAGCTGCGCATCGCCTTCACGCCGGTCGCGCGTGACGCCCGGCGTATCGTCGACCAATGCGAGCTTGCGGCCCACGAGCCTGTTGAACAGGGTGGACTTGCCGACATTGGGCCGTCCAACAATGGCGACCTTGAATGACACTTTATGCGGCCCTTCTGATGCCGTTTTACGAGAGCTCATGCTCTTCGCGGGTCGCGAAAGCCGCCCTTACTTCAACGCGATGAGCGAGGCTGAGTCCGTCAGAATATAGAGCGTTTCGTCGGCGACAACCGGCGCAATCAGCACATCGTCCGGCAGATCGATGCGACCGAGAATTTCGCCGGTATAGGGCGAGACGGAGGTCGCATCGCCGGTGGACGAAACAAGGATGAGACGATCGCTCACAAGCACAGGCCCGGACCAGACGATGGGGTCTTCCCTGTCTTCAGGGTCTTCCCAGCGCGGCATGGGCGTAATCCAGCGGATGCGGCCATCGCGGCGCGAAATCGCGACGAGTTCTTCCGAATTGGTGATGAGGTAGAGATAGTCGCCCGCGACCCAAGGCGTCTGCACGCCGCCGATATCACGCGTCCAGGCGCGCTCGCCGGTGCGCAGATCGATGGAGACCATGCGGCCGGAATGGCTGATCGCGAAAACGCGGTCACGGTCGATGACGGGACGACCTGCAATGTCATTCAGCTCGCTGAGCGAGGTGAGCCTACCGGTGCGGTTGAGCGAGTCGCTCCAGACCGGGGTGCCGTTCGCGACGCGCAGCGCCACGAGTTCGCCCGAGGAATAGGGAGAGATGACAACGGAGCCCGCAACGGCGGGGCTCGGCGAGCTGAGGATGCCCGCGCTTTCGACGATACCGCGATGGCGCCAGAGCACTTCGCCCGTTTCCTGCGCGAAGGCGATGGTCTGGTTGTCCGCCGTGACAGCAAAAACGCGGCCGCCATTGGCAGTGGGCGCAGCACGAAAAGGCTCACCAAGGGTCTGCGTCCAGACGATAGCACCACTGGCCGCGTCAAGCCCGTGGCCGGTGCCGAAGCCGGTCACGACGAAAATCTTGCCATTGTCGAAGGCGACACCGCCGCCCCGGCCTTCATCGGCATCTTCACCTTCAGGCACTAGGTCGGTTTCCCATAGCCGCTTGCCGGTCTTCCGATCGAAGGCACGGACCGTCGACTCGGCATCGAGCACAAATATCTTGCCATCCGCAATGACGGGCGAAGCGGTGAGCTGGGCGACGCGGTCCGAGCCTGCACCGGCATCCACCGACCAGAGGCGATCCAGCGGGCCGGGAGCCGCAAGATGATAATTCGCGTTGTCCGGGGAACCGCCGGGCTGCGGCCAGTCCGGATTCACATAAGGCTGGGGCAGGATGACGAGTTCATCGGCGATGGCGGGGTCGACCTCAAGGGTCGAGCCTAGCTCCATGACCGAGAGACGCTTACCGGGCAGCACCGTCTTGTCTTCGGATGTGAACATCCCCGTCACGCTATCGCAACCTGCAAGTGTACCGAATGCGAGGGCGACCATCGCCACGCGCAGGAGGGTTCCGCTTTTGCGCGCCGCAACCGACATGAATTCCGCCGTCATCGCCATTACTCCGTCTCTGCCGGGGCCGCCGGGGCTTCCGGCGTGTTCTCTTGAGCGTTTTCAGGAATGTCGTCTTCGGATGCATCCCGGAGGGTATCGGATTGCGCTTCTTCCGCAGCGGCGGGTTCCGTCGTGCGCGGCAGATTGGGCGCAATCAGCGCCTGCATGACATGCGCGCGGTCGCGCAAGCCGGGCGGCGTCGCCGGATTGGCGATGATCTGCTTGACGCTGGTGTCAGCCATCTGCCACTCGCCCGCCTTCATGGCCGAGAGGGCCACAAGCTCCAGCGCATAACCCTGCCAGGGAGAATCGGCGGAGATATAGGGCGCCATGCGCGCCTTCATGTCGTCATGGCTTGCGGTATCGACAACGAGGAGACCGGCCTTGATCGCGGCAAGGCCACGGATGATCGAGGGCACACCGCCATCATTCGAGACTTGCTCGTAAATCGTGCGGGCGGCATCCGCCTCGTCTGCCGCAAGACGGGCATCGGCCTCGCGCAGCAGGGCCAGCGTCTCGTAACCGCCATCCGTTTCAGCGGCAAGCCTCGCAAAGGCTTCGGCGGCCTCGGCGGGGGCGGCATTGGCGGTTTCCTTCACGACGGCATTATAGGCCGCCGAATCCGCAACCCGGTTCGAATGGTCCCAGGCGCGCCAGCCGACGAATGCGGACGTGATGAGCACGACCGCAACGGCAAGGCCGATGACCCAGGTTCCGTATTTTTCCCAAAGTTTGCTGAACTGCTCGCGGCGAAGGTCTTCTTCGACTTCGCGAAAGAGATCGGTCACAAGAATACTCCGCGGAGAAAGCTATGGGCACAGGCAAGGCGCCCGGCGCCTGCCCCCTGCAGGCGGCGCAAAATAGCCCGGTCGGGGCCTATTGGCAAACAGCGTTGCGAGGCCCGAAGGCCTCGCGGCAAAGATATCAATTGTTTTAGCTGTTTTGCTTTTTCATGCTGTAGGTGTGTTCAGCCGCCGGAAAGCTGCGATCGCGCACGGCGCGGGCATAGGCTTCCGCCGCGCCGGCGATCTGAGCGCCCAGTGTGGCGAACTCCCGGACGAATTTCGGCGGCTTGGGCGAGAGGCCCAGCATGTCCTCAAGTACCAGAATCTGGCCGTCACATTCAGGCGAGGCGCCGATTCCGATGGTCGGAATGTCGATCTGGGCGGTGATCTTGGCCGCCAGAGGCTCGGCCACGCCCTCCACCACGACGGCGAAGGCACCGGCTTCCGAAACAGCCTGCGCATCGGCCTCGATGGAGGCCCATTCGTCGGTTTCGCGGCCCTGCGCCTTGAAACCGCCCATGACCTGCACGCTTTGCGGGGTCAGGCCGATATGGGCCATGACGGGGATGCCCCGGTCAACCAGATAGCGGATGGTGGGGGCGAGGCGCGCGCCGCCTTCCATTTTCACGGCAGCGCAGCCCGTTTCCTTCATGACGCGGACGGCATTGCGGAAGGCAATCTCGGGGCTTTCTTCATAGGAACCGAAGGACATATCGACCACGACGAGGGCGCGCTCGGTACCGCGCACAACGGCGGAGCCATGCGCGATCATCATGTCGAGGGTGACGCCCAGCGTCGTCTCCATGCCGTACATGACCATGCCGAGGCTGTCGCCCACGAGCAGGAAATCCACATAGGGGTCAACGTAGCGGGCGGTATGCGCGTGATAGGCGGTCAGCGAGACGATAGGCTCGCCGCCCTTGCGGGCGCGGATTTCCGGAACGGTGATGCGCTTGATTTTCGAGTGAACGGACATTCGGATCATCCCTTTTCAGGTGGCGCGCGAAGTTCCCTCCATAGATGGGTGTTCGCGCGGGAGATTGCGACGACGGCCGGATGCCGCTGCGAAAGGGCATACGAGACAAACCCTTGGATGCCTCCGGGCACCTTTTCTGATCCCTATGGGCGGACCCTACCTAAATCGGGAAAAAAGCGCAATCAAAGTGCGGAGGCGGGCTCCGCACCCGTCGGGCCCTCCCCGTCCGGCAGACCGACAATCTCGCGATAGGCGACGGAAAGCATGGTGACGCCGATCATCGATGAATAGAGATAGATCGGGATATTGAGCAGGGCTGAAGTCAGCATTGCAGCACCGTTCGTGCTGTCTGCGAACACGCTTCCAAGAATGAGCGTCGCCAGCAGGCCATAGATCAGGCTCACGACCATGAGGGCAAGCTGCACCAGGATATTGTAGCCCAGCAGCCGCCAGCTATTGCCCTCTGTCCGCTCGAAAGTCACACGCACGGAGCCGCGACCGCCAAGGGCCGCATCCGGCAGGGCAATCGAGATCCGCACGAAAAGCAGCATCAGAAGAAAGAAAACACCGATAAACAGGAGCCCTCCCAATGCGCCCGGACCAGAGCCCCCGCCTCCGTTCGTCAGATAATCAGCAATGACGCTACCGGCCACGACCGGGATCATGGCGAAGATCATAACCAATGAGAGTTTGAGAATGGTGATGACATAACGGCCGTCCTCGCCGCGCCAGGTAACGAGAGGGGCACCACCCGCCCCCGGCCGCTCGCCAAGGAGGACAAAGCGATGCCAGCGAACGGCGCAGGCCGCGAAGAGGAGCATCACCACGATGGCGAGAAGGACGATAAGAAGTCCCGAACCGCCACTTACCGGCGGAGCCGTTTGCGCAGTGCTGCCCACCGGCTGCCTGAGCATCTCCATATACCAATCTGCGAGACCGGACTGCCAGAGCACGGCACCGCCGACCACCGTCACCACAAGCATGGCGAGAAGCGGAAAGGCGGCAACGCCGATCAGTTCAAAATAGTGCCTCGTGACGCCCGAGAAGACCTCGCTCACGGAGCGAAAAACCGGCAGCTTTCTCATGGCATTCCCCCCTAAAAAAAACCGGCAACGCTCCCCCGGAACAGTATTTTCAGCTTAGCGGGAGAGACGGTGAAGGCAAACGCGAAGCCACTCAGTAGTCGCCATTATCGGGGGCCTGCGTTCCGGCCGGGCCGATCAGCTCGCGATAGGCAATGGAAAGGAGGGCGATGTTCACGAGAGCAAAGAAGATGAGCACGAGGCTCAATATGCTGACCGCGACAAGACGCATGGCGAAGCTGCCTTCGAGCAGCGTGCCGACAAGCAGGGCGATCAGCAGCATGGGCAAGACGACGGCGGCAAAGATGAGAACGAGACGCCAGAAATTTCCCCTCGTGCGCTCCAGTACGAGACGCGGATTTATCGGATCGCCCACGGAGACCGCAGGCAGAAGAAGGGTCAGCCGGACCATGAAATAGATCCCCACCATGACGAGAATGACGCCGAGGAAGCTCACGAGCGAAGCGGTCATGTTGGCCGGCATGAAGGCGGGCGCCGCACCGAGCACAAAGCCCGGCACAAAAAGCAGCGTCAGAAAGACGGAAACAACGAGATAGCGCGCCTCGCGGCGGCCAAAGGCGATGTGAAAATGGCCGGAGGGTGCATCGCCGAGAAGGATGAAGCGATGCCAGGCAACGGCGATGACGGGCCAGAGAAAGAGCGAGGCCAGATTGATCAGAACAGCGGCCACACGCTGCTCCTCGATATCGACGAAGACGCTGGCGATGGAAAGCACGAGATAGAGCAATCCCGGAAGCCAGATGAGACGCACCATCTCGCCAAGATGTTCCCAGGCGCCGCGATAGGCTTCGCCGATTGCCTTTACAACGTCGAGACGTGCTGTCATTGCGAGCCGTTTCCCAGGATCTTTCCGCGGTAGACCTCGTTCTCAGGCTCGAGGCTCAAGGCCGTCATGTAATATTTGCGGGCACCGCCCGGATCGCCACGATCTTCGGCAATGGCGCCGCGCACATACCACGCGCCCGCGCTTTTCGGATCGAGGTCAATCGACTTCTGGATGTCATTCAATGCAGCGTCGTAGTCGCCCATCGCGCGCAACGCGTTGGCGCGGTTCTGATAGAGGAGCGCATCCTTGGGCGCGAGGCGGAGGGCGCGTGTGTAGTCGCCGATCGCGAGTTCATATTGCTCCGTCGTCTTGTAGGCGACACCGCGATTGATGAGGGCGGCGATCAGATCCGGGTCGGAGAGTTCGCCGGAATCGATGGCGCTGGTGCAATAGCGGATCGCCCCCTTGTAGTCGGCCGTGGCGAATTTCTCGTAGCAGATGTTGTTGTCGCCAATCGCGTCCGCAACCGCCGGTAACGGCGCTGCCAGCAAGCCAGCTAGAACAAGGGCAAATCCCGTTTTCTTCAGCATCTCATCTCCCGGTCAATATCCGACCGGGAGACTACCCCTTCCCGCCCTTACGAGAAAGCGGCGACAGCGACGGCCGTGTTCATTAAATCGCGGAAGCGAAGCGATTTGCCGTCTTTCAGGGTGATGACATGCACAAAGTCTGAATCGATGGTCCGGCCTGTCGCAATCGCCGTGAGTGGGCCTTCATTTTTTCGAGCGCATTTCGGAGATCGGCGCAGGCTTCCGGCAGGACTGAGCCGCCTCTTGCCGGAGCTGGGCGGCGCTGTTATAGGCACGGCGTAATAAACGAGCCCGCCAACCGTCTGTGGCTCGATCCGGAGTACCCGACATGAATGCCAATCCCGTCATCGCCATAGCAGGCGCGACCGGCGCCGTGGGCGTCGAGATGATCCGCTGCCTGGAGGAACGCAATTTCCCGGTGAAGGAGCTGAAGCTGCTCGCCAGCGCGCGCTCGGCCGGCAAGACCATGAAATTCCGGGGCCAGGATATTCGCGTCGAGGAACTGACGGAAGAGAGCTTCAAGGGCGTGGACATCGCCTTTTTCTCGGCAGGCGGCAGCATCTCCAGGAAGTTTGCCAAGGCGGTGACCGACGCCGGCGCGGTGATGATCGACAATTCGTCGGCCTATCGCATGGACCCGGATGTGCCGCTGGTCATCCCGGAGATCAACCCGGAAGCCGCCTTCGCACACAAGGGCATCATCGCCAATCCGAACTGCTCGACCATCATCGCGATCACGCCGATCTGGCCGATCCACAAGGTGAACCCGGTGAAGCGGCTTGTCGCGGCGACCTATCAGGCGGCGTCGGGCGCAGGCGCGGCGGCGATGGAAGAGCTGGAACAGGCGACACGCGCCTTTCTCGATGGCGAGCCCTTCGAGCAGAAGATCATTCCGCACCCCTATCCCTTCAATGTGTTCAGCCACAACTCGGACATCGACCCGGAGACGGGCTATAACGAGGAAGAGCTGAAGATGGTGAAGGAAACGAAGAAGATCTTCGCCGACCCGGACATTCGCGTGACGGCAACCTGCGTGCGGGTGCCCGTCTTGCGCGCGCATTCCGAAGCCCTCGACTTCGAGTGCGAAAAGCCGATTACCCCAACGCAGGTGCGCGAAATTCTCTCCGGGGCACCGGGCGTAAAGATCGTCGACGATCTCGCCGAGAATTATTTTCCGATGCCGAAGGATGCTTCCGGCCAGGACGATATTCTCGTCGGCCGTATCCGGCAGGACATTTCCGACCCTTCGGGCCGGTCGATCGCGATGTTCGTCGCGGGCGACCAGCTTCTGAAGGGCGCGGCGCTCAACGCCGTGCAGATCGGGGAAATCCTCGTCCGCGCGGCATAGGGCTCAGCTCGCGGGATACACCCCTGTTCTGCGGCGTTGCAGGCCAAGCTATTGACGGAACGGGCATTTTGTCTCTAATCCCTTCATTCCGGCTTGCCTATCACCCATCTAACGGACGGGCATTCGACGCGCCGGGTGCAACTCACTATTCTCCCCGTTCCCGATCAGCGGATCACGACGACCAAAGGACGAGATCATCATGAGCAGCTATCGCTCGCGCACGACGACCCATGGCCGCAATATGGCGGGCGCACGCGGCCTGTGGCGGGCCACCGGCATGAAAGACGGCGATTTCGGCAAGCCGATCATCGCGGTGGTGAACTCCTTTACCCAGTTCGTGCCGGGGCATGTGCATCTGAAGGATCTCGGTCAGCTCGTTGCGCGCGAGATCGAAGCGGCGGGCGGCGTTGCCAAGGAATTCAACACCATTGCCGTCGATGACGGCATCGCGATGGGGCATGACGGCATGCTCTATTCCCTGCCCTCGCGCGAAATCATCGCCGACAGCGTCGAATACATGGTCAATGCGCATTGCGCGGATGCGATGGTCTGCATCTCCAATTGCGACAAGATCACGCCCGGCATGCTGAATGCAGCGATGCGCCTGAACATCCCGGCGATCTTCGTTTCGGGCGGACCGATGGAAGCGGGCAAGGTGGTGCTCCGCGACGAGACCAAGGCGCTCGATCTCGTCGACGCCATGGTGGCGGCGGCGGACGAGGACTATAGCGACGCGGAAGTGCAGACGATCGAACGCTCGGCCTGCCCGACCTGCGGCTCGTGCTCGGGCATGTTCACCGCGAACTCGATGAACTGCCTGACCGAAGCTCTCGGCCTCAGCCTGCCCGGCAATGGCTCGACGCTGGCGACCCATGCCGCACGTGAAGCCCTTTTCCTCGAGGCGGGCCGCCGGATCGTTGGTCTTGCGAAGCGGTGCTATGAAGAGGACGACAAATCGGTTCTGCCGCGCTCCATCGCCACGAAGGAAGCCTTCGAGAATGCGATGTCGCTCGACATCGCGATGGGCGGCTCGACCAATACGGTGCTCCACATTCTCGCCGCCGCGCATGAAGGCGAAATCGACTTCACCATGGCCGATATCGACCGGCTGTCGCGCCGTGTGCCCGTGCTCTGCAAGGTCGCGCCCTCCAAGGCGGACGTGCATATGGAAGATGTGCATCGCGCGGGCGGCATCATGTCGATCCTTGGCGAGCTCGACCGGGCCGGATTGCTGCATACGGGACTGCCGACTGTCCATGCGGCCACGCTTGGCGATGCGCTCGACGAATGGGACATCAAGCGCAATACGGCGAGCGATGCGGCAAAGGCGCTCTTCCTTGCCGCGCCGGGCGGCGTGCCGACACAGACAGCCTTCAGCCAGAACCGCCAATGGGAGAGCCTTGACCTCGACCGTGAAGGCGGGGTCATTCGCGAAGCCGATCACGCCTTCTCGAAGGATGGCGGGCTGGCCGTTCTCTACGGCAATCTCGCGCTGGATGGCTGCGTGGTGAAAACCGCAGGCGTCGATGACAGCATCCTGAAGTTTACCGGCCCGGCGCGTATTTTCGAGAGCCAGGACGACGCGGTGAGCGCGATCCTGACCAATCGGGTGAAAGCCGGCGATGTGGTCGTCATTCGTTATGAGGGACCGCGCGGCGGACCGGGTATGCAGGAAATGCTCTACCCGACCTCCTATCTCAAGTCGAAGGGCCTCGGTGCGAAATGCGCGCTCATCACGGATGGCCGTTTCTCGGGCGGCACCTCCGGCCTTTCCATCGGCCATGTTTCGCCCGAAGCCGCGGAAGGTGGCACCATCGGCCTTGTGCAGGAAGGCGACATGATCGAGATCGACGTGCCGGGACGCGGCATTCATCTCAAGGTGAGCGACGAGGAACTGGCGGAGCGCCGCGCCGAGCAGGATAAAAAGGGCTGGCGGCCGGAGAAGCCCCGCAAGCGCGCTGTCTCCACCGCGCTCAAGACCTATGCCGCCTTCGCGACCAGCGCGGCGAAGGGCGCCGTGCGCGACAAGGACGCCATCGACAAGGCGGCGGGCCTGCACTGAACGCAGTGGAGCCCAACGCATTCCACAAACAAAAACGGCAGGGTCATCCCCTGCCGTTTTCATTTCAGTCCGTCCCGTCTCCCATGACGCAGAACGGATCAACGCACGCAGACGACGCTAGTTCTCCAGCGCGGTAATCATGTTCACGCGCGTCGCATGCCGGCCACCCTCGAAATTGGCGGCGAGGAATGCATCGACGATATCGAGCGCCAGTCCCTCGCCCACCACGCGCGCGCCGAGCGAGAGCATGTTGGCGTCATTGTGCTGGCGGATCATCCGGGCCGAGAATGGGTCGGCGCAGACGCCGCAACGTATGCCCTTGACCTTGTTCGCCGCCATCATGATGCCCTGGCCGGTGCCGCAAAGGATGATGCCAAAGCGGCAATCCCCGGAAGCGACACGCCGCGCCGCCGCTTCGCCATGCTCTGGATAATGAGTGCTTTCCGGCGTGGCAGGGCCGATATCGACCACATCCCAGCCCTGCCCCGCGATGTGAGCGGAGATGGCGTGACGGAGTCCGATAGCGGCGTGGTCACTGGAAAGGACAATGCGCTTATTGGCTGTCATGGAAGAATTCTCCCTCATTCCCACTCGATCGTGCCGGGCGGCTTGGATGTCACGTCATAGACGACGCGATTGATGCCGCGCACCTCGTTGATGATGCGCGTCGAAACCTGGCCGAGGAACTCATGCGAGAACGGGTAGTAATCCGCCGTCATGCCGTCCAACGATGTCACGGCACGGAGCGCACAGACGAAATCATACGTGCGCTCATCGCCCATGACGCCGACGGTGCGAACGGGAAGCAGCACGGCGAATGCCTGCCATATCTGGTCGTAGAGACCGGCGGCACGGATTTCTTCCAGGTAGATCGTATCGGCCTTGCGAAGGATTTCGAGCCTGTCGCGCGTGATCTCGCCTGGTATACGGATCGCGAGGCCCGGTCCGGGGAACGGGTGACGGCCGACAAACTGCTCCGGCAGACCGAGCTCGCGGCCCAGCTCGCGCACTTCATCCTTGAAGAGTTCGCGCAGCGGCTCGACGAGCTTCATGTTCATGCGCTCGGGCAGACCGCCGACATTGTGATGGCTCTTGATCGTGACTGACGGGCCGCCCGCGAAGGAGACGCTTTCGATCACATCGGGATAGAGCGTACCTTGAGCGAGGAAATCCGCACCGCCGACTTTTTTCGCCTCCGCCTCGAAGACGTCGATGAAGGTTGCGCCGATGATCTTGCGCTTCTGCTCGGGGTCGGTGACGCCATCGAGCTTGCCGAGAAAAAGGTCGCTCGCGTCGACCGAGACAAGGGGAATGTTGTAGTGATCGCGGAAGAGCGAGACGACCTGTTCGGCCTCGCCTGCGCGCATCATCCCGGTATCGACGAAGACGCATTGAAGCTGGTCGCCGATGGCCTCATGCAACAGCACGGCGACAACGGATGAATCCACGCCGCCCGAAAGACCGCAGATCACCCTGCCCGAGCCCACCTGTTCGCGGACCTTGGCGATTTCCGTTTCACGGAAGGCGGCCATGGTCCAGTCGCCCTTGCAGCCGCAGATGCGATGCGTGAAGTTCCACAGCATGTCGCGGCCACGCGGCGTGTGCACCACCTCCGGGTGGAACTGCACACCATAGAAGCGACGTTCCTCATCCGCGATGACAGCGAAAGGCGCACCGCGGCTCTGCGCCACGACCTTGAAGCCCGGCGCGATGGACACCACGCGATCTCCGTGGCTCATCCAGACAGGTTCCGTCTCACCCTTCTGCGCGATCCCTTCGAGCAGTGGTGTGTCTTCTATCACCTCGATGGAAGCCCGCCCGAATTCACGCTCGTCATGGCCTTCGACCTGGCCGCCGAGCTGCAATGTCATGGTTTGCTGGCCGTAGCAGATACCGAGAACGGGAAGCCCTGCCTCGAAGACGAATTGCGGCGCGCGCGGGGAATCCTCCCGGCTAACGCTGGCGGGGCTGCCGGAGAGAATGATGCCCTTAGGCTCGAACCCTTCCCACATCTCCTCGACCTTGTTGAAGGGAACGATCTCGCAATAGACGCCGCTTTCGCGAACACGCCGCGCGATGAGCTGCGTTACCTGGCTGCCGAAATCGATGATGAGAATGCGGTCTTCAGTCATGTTCCGTCTACGGATTTGGTTTCACTTCGGGCGAGGGAGATGAACCGGCATTGAGCGCGCGTTCGATTTCGTGAGTTTCGGTGCAGGCCGGGCAGGAAAGGCGAAGCTTGTCGAGCAACAGCTTCGCGGCGTCTTCGTCTCCCGCCATGATGTTCAGGCGGGCAAGCCCGGCCAGAGCAGCAGGGAAAACGGGGTCGATGGCAAGCGCGATCAGATAATATTTTCGGGCGAGTTTGCGATTACCCTTGGCGTTCTGCACGGCCGCGAGCTCGGCATAGGCACGGGCATTTGCGGGGTTCGAGACAATCGCCTCTTCCAGGAGACGCCGCGCGGCGTCGAGGTCACCGGTCTGTGCGGCCGCGACACCCTTTTCCGTGAGGATCACGGAAGCGCTTTGCGACCTGGCATCGACCGCCAGAGCGTCATTGAGCGGCAGCAGTGCCGTCATCGACAGAAGCCAGCAGATCAACAGCGCGAAACGCGAGATTTTTCGGAAAAATACGGCCGCCATCGATCCAGGCCCGTGGGGGGAAAGATCTTCGATAGACCATCCTTGCACCGACCCGTCAAGCCCAATGCCGCACTGCGTCATTTGTCCTCTTCCTTGCGAAGAATGGCTGCAAAAAAGCCGTCCGTACCGGTCGAGGCCGGGCTCAGGCGAAGCGCATTTCCGGCCGGCGCAGGCGGCGGCGCCACCCCTTCCGGCCAGAAAGCCGCCCAGGACAAGGCGGTGAAACCGGTATGAGCGGCGAGAAAGGTATCCACCTGGCGCTCATTCTCCGAGGGCAGAAGCGAACAGGTGACATAGACGATTCGCCCGCCGGGCCTGACCAGAGCCGCGGCACGGGCAAGCACTTCTTCCTGTGCTGCCCGATAGCCTGCCAGCATGTCGGGGGACAGACGCCAACGCGCATCGGGGCTGCGGCGCCATGCACCGGTGCCGCTGCAAGGCGCATCGACAAGGACACAATCCGCGCGAGCGGCAAGCCCTGCAAGATCCGGGTCCGGCTGGCCTGCATGCCAGGGCCCGAGCACACTCGTCTGAAGGTTGCGGATGCCTGCACGCTGAGCGCGCGGCTCAAGCGGCGCCAGACGCCGACCGTCCGTGTCGCAGGCATAAATCTGTCCGCGATTTCCCATCATGGCGGCGAGTGCGAGCGATTTGCCACCCCCGCCCGCGCAGAGATCCACCACCTGTTCGCCGGGCTTAACGCCCGTCAGCAAGCAGGCAAGCTGCGAGCCCTCATCCTGAATTTCGACAGCGCCTTCGCGATAAACCGCAAGTGCCGGCAGATTGCCGCGCGATGTGAGCCGGAGCCCCCAGGGCGACCACGGACAAGGCTCGGCTGTGAGGCCAGCCTCCTCCAGCGACTTGAGAGCGCGCTCCCTCTTCGTCTTCAGCGTGTTGATGCGAAGGTCTGTCGGCGCGCGATCGAGAAGCGCCGACATCTCCCGCTCCAATGCATTGCCGAAGGCTGCCTCCAGTTCGCTATGGAGCCATTCAGGGTAGTTGAGCCGCACCCAGGGGGCAGCCTCGGGGCCGGGAAGCGCGGCGGCGGCCAATACTGCCGTCTCCTCTTCGCTCAGCGGCTCCGGCGCGTGGCGGCCACCATCCGCAAGCAAAGATATGTCCTCGCCTTTCACCAGTGCCTGTGCGGCAAAAGCCAGAAGACGAGCATCCTCACGTCCCGTGGCCGCGGAAAGCTCCGCCTTGCGGCGAAGCACGGTGTAGACGAGTTCGGAAATGGCGGCGCGATCCTTCGAGCCCGCATAGCGGTTCGACCGGCCCCAGTTCTCCACGATGCGATCCGCCGGGCGGCCGCTCTGGAAAATGTCGTTGAGGATCTCGATGGCAGATTGCAGACGTGCGCCGGGTGTCATTTCACGTCACCCGCGACCGGACGGGCGCTCAGCTCGCACCGCCGGGGTAGTTGGGGGCTTCGCGCGTGATCGTAACGTCGTGAACATGACTTTCACGCAGGCTCGCCGAAGAAATGCGCACGAACTCGGCGTTCTTCTGGAAGTCCTTCACGGTCGCGTTGCCGGTATATCCCATGGCCGCCCGAAGACCGCCCACAAGCTGATGGATCACGGCGCCCACAGGCCCCTTGTATGGCACCTGGCCTTCGATACCTTCCGGCACGAGCTTCAGCGAGTCCTTCACATCCTGCTGGAAGTAGCGATCGGCGGAACCGACGGCCATCGCGCCCACCGACCCCATGCCGCGATAGGCCTTGTAGGAACGGCCCTGGAAAAGAAACACCTCGCCGGGGCTTTCTTCGGTGCCCGCAAAAAGCGAGCCAAGCATGGCGCAATCCGCGCCCGCCGCAATCGCCTTGGCGAGGTCGCCGGAGAACTTGATACCGCCATCGGCGATGACCGGCGTGTCGGTCTTCCGGGCCGCCTCGACGACATCCATGATGGCGGTGAGCTGCGGCACGCCGACGCCCGCCACGATGCGTGTGGTGCAGATGGAGCCCGGTCCGATGCCGACCTTGACTGCGTCCGCGCCTGCATCGATGAGCGACATGGCGCCGCTCGCGGTCGCGACGTTACCCGCAATCACCTGCGTCTTGTTGGAGAGCTTCTTGATGCGCGTCACCGCCTCGGCGACGCGAGCCGAGTGACCATGCGCCGTATCGACGATGATGACATCGGCGCCCGCGGCAATCAGCGCCTCGGAACGGCCATAACCATCGTCTCCGACCGTGGTCGCAGCGGCCACGCGGAGGCGGCCCTGCTCGTCTTTTGCGGCATTCGGATGAAGCTGCGCCTTCTCGATGTCTTTCACCGTGATCAGGCCGATGCAGCGATAGGCATCGTCCACTACGAGGAGTTTTTCGATCCGGTTCTTGTGAAGGAGGCGTTTTGCCTCTTCCTGGCTGACACCATCGGCGACCGTGATGAGACCTTCTTTCGTCATCAGGTTACGGACAGGCTCGGCCGGGTTACTGGCGAAGCGAACATCGCGATTGGTGAGGATGCCAGCAAGGCGGCCGGACGGCTCGACGACGGGAATGCCGGTGATGCCATGCCGTTCCATAAGGGCGAAGGCATCGGCAAGGGTCGCATCCGGCTCGATGGTGACGGGGTTCACCACCATGCCGCTCTCGAATTTCTTCACCTGCCGGACCTGCTCGGCCTGCTGCTCGGGCGTCATATTGCGATGCAGGACGCCGATGCCGCCGGCCTGCGCCATCGCGATGGCGAGACGTGCCTCAGTGACGGTATCCATGGCGGCGGAAACGATGGGGATGCCGAGATCGATCGTTCGGGTAAGGCGTGTACGCGTATCAGCTTGAGTAGGCAGAACCGTGGATGCTGCAGGCAGCAGGAGAACGTCGTCGAACGTCAATGCTTCACGGATCATACTGCCAACCTCCTGGGCCGCTACTGGCCGGGCACCTTATCGTGTGTTGGCGCTGGCTTTTAACACCTATATGCGGGAATGCAAATAGTCGTATGCCGCAGCTGCGAAATATTCACGTAGCGTCTTCGGTACTGCTTTCGGAACGCCCCTTAAAGCCTTGAGCCAACACATACATCTCCGCCGAATCGGCTCGGCTTGCCTTTGGTTTCACATGGCGGACCGTCTTGAAGTGCTGCTTGAGGAGCGTCAAAAGCTCGCTCTCCGTCCCGCCCTGCAACACCTTGGCAAGAAAGGCTCCTCCGGGCGCGAGAACCTCAACGGCAAAATGCGCGGCGATCTCACACAAATGCATGATGCGCAGATGGTCCGTCTGCTTGTGGCCTGTGGTGGGGGCCGCCATATCGGAGAGCACGAGGTCGGCTTCGCCCGCGAGGTGCGCCTTCACGGCGTCGTCGGCCCCTTCATCCAGAAAATCAAGCTGGAGAATGGTGGCGCCGGGCACCGACTCGGTCTCGAGATAATCGAGACCGATCACCCTGCCCTCGCCCTTGTTTCCGTCCTTCCCGAGCGCCTTCACACGCGCGACCGCCACCTGACACCAGCCGCCGGGCGCGCAACCCAGATCGACCACGCGCGCCCCCGGTTTGAGCAGGTGGTACTTGTCGTCGATCTCGGCCAGCTTGTAGGCGGCGCGGGAGCGATATCCATCGCGCTTCGCGGCATGAACATAGGGGTCGTTCAACTGGCGTTGCAGCCAGCGGGTGGACGAGTTCGAGCGTCTACGCGCTGTCTTCACGCGCACTTTCAGCGCGCGGGCGCCGCCATCTCCCGTCCCACCGTCCTTGCCCTTCTTCTCACCAGCCATCGTCACACCGTTCCATTGTTAGCTGCCGGATTACCTGCGGGTCTTGGCTTTCTTCGGCGCTTTCTGCGACGTCGCTTTCTCTTGTTGGCATCCGCTTCCATCAGCGAGAGCAGGATACCCTCGCGAAGACCGCGATCCGCGACCCGCAGACGATCAGCCGGCCAGGCTCGGGCGATTGCCTCGAAAATGGCGCAGCCCGCCAACACAAGATCCGCACGCTCCTGTCCGACGCAAGGATGAGCTGCACGACTTTCATAATCCATATCGAGAAGAGACTGCGTGACGTTCCGCACCTCCTCCGGCGATATCCAGATGCCGTCTACCCGTGTGCGGTCATAGCGAGCGAGACCGAGATGGACGCCCGCAATGGTTGTCACCGTCCCGGAAGTGCCGAGCAGATGAAAATCCGCAGGTGTACTGCTCACATCCGGCATCATGCGCTCCAGAAAGGGGGTAAGCTGACTGCTTACCTCCCCCACCATGCGTGCATATACGTCTTCCGGCACCTCCACGCCACCGTGGCGCTCGGCAAGAGTGACGACACCGCAGGGCAGCGAAATCCAATCCGCGATGGCGGGGCGTCCGTCGGCACGGCCATCCATACGAACCCAGATGAGTTCGGTCGATCCGCCGCCAATGTCGAAAACGAGCGCGGAAGTGCAGTTCCTGTCGAGGAGAGGCGAACACCCGGCAACAGCAAGGCGCGCCTCGTCTTCCGTCGAGACGATTTCGAGCGAAAGACTGGTCTCTCGCTTCACCCGTTCGATGAAGTCCGAGCCGTTTTCCGCCGTGCGGCAGGCTGCCGTCGCTATCGTCCGGGACCGGGCGACGCCCCTGCGTGTCATCTTCTCGGCGCAGATGCGCAGAGCATCGATTGCGCGATCCATTGCAGCATCGCCCAGAGCGCCCGTGTGGGCCAGGCCCTCCCCCAAACGGACGATACGGGAGTAGGCATCGACAACCTTGAACCCCTCCGGAGAGCGGCGGGCAATCAAAAGACGGCAGTTATTCGTGCCGAGATCGAGCGCCGCATAGAGGTGGTCCTGGGCGCCGCGGCCTCTGGCCGGACGTCGGGAGTTTCTGGATGCCGGTTTGGGTCGAGGCTGCTCGACCGATTTATCGAGCGCGGCAGCGTCCTTACGCGCTTCTTCCTTGCGACGGCCTCTTCCCCGCCGGCCGCGCCGGCGCGGCTTCCCCGGCCTGTCCTGAACCGTGCTCTTTTCGGGGGAACCGCGTGTCCTTTCGTCATCCGCTTCCTTTTGGGAAGCAGTGCTATGGTTCGCGGCGGAGGGGGCCTGTGGCAGGCCTTCAATAGCGGCATGGGCCCCGCCAGGACCGTTCATACCGTCGTCACCTTCATGGTGCACTTTATTCAGTCCCGGGAAGCGCAGGACAACCGCCATAAGCGGGCCGCGCTATCGACCGGATTCCCTATATTTTTCAGTTGAGTGGAGTGTAGCAGCCTGAGCCGTGCGGTAAAGACGGGGGTGTCGCTGCTGTCATACAGGGAAGTGGCTGGGGGACCAGGACCCGCTCGACTGTCGAAAAAATTAGCGATAACAAAGGCTTAACTTGCATTTCGCGGCTGTGTAGCACACCTCTGTGTCACACTCAATGCCTAGCCCTTCTGGTCAGGGTGGATGCAATGGAAGGTTTCTTCGGGGGGGCTAGGAGGAACCTGCAATTGTGCACATATTGATGTGTACATATTGAGCGACTTAACTTTTTGTAATTGGGATATCGATTCTTTGAGCAACAAGCTTGTCGTAAAATCATTGCCGGTTCTGCCAGAAGTAAAACTGATCGAAACGCCGCGACACGACGACGCTCGCGGATTTTTTTCCGAAACTTATAGTTTGCGTGCGTTTTCTGAAGCCGGAATTGCGGCGGTGTTTGTACAAGACAACCATTCGTTGTCTGTGGCTCGCGGCACACTACGGGGATTACATTTTCAAACTCACCCCTTTGCTCAGGACAAACTCGTCCGTGTAACTCGGGGACGAATTCTCGATGTGGTTGTCGACATCCGACATGGATCACCAACTTTCGGCAAGCATGCGAGCACTGTTCTTAGCGCCGAAAACAACCTCCAAATTCTTGTTCCGATCGGGTTTGCGCATGGGTTGGTCACGCTAGAGGACGACACCGAAGTTGTTTACAAGGTATCAAACTTCTACTCGGCCGAGCATGATGGCGGGCTTTTGTGGAATGATCCAGCATTGGGGATTGATTGGAGATTGGACGGCATTACACCTGTTCTGTCCGAAAAAGACCGCATTCATCCTTTGCTTGCCGACTTGCCGCAATATTTCAAATACGGCGATGTTGAAAAGTCTGGGAGCTAAATAGGGGAGATAGGAAGCTCTCTTTATACGTAGCGTATAATTTTTGCATGGTGCCGGGGGGCGAGCCGGGGGGGCGAAATGAAAGTGCTGGTTACAGGGGGGGCAGGATTTATCGGTTCGTCGGTATGTCGATATTTAATCGAGCAGACAGACGTCGAAGTTACTAATCTGGACAAGTTGACCTATGCGGCCAATTTAAATTCGCTTGCGTTGGTGGCGGAGAGTTCGCGTTATCGATTTGTCGAGGGAGATATCTGCGACAGTTGCCTGCTTGATGAGATATTTGGAAATTTCAAACCCGATGCGGTGATGCATCTTGCCGCAGAATCGCATGTTGATCGTTCGATCACAGGTTCGGCTGACTTCATTCAAACCAATATCGTCGGCACCTACACGCTGCTTGAGGCGACAAGGCGATACTGGGAAGGATTGCCGGAATCGCGAAAGAGAGAGTTTCGTTTTCTTCATGTTTCGACCGATGAGGTCTATGGCAGTCTTGGCGCGGAAGGGTTGTTCTCAGAGACAACGGCATATAGCCCCAATTCGCCTTATGCTGCGAGCAAGGCATCAGCAGATCACCTTGTGAATGCTTGGCATCACACCTACGGACTTCCCGTTTTGATAACAAATTGCTCGAATAATTACGGGCCTTATCACTTTCCTGAGAAGCTTATACCTCTTGTGATACTTAACGCGCTGGAGGAAAAGCCGTTGCCCGTTTACGGCAAAGGTAACAATGTCCGGGACTGGCTCTATGTCGACGACCATGCGCGTGCCCTTGAACTCGTTCTGAGGCGAGGTGTCCCTGGTGAGAAATATAATATCGGTGGACGGAACGAGCGCACAAATCTCGAAGTCGTCGAAGCAATCTGCGATTATCTTGACGAAAAAATACCCGCGGCAACTGTCGTCCGGCGTCGGGACCTCATTGCCTTCGTCGCCGACCGACCGGGACACGATCAACGTTATGCAATCGATGCAACAAAACTTGAAGACGAACTTGGCTGGCGTGCGCAGGAAAATTTCGAAACCGGACTTCGTAAGACGATCGAATGGTATCTTGCAAACGAGAATTGGTGGCGTCCACTACGATCGGGCATCTATGGCGGCGAAAGGCTGGGCCTTCTGGCTGACGGCAAGGTGCGCGTCAAGCCACTCGGACGGCGGGCGGACAAGCGGCCAATTCTTATCGTTGGTCGCCATGGGCAGGTGGCGCAGGCTCTTGATGCGAGGGGCTTCGACGGTGTTCCGCATGTGGCGCTTGGACGAGATGAGTTCGACCTGACGGACCCTGGTGCAGTTGAGCGCGCTTTCGCTGCACATAACCCAAGACTCGTTGTCAATGCGGCGGCATACACAGCCGTGGATAAGGCAGAGAGCGAGCGCGATGTTGCCTTTGCGGTCAACAGTGACGGAGCCGCTATTCTTGCAAGACTTTGTGCGGAAGCGAAAATTCCGCTCATTCATATTTCGACAGATTATGTCTTTGATGGCACCAAGAATGCGCCTTACGTCGAAGATGATCCGACCGCCCCGCTTAATGTCTATGGCGCATCGAAGGCGGAAGGCGAGGAGGCCATTCGTGGACTGCTGAGGGAGCACGTGATCCTGCGGACAAGTTGGGTCTGTAGCTCGACCGGTAGCAATTTTGTCAAGACAATGCTGCGGCTCGCGGAAAATCGAGACGAATTGAAGGTGGTCGATGATCAGCGCGGCGCGCCTACATTCGCCACGGACATCGCTGACGCCATCGGCGTGATTTCCGCGCGTTTGCTTAGTGGCGACGGGGCATATGGTACTTTCCACCTCGCAGGAAGTGGCGAGACGACCTGGTGTGGATTTGCGCGCGAAATATTTGCACAGTTGGTGGCTTCTGGCATGAAGTCCCCGAACGTGATCGCAATACCCACGGGCAACTATCCGACCCCGGCCCAACGCCCCATGAATTCGAGACTCAATTGCAGGAAGATCAAGGACGCATATGGGATAGTGCTCCCGGATTGGAAAATCAGTTTAGGGCAATGCCTCGATGAGCTTTTGCAAAACGCAGATATGGAAGGCGCATCATGAAGGGCATCATTCTCGCGGGCGGCTCGGGGACGCGCCTCTATCCGGTGACGCTGGCGATCAGCAAGCAGCTTCTGCCGGTCTACGACAAGCCGATGATCTACTATCCGCTGAGCACGCTCATGCTTGCCGGCATCCGGGACATTCTCATCATTTCGACGCCCCTCGATTTGCCGTTGTTCCAACGCCTGCTCGGCGACGGTTCGCAATGGGGCATCGATCTTTCCTATGCCGAGCAGCCGAGCCCGGAGGGACTCGCGCAGGCGTTCCTGATCGGTGAGAAGTTCATTGGGGGGTCGTCCTGCGCGCTCGTCCTCGGCGACAATCTCTTCTACGGCGACGGCATGCCGGAAAAGATGCGCCGCGCGACGAAACGCGAGGGCGCAACCGTCTTCGCCTATCATGTCGGCGATCCGGAACGCTATGGCGTCGTCGAATTCGACGGTGAGGCGCGTGTGCTGTCGATCGAGGAGAAGCCGAAGGTGCCGCGCTCTAACTGGGCAGTAACGGGCCTTTATTTCTACGATAACGATGTTGTCGAGATCGCCAGGAGCATCCGCCCTTCGGCGCGCGGCGAACTCGAAATCACCGACGTCAATCGCGCCTATCTCGCAAAGGGGCGGCTGCGCGTCGAAAAGCTCGGGCGCGGCTATGTCTGGCTCGATACGGGCACGCATGATTCGCTCATGGAAGCGGGCGAATTCATCAGGACGATCGAGCACAGACAGGGGGTGAAGGTCGCGAGCCCCGAAGAAATCGCGTATGAAGCCGGTTATATCACCGCCGAGGATTTGCGCGCCGCCGCGCGGGCGCTCGGAAGCTCGACCTACGGGCATTACCTCGCCAGGCTGGGGAGCGAAGACTGCTGATTTGGCCCGGCGACATGGTGTGTCGGA
>CXWF01017330.1_pt1 | contig 28604 bp, 31 predicted proteins | sample 468421 | NCBI WGS metagenome assembly CXWF01 (sample SAMEA2620812, study PRJEB7988) | marine metagenome | biome: marine biome (ENVO:00000447); feature: surface water layer (ENVO:00002042); material: "saline water (ENVO:00002010), including plankton (ENVO:xxxxxxxx)" | depth 5 m
CATCATGCGCCATATCGACGGCAAGCATGCGGCAGGGATCGGTCTCGCCGTAATAGATGACGGGGATCGCGATGGCGATGACGGCGAGCAGGATCAGTCCAAGGATGATGCGCATGCGGGTTTCCTGTGCGGGGGTTAGTGAACGCCGGTGCCGCGTTCACTTGTGCCGGGCATGCCCATGGACCCGGAATGATCGCGGATCGTGCATGCGCTGTATCCGGCCTTCCAGCCGGCGCGGTAGGCTTCGCTCTGCTTCCAGGCCTCGTCATTGCGCGTGATGGTGGAAGGATCGCCGGGCACTTGCGAGGTGGCGCTCCAGCAGCCATCGGAATGGCCGGCCTTGTAGTCGGGCGTATCCGCATATTCGCTGCGGCCTAGGCTGCAACCAGCCAGGGCGAGCGAGAGAAGGAGGGTGAGCGCGAGGCGCATGGGCGGGCTCCGGTGGCGTTGCGAATGGGCGCAAAGGATAGGGCGGGTGCCCCGGAACCGCAAATCGGGCGCGAAGGCCCTCCACATGCTTTACGCGCCGTTAACGGCGGGGATGCTCTGATAGGGACGGACAAAACCAGCCGGACGGATGAGATGGCGCTCGAGAGCTACAGAATGGCGGAGGGTGAGGCCCTGAGCACGCGTGCCCAAAATGTGCAGGCGGGGGACGCGCTGCTGCGCCGCCTTGCCGACCTCGCGCTGCTGCCCGCCTCGCTCATTTCGCCACAGGAACGCAGCATCCTCGACTCCATGCTGGCGACGCTGGCCGCCCGGCTCGATCCGCAGATGCGGGTACGCCTTGCCGAACGGCTTTCGCAGCATGTGGACGCGCCAAGGGAACTCGCGCTGGCGCTGGCGCTCGACAACGACATCGAAATCGCGCGGCCGCTTCTCTCGGAGGGGCAGACACTGAAGAGCGGCGACCTCATCCATATCGCGCGCGAAGGCAGCGCGACGCATCGCGAGATGCTGGCGGCCCGCAAGGACTTGCCGAGCGCGGTGGCCGACGTGCTGATCGAAACGGGCGATACGGCACTGGCGAGCCGCTTGCTCAAAAACGGCACGGCGCGGCTTTCCTACCGGGCCATCGAGATACTGGCGCGGCGCAGCGCCGCCGAGCCCGAATTGCAGACGCCAGTGCTGGCGCGGCCGGAGCTGACCGTGCGCCTCGGCCAGCTGATGTTCTGGTGGGTGGCGGCCGATCTGCGCCTCGAAATCCTGAACCGCTTCACGGTCGAACGCCGCCACATCCATTCCGCGATGGAAGATGTGCTTCAGGCGGCGGGGACGGGCGACGCCGCTCTCGATGCGGCACTGTCGCAGGTGAGGAAGCCTGTGCCTGTCGACAAGCAGCGCCTCGCCAGACTCCTGGCCGACAAGGGACCGGACAGGGCGGAATTGCTTGTGGGCGGGCTGGCCGCGCAGGCGCATGTGCGGCCTGAAACGATGTTTCGTATCCTGAACGATCATGGCGGCGAACCGATTGCCGTTTTCGCCAAGGCGGTTTCGATGAACCGCAAGGAATTCGGCGACCTGATCGTCGCGGCGGTGGATCTGCGCCAGGGCGGGCTGCCGGACAAGAAAGATCTGGAGCGGATCGGCGAACTCTTCGACACGATCTCGACGGACCGCGCGGACCTCGCGCTTCGGGCATGGGATGCGGCGCTGGCGAATGAAGTTCTGCCCGCGGACATCGGTGCCGCCGGGGCTTGACGGTTTATTCCGCTGCGCTTTGCGGCGTCCAGCGGACCTCTTCTTCCTGTTCGATACGAGGCGGTGGCGCCGTGAAGCGGAAGCCCGGACCCGAGACGATTTCTTCAAGTTCGCGGCGCGCCTGACGCGCGGTGCCGATAATGTCGCTTTCCGCACGGTCGACAAGATCGAGAATGGCGCGCGCGCCTTCGAGAATATCGCCGAGCCAGTCTTCCGCGTGAGGTTCCTGCGCCTTGAGCGTCACGGCATCGCTGACAAGCGTCGTGACCGTGCGGCGAACCGCACCGGTGTCGAAGGAGGAGGGCCCGGTGACGAGCGCGACGACCTTGCGGATCTGCGCACGGATACCGTCGGCCAGTGCGGCGCGCTCGCGGGCGCGGCGATCTTCCTCGCCGGCGGGCGGGGCGAGATCGTCGAGCGAGACGGAAAGAACGGACGCAATCGCCGCCATGGTGCGGAAGGTGCCGTCCTTCTTGCCGGTCTCGATTTCGGAGAGATAGGGCGCGCTCATCGCTGCCGCGCGGGCAAGCTCGATCGCCTTGAGGCCGCGATATTCACGCCAGACCCGGACGGGATTTTCGCCATCGGCAATGCGATGCGCGACGATGGCGGGAACGGGCGGCGGCCCTTCGGAGCCGAGCGCGAGCGTTGCGCCTGCCGCGCGCAGATCCTCGATGTCGTCGGCGGCGCGGCACAGCGCGTCATAATCGGCGGCGGGCACGAGCACGAAAAGGGTCTCGCCATCGCTCCCGAGGATTTTCTGATGATCGCGCTTGTGCGAGGTCATGCCGCCCTCCAGCCGGTGAGGGCGAGAACGGAGGCGGTGTCGGCCTTGCGGCTGAAGACGACGCGAAGGCCGGGACCTGCATCGGAACTGAAAATGCCGGGCGCGATTTCGCGCGTTCCCTCGGCACGGGCTGCCAGACCGATCAGGCGCCGCGTATCGGCATCGAGTTTCAGGAAGATATCGTAGGCGGCGCGAGAAAACTCGATATCGCCAAGGGGCTCGCCCGCAGGCGTCATGTGCCGTTCGAGAGTTTCTTCCTGCATGCCCGCAAACCTGAATATCGCAGCCCGGTAATTTAACAGGGCGCGTCGCCTTCGCCGCTTGCCAGCATCGTTCCCGAACGAGCATCGCGAAGCGCGAATCGATGTGTGAATCAAATCACAGGGAGGAATGAATGTCCAAAGAGGGCAAGGGCATGGAGATCGCCGTTTGAAGGAACTGATCCGGGCGCGCTGGCATGTTTTCTGCCAGCACTTGCCGTAGGGGGAGCGGGCAATAGAACGGCTCGGCAGCTATTTTTCGCGACGTTGAACAGCAGCACGAAGAGGTGCGGCTATTTGAAATTCGTCATGCACTTCGTCGTGATCAAAGAAGAGGAGAAAACGAAGGGTTCCCCGACGACTTCCTTTTTACTCAAGCGCAGGTAGTCGGCTCCGGATTTATCTGTCCTGCGATGAATTTATCCACATGCAGAACAGTTTTTTCATTGTGACATTGCGAAAAAAGGTCGCGACAACCCGATCCTTGATTGTTAAACAGCAGGAGAGTTATAGGATTGGGAGAATATTGGTTCCTTTTCTGACTTGATTGTTTGTGTGACGGCGGAATTTTTAGGCCGGGTAAACGAGGTCATGGTGACAGACAAGGCGGATCTGATTGATATGACGGCCGATATCGTGTCGGCCTATGTCGGACACAATACTGTTGCACCGGACGAACTGCCGGGCATCATCAATAGAATTTACGCCGCGCTGACAAATGCCGCCACGAGCGGAGCTGACGGGGCAGGGGCCCCGAAGGAAGAACCCGCTGTGCCCGTCCGCAAGTCGATCACGCCGGATTTTCTGATCTGTCTCGAAGACGGCAAGAAATTCAAATCGCTGAAGAGACATCTTCGCAGCCATTACAATCTGAGCCCGGAAGAATATCGCGAGAAATGGGGCCTGCCGCGCGACTATCCCATGGTCGCGCCGAACTACGCGCAGGCGCGCTCGCGGCTCGCGAAAAAGATGGGCCTTGGCCAGGGCGGACAGAAGAAGCGCCGCGCTTCGGCGAAATAGCCCCTTACCGCCCGTCACTCCTTACGAATGCCCGCAATCTCCTTGCATCGCAACGCACACACGCCCAGAATTTTTTGCGTTGATTCGCAACCTGGCGGCTTGCCGCCCTTGCCGAGGATGATCCGCTGACCAGCGCAGACCAGGCCATACGAGCGCAACTTATCGTACCCGAGCAGCGCGACGTCTTTGACTACTGGCGAGCCAAGGCTCCGGAAGGCGGATATCCGACGCGCGCGGACATTCAGCCTGCTGAACTGCGCCGCAGTCTTCCCTCGCTGAGCCTGATCGACGTAATCGAAGATGACGAGCCGCGCCTTCGTGTGCGGCTTGCCGGAACGCGGCTACGCGATTACTTCGGCGTGGAAATGACGGGGCGGTATCTCGACGAATTCGATTTCGGCGATCAGATGGACTATTGGGACGCCGCATATCACGAGGTCGTGCGCGGCGGCCGTCCGGCGCAAGGCGTGGTTCCGCTCACGCCCTGGAACCAGCCTGATGTCTTCCAGTTCTGGCTGCGATTGCCGCTTGCGAACGACGACGGGCGCATCGTCATGGTGCTCGGGCACGATGCCTTTCTGCTTTCCGAGAAAGCGCACGCGCTGGCAAACAAGGCCAATCTGCGCATCGCCTGATCTTCTTCATGTTCCGCTCCAAGGTGTTCGGCCATTGATCCCTTGCCTGCGTCCGGTCCAAACTGTTGCCGGGGCAGAGAGGGAGATAGCAATGCCGGGTCTTGAATTTGTGCGGGCTTTACGCGTGTCTGCGGCCTTTGTCTGCGGGGTGCTTACCTTGGCCATGCTTGCCGCAGGGGCGGCGCCCGCCAATGCAGAAACCGCAACGCTCAACGGAGGGACGGTTACGCTCACGGAGGGCGAGAGCGCGACCTTTTCGATCAGCGGCGGCGATAACGGTCCCGCAAATCTCAGCGCGCAGTGCGAAATCAGCGAGGTGAGCGGCTCCGCCAGCATCACCTTCGACGGTGAATATTATGTCCCGCTGTCCGAGCCTGCGGTCGGCGATGTCATCACGCTTTCGCGCGGCGATACGCGCAGCTATCAGCTTGCCGGCGTGGTCGATTCCAAGGGGCAGGACGCCTATATCGCCTTTCGCTTCGGCGGCGCGGCAGCCGCCATGTGCTTTCCCGGTATGGATTGCAGCGGCGCGGAAGGCCAGTCGGGCAGCGTAACCGTCAGTTGCCGGAACGCATCCTGACATTTGAAGCCGCGTTTATCTTTCCTGCCTATGTCTTGAGCGGCGGATAGTTCCTGAGCAGGGTGACAACAGGCGCAACCCATCGGGGCGCCGAGACGTTGCACGGGTGCGCGCCGTCTTCCGGCGGCAGCAGCAGGCAGCCGTCCATGCCAAGCGTGACCAGCCGGCCGAAGAAAAGATCGTCTTTTTCACTGGCGGCGAAACAGTCGCGCCCGAGGGCGACGGCGGCCTGCGCCACCGGCAGGCAATCGGCAACCAGCAGATCCCCCCGCATATAAGGTCCAAGCGCCTCGCCCACCTGGAAAACCATCGGCGCGCGCGCATGGGAAAACAGCGAGGGCGGGAGGGAAGGCGGCTCCGCAAAAGCGGCAACGCCGCCGCCGCGCAGCACCTCGCCCATGCAGGCGGGGCTGTGTTCTCCCTGCGCTCCCAGAAGATCCGTTACCGGCACGTCAAGTTCGCCCGCGATCCGCTCAAGCCAGCCGGTCGACACCGTCATGTCCGCCGTCTCGAGACGTGAAACGGTGGCTGCCGTTGTGCCGAGCCGCGCCGCGAGCTCGGTCTGGGTGAGCCCGCGCTGCTTTCTGAAATGCCTGATCCGCGTACGCACGAGAAACTCCTCGACCGCATAAAAACTTACGGGATTTATCCCCGATATGTACGAAATATGCAAATCTTGTTTTCAGGACGAGTTTTCAAAGCAGGCGCGGCGGCGCCGGGGCGGAGGCAACAACATGAATATTGAAGAGATTTACCGGCCGGGCGACCCTGGCATGGCGGCAATCCGCCGCTCGCACAGGGAGCGCGAGCAGGCAGCGAAAGTGGCACTGATGCAGGAAACGGTGGCGCGGGCCTGGGACGTGCCGATCTGCGAAATGCGTTCCCCGACGCGGCGGCGCAAGCCCGTGGCGCAGGCCCGGCAGGTCGCCATGTATTTGACCCATGTGATCTACGGCTTCAGCCTTTCTGCGGTTGGCCGCCATTTCGGCCGGGACCGGACGACCGCCGCCCATGCCTGCCGCCTCATCGAGGATCGGCGCGACGACGAGAACTTCAACATGCTGCTCGACCGGCTGGAACATGCGCTACGCCGGGCGGGAGACCGGGATATCGCCCGATGATGGCGGGGCCGGGAAAAGGAAGGCTCGGCGAAAAGCAGTTCGAGCGCGAGGTGCGGCGCTTCTTTCGCCGCTTCGTGGAGCCGGAGGTTCACGCGGCGGCAACCGCTGAAGGCCGGGTCGGGCTGTTCCTCAAGGCAGGCAAGCGCCCGCTAGCGACCATGGAGGCGCCTGTCTGGGCGGTATGCGTGGAGCGCGACCTCGTGGAACGGGCCGAGGGGGCGGCAGAGGAGCGGTGGCGCGCAAGCGATGCGGGCCGCGCGCTTTACCGGCGGCTGACATCGGCGGCCGACCCCTTTCGCACCCAGCACCAGTTACCGGGTGTGCGGAGCTACCGGATGGAAGAGGGCGAGGTGCTGCTTGCCGTCAATGAAGCGGAGACGCCGCTCGGCTGGCTGCGCCGCCGCAAGGGCGCGGATGGAGAGCCGCTCATCAGCGAGACGCAATTCGAGGCGGGAGAGAAGCTGCGCGCCGATTTCACCCTCGGACAGATGAACCCGCGCGTGACGGCAGACTGGTCGGGCACGGGCGGGGGGAGCGGCAAGCGGCGCGGGCCGATGCGCGGGCCTGCGGAGATTGCGATGCATGCCCTTGCGGCCCGCGAGCGCGTGGGCCGCGCCATCGAGGCGGCGGGCCCGCATCTCGGCGATATTCTGCTGAGCGTCTGCTGCCATCTCGAAGGGCTCGAAGCAGCCGAGCGCGGTTTCGGCTGGCCGAAACGATCCGGCAAGCTGGTGCTTCAGATCGCGCTCGACCGGCTGGCCGCGCATTACGGCATGACGGGAAAGAGCTAGGCCGAGGCTGCTTCGGCTGCGGCCTTGGCATCCGCCTGAATGCGGCCGACCATCGAATAGAGGCCATTGGAGCGCTGCGGCGTCAGATGTTCGTCGAGACCGAGCGAGGTGAAGATGGCGCGGGCATCCGTATCGAGGATTTCCTTCGGCGTCTTGTCGGAATAAAGCCGCATCAGAATGGCGACGAGGCCGCGCACGATATGGGCATCGCTGTCACCGCGAAAATGGAGGATGGTCTCGCCCGACGCATTCTGGCGTGTCTCGCTCACCAGCCAGACCTGGCTGACGCAACCCTCGACCTTGTTTTCGGACGAATGCTCCGCCTCGCTGAGCGGTTCAAGCTCCTTGCCAAGCTCGATCACATAGCGATAGCGATCCTCCCATTCGTCGAGGAATTCGAAATCGTCCACGAGATCCTGAATACTCATGCCGTCCTTCCCGGGCTTCCGGCGGGCGCTGGGCCCGGCTCACTGCTCAGGACATAGAGCAGATTGTGGCCGAATGAAATCCTTTGCGATTTTATCCGGTCACGAAAATCCGCTTGTCGGAAAATCGGCCTGGTGAGAAAGCCTCCAAAGGACAAGCGCCCCGCAGGCCGGGAGGCGGCCGCAGGGCGCTAGGGCTACCGGCCGCCTCTAGGAAGGCACCGGAAACCGACAGGCCCGATGGGTGAGGTCAGGCGCCTGTCATGTAGTCCTCGGGGCGGGCCGTGGCAGGCACGGCGGCGGCCGCGACGCCTTGACCCTGTTCCCGGGCCTTCTCGGTCAGCCAGGCGATCGCCATGCCGCCGTAATGTGCGGTCTGGCGGACGACATGGCTGACGATGGCGTGGCTCTTGTCGCAGATATCCGGGTTTCGGCCGCAAAAGCCCATGACGTCCTGTGCGGAGCGGGCAGCAAGGGTGAGGGCTTCGCCGGCACCTATATCGTCGGTGGGACGGGGGGCGGAGCCGGTGCTGACAAGGGCGGCGCTGGAAAACCCTTCAAGGCCTGCGGGCTGCGGCGCGGATTCATATCCTGCTGCCGGCAGAAGGAAGGCCAGCACGGTCAGCCAGAAGGCGGCTCTCAGAATGAACGACATGGCTCGGTCCTTTCCCGGCGGATGTTCGCTTGATGGGAAAAGGCTAAGTCGCGGGCTGCTGCCGCGCCGTTAATCGGATAGATAAAATGCAAGTAAAAAGAGGTTTTGTTCAATCAAAATCTTCGATTGGTTGATTTCAATACTATGTAATTATAGTATTTGTATTATAAATATAATAAAAACAAAGAAAAATGCACCACAAATTTGAAGCGCATTTCACTCAAATGCCTCAGGCATTCAATTCAAATTGTGCAGTTCGAGCAGCTTTCCGGCGCGCTGCGCCTTGTGCTCAGTTCGCGAGGGTGGAGGGCGGCAGGGCTTCGGCCCAGCAACTGCCGACTTCGGCGATCGCATGCTTGCCCGTGCAATAGGCTTCCTCGGAAGGGAAGTGGGCGGCGGCGATGCACTGCGCGAGATTGAGGCGGGCCCAGTTGAGGCAGCGCCCCGTCGAGGTCTGGCTCTTGGCGAGACCCTTTTCCATCGATCCCTCAATGACCTGATAGGCGCCGAGAGTGAGAATGCGGTTCATCACGCTGGGGCTATAGGCCTGAGCGGTGGAGACGGGCGAGAGGGAGGCGGCGAGAGCACGCGCCTTGTCCGCGAGGCTCGGCTCTTCGTCAAGGGCGGCAGTCTTCGTTTCCGCCATGCCCGGCACCGGCGTCGACATGCCCCATTTCTGCTTCTGGAACCTGTAGGCCGTATCGATGAAACGGTCGGCGAGGCCCTGGATATGCTGATGCTCGTTGCGGATCGAAACGGCGACCGCGGCAGAGGCGGAACTTACGCCCGGAAGCTGCATGACGAAATTTTCGTCGGTCGAGAGTGCTTCGAGAACGGCTGTCTTGTTGCGGGCGCGGACTTCTGTGCGCACACCCTGCGCGAAGACGGGATCTCCGGCGGCGATCATCGCCTGCTTCACATACCAGCCCTCGGCCAGTGCATTCGGCTTGTCGAAGGTGAGCGCGGCGAGGGCCCGGCGGACATCGCTCGGGGTGCGCAGCTTGTTTGCACCGGCAGCCGCGATGGCCGAGCCAAAACTGCCGTAGACGCCCGCGAAATCCTGCAAGGGCGACCGCGAGGAAAGCGCGGAGACACCGGCGGAAGGGTCGATGGAGGCGACCTGGACCGGGCTCGCGCGGCGCGGCGCGGGAAGGGGGATGGGAATGCCGGACGAGGAGACCGTCAGCGGATGGGCGGAAGCGATGGCCTGATTGGCGAGAGTGACGGCCTGGGCGGCGGAAAGTTCCACCTTGTCCTTGCTGGTGCCCTCGGAGGCGTTGCCGCCTTCGATCACGGTGCAGCCGGCAATCAGGAGTGCGGTGGAAACGGACAGACCGGCAAGCCGGACGGTATTCCGAAAATTCAGAGCCAAGTTTTTACCCCTCATGGCAACCCCGCTGCCCCGGAAGCCGTTGCGCTTCCTCATTCGACCGGGTTTCTGAGCCCGATGACTTGTCTTAATGAAGTGTTGCCGAGTCTAATGCCGCACGCGCGTGTCCGCAAACGCGAAACGCGTTAAGGATGAATTCCGGCAGCGAAAAAGCACCGGGAATCGAGGGTTACGGCAACAAACGGCCGCAGGGGCCGTCGCAGAGGTCAACGGAAACGACAATGGACACCGCGCCAAGACTGAAAGCAGATATCTGGGTGAAGGCGCTGATCCGCCGCGCGGAAGTGAACGGCGCCTCGGCGATGGTCGTGCGCAAGGGCGATCTGACCTCCGGCACCGTGCTCGTGAAGGTGAATACGCTTGATGGCGAGGCCGAGATATTCAGCCCCGCGCGCGACGGCGACGGCGCACTCGTCTGGCTGTCGAAGGGCAGGCAGCCGGAGCCCGATGCCGACGCCTATATAGAAAAGCAGAGGCGCTTCGACCCGGACATATGGGTGGTCGAGATCGAGGACCGGGAAGGGCGCCATTTCCTGCAGGAGAAAGTGGGCTGACCCGGCGAGATGGCGGGACAGCTGCTATCCGGCTGGGATCAGGCTTCCATCTGCCGCTCTGTTTTCGCCTGCGCTTCCTGACGCAATTCGCCAAGGGCTTGCCGGAAAACGGCCCATGCGCCCTGCAGGGCCAGCGCGGCCATGATCGCGGCAACGGTAAGGTCCGGCCATGCGGTGCCCGTGCCGAACACCCCGAGTGCCGCGAAAATCACGGCGAGATTGCCAATGACATCATTGCGCGAGCAGAGCCAGACGGAACGCATGTTGCTGTCGCCCGAGCGGTGACGCCAGAGCAGCACGAAGACGACGGCGTTGGCGAGGAGCGCGGCGACGCCCACGACACCCATCGTGATTGCCTCGGGGGCATCGCCTTGAACCAGATGCCAGAGCGTCGAGCCGATGACCCATAAGCCGAGCAGGCCCATCGTCGCGCCCTTGGCGAGCGCGGCTTTCGCCCGAGCGGCGAGCGACATGCCGATGACAAAAAGGCTGATCGCATAGGTACCCGTGTCGCCCAGAAAATCGAGCGCATCGGCTTGCAGGGAGACGGAACCCGCAGCAAGCCCCGCAACGAGCTCGATGGCAAACATGACGCCATTGATGAGGAGCGCGGTCCAGAGGACACGCCGATAGGCGGCGTCGCGCAATTGCGTTTCGGAGGTTTCATGTTCGCAGCATTGTCCGCTCATCGCCGTCCTCGCAAGTTCGAGCCCATGCTGCTAAGGTAGGGTCTATAGTAACTATAGGGTCAAGCCGGGGAGTTTCCATGACCGCTGACATGAGCATCGGGGAACTGGCGAAGGCGACGGGCACCAAGGTTGTGACCGTGCGCTATTACGAGAAGATCGGGCTTTTGCCCGAGCCGCCCCGCACAAGTGGAAACTACCGGGCCTATAGCGCGGCGCACCGTGAAAGGCTGCATTTCATCAGACGTTGCCGCGATCTAGGCTTTACGCTGGAACAGGTGCGCGAACTGCTCGATCTTTCAAGGAAGACGGACCGGGACTGTGCCGGGGTGGACAGGCTTGCGCTTGATCACCTGGCGGAAATCGAGCGCAAGATTGCCGATCTGAAAAAACTGGAAGCCGAATTGCGCCGCCTCAGCGCATGCTGCCAGGGCGGACGCATTGGCGACTGCCGGATCATAGAGGCGCTGTCGGCCCCGTGAGGGCGAACCTCCACGGCCGCATGAGCCTCCCCAAGCCGTTCACGGCCGCATGAACATCCCCAGGGCGTTCACGGCCGCATGAACATCCCGAGGCCGTTCACGGCCGCATGAACATGAAGTCTTCGTCCGGGTCGAGATGATCGGCGGCTTCCATGAGCTCGGCCTTGATGTCTTCCGGCGCGCGCGCCTCGCGCCAGATATGCAGCACTTTTTCGAACATGATGCGGGCCATCGCATCGGCGGATATTTTCTTCTCGACCGCCTCGGCCAGTGCCGCCTCGATATGGGGCTCTATGATGTCGCGTGCCGTGGTCATGGGTCTTTCTCGTTCTTAAATGGCGAATGGCGGCATGGTCGCACGGGGAGCTTGCTTGAAGCATTGGCCAGTTTGTCGCGCCCGCCGGTTTGACGCCTGAATATTCAATAGGTGCCTTTTTGTCCCGGGTGGCGCAAATTCCGGCTATCGGCTAGTGTCCGGCGCAAATTCTCAGGAGTTTCACGTGAGCACGACCGAAACCGCCGCCCGGTCGGGCGAGGTGGAGTCGGAGGTCCGCCATCGTCGGACCTTCGCGATTATCTCTCATCCCGACGCCGGCAAGACCACGCTGACCGAAAACCTGCTGCTGAAAGGCGGCGCGATCCGCCTTGCCGGTCAGGTGAAGGCGCGCGGCGACAGCCGGCGCGCCCGCTCGGACTGGATGAAGATCGAGCAGGATCGCGGCATCTCCGTCACGTCCGCCGTGATGACCTTTGAGTACAAGGGCATCATCTGCAACCTGCTCGACACGCCCGGCCATGAGGACTTCAGTGAGGACACCTATCGCACACTGACGGCCGCCGACAGCGCCATCATGGTGATCGACGCGGCCAAGGGCATCGAAGCGCAAACGCTGAAGCTCTTCGAGGTCTGTCGGTTGCGTGATGTGCCGATCATCACCTTCATCAACAAGATCGACCGCGAAGGCCAGGATCCGTTCGAGCTGATGGACGAGATCGCGTCGAAACTGGCGCTCGATACCGTGCCGATGATCTGGCCGGCGGGCATGGGCGGTTTGCTGCGCGGCATCTTCGATCCCGTAAACGACCGCTTCATTCCCTACGCGAAGCCGGGCTCCGGAGAGGGCAACGAGGAACCGCCGAGCCTGCCGGGCGACAAGATTTCCGAATATGCGGGTGCGGAAGAACTCGCGACATTCCGCGAGGAGATGGAACTGGCGCGCGAGGGTAGCCCCGCCTTCGATATCGAAGCCTATCGCGCAGGCCACATGACGCCGATCTATTTCGGCAGCGCGCTGCGAAAGCTCGGTGTGCGCGAACTTCTCGACGCGGTGGCCGAGTTTGCGCCGCCACCGCGCCCGCAGCCGGCAGCGAGCCGCGTGGTCGAGCCGACCGAACCGAAAGTGTCGGGCTTCGTCTTCAAGGTGCAGGCGAACATGGATGCGAACCATCGCGACCGCATCGCCTTCATGCGTATCTGCTCGGGCAAGTTCAAGCGCGGGATGCGGCTGAAGCTTTCGAGCAGCGGCAAGACGATCGGCGTTCACAACCCGATCCTCTTTTTCGCGCAGGATCGCGAACTGCTGGAAGATGCATTTGCAGGCGACATCATCGGCATCCCGAACCACGGCACGATCCGCGTGGGCGATACGCTGACGGAGGGCGAAGACCTGATCTTCACCGGCATCCCGAACTTCGCGCCGGAAATCCTGCGCCGGGTGCGTCTCGACGATCCGATGAAGGCAAAGCATATGCGCCGCGCTCTCGAAAGCCTCGCCGAAGAGGGCGTGACGCAGGTCTTCAAACCGGAGATCGGTGCGAACTGGATCGTCGGTGTCGTCGGACAGCTCCAGCTTGAAGTGCTTTCATCGCGCATCGCCGCCGAATATGGCATTGCCGTTCATTTCGAGCAGGCGCCCTACGAAACGGCGCGCTGGGTCAGCGCGGAGGATGCCAGCGAATTGAAACGCTTCATGGAAGCACATCGCGGTAACATGGCAACGGATCGCGACGGCGCTCCCGTTTTCATGGGCAAGAGCGCGTGGGAACTCGGCTATACGCTGGAGAAATGGCCGAAGGTGACATTCTCGGCCACGCGCGAGCGCGCGCCGGTAGCCGCCTGAGCGAGTGAGGCAGGATAGATGCAGGACGTCGTCGGCAATTTCGGAGAATACTGGGAACTGGTGAAAAGCGTCTGGCAAACGGGCGTCTTCGGCCACAGCATCGGCGACATTCTGATCGCCGTCGCAATCTTCGGGTTCTTCTACGTGCTGCGCGGGCTCTTCACGCGCTTCGTGCTTGCCATTGCCGACCGCTGGGTCGAGCGGACAGACACGAAGCTCGACGACTATATTCGCGATGCGATCAAGAGCCCCTTGCGCTTTCTCTTCTTCGCGCTCGGCTTCTTCTTTGCAACCGAATATCTGGACTTCGGCGATACGGCCGGCGTCATCACGGAAAATCTCAATCGTTCCCTGATCGTCGTTGCGATTTTCTGGGCGCTCTACAACTGTGTTGGCCCCGTAAGCCTGGGGATCAAGAAACTTGAGCGCATTCTGACGCCGGAAATTCTCGACTGGCTGATCGCAGGCGCAAAGACCGCCGTCGTCCTCATCGCCATCGCGACGATCCTGCAAACATGGGGCATTCAGGTTGCACCGATTATTGCGGGCCTCGGCCTTTTCGGCGTGGCGGTGGCGTTGGGCGCACAGGATCTTTTCAAGAATCTGATCGGCGGCATGTCGATCCTGATCGAGCGCCGCTTCGGCTTCGGCGACTGGATCAAGGTCGATGGCGTTGTGGAAGGCAATGTCGAAAAGATCGGCTTTCGCTCCACGCTGGTTCGCCAGTTCGACAAGGCACCCGTCTATGTGCCGAACCAGCACCTGTCCGACAATGCGGTGATCAACTATACGGCGATGACCTATCGGCGGATTTCATGGATCATCGGCGTCGAATACCGTACCACGCATGAACAGCTTCAACGGATCGTGGATGACATTCGCAACTACATCGAAACGACCGACGACTTCGTGCAACGCCCGCTGGCACCGCTCTTCGTAAGGATCGACAGCTTCGGCCCATCCTCCATCGACATCCTGGTCTACTGCTTCACGAAGACGACCAATTGGGGCGAGTGGCTGGAAGTGAAGGAAGCGCTTGCCTATCGCATCAAGCAGATCGTGGAAGATGCGGGTACGGGCTTCGCCTTCCCCTCGCGCTCCATCTATGTGGAGACGATGCCGCTTCCGCCGGAAGAAATCGCCGCCTCGCAGAGCGACTAGGCATTCGCGACGCAAGATGCGTCCAGCCCCTGATGATGCGACTGTTTTGCCGTCGCCAAACCGTCGGCGCTTTGATAGGGCTTAGGCAAGCGCCGCAGATCGCGGCGATCCTCGCAAGGTGAACCCGTGACGCCTCCCCAAACCGCCCCCGAAACTGTGATCGTTGTCGGTGCCGGCATTGCCGGGGTCTCTACCGCATATGAACTCGCGCTGCGCGGCGTGAAGGTGACGCTGATCGACCAGCGCGGCGGCGCGGGCGAAGGCACCAGCTATGCGAATGGCGGTCAGCTTTCAGCCTGCGAAGTTGCGCCCTGGGCGGGGCCGGAGATCCCCTGGCTGGTGCTGAAATGGCTGGGCCGCGACGATGCGCCGTTTCGTCTGCGCCCGAAGATGGATCCGGAACAGTGGCTCTGGTTGATGCGCTTTCTGATGCGCTGCCGGACATCGGCGCGGCGCGAGCGCATCGGCCCCAATCTCGAACTGGCTCTGCTGACCCGCGCCCGACTTGGCGCCTATGAGGAGGAGTTCGTACAGGCAGGCGCGGCGCTCGACTATCAGCGCAAGGAGAAGGGCATTCTCCGCATCTTCCGAGACGCGCATGAACTGGGCGAAGCCGAACGCGAGGCTGCGCCGCTCGCGCGAATGGGCGTCGGGCAGGAGCGGCTGACGCCTGCCGAATGTATTGCCCTCGAACCAGCGCTCGCACCTGCCATGCAGCGCGGCGACATAGCGGGCGGGCTTTATGCGGCGTCGGATGGGAGCGGGGATGCGCATCTCTTTTCGCGTGCTCTTGCCGAGGGCGCGAAGCGGCGCGGCGCGACCTTTCTCGCCAATGCGGATGTGCGGCGTCTCGTGACGGACGGCGCGCGCATCCGGGGCGTGGAAACCGCCGAAGGGATCATGGAGGCGGATGCTGTGGTGCTTGCGGCGGGGGCGGGCAGCCAGGCGCTGCTTCGTCCGCTCGGGCTACGCAGCTATATCTATCCGGTGAAAGGCTATTCGGTGACGCTGCCCGCGCCGGAAGGCAACGCGCCGGAAGTGAGCATCACCGATGAGGCGCGAAAGATCGTCGTCAGCCATCTGGGCGGCCGGCTCCGCGCGGCGGGGCAGGCGGAAGTCGGCGGCTACGATCTGACGCTGGAACCGGGCCGGGCGAAGTCGGTGATGGATTCGCTGGAAAGTCTTTTTCCCCAGACCGGCCCCTCGCGCGGAGCCGCCGAATACTGGTGCGGGCTCAGGCCAATGACGCCTGATGGCAGTCCGGTACTGGGCGCGGTGCCGCGGTTCAGCAATCTTTACATGAATAGCGGGCACGGAACGCTGGGCTGGACGCTCGGTGCGGGCAGCGCCGCGGCCGTCGCGGCCCTGATCTGCGGCAGTGCGCCGCAACTTAACCTAAGTCCTTTTTCTATCAGCAGATTTTGACTTCAGGCCAGTCGGGTGGGTTCAATTTTTGTGCAATGCACAAAAAATACTTGACGCTGGGGTAGGGGTTAATTATCTCATTGTGCAGCGCACAAATCCGGCGCGCCGGTATGTGCGGGGAACCGCTCCCTTCCAAGTGAGCGACCACGCGATACAGGAGACAGAAAATGGCTGAAGCAGCCCCCAAGAAGACCACGAAGCCGCGCGCCAGGAAGGCGACGGCGAAGACGAGCAAAGCGAAAGCCGCCCCCAAATCGGCTCCGAAGTCGGCCCCGAAGGCCGATCCGAAGAATGCCATCGAAACGGTGTCGGGCATCGTGACGACGCTCGCGCGCACCAATTTCGAGGAAGGCGTGGAGACCGCCCGTGCCGTACTCCAGTCCGGCAGTGTCAAATCGGCGGTGGAACTCCAGAGCGAATATGTGCGCTCGACCCTGAAGCGCAATATCGACGCGGCCCGCGAGCTGAACGAGCTCACCGTATCGAGCATGCGCGATGCCGTCGGCCCCTACACGGCGAAGTTCACGGAAGCTTTCGAGAAACTCCGCGCTGCGTAATTGCGTGGGGCTCCCCCAGCCGCATGTTGCGGTTGTCTGTTGAGTAGTTGCGTTGCGTATTGAAAAGCCCGGCCCTCTTTCGAGGAGCCGGGCTTTTTGCTGTTGCCTCGCAGGATCGAGGTGCATGACGGGATGTCATGGATCGGGGTCAGGCGGAAGCCTTTTCCTGCGCGCGCGCCGCGAGACGCTGGCGCAACGAGAGAACGGTTTTCTTCCCGTCAGCCGCCGGCTGATAGAAGAGGCTGAAAACTCCGGCATTCTCGGCAAAGATTTCCGGGGTGATGTTGTCGGCGACTTCGAGCGCGTCGAAACCGCAGCGGATCATGTATTGGAACTGGTCGCGCAACACATTGCCGACCGCGCGGATCTCGCCCTTGAAGCCATGGCGTTCGCGCAGCAGGCGCGCATAGGAATAGGCGCGGCCATTGCGGTAGCTCGGGAAGTCGAGCGCAACGACATCGATATGATCGAGATCGCCGGCAATGGCATCGGGTTCCTGACCGCTCTGGAGCTTCACCCCGATGGGTGAATTGCGTGCGCGCAACGTCTCGCGTTCCGCCTGCCAGCGCTCGAGGCTGACAATGGCCGGACCGTCCGGCAGCGCATCGTCGTCGCCAACGGTGACAAACCTGTCCTCGACGAACTCGCCGTTCTTAATGAGTTTCATAGAGGCTCTCCTTGAACGGATCGATACCGACGCGGCGATAGGTGTCGATGAAGCGCTCGCCATCCGTGCGGGCGCCGATATAGGTGGTGACGATGGTCTCGATCGCGTCCACGACTTCGCCTTCGGTAAAGGCGCGGCCCACGATATCGCCGATGGCGGTCTTCTCGTCCGCCGCTCCACCAAGCGTCACCTGGTAATATTCGACGCCCTTCTTGTCGACGCCCAGAATGCCGATATGGCCGACATGGTGGTGGCCGCAGGCATTGATGCAGCCCGATGTGTTGATCTTCAGCTCGCCAATCTCGTGCTGACGCTCGATATCGGCGAAGCGTTCCGAAATCTGCTGCGCGAGCGGGATCGAGCGCGCATTGGCCAGCGCGCAATAGTCGAGGCCGGGGCAGGCGATCTGGTCGGTGATGAGGCCGATATTCGCGGTCGCGAGATCATGCGCCTTGAGTGCCTCATAGACCGCATGGAGATCCTTCTTGCGCACATGTGCCAGCGTGAGGTTCTGCTCATGCGTGACGCGCAATTCGTCGAAGCTGTATTTCTCGGCAATGTCCGCGACGGCATCCATCTGGTCGGACGTGCAATCGCCCGGTACGCCGCCAATGGGCTTCAGCGAAATGTTGACGATGCTGTAACCCGGCACCTTGTGCTCGGCGACATTCGACTTCACCCAGTTGGCAAAGTTCGTGTCCGCAAGGATCGCCTTGTTGAGCTCGGTGCTCTCGTCCGGCAGCTCTTCGTAGGCGGGCGGCTGGAAATAGGCTTCGATGCGCGCGACCTCTTCCTGTGGGAGATGCAACGCGCCGCCCTTCTGGATTTCGGCGAATTCCGCTTCGACTTGTCGCTGCATTTCCTCGACGCCGATCTCGTGGACGAGGATCTTGATGCGTGCCTTGTAGATATTGTCGCGGCGTCCATACATGTTGTAGACGCGCAGGATCGCTTCGAGGTAAGCGAGCAGGTCTTCCTTCGGCACGAAGTCGGAAATCTTCTTGGCGACCATCGGCGTGCGGCCGAGACCGCCCCCGACATAGATTTCATAGCCGATTTCGCCCTTTCCGTTCTGGACGATCTGGATGCCGATATCATGCACGCGGATCGCGGCGCGATCGTCCGGCGTACCGGAGACGGCGATCTTGAACTTGCGGGGCAGGTAGGAAAACTCCGGGTGGAAGGTCGACCACTGCCGGATGATTTCCGAGACGATACGAGGGTCTTCAATCTCGTTCTTCGCGGCGCCCGCATACTGGTCCGAGGTCACGTTGCGGATGCAGTTGCCTGAGGTCTGGATGCAATGCATCTCGACCGAGGCGAGATCCTGCAGGATATCCGGCACGTCCTTCAGCGCAGGCCAGTTGAACTGGAGGTTCTGGCGCGTCGTGAAGTGACCGTAGCCGCGGTCATATTTGCGGCCGATCTGCGCGAGCATCCGAAGCTGCTTTGACGACAGCGTGCCATAGGGAACGGCGATGCGGAGCATATAGGCGTGAAGCTGGAGATAGACGCCGTTCATCAGACGAAGCGGCTTGAACTCGTCTTCCGTGAGCTCGCCGGCAAGCCGTCGCGCGACCTGTCCGCGGAACTGGGCGACGCGCTCATTCACGAGCTGCTGATCGAATTCGTCGTAGCGATACATGGGACTGTGCCTTTACCTGTTTCCGGCGTTCTCGCGATTACTGGTGAACGCCGGGCAGTTCCGCCTGCTTGCCGAGATCGCGCCGGACGGTGGGGCCCGCCTGACGGATCGTCTCGCGCACGCTCACCGCGCGGATGCCGCCATCTTCGGGTGACACCTCGAAAAGATAGGGATCCACAACGACGTTCTGCTCCACAAAAGGCGTTGCGCGCGCGAGGAGGGCGTCCGCCGCCTCCTTGCCTTCCGCAACGTCGGCTTCCTGCAGTGTTTCCGACCAGCGCTGATCCGCCGTCAGATAGACGACGATGCCATCGCTGAGCCGATTGGCCGTGAGAGCCTGGAACTGGGCGCCCTTCCGGGTGTGCTGAGCCATGCGGAACTGTCCTCGAATTGCGTGATATGCCCGGTCATACAGCCCTTTTACGGGTAAAGCGAGCGGTCCGCCCTCCCGAAAACCAGCCGGTGTATTTGCCAGACAAGATGGGTTCTTTCAGAAAGATCGTCAATAGTTGTGTAAAATAATATATTTAACAAATAAATTTTGTTCAATAAGCGGATTCAGCGGTTTTCTGCGACTTGTTCTCATATTTCTCGGCGGATGGCGCTTTCGTGCCAATGCCGGAGCAGCCGTTGCTCGATGAGCGTGAGACAGAAGAAAATGCATATTCCGAGTGTGGAAAGCAGGAAGAGGGCGGCGAACATACGCGGAATGTCGAGCCGGTTGCCCGCCTCCACGATGCGCCAGGCGAGGCCCGTGGCGGCGCCGGAGCCCGCGACGAATTCGGCCACCACAGCGCCGATAAGAGCGAGGCCGCCCGAAATCTTCATGCCGGCGAGAATGTAGGGCAGTGCGGAGGGAAGCTGGAGCTCGCTCAGCACCTGCCAGCGGCTGGCGCCATATAGCCGGAAGAGATCGCGCAGATTGTGGTCCGTCGAGCGGAGCCCCAGCGCCGTATTGGAGAGGATCGGGAAGAAGGCAACGATCCAGGCAAGGATCAGCACAGCGACCTCGACCCGGTCATAGCCGACCCAGATGATGATGAGAGGGGCGATGGAGACGACGGGCGTGACCTGCAATGCCACCGCATAGGGAAAGAGCGCCGTTTCGATCAGGCGGTTCTGCGAGAAGACGATGGCAAGACCGACGCCGCCCACCACGGCGAGCAGAAAGGCGGCGAGCGTCACGCGAAACGTCACCCAGAGCGAGCCCATGAGCGAACCGAAATTCACAACGAGGCTCTCGGCGATGGCGGAGGGCGCGGGCAGCACGAAAGGCTTGACGCCGCTCACCCGCACCAGCCCTTCCCAGAGGAGAAGAAAGGCAATGCCGACGAGAAGTGGCACGAGAATGCGGGTGAGGCGCGAATAGCGTTCGTCATTCATGCCGCTACGCCTTCGCGAAGGGCGGCGCTGACCCGCGCGCAGGTTTCGATATAGTTCGCGGACTCGCGGAAGGCTCGGCCGCGCGGATAGGGGGCGTCGATGGCGATGTCGGCAAGGATGCGGCCCGGCCGCGCACCCATCACGAGAACGCGCTCCGATAGATAGACGGATTCATAGATGCTGTGCGTGACGAAAACGGCGGTGAAGCGCTGCTCCCGCCAGAGTGTGACGAGATCGTCATCGAGATTCTCTCGCGTGAATTCATCGAGCGCGGCGAAAGGCTCGTCCATGAGGAGAACCGGCGGCTCCGTCACGAGCGCGCGCGCGATCGAGACACGCATTTTCATGCCGCCCGAAAGCTCGCGCGGGAACGCATCCGCGAAATCCGTCAGCCCGACACGTGCGAGCGCATCATGCACGCGCGGCATCGCTTCGTTTTCAGCAACGCCTTTGAGCTTTAGCGGCAGATAGACATTTTCCGCGACCCGCGCCCAGGGCATGAGCGTCGCATCCTGAAAGACGAAACCGATATCGGAAGGGCGCGCGCCCGATGCCGGCCAGGAAAGCTGCCCGTGATCGGGCGCAATAAGCCCGGCAATGATACGAAGCAGTGTGCTCTTTCCGCAGCCCGACGGGCCGACAAGCGAAACGAAACCGCCCTCCCGCACCGACGCATCGACGCCCTCAAGCGCGACCGTGCCGCTGCCATAGGTCTTGCCGATGCCCTTGAGGCCGATGAGAGGTGGAGTTGGCGGAACGGTCATCGTCCTTGTGATCTCTTGCAAGGCAGATGATTGACTGGCGGTGAGAAAACGAAAAGCTTGCCGTCGATGTCGATATCCGGCCAAGGAGACGGCCGCGGCGGTAGTAGCTTTGGCTTGTGGGCAAGAAAACCCTGGAGGGACGGCGCGCAGCCATCTTCCGCCTTCCAGTAGCCGAAAGAATCCCAGTGCCCTTCCTCGTCGACCCGGAACCCGACTGTTGAGTAGGCGGTCACGTCCAATACCTCATCGACATTATCGCCGTCGAGATCGACGACATAAAGATCGCAGTTGTGGATTGCCGTGCAATTGGGGCGCACGCTGAAAGCTGCACTCTCCCAGTCCTGCTCGATGAAAGAAGACGGAAGCTGCTTCTCCGCAGGGTAGACATTGGCGTGATCAGCGAGGTTCACATCTCGATCGAAGTTGGGCCTGTTGTACCAGTTCTTCAACGCGATCGCCTTTTCTGCCCTCGCCTGAAAGTTGGCGGACGGTCCGTTTGCGGTCAATCCCTCCAGCGCTTTTTTGCCGAAACGGCCGCCATCCAGACGTAGCGCTGCAAAATCAAAGTCCTCCGGCGCCGTTTCGCCGTCATGTAAGTGCGCCATCTGGTCCGCGACGGCAATCCGCATGGGATCCACAATGGGACCAAACAGTATGAGAAACAGAGCAAGCGAAAAAAATGCCGCGTAGACGTTCCATCGCTCGATAGGTTTCAGCCAGCCGCCGCCCGGACGGAAAACGGCTGCGGCATAACCTGCCGCGTAGAAGGCGACGATAGCGACGACAGCCGCCGCAAGAACGCGGTCTGCCGTCCAGCCATACTGGTTGATACGAAGGCCGAGCGCATAGGTTGCCAGCGCAACCAGCGGTGTGAGCAGGAGCGCAGCGAGCGTGCCTGCGTGGCGCAGGAGAAAGGGCAAGTCGCGTTCGGGTTTGCCATCCTGATAGGTGGCGTTCACGAGCAGAACCGACGCGGCAGCCGAAAGGATGAGGAGAGTCGTGGCACTACCGGTTGACCAGAGCGGTTGGAGGCCAGTGAAGATCAATGCGAGGAGGAATCCAGAAAGGATCAGTGTTAGAAGCGGCATGAGCCAGGACAGGAGCGTATGCACGAGCGTTCGTGTGCCGCGAATGAGGTTCGCGCGAACATCCGTGATGTGGATTGCAGCGGACAAGGCGAGCGCCGTCGCTGGAATCGCAAACCACCTGTGTTCGATCAATTTCTGGAAGAAATCGAGGCCAATGAGTCTGAACAACGCGGATCCGAGAAAGAGAAACATCCAGAATACGGCAAGGAAGGCGGCGGAGAGGCAGAGCTGAACCGCGAGCTTCCACGCGATGTCGAAATAGGTGGGGTAGTCGGCAATGACCCGGCGATCTGAATCACCTGCCGAAACGAGCGCATGGGTGACAAACAGGACAGGCGACAGCGTCAGCAGGAACGATACCGATGGCAGGAGGATCGGTAGCCACGAACCGGACCTGGGGAGGCCAATGCCACGAGAAGATGTCGCGGCAACCTCGTCGTAGACCCATTCAACCGGCCATGCACGCCAGATATCGTAGAGAGTAAACGCCACCAGAAGGAGAGCGGCGGAGCCGATCCAGATGAGGAGCGTGCGCATCCGCAAATTGCCGAGGCCCTGAAGCGCGACGAGAGGAATGAACAGCGACAGGGTGAGCAGCGGTGCAAAGAGATAGCCGCTCGTCGCAGGCCAGGTCCGGTCATCATGCGCGGAGTAGAGGAGATAGAGAGCTAGGCCCTGCACGAGACCGATCAGGAGGCGCGCGGAGAACAGTTGGTTTGCCGGTATCCGGACCAATTGGTCTGTCATGATGTTTCCCGATGTCCGCGCCGCCTCGCTCATTCCCCCGTCAGTTCCTTCTTGAGGTCGAGGCCGACGCCCTGGTTCACGAATTCCAGCGTATAGGCGCTGTGGACGCTGAGATCGCTGTCATAAACGCCCGCGGTCACCATCTCGTCATGGAATTTCTGCCAGCGTTCATTCGTCATCGCACCGACGCCGAGAGTGAGCGTCTCGCCGGAATCGACGATGCCATTCTCCTTCATCAGCCGGATCGCATTCGCGAGGATGTCATCCGTCATGTCCGGATTGTCGCGCTTGATAAGCTCGTTCGCAGGTGAGGGGTCGCCATAGATATAGTCGACCCACCCCCTGATGCTTGCATCGACAAAAGCCTGCACGATTTCAGGCCGCTCGGCGATCATGCGGTCGCTGGCGAGAATGAACGCGGCATATCCCGGATAGCCATAGTCGGAGAGAAGGAAGACCTGCGGTTCCACGCCCTGCTGGCGGATCATGTAGGGCTCGGAAGAGAGATAACCCTGCTGGATTGCCTGTTCGTCGGTGAGGAAGGGCGCGGGGTTGAACGTGTATTTGCGGATCTGCGTATCCTCGAAACCATATTTTGATTTCAACCACTGCCAGAAAGCGCTCACCGTCGCGTCGGAGACCATGATGGGCTTGCCCTTCATGTCGGCGATGGATTTCACGTCGTCGCGCGGATGGGTGATAAAGACTTGCGGGTCTTTCTGAAACGCGGCCATGACAGCCTTTGCCCCTGCATCGGCGGCTGCCATGTTGAGCGGGATGAAGCTGTTGGAACCGAGGCCGAAATCGACGGAATGCGCGGCGAGAAGTTGCGGCACGTTTACGCCGGGGCCTCCTTGAAGAATTTCGACATCGAGGCCCGCTTCTTCGTAATAGCCCTTGGCGAGGGCCTGATAAAAGCCGCCATGCTCGGCCTGTGCCTTCCAGTCCGTTGCGAAGGTTACGCGAACGAGGTCGTCTTCCGTTTCACGGTCCGGCTGGATCACGAGGACGATCGCAATGGCGACAGCGACAGCAGCGCCCATCAGGCCGAGAATGATATTGCGGTTCATGGAGTTCTCTCCGGGGAAGGCGCGGTTAGCGCAAAACCGGGGGGATGGTAGCAGCGAGCAGAGCCGCGGGCTACTGCCGGGCTTCTACCGAATGGGCCTCAAAGCGGCTCGCAATTCGCCTGCCGGCGCTTCGTGTCGATCTCGGCACGGAGGTCTTCGGAAGGCACGAGCGAACGGAAGAGAACAATGCCCTTGCTGCTCGGCGCGACAATTACGGGAATGCCCTTGTTGCTGCCCGCCTCTTCGCTTGAGGCGAGAATGATCTCGATACGGTCCGTCTTTACCTGCCGGTCGTTGACGACAAAGAAATTGTCTGTGTTGGAAGCGAAGGTCGAGAGGGACCAATAGGTGTCGGGTACCGGCGAGGTGAGCTTCACGGGCCGTGCGCTGACGTCGTAGACGCAGGCCGTATAGAGGAGGTCCGGGCTTGGCCGCACGATCCCCCGCGCCTCGGCTGAGGGGCGATCGGGATAGACGGGTTTGTTGACCCCGCCCGCCTGCGAAGCGATGCCCGCCATCGCCCGGTTCATGATGCCGTAGGGCAGGCCGAATACCGTCAGGGTGTGGAAAACGGCGACGAGGGCAATGGTGCCCGCCGCCCACATGGGCCAGGTTTTCATGTGCGACATGCCTCCTTGGCGATATGCGGGAGCACGACCCCGGAAGGGTCGCGTGCCGCTTCCGGCTCTGGATTGTAGAGCCGCAAGGTAAGAGAAAATGTGTCACCCGTTCGGCCGCCGGTCGGAATCCAGTTTCCATTCGTTTCTTCGGGGCCGACAACGATGACGAAGCTCCCATCCGCTTCACGGGCGACGGTGTCGCCGCCATAGGAGTAACGGTCGAGCGGATTGGGAACGAGATAGTGGTCCGCGCCGTAAAGCGTCACGCTCCACCAGCGCGCGGGCGGATCGGAACCCGCCATCTTGTAGGTGCAATCCGAACGAAGTTTGTCGCCCGCATCGTCATGCGATGCCGTGAAGTAGACGGTTTCCGCGCGATTGAGCGCGAGAAGCCCTGCGACAGCGATCTGCGCGCGTGTATAGGGGTCTGCTTGCGAACTGCCGATGACAAGGCTCGTCTGCCAGGGGCCGACAGCGACATCGCCGCCGAGGCCTGCGCCTCGAATGAAAAGCAGCGCGGACCCCGCACCGATAATCAGCGCGACGATAACGACCGCAACCAGCTTCAGGGCCAGCTTCAAGAGTTTTTCCCCGCTGGAGCCCAGCCGGGCTCCGGGTTTTCGACAATGCTGCTTCGCGACACCCCCATGCGCGAATCGATATGGCCCATCCAACCGTCTGAAATTGGAACAGTCAAAGGTATAATGCGCGGGTAGTTAACCGAGGTGCGGGAAGGCGGTGAAGCGTCTAGTTTCCGGAGAGTTCTTCGCGCTTCATCTCCAGTTCCAGCCAGCTTTCTTCCGATTTTTCCAGTTCCGCCTTCAGCGCGTCGTGGCGTTCTGTCGTCTTGTGGAATTTGTCGGGATCGCGGGCGTAGAGATCAGGATCGGCGAGTGCCGCTTCGAGCGCGGCAATCTCCTTTTCGAGCTGCGGCATGCGCGACTGAAGCTCTTCCAGCGCGCGTTGGTCCTTGTAGCTGAGCTTTGTCTGCGCCTTCGCACGATCCTGCTTCTGCGAGGTAGAAGGAGAGGATTTCGCGGCTGACGATGCGTCCGGCTTTTCTTTTCGCTGGCGGAAATAATCCGAATAGCCGCCCGGATATTCCTGCGCCTTGCCATCGCCTTCAAGCGCGATGACGGACGTCACGATGCGGTCGAGGAAGTCGCGATCATGGCTGACGAGAAGGACAGTGCCATCATAGTCGGACACGATCTCCTGCAGCAGGTCGAGCGTCTCCATGTCGAGATCGTTCGTCGGCTCGTCGAGGATCAGGAGGTTTGAGGGCTTCGCCAGCGCACGGGCGAGAAGCAGGCGGCATTGCTCGCCGCCGGACAGCGCCTTCACGGGCTGACGCGCCTGCGACTCGCGGAAGAGAAAGTCGCGCAGGTAGGAAACGACATGACGCGGTTTGCCGCGCACGATCACCTGATCGCCGCCGCCTTCGCAAAGCGTATCCCAGAGCGTTGCTTCCGGATCGAGGGAGCTGCGCGACTGATCGACATAGACGGGTGTGAGGTTCGTGCCGAGGCGGATCGTGCCGCTATCGGGCGCGAGGACGCCTGTGAGAATTTTGAGAAGGGTCGTCTTGCCCGCGCCGTTGGGACCGATCACGCCGATCTTGTCACCACGCATGATCCGCGTCGAAAAATCGCGTATGGCGACACGCTCCGAGCCGTCGGGCTGTGGCCATATCTTGGTGATGTTCTTTGCTTCCACCACGAGCGAACCCGACGCCTGCCCCGTCTCGACGGCGAGGTCGGCACGGCCCGTCTGTTGAACACGCTGCGCGCGCTCCGAGCGCATGGAATGGAGACGGCGAAGCCGCCCCTGATTACGCGTTCGCCGCGCTGAAATACCTTCGCGTGACCATTGCGTTTCCTGCTCGATCAGCTTGTCGAGCTTGCGTTGCGTGACTTCTTCCTCGGCAAGAATTTTTTCCGACCATTCCTCGAAGGCGGTGAAGCCCTTGTCGAGGCGGCGGATGGCGCCGCGGTCGAGCCAGAGGCAGCCCGCCGCGAGACGACGCAGGAAAGCGCGGTCATGGCTGATGAGAACGAAAGCGCCGCGAAATTGCGAGAGCCGTTCTTCGAGCCATTCGATGGAGGGAAGGTCGAGATGATTCGTCGGCTCGTCGAGAAGGAGAATGTCGGGCTCCTCCGCGAGTACGCGGGCAAGCGCGGCTTTGCGCCCTTCACCGCCCGAAAGCGTCGCCGGATCGGCCTCGGGCGACAGGCCGAGTTCGTCGAGCGAGGCCGCTGCCTTGTGTTCTTCCGCGCCGCCCGCGGTCGCGTAATCGATGACACGAGCAGCACCGCCGAAATTCGGAACCTGCTCAAGATAGGCGATGCGGGTGCCGGGCTGCCGGAATATCTCGCCGCCATCGGGCTCGATGAGACCTGCCGCGATGCGCAGCAGGGTAGACTTGCCGCTGCCATTCCGCCCGACAAGGCAAAGCCGGTCGCCCGGCGCGAGCGCGAAGCTCGCTCCGCCTATCAGAACCTGATCGGCAAAGACGACGCGAATATCGCGCAGGGCAAGGAGAGGTGCGGCCAAGTCGAGTAATCCTGTTGAACTGGCCGCCTGTATGGCGCATCACGCGGATCCGCGCAATCGCCCCGGATAAAAGCCTAGCGTCCGCCCATGCGGAAGTCCGGCGCTCTCTCGGACGAAGGGCGGCTTTCGAGCTTCGGTGCAGCTTTGAAAAGGTCCGCAAGTTCCGCGAAGAAGCCGCTGCGAGGCGCGGTCGCGGTCACCATCGGTGCATCGCGGTAGCGCACGGCACCGGGGAGAGGCGCCGCGGGCACCCCTTGTTCGGCGGCGGTCATGTAGTTGCGCCAGGCGAGAGCGGCGAAGTTGCCGCCTGCCGCGCTCTTGGTCGGCGAATTGTCGTCATTACCAAACCAGACCCCCGCGACCTCGTTGCCGGTAAAGCCGATGAACCACGCATCGCGATAATCCTGGCTGGTGCCGGTCTTGCCTGCGGCGAGGCGGCCGGACAATGCGGCGTTGCGGCCCGTACCTTTCGCGATGGCCTGATGGAGCATATAGGTCATGTCCTGCGCCTGATTGCGGGTCATGACTTGCTCCGATGTTATTTCATGGCGGTAGAGCGTGTCGCCGTTCTCTGCCTCGACGGAGACAACAGCATAGGGCGCGGCACGGGTGCCGGCGTTGCCGAAGGCAGTGTAGGCGGAGGTGAGCTCGAGCAGCGATACTTCGGCGCTACCGAGCACAATGGAAAGATTGCGCGGCAGCGGGCTTTCTATGCCGAGGTCTCGTGCCGTCCCGATGATGCGGTCCATGCCTACACGCTCGCCGACCTGTACCGAAATGGTGTTGATCGAATTTGCGAGCGCGGTGGCAAGGTTTACCGTCCCCCAATCGCGCGCAGATGCGTTCTGTGGCGTCCAGCCGCCCATCGAAACGGGTTCATCCGTCACCGGACTCTCCGGCGTATAACCGGTCTTGAGCGCAGCAAGATAGACGATCGGCTTGAAGGCGGAACCAGGCTGCCGCTTTGCCTGCGTTGCACGATTGAACTGGCTTTCTACATAGGAGCGCCCGCCCACCATGGCGCGCACCGAACCGTCCGGGCCAAGCGCGACAAGCGCGCCTTGCGAGACATGTTTCTCGGCGCCCATCTCGGCCAGCGCCTTTTCCACCGCTTTTTCCGCCGCGGCCTGACGGCGCGGATCGAGCGTCGTGTGAACAATGACACGGCCCGTCGCGTCGGGAAGCAGCCTGCGGACCTCTTCGGCAGTCCAGTCGATGAAATATTCGCGGCCTGTTTCCTTCGAACGCGTGAGAACATCGGCGGGGTGTTCGCGTGCACCGGCAACATCCTGTTCGCGAAGGCTGCCGGCGTCGACCAGCCGGTCGAGAACCTGATTGGCGCGCGCTCTCGCGCGTTCAAGATCATTTGCCGGCGAAAAACGGCTTGGTGCTTTCGGGAGACCGGCGAGGATCGCGGCCTCGGCAAGCGACACATCGCGCACAGACTTGCCGAAATAGTAGCGTGCAGCGGCATCCATACCGTAATTTCCGGCGCCCATATAGATGCGGTTCAGATAGAGCGTGAGAATCTCGTCCTTGGAGAGATTGTTCTCCAGCCACATGGTGATGAGCGCTTCCTGGGCCTTGCGCCAGATGGTGCGGCTGTGGTCGAGATAAAGATTCTTCGCGACCTGCTGCGTAATGGTCGAGCCACCCTCGACGAAGCCGAAGGATTTGACGTTCGTCCACATGGCCCGCGCGATCCCGCGCGGGTCGA
>CXWF01007490.1_pt1 | contig 28306 bp, 40 predicted proteins | sample 468421 | NCBI WGS metagenome assembly CXWF01 (sample SAMEA2620812, study PRJEB7988) | marine metagenome | biome: marine biome (ENVO:00000447); feature: surface water layer (ENVO:00002042); material: "saline water (ENVO:00002010), including plankton (ENVO:xxxxxxxx)" | depth 5 m
AACCAACTATCACTATTCATATCTGCTTTCCATCTTTCGCTTACATTCTTCTCTACTTCTATTTGATGATTTACCATTAGCTCTTTAATCTTTCTTTTAGCCTCTAATTTTTCTTCTTTAGATGTACTTAGATTGTCTAATACACCTCCTACAGATTCTACTAATTTATCAGCTCCTCCTCCAAATATTGTTTTTAGTATTTTCATAATCCTTTTTCTATTGTATGATATTTATATTTAGTTTTTCCACTTTCTTTATAAGCCTCTAATAATGACTTTCTATTATATTCATGATTATAGCTTATATGAATCCAAGAGTAATCAAATTCATTTATCATTTGGTCAAAAGGTAATCCTAATTCTATAACCTTATCCCAAATATCTTTATTCTTCATTACCCCATCTACTTTGAATTGTAAGTCCGCCGCCTGTCCTTTCATGTGGGAACTTTTTTTACTTCCCTTTATGATTTTGTTTAAATTTTCTGACCGATAGCCTGATGTAATTCTAATTGGCTTTCCTAAAGCGTCTCTAAGTGGCTGTAAGACATATTTTACTAATAGTTGTATATTTCTTATATGTTCAGAACTTGGACTATTATCTATATTGTTTCTTATAGCTGTAACGCTTTTAGTAAATTCGTTTAGTGTAAAATTTTTTGATAAAATCATTATCTATATTTTGAGATTACTATACTATCTATAATAGCTTGTATATCTTGTTTTTGAATATCTAATTCAAAAAGGAGATTTCCTTTATACCTTTTTATCTCCTCAGTTTTATTAAAAATAATTATTGTAGGTAATACTCTAATCTTGTAAGATTCTGCCAAATCAGGAAAATCCTCTATACATATTCTGTACTTCCTACAATCTTTAAGATTGCCTAAGAATTGACATTTGTTACTGTCGTTCCAATCCGCCCAAAACTCTACTACTATAGGCTCAGTGGATTTTTGAGCCTCATTGAGTTGAGATTTGTTAATAAACGATTGGCTCAGACATTGATAAGGAATTACCCACAATAATATATATATAAAAAATCTCATTTAAGCTCGTAAACTCTCTCCTCTATCTTTTCTACCTGCGTTTCTATTTTATCTAATTTATCAGCGTTTGACATAACCGTAGTCGAGATTAATTCCAACTTCAAATCTAATTCCTGTCTTGTAATTTCAGGATCGGGAATTTCTACTACAGGTAACTCCTTAGCCGCTTGTATTTCCATACTTAAACTCCAATACATACCAACAAAACTTGACACTAAAAGGACGATTCCTATTATAGATTTTATTGAGAGTAAAAATTTGCTATCTTCTGAGATTTCTTTAGCCATAGTTTAACATTTAATACAGTTTCTATCAGCTATTCCTTGCCCTATAATTAAAGCAACAGTAACGATTACTAAAGTATTCATTTTAGTATCGCTAATTCCAAAACTTTCAGAAAAAAGTATTAGTATTAGAGTTACAAATCCATACCAAAACTTTCTACTTTTTACAAATTTTAAGATTAATTCTTTCATTTTTTATTTTATTTTAAAGTTAATTTTACCATCTTCTATATATATATTTTCTCGTCTATATATTTCCTTTCCATTTAGATTATATATTTTATTTTCGTTTTTCGTTTTTTGGAGTAGCTCTAAAATTCCTGTATTTCCACAAGGTAATCCTGTAATACAATCAATATATTCAGTAACATATAAAGTATCTACAACTTCTACATAAACAGTATCTACAGGTACATAGTCAAATACAAGGCAATCTATAAAAGTAGTAGGCACAGCTCCATTTTCATCTGAGCCATCTACACAATCTAACCAACCATCATTAAGGTAATACAAGTTATTAAGACCATTAGGCACACAACCAAGAGGAGAATACTGAGTCCAATTAGCTTCGTCATTTCCACAATAAAATCCATTTTGCTCGACACATAATTCGCAATTTGTTTGACTAAATCCATAATTAAAAATTAAAAACAATACTAATAATTTCTTCATAACTAAAATATTAAATAATTAAACCCTATTCTAAATTCACTTATAGGCTTCTCCCAATACTCTAAATAAGTACCCTCTACAAATACACCTAAATTTTTAGTAATCCTCCAACCAGCTACTAACCCAAAATCAACATCTGTAGGAACACCCTCATAATCATAAGAATAATCACTAATTCCATAGTGATATGGTAATACATTTAGCCAAGCGTGTAACCAATAGTCTTTATTATAGTAATAGTAACTCGTTCCAATAACCATAGAAAGCTCATAGACGCTCCCTAAAGCGTTTAATTGTTCTTGGTTATATTGAGCTATAGCTGAGCCAAAATAATGTTTAAAAAACTCATCATTTGAAGTGGCTATTAATTCTCCATTATTATACCAATGATGATTACCCTGTACAAATTGGGTAGAATAACCAAAGTCCTCAGCTAATTCTTGGAAAGAACTCTCTCCACTTTGCCAAAATTCCTCTATAGGAGATACGCCGTAGACAGCGTGTTGACGCCCAACAATACCCATAGTAAAATTAAAACCTCCTTTACTAATTCTATATCTTGTATCAAAAGATATATACTCTAAATCTCTACCCTCATCATTTTTTATTTGAAATTTAGTAACGCTTTTATCTGACATATAGCGAATCCAAAAATTTCTATTAATAAATGTTTCAGAACGATTACGAATAAAAGAATAATTAAGTAAATACTCCCAGCCATTGTAAAAAGAAATAGTAGTATTATCCGCGACACTTTTTTCATCTCCTGTATACCAAGTTTTTTTCTTTTGCTCGTAATCAAAAAAAGCGATTCTCCTAATACCAATTTGTAAAGAGTAATCAAATGGGTTGATTTGTGTGGTTTCTTCATATCCTTTATTTATAGCTATATAATCCTGATTCTCTATATAAGAGGTTTGAGTACTAAATGATGAATAAAAAGTAGCGTACTTAAAAAAGTCTTGAGCCTTACAAGTTCCTATCCCTAAAACAAAAACTATTAAAAAAAAGTATATATGTGTTTGATTTATTTTCATATTATAAAACTTTTGTATAAGCATAGGTTACATAAACATCAGCACTAAAACCACCATTGAAAGCTGCTGATGAAAACATTACAAAAGGTTTATTTAGTAAAGATGATTTACAACTACCTGATGAACTTGGCTCAGGAGAAAAACAAAATGAAGAATCAGTAGTAACTGTATTCATAAAACGCCTATAACTATACCAATAATTAGTAGCCTCAGAACTATCATAACTAAATAATAAAGTCGCTCCTGCTGAATCTGTAGCTGAGGCATAAGTAGTTAAAATTGTAACTTGATATACAGTAATCATATATCCACTTAAAGCTCCTACTAAGGTTTTAGGCGTAGAATCTAAAGCCTGAAATTCTGCATTACTAACAGAAATTTTATCTGTTTGTATAACATATTTAAAATCCATCTTTTTACTCGTACCCGCACTACTACCTGTAGTATCAGAAACATCTACAACCATTAATAAATCTCCACTACCTGCCTGTTCTGTTAGAGCTGTCTTGTCTGTTAGTTTTACTGTTGCCATTTAAATACTTTTTAAGTTTTTGTATATTATTTTTTATTTGTTTTTTTGTTTTTTTTGTAAGCATATTTTAACAATCTACTATAGTTACTCCAGCTTTCCTTAAAATTGCTCTCATTCTATTATTAGTAGGAGCTACATCTAAATTTAAACCCGCGTAGTAGTTGGCTGTTGTAGGACTAAGCTCTCCGGGATCGGAATTACTTTGATATTCAGCAAAATTTGAATCTACTACATAATCTATTAAGCGTTCTCTATAAAATTCAGCTTGGTCTAAAGCGGCATTTATTAAAGGTTTTAAATCATCATGAGTAACAGCTGTACCTTGTTCAGTATTCATAGCTACTATAGAATTATTTACCATACGAATACGAAGAAATGGCAAACAAGTAGAGTAGGCAAATTGTACTAAAGCTGGTTGTATATAAGTTTGTAATAATGTTAAATAATTACCTGTTAAGCTATCGCCTTGTATATCTGATACTAATTTATTGTATAAATCTGTTCCAAGCACAGGTAAGATATATCTATCTTGTGCCATTAGTATATAAGGTAGTAACAAGTCATCTGAAACACTCTCGCCAAGAGAGGTATCTTTTTTTAATCTACCTGTACTAATAAATAAAGTGTGTTGTATTGCCATAATTTTTAACTGTATTTACCTCTTGTTGGAGTATTAATAGGAGCTAAGGTAGGAGCTGGACCTTTAGGCTCTTGACCTTTTATTTTCTTCCAACTTGAAGCGAATCTACCACTATTAACCTCCGACAAAAAACTATTTTTAAACATATCTAAACTTCCATTAGGTAGGTAAGCTCCCGCCTTATAAGTCTTACCGCCTATTGTTACTTCTGAGCCTTTAGGTACTCTTTTTCTTACAAAGAATTTTCTAACAAAATAATGATGACAATATACTCCACCTTTCCACTTAAAAATATCATAAGTAGCCGCCCCTTTTTTACCAAACCCTTTATTTACTGTTAGATTAGAGGCTTGTTTTAAATTATTAATTGTATATAACTTACCTCCTTTACTTAGCCTTACCATTTGTTTACAAAAATCTCTACTCTTAGAGGATATGTTTTGTGAGTATCTATATAAAACTCTTATAAAACCAGCGTTACTATCACTATTAGGACTATCTGGGTTAGATGGTATTCTACTTGCACTTGCAAACTCATAATATTTATTTAAATGTTGATTAGCAAAAGCCTCGAATTTACTCTCAGTATTAGAATCAGTATCTTCTGTATCAATTTCGCCTAATTCAAACCACTCATCTTTATCTATTTCTGTTCCTTTTAAATTTGATAAAAATACTTTACTATCATCTTCTGTTAATTCTGTTAATTCTTCAACATTTTTTATTTCTTTTACTTTTTTAGCCGCCCATGATTGCCCAGCGTCTCCTCCCCATAACGCCCAAGCTATTCTACCTGCACTTGGGAATCCATCTTCTCCCGGCTCAAAACCCTCTCCTCCTTTACTACTTTTTTCATGTCTTGCAAAAAAACTATTCATACGCTTAATCGTTGATATTGAGAGATTTTGACCATTAGAGATAGTCCTCGCTCTTGCGACACCTGTCTCAGTTCCTCCTCTACCATACTCTCTACGCCATTCTAAGCCTTTTTTAGCCTCAGCAATCATACCTTTAGTTGGTTTAGTATCAATATCTTTTAACGCCTTAAATTCTTTCTTTACAGGCTCATCAGTATCTATACCCTCTTTCTCTTGTTCTTCTTCGCTTACTTTAGCTACTGTTTCTATGTCAATAAAGTCAGCTGGTTTTAATGATTTAAAGTATAAATCTAAATGTATATCGTTTATTTGTAATACTGGCTCTAATCCACTTAATAAAGTATTTTGGAAAGGTTTAATAACAGTGTTATTAAATAATGAGTAGCTATCTCTAAGCTCATCAGCATTATTACCAAATCCCGATCCATCTCCTTTTACTCCAAATAGGAGAGGCGATACTATTCTGTGTCCGGTTAAAACCTTTCTCGTAGTTTCTTGAGATAAGAATTGGTAACTATCGCTATTATCGTTTGAAGTAATAGGCACTATTTCGGGAGCTGTTTCTTTACCATCATTAAAGGTTAATAATATTCTACCAGCGTTACCACTACCAGCAAATTTATCGTTGATTTGTCTTTCTATCTTTCTTCTTTCCTCATGAGATGGGATTCCATTCGACATATTAATAGCAAGGCTGGGAAACATACCCGATTTGATATTACTTAGATGAAATTGTGCTATCTCCATATCTAATTGAATATAAGAGGTAGAGCCTTGATAGTCAGGAAGTGAATAGTAATAGCTACCCGGAGAATAATCTTTGATACATAATACTTGACTTGCCTCAGTTCTATCTTTAGAGCTAAAGGATTTATATACTCTTGGCTTAAATTTCCTTACATTCGTCCAATCAGCACTATAATAATACATTTCTACATCTCCATAACTATTAGTCTTACCACTTCTTATATATTGAGCAGGTATATGATACATCTCTACTATCTTAGTTCTTGGCTTATTCCATATTACATTAACATAACACATTCCAAATAACTTTAAATCAAAAGCTAAGCATTTTAATAAGTCTTTTTGTGAGCCTTTAAGTAAAGAGGTAAGTTTTAGCCACTGTTCCTTATGTTCAGGACTATTATCTCTATCTGTAGCGTCAATACCCTCTCCATAAATCATAGCCGCCACGCCTTTTATTATAGCGTTATTTATACTACTACCATTATATAGCTCTAATAAGTATTGTGGGTATAAATTATCATCTCCAAAAGATATATAATCTTTATTGGCAATCTCCGCTATAGCTGGTAGATTAAATTCGGATAAATGTAGTACTGATATTTGTGTTTTTTCTTTCTTTTTCATTTTTACCAAGTTATAGTTCCATATTGATTATCCTCATTATTTGAATAAGGCTTACCCCCTGAAATTGGTAGTTCAGCTTTCAAATCGTTATTCGTATATTCTGTAAAATAGCTTATAGGTAAATCAGAATCTATAGAGCCAAAAGTTTCATCTACTGTAACATTAAGTACAATACTTAATCCCTCTATTTTAGTAGAGGAATTTATATTTAAAGTATGAGTATTATTATAATATACATCTATATCAAAAGTTTCATTTATAGGAGGTACAAAATTTCCTAACAATCTATATAGAGTACTTGCTCCATCATAAGAGGCTATATTTGAACTTGTAGGATATACTAATGTTAGCCTTAAAGTCCAACATCTATCGTTATTAGTGTATTCTGGAGCGTTATAATCTCCATTAGCTGTAGGATAAGCTACAGCCGATCTTATCCAATTAGTTTTCCTACCTCTAAAATAAAAGAGTAAATACTTTCCTGTTAAAGTACTTGGCTCAACAAGGCTACTTATATTCTCATAAAAAAATATATTTTGTACTTGAGCCATTCCCGAAGAATAATTTAAATTATATACTCCCATTATTAAACTTTTTTAAATATTTTATTATAATATTCAGTGTATAAATTTAATTTATCATTTTCATTAGTTATAGAGTTTAATTTTTCTTCAAACTCCTCTCTAATTTTTTCATCTATTTCTATACATTCTACTTTTGTAGCCATTAGTCAGTATATTCGTTATAGGGATTAGATTCTATTTTAACTTCTTTTTTTTTCTTTTTTGGTTTAGGAGTATCATTTGTAAAATACTTCTTTTTAACTTTATCCGATAAATTCTCTACTTGATGAGGTAATAATTGACCATACGCTAAATTCATTGTACCGGGTTTATAGTCTTTGTATTGTTCTTTAACTTTCCAAGCCATAATAATAAGTGTTTATATTATATATATAAATAAAGAAATCGTTTTTATTTGTACGAATTGTAAAGAAAACTTTATAAAATATAGTGGAATATAAAATATTTTTTATATTTTGATTGTTATTAACTAATAATTAAAAAAATGAAAGGAAAAAGACTACTACAAAACTTAATAAAAAAATTTGATAAGATAAGGCATATTAAAGACAAAAAATCTCGAGAGCAAATATTATTAAGGTACTTTGATAGGTTATAAAAAAAGGGAGCAATTAGCTCCCTTTCTTTTTGAGTAACGATTATTACTATGTTCCTACAGTGATAATTAAATTAGTCTCATCACTAAGTCCATCAAATGGGTATTTAGCTGTAGCTGTACCCGCATTATCGCCAGGTCCAGCTGTAGCTGGTAGCCAAATCATAGGATCGGTTTCCTCAGCTCTTAGCTCAATAGTAAATCCTGTCATATCTCCTTTAGCAGCTCCTGTTACTATAGTACCTCCTGATACATCTACTCCATTATTCATACCTAATAAGAATACATTATCATTCATATCTTGTACAAATACTTGACTTCTATTATAAGCCATTAACTTTATCTCATTACATTGAGCAGCTGTTAGCTTTTGTAAAGAAAGTGATAAAGTTTGTTCAAAAAAAGTAGTACCTGTAGCTGGGTCTGATGTTGTGTTAATAGTTACTGATGATAAATTAGGTCTCAAATCGTATTGAAAAACCGTAGTTTTGTTAGTACCTCCATCATCAGCCGCTACGTCCCATAATGTAAATCCAGCCGCCGACATTACATTAGCTGTCGCTCCTGTACCTAAAGTACATACACTACGAATATTAGAGCAAAATGATGATACGAAAAAAACTTTTTTTAGACCACCTATAGAATCTTTACAGGAAACAAGGCGTCCAAGTGTTAAATTACAACTCATTTTTTATTTGTTTTATTTTGTTTATAAAAAGGGGGTGTATTTCAACCCCCATTAATTATCATTACCCTGCGTAAAGTACCATATCGCTACCAAAAGCGTAATTAATACCAGCTGTAAATCTCATTACTACTCTGATTTCATCACTACCATCAAGATTAGCCATATCTAATAACTTCACTTCTGAGCTTGAGCCATCTGTACCCATAAACATATTAGATACTCTACCAGCTACTATAGTATTATCAGCTAATCCCGGAGCATGAGCTATTTGAATACCTACATAAGTTAAAGGTACTTCGCCTTGAGCTTGGTATAAGTTAGCATAACCAAGAGCAGCCTGAGCTTGTTGATAGAATCTATAAGCTGATGTAGGTATAAAGATTCTTAAATCTTCTTTACCATAAACAGCTGTAGGTATAGTGTCCATTACTTTACCTATTTCAGCTACGATATTAGCAGCTGATAAAGTAGTAGCTCCAGCTACATCATTTACATCAGCGTCAGCAAGTAATAATTTTCTAAAACCATCAAACTGACCATTTTCATCAGTAGTACCGTCCCAAATAGACTTTTCTATTTCAGCTGATACTCTTGCAGCTGTTTGACCTATAATATAATCGCCAAACGCTTGAGGTACTGTTCCATTAAGTCCAGCTGTCATATTAGCTCCCTCCCAAGATGATAAATAATCTTGTTTACAAAGCGTCATATTTACATCAAAATTTCTTGGCTCTAATACTCTTTCAGCATAAGTAAGAGTACCAGAATCATTATAACCACAAGTAGCGTCAGCCATTAAGTTACCAGCTGTACCTGCGATAGTTATTTTTCTTAAATTTGCTTTGTACTTTACATTGTTTAAGAAAGTTATGTTATTCTCAGCCATAGTAGTACCCGAAAGCAAAGCCGCCGATATATACCCAGCTGCCGCCTCTCCAGCGTAGTTAGAAGTAACACTATCAGCAAAATTATATTTTTTATTCGCCATTTTATTAAAGTTTTTTTATTATTATTATTTATTTCTGTTCATAAAGTACGCCACTCTTTCTTGTGTTGAAAGTTTTGACATATTAACTATTTCTTTTTTTGATGTAGATTCAGGATTGTGTTTAAAACCCTTAGCTCCTGGCTCTTTTTCAAATTCTACTAATTTAGCTTTTAAGTGTTCCACTTCTTCTACTAAACTATTTACCATATCTTTTGACATCTCTAATTTTTCATCTTCTACTTCTTCTACCTCTTCTACCTCCTCTACTTCTTCTTTAGATTCTTCTACTTCTTCTGACATTTCTACATCTACATCTTTATCATCTCCAAATACTCTTTTTTCTAACTCCTCTACTCTATCTTTTAACTCCTCGTAAGACTTTGCCCAATCCGCTTTCTCGGCTGGACTTTCATGTTCCTCCATTTCTTCTTTTTCTTCATACTCCTCTTTCTTTTGCTCCTCATCAGCTCCTAAATCAGTTATTTTACTATCTGTATCTATTGTAATTTTTCCTCCATCTTGTAAAGTATATGTACCCTCTCCAAGTGGCGAAGCCTCTCCATCATCAGAAATAACATATATCTCAGACCCAACAGCCATTTTTTCATCTTCTGTAGCAACTACTCTACCATCTTCTAAGATAGCCTCAGCATACATTTTTACTTCTTTTGATTCTTTGTTATCTACTGATAATAAAGTTTTGATTTTTTCTAAAGTTTTATTCATTGTAAATGATTTTATAGTTATATATAATTTATTTAATATTGTTTTTCAGCCTACCTATTAACTGTACCTCTTTTTATTGCTGAGCATATTTTGGCGGCTGATTTTTTACCATATTTTTTTTTCATGTCAGCGATACATTGTCTAAAAGGGTATTTAGCTAAAGCCTGTTTAGTTATATACTCTTTCATTAAAGCGTATTCCTCATTTTCATCTTTAGCTATTATCATTCTTATTCTATCTAACAAATCCTCATCATTTAACCTTTCTTCTTTTGTGTATCTTTTTTTCTTTTTCTTTTTCTTATACATTTCTGTAGCTTGTGAGTGGTCTGTACAAGCCATATATCTAATCACTCCCTCTACTTTATGCTCATGATAACCCTCGCAATTCTTAAATAATTTAGCGTATGCCTCAGCTTCAATTTTAGTAGCAAATAAAGGCTCTCCATCTAAAGCTCCTACAACAGATATTTTATCTATTAAGTTTTTAAAGTTGGTTTTATTCATAGTAGCCTCTATCAAACGATCGGTAAAATACCCCTCTATACTAAAGCCTTTTACTTCTTTATTCTTTACTTTTTCCCAAACTTCCTCATTGTCAATTTTCATTTTTACAAACCAAGTACCAAGAGGCATATTTTTAAATCCAAATTGAGAGGATTTATCGTATTTTTCATCTTCTTTAATCCAGCTCTCTACAACGCTTAATCCTTGTAGTGATTCTCTATGTTCGTAAGTAGTGTTATTGTTTCTTAGATTGCTCATAAATAGCTCTTGAGCCTTTTTTATAGTTTCTTCGCTAAAGTAAACTATGTACTCCTCGCCCTCCTCCTGATTGTAACGAGGTATCTCCTTACCGGGAATAAGTACCGCTCCTACCAAAGTCTTTTTTTCTTCGTCTAATTTTGCTAACGATAAGAAATTGTCTTTTGAGAAAAAAACCCAATCCGATTCAATCGCTGGAAATTCGACAAGGCTAATAGCCTCTACTCCAAATCTTTCAGCTCTTTCGTCTATTACTAATTCTACTAATTTTTTCTTTTTATTTTTATTTTTTTCTCCCATTATAATTATATATATAAAATTGTTAATATTGTTTACAAGGTAGCTTGTAAGTCTAATTCATTTTGTAGAGCTTGTGAGTTTGTTATTTCATTTTCTACAACATAAGCCTGAACAGGAGGGAAGTTACTTTCTCCTCCACCAAACACATTTAAAGGCGTAGATACTGTTCCTCCTATTGGATTAAACGCTCCACCTCCACCTCCACCACTTGCACTTATACCTCCATTACTACCACTACCACCACCATCTCCTGTATCTACCGCATATATTTTAGCTAAGTTTTTAGCTCCTAAAAGAGCGATTACTGAGGCTTGAGCTATTCCTATAGGGCTACCTTTCCAAAAATCCATAGCCTTAGTTGCGGCTGAATAAGTAGCTATAATAGTTTCGGCAGCCGCCAAGTGTTTGTAAGCCGCCGCCTCTTGCTCAAATAAATCTTTAGCGTCTCCCGCTATTTGTTGAAACGCGTCTAATTTCATTTGTCGCTCAGCTTTAATATATCTTTTAGTTATATCCTCTTTCCTTTTTTCATGAGCCTCTAATAATTGTTCTTGTTTTTCGTAGTTACCCTCGTATTGAGCGTATAGCTCTTTAAATCTATTTTCTTCTGTTAATAAATCTTCCTCTAATTTTAATTCAGCCTCACTTTTATCTGTATTTCTTGTGTATTCAGCAAACTCTATTCTTTTTTGTAAATCCCTTTCTCTTAAATCAGCCTCCCTTTGTAGTTTTTCTTCTTCAATTCTTTCCTCCTCCTCAGCGTATTTCCTAATTATTTCAGCCACAGCATTCTCTCTTTCTTCTGTAAGAGCCTCTGTCAATTCGGCGTTATGCTCAGCTAACTTAAAAATTTCTTTATATTGTTCCATAATATCCTCTATCTCTACTGACATAGAATCACGCCTAAACAATCTTACTTTTTCCTCAGCTACAGCATATAATCCTGAAACTGTCCTATTGTATTCTTCTAATAAATCTTCTCTTTCAGTTTGTACAGCTCCCTCATTATTTGTTACTTGTTGATTATGATTAGTTACTATTTTATCTTGTTCTTCCAAAGCGGCAATAATTAAAGCCGCCTCCTCTTTCATAGTTCTCTCAGTACTCTCCATAGATTTAGTTTCAAAATCATATCTGGCGTCTAAAATTGCGTCGTAAAAGTGTATAGCGTCCTCCTCATAAGTTGCAAACATTTCCTGTACTGTACGCTGTAACTGTACGCTAACCAAAAACTTACCACTTGCCGCCTGATAACCAAATCTTGATAGTACTTTACCTATTTCTTGCTCAGTCATATCTCCCCTTTCATTTATATATTTATGTAACTGCTGAACTTCTCTAAATACTTTTTTAATTTCGTCAAAGTGATACTCATAATCTTGGTCATCAAAGAAATTTATATTAAAAGCTCCCTCAAACTTTTGCATTAATTTTTCGACATGTTTATTTACCTCCTTATTACCTTTTAAATATTCTGACATCTCCTCTCTACCTCTTTCATCATAAAATTTTTGTACATTATTTGGGTCTTGTAAGTAGTTTAATTCCTCTTGTAGCCTAATCATTTCCTCAGTACTTTGTATTCTTGTACCTGTTACTGTTTGATTTGTCTTTAATAAAGCCGCTTGGTAATCTTTTTCAGCTTGTTCTAATTGCTCTAAGATAGATAAAGATTCTTTTTCATCTTCTAAGTTTTGAGATATAGCGTCAAATAACTCCTGTTTTTCTTCTTTCTCTTTCTTTACCCTTTCCATCTCTTTCTCATAAGCCTCTTTCCTAACTTGGTCTCTTTCTCTAATTAAAGACTTCTCGTTGGTTAGTTGCTCCGATCTTTGGCTGTTTACTCTTTCCTCTATTTCTAATAACATATTTTGAGCCTCTATTAGCTCTTTTTTCTTTTGTACATTATCAGAATCATAATCTAACTCCATCTCTCTTAGTTTGATGATTTCCATTACGCCCTCTTTTTCTACTTCTAATTGCTCTTGTAATATTCTACCTAATTCTTCATTAGCCGCTATTCTATCATCAAATGAAGCTGTCTCATCATCTCTTAATTGTCTTTGTGTTTCTGCTAAAGTTTGATATTGTAATTTTGTTCCCTCTAATTCTGCGCTTAATAACTCTACAGCATTTCTTTGATTTATAAGAGCTTGAGTTCCTGTATCAGCCGCTCCAGATAAATTAAATAAACCTAATGTAAGAGTATCTACAACTTCTAAAGCTCCTATTAATATATCTACAAAAAAACTTACTACTTGATTTACCCTTACCATTACCCGAGCAAATAAGTCAGAGGCTTTTTGGTTGTTTCTAAAGGCGTCAAATAACATAGCAAATCCTCCAATAGCTACACCTATACCAACTCCCTTTAAAGCCTTACCCATACCCCCAAAGCTACTACCTGTTTTTTTAGATTCTTTACCTACTTTACTTAAAGACTTTGATGTATCATCTAAGCCTTTTTGAGCTTGTTTACTATCTACTTTTAATATTATTTCTCTTGTGATTGACATGCCAATAATCTTTTAAATTGTTTTTTTAAAGTTTTATAATCTTTACTATATTCATCTATACCATAAACAAAATCAAACTCTTTGCCAGATAACTCAATTTTAGTTACTACTTGTAGTACTTTTGGTATAAACATACCCATTAATTTTAGTTTTAATTCCATAATAATAATCCTCCATTTTGATACATAATAAAATCTGAATTTTGGTAAATAGCCTGATCGGGTATTGAGAGCTGTTTTGTGTTACCTCTAATCTGTTTAGCTGTTACGCTTACCTTTGCTTTAAATTGATACGATTGAGAATCTCCTCCAATTATTTTTAGATTTAAAACATTGGTAGAGCTTTCTAAAACATTAACTCTAAAAGTTGGAGTAGCAAATCCTGTATCTTTTTGCTCTCTTATTAAATCCCCTCCTGTTGTTCCTAAATGACTTAATACCCCGCTATTGTTTTTACATATACCATATACCTCAAAAAATCCAACTTTACCCATGTTAGAGCCTTTAACTATTTCCCCTGTAACCTCAACTCTCATTGTTATTAAATAATTTACCGGTACTTGTAATACAAATGGTCTACTACCCATAACAGTAAAGTAATTTGGCGTAGAGTTATCATCTGTAGAGGATTCTAAATTATATACTATGTTTTGGAATTTTTGATTTAATCCATCTACACCTATAAAGTTAGTTTGTGTATTAGGTAATTGAGGTAGTATAGGCATAGGTTGAGGTACAGTTGGGTCTACATCAGTACCATCTCCGCCTCCTATTGATACAGAATCTTGATTATGCCAACAGTTACCCTCTCCTGTACTTGCGTTAGTTTCTTCAAAAGTCCAATTCTCATTTAAATCCTCACAACAAGTATTAGTAGTTGTAAATGTTAAAGAGCCATCTGAGGCTGTGTATTGTATTTTACCAGCTGGAGTAAAATTTGTAGGACTTAAATAACAATCGTAATTAGTTTTTTCTAATACTTTTAATAGTGTTACTTTTGTACTTTCGTTACCCCCTATTAAGTGTTTTTGTATTTTCAAAACCCTCCATAAAGTATTCTTTATATATACAGGATTTTTAAAAGCATTAGCCTCAAATTCAAATATATCTCCGGGAGATAAATTGACATAACATTCCATCATACGAGCCTCATTATCATAAACCTCGTTTATATATTGCCTCCAAAATCTATTATAATATCCATTTTGAGTTACATTTTCTCCAAATACATTACCTCCCCAAATACCAAAAAAACCAGATGGGTAAAATGTAGCACTATACCAAGTCCAAAATAACATATTATTAGTAGTTAATAAAGGATTATCTGAATCTAAAGGGTTTGTAGTATCTCCACTTTCTATATTATAAGGTAAACATAATGGGAATCCTTGATAGCCTAATATTGACGATACATCTGAATAACCCCAAGAGAAATTAGTTATACCATAGTCAGCCTGTGTTAATGCCCAATCCCAAGCTACGCCATTAAAACCATCATAACCAGCAAAGGTAGAGGGAGTTCCACTATAATAAAATAAAGAGGGTTTTTGTGAACTTCTCGCAGACCACTCTCCATTATCATTAACATACCCAGCGTAGTGTATAGGTATTTTTGTCCAAGATGAAACGCCACCTAATACGCCAAAAATACTCGCGTCTGGCATACCATGAACTACAAAGGGAGAAAATACGCTACTATTTTTAAAATCGTTTTGAGCAAAATCATTTCTATTTTTAACCTCTATACTACCATATACTCTATTATAAGTATTTTGGTATCTTTCGTTTATCATATCATTACCCTCTTGGTCAGTTAGTAAGAGAGTTCTATTTTGTAGCTCGGCTGTTGTTTTTATTACAGCCTCTTTAGATATATCAAGTTTGTCAGTCCAATATTGGGTACTTCCTGTAGCTATATAATCTTGATAAGGCTCTATAGTAAGTTGTGTGGGATTATTTGGGTCATTTAAAACTACTAAATTATATCTTGTTACAATATCTTTTAAAAAATCTACCTGAGTTATTTTAGGCATATTTGCCCTCATTGTTACAGTTCCATTTTCAAAACCATCAGAATAAAACCCTGAGCCATTATTAACTAAAGTCCATTCAGGATTCTGAACTGTAAAAGTAGTAGTACTTGAAGCTGAAAACCATATAGATAAATAGTTATATGAGCCGGGAGATGTTTGCACATTAGGAGTATATGAGATGTTTACTGTTGAAGCTGTGTTATTGGTATTAAAGGCGTAAGTTTGAGGCGATAAAAAAGCCGATGTACCATTCTGATAAACAGTATAAATAGCGAGTTGTACTTGCCAATTATTTAAAGGCGTACCATCATTCTCATTAGCTGGACAGCCTATAGATAAAGATATATCATATAATACTACTTGATTACCAAAAGCTAAACCCTCTCCATTATTACCATAATTAGGAATAAAAAAAGCCGATCCATTACCGGGTACATCTGTGCCGGGATTTAAGATAAAATAACTCGCTCCATTATAATTAGTTGAAGTAAAAGGTATTGTGGTTAAGCAATCTTCTCCTGTACAAGAATCTATATTTTGACTTGCTGCTCCTACCGCCTGAAAAGCCTCTATAGGCGTAGTTTTAACATAAGTACTTTCAGTAGCACAAGTCATGAATATTTTATGAAAATCAACATCATCAGCTAAAACATCTCCATTAATTCCTAAAAATGTACTATTTATACTATAACCAGCCTTAGAGCATAACATATATATAAGCCTTTGTAATCGTATAGCTGGTTTTAATAATCTTGGAGTAAGCGTACCAAATAATTGAGTAATATTAGACCAATTAAAACCTGTTATAACATTATCATCTATTATATCTTGTAAACCTGAAAAGCTACTAAACATACCTGTACTAAAAGGATTTGTAGTATGCCCATAATCTATTACAGGGTACATTACATCTTTATCTTGTACGCTATTTATAGTAGTTAGTCCATTTTGCCAACTGTTTATAACATTCTCTCTTGTTAGCGTGTGGTCTAAACTTGTATCTGTTACAAAAGTTCCCGGAGTACCCTCTAATTCTGTTGTAAATACATCTTCTAAATACTTGCCTTTTACATCACTAAATAAATCAGCTGAATTACCAAATACTACAACCTCATACATTCTCGCATTTACATATATAGACTTTAACTGTAAAAACCCTTGTAGTTGTGGTACGCTATCTACAAATATAATAGCTGGGAATTTTTTGTATGCGTCAAATACTAATATATCACTATTCACATCAAACCAACTCTCAAAAAATTTATTATTCCTTTCAGTAAAAGGTATTTTAATTGTTTGACTAAAACTTGATTTTCTTTTATCAGGCTCTTTAATATCTAACCAATTATAGTTAGCGAATATTTGAGGAGCTGATTGTAAATCTAACTCAAACTGTGTTAAGTTAGATAAATCATCTGTTGTGGTTTCTCTACGATATGCTACTAATCTTACTTTCATTTTTAGCTATTAGTTCTTATTGGGTTAGAGTAGTTTAATGTAAATTGATATTGTATTAATTGTTTATCATTTACAGTAGTTTTAACAGTATAACTCCTTTCTCTTATTACCACAGGATATACTATATCGTTATCATCTATTAATTGTATGTTAATAGATGTAAATAATTCTTCAAGCCAGATAGATTCTTCCTCAGTTAAAAAGTCAGATGTTACGCTTATTTGTTTATCAGCTGTTTTAAATAAAGACTTTTTACCCCGATCGTAATTCTCATAATTGTAAGTAGCACTATCCCAAGTTCCGGGTACTGATTCCATCTCTTGCCCTTGTATATTTAAAGTGTTAATACTTTTTCCTCTAAAATTCATGTAATCCCAAGCTCCTAACCTATTACGCCAAGCTAACCTAATATTAGGGTATTTTGTGCAACTTGTATTCCTTATATTAAATTGTGTAAATGTACTACCAATAGCTGGTAAGCCATCTTGTATAGCTCCATATCTTAAAAAATAATAGTTTTTAGTACAATTATCCCCGCTTGAGTTACGCCCTGTTACAACATAATACGCCCAACCATTGTTACCTGAATCAGATGGCTTTAAGTCATCATCTATAGTTTGTTGCTCAAAATTCCTTGTGCCACAACCAAAATATAATATAGATTCTTCTGTGGTGTTTGCGAGAGCTGGAGTACTCCCTCCATTTGTGGCGTTACAAGTTACAGTAACTGAGTTTAAGGCACTATTAGAGGCATTATAATACTTTACTATAAAATCAGTTATATCATCTCCAAAATCCAATAAACTACTCGCTCCGCTATCCCCTTGCTTAAAGCAAATAGTTAGTAAATCTTTGTTGTCAGATGTTGAGCTACCACCTCTAACATACTGAACATTAGGAGCGTTAGTAAATACGCTATATAGCTCCTCGTTAGTAGAGTTGTTTTCAAAAAACTTTAAAGGATTATTAGTTCCACTTATATCTAAACCTCCTACATTAGTAGCTGTTTTTGTATATGGAGTAGTCGCAGGTATAGCGTATATAGTATCGTTATCTTGGTTTAGTGTTTCAGTAGGAGCTAATAAGGCGGTATCAGCTTTTTCAAAACCAGCTTTAACCTCTACCTTTACAAGTTGATTAGTATTTTGTGAATATAGATTAGCTGGTATGCTTACGCCAAGCTCATGTATAGAGCCATTAGCTGTATCTGTTCCTATATCTCCTACATTAGATTCCTGTGTTTCTACATAGCTCCTAACTATATGAGATATATCTACTATAGCAACATTTGAAGCGTTCTTAGGTATTTTTAATCTTGATTTTTCTACCCCATCTATAAACACTTGAGCTATATATCTAAACTTAAAAGCGTTATAAGTAGCTGGTACGCTTTCAGATATTATAAATACCATAGGACTATTAGCCGCTACTAATTTATTAGGTTTTTGTGTAATTGTTGTTGACATATTTATTTTTTTATCCTGTTGTAAAATCTATTCCTTTCAAATCAACCCTAATTATTGGATCGGGTAACTTCTCTAAAAGCGTATCTATATCTATAGCCATAGCTTCTACTAAAGTGTCTGGTATTTTTTTGTATTCGCTCTTTATAGGTTTATCTACAAATTGAGTTCTATACAACCCTCTCCTTTTAATTTCTGTAGCCATACCATAAGCCATACTGTCAATAGTTTGCCCTGTTTTTGGAGATATACCTTTTACAGTTATCCATCTTTTTATAGCGTTAGTAGGAGGCATTTTACCATTAGGCTTAAAACTAAACTTACTACCAACCCCCCTTAATCTACCGCTACCTGTATGACCACCAGCTCCTCTTACTCCCTCATTTATAAATCTCCAATATAAACCAGCCGCTCCAAAGTTAAGAGATATTACAGCTCCATTTTTTGTAAACTTTGAACTAAAAGAGTAATTATTTAATAATGTACCTGTAGCCTTGTAGCCTCCTCTATATTTACTTAATATCGCTTTACCTTTAGCTACTACATTTGTACCAAATTTTGTAATATCAGCTACTGAGTAATTATTTGGTACTTTAAGTATCTTTCCTGTTGGCTCTCTAAAAAATAAATACATCATAACTTTAAGTACTTGGGTTATAATCTGATGGCTCTACAGGAGCATTACAAAGATTGTTAGTATTATTTACATCTAAACTTACTGTAGCCTCCCAACCTGTTAAAATGTTGGCAAATCGGGCGGTAAAAGGTGTTAGACTTATGGGAAGTTGTAATACTACTTCATTAGGTACATAGCTATATTTTTTACCACTATCTCCTCCTGATGTTTGAGTAGATATGTTTTGTTTAAATTCTGCTACTACATCTTGTAATATTTCTAAGGTATTACTCCAAACTGTATCTCTATTTGTTAAATCTTCTTTTAATTGATTTATTATATATATGTTAAAAGTATATGTTAATACGCCTGTATCTATATTAGCATTAGTAGGCTCAGCGTACAATATTGGAAAATTAGAACTATCCATTTTTTCTATATCTACCTCATCTAATAATCCATTATGAAATGAATTTATTAAAAAATGATTAGTAGCTATTGTTTTAAGTATATCAGTAATTTCTTTATATGTTACCATTATTTAAAATTATTATAATTACTATTGCCCTCCGATTGCTTATCTTGTGTATAACACATATAAGTCAGTACAGTGTATAGCTTTAGTTTTGTTACTTTATCTACATTTAGTATATCGCCATTACATAGCGAAAAAACAATATTTAACCAACCCCATTTACTCTCAAGCGTTCGTGTCTCTTGTTCCAATTCTCCCTCACTTCTTGCCTCAAATATTTGTTTAAATTGCTTGGTAGTGTTTTGCTTAAACAAAAAAAAAACTCTAAGGCTGAATAAGCGGCTAACATTGGAAATTCATTAAACTCCTCCCAAATCTCATCATCAGCTTTATATTCTTCTATTGAGTATCTTGTACCATTATCTTTTACTATTGGGCGATATAAAATACTCATTATTTTATTTAAGTTTTTATATGGCTCTCTTGATAGCTCCTCTATATCAACATACTCTCCTAAACTAATAGTAGATAAATTAGGGATAAACCCATATTTTTTACCATTAAACTCTACTCTCTTTATTAAATCGTTAGCCTCTTTCTTTGGCTCATTATTTAATAGCTTAGCTAAATCTTTAGATATTAGCTTTAAATCTTTGTATTGAAATCTCGCTAATAAATCCTCATCTACATTACATAATATACATACTACTTTTACATTTTTTTCATCAGTAGGTATATCTTGTTTTTGTAAATCAGTAAATTTTTTATACATTCCTATACTTACTTCGTTCCATGAGGTAGGTATGTTTAGTGTTATTTTTTCTTTACTCATTTATTATATATATAAAAAGTTAATAATCGTTTATAATACATAGTATTTACCGCTATAATTAGTCATTAGCTTATTTAAGGCTATATACCGAACAGCGTCTATAATGTGATCGGCTTGGTTTGTGGCTGGTTTGTTTACTATGTTTCCATTTTTATCTGTAAGCCATTTGTAGTATTTAAATTCATTTATAGCATTTATACTACTTTTTAAAATGTTTATCTTAAATCTTCTTAAAACATCTATACCCATATTTATACTATCTGCTCCCTTTTTAGATGGGTACATTAAGAATCCCATACGCCTTAGCTCCTCTCCACTCTTAGGCTCAGCACTATCGTATATAATCTCTGTCCTATTGTTTACATTTAATTCTCTTAACTTATTAGCTATATCTTGATTTGTTAATCCTTTAGTATAAATTAATTCTTTTACATACAAATCATCATTTAACCTATATAGCTCTATACACGCTGTTGGGTCGTTAGAGTACCCCCAATCAATCCCAATAGCGATTAAAGTAGATTCATTTGGTATATTATCGCATATATCAAAATTACGAAATACTGTCTCGGTTGCACTTGCCACATTTCCTAATCCATATACCGCCCAATAATTACTATCTAAATCTTTTAGCCTTTCTATTTCTTTTATAGTTTCTTCTGGTAAAAAGGGATTGTCTAAATAAGTAGATTTAATAAATGTACAATCATCTCTATTTATAACATTGTCATAAATCCAACTATAGGGATCGGAGGGATTAAAGTCTAAATATATATTCTCTGTAGTTCTTAATGAGAGCTGTACCCAATCTTCAAAAGTGAACTCATTCGCCTCATTGAGCCAAAGTGTGTTTCTTTTGCGACCTCGGATTTTCACTGGCTGGTCGACGCTAATAAATTCTATTTCATTATTATTTAGTCTATATGTTAATTCGCTTTTATTGTGATTGTCAGGATTATATAAATTATGTTCCTCTAAAATATTAAAGAAATCCCGATAGGCTGTACCTTTAAGAGCTGGTAAAGTCTTTCTACATATTGTATATACCTTGCCTTTTTCTTGTAAAGCCTTTAGGATTATTAATTGAGCGAGAGAATAAGTCTTACTACTTCTCGTACCTCCTTGATTTACTACTACCCTTGTTGTGGCGTTAAGATTCTTCTCAAGTACTACTGTCGCTTTTAGGTTTAATGATTTCAATTTCTATTTTATTTATTTCTTCATCATTAGAAGTTAAATTTATATTTTGCTGTTGTATATATCCTCTTTTATGCCCTTTGTGTTTTAAGTAAAATGTAATACATCTTGAATCTCCATTACCTATATTAGTAAATAACTTGCTTTCTACAAAGTCTAATTTTACATTATCAATCTCATCTACTTTATTTTTAAATTCTTCATCTTCATTATACCATTTATAAAAACTACTTCTACTTACATTGGCTTGAGTACAAGCTGTTGATACTATACCTAAAGATTTCTCTAAGCTCTCTAATAACATTTTTTTCTTTATGTGTTCTTTTTTGTTCATTTTGTTAAATTTTTTTACCATTTTATTGTAGCATTAAAACCTCTTTCTGTTAATTCTTTATGTAGGTTACTTGCTTTGCTTATATCTTCTTCTTTTATTGTTAATACTATACTTTTTTCTTTTTCTTCCTCTATTTTGTCTATGTTAAATCCTAACTCTACATCTTTAAAACCCCAATCTTTTAAATCATCTATATCAAACTCATTAGCTAACATATCTAAATCCCAATCTCCTGTATTTTTATTTAGCCTTACATTTAACTCTCTTTCATCTTCTAAAGATAGATTAACTGTTACTATAGGTACTTTCTCTGCTCCTAAATCTTGTAGCACTTTTAAGCGTTGGTGTCCTCCAATAACAGTATATAATCTTTCAGGGTTTGTATTAACTACTATAGGTTTACACATTCCAAATTTGTCTATAGACTTTTTTAAATCTTCATATTGTTTATTGCTAATTTGTCTTGGGTTATATTCAGCAATATTAAGAGTGTTTATTTTTACTAATGTGATTTTCATATAAATATTTATTAATTAATTCTAAATGCCTTATTCTTACATATACATTAAATTCTTTATTTGTTTCAGCCATATTATGACAATCTCTACAAAGGGCGGATAAATTTTCTATGTAGTCTTTACATTTACTACCCCCAATACCACGCCTTAAAATGTGATGTATGTCAGTAGCTTCACTACCGCACATCTCACAGCCTATAAAATCGCTTTCATCTAAGTAAAAAAAAGTCATATATACTTTAGTGTGATTTTTCATTTACTAATATCTCTTTTATTAAATAAGCCATAACATCTACTGTCATAGAGTTCCCAGCTTGTTTGTATAATTGTGTATCGCTTAATCCATCTTCTTTGCATTTATCATAAAAAGAATCAGGAAAGCCTTGTAGCCTTAAACATTCTAAAGGCGTTAATTTTCTTATTCTTTTATTTTTTTTTACTAAACTACTATTAGAATCAGTTAAAACACAATTAGCTAATATATCATTTCTGGCTTCAAACCTTAGCTGTCTTTTTACTTTCTTTTGTTTATAATCTCTTGGATATGGCTGCATTGAGCCACCCTTAACATCAAAACATGGTACATCTCCTCCTATTTTTAAAGTAGAGCATATACCCGTTGTATCTAAAGGCTTTCGCTCTTTAAAATTACTTTTAGCTATTCCCTTTACCATAGTATCACTTAGGAAGTATTTATCATCTACCTCTTTTTCTAATACACCAGCAAGAGATATTTTTAATGGCATTTTTTTAGGAAACTTAAAAGAGTGTTTATCTTCTCTAAAACCTACTATAAATATCCTTTCTCTATTTTGAGGTATTCCATAATCTTTAGTATTTAAAACTTTATAATAAATATGATAACCCAAGTTCTCAGGTGGAGTTAAAAAATATTGTTTATTTACTGTTTTAGCTAAACAATCTAAAATAGTTTGGAAAGTCCTACCCCGATCGTGAGATAGCAAACCTACAACATTTTCTAAAATAAAGTACTTGGGTTTCTGCTCATTTAAGTATTGTAGTAAATCAAAAAATAAAGTACCTCTCGTATCATCAAAACCCTCTCTTTTACCAGCCATACTAAACGCTTGACATGGGAATCCTGCTACATATAAATCTACATAAGGCGTTTGTTTATGATTCCTTTTAGTTATATCATCATAAAATATATCCGGTTTATAATTAGCTAAGTAGCTTTGTTTAGCAAACTTATCATAATCACAAGCGAATTTACTTTCATGCTCTACGCCTAATTTTATTAAAGCCTGTTCAGGACTTCCTATACCACTAAAATCTGTACCTATACTAATCATCTATTTTACAAGATTTATCATATACTTTTTTTAAGTTACTTAACACTTTTTTATTACAAGGACTACAACTACTCCACTCAGGAGGACTACCAAATACGCTATGATATAAAGCTGATATTACTGTCCTCTCTCCCGGTGTTAAAACTCCATTACTTTTTAATGGGAATACTTCTTCATATATCTTAATCTCATCTTCTGTAAATTGCCTTATGTTTTTAAATCTTGGGAATAATTGATTAAGCTGTTTTCTACGCTCATCACAGCCACAATCATCTCCTAATACTTTTTTAGCTAATTTATCAAGACCTGTAGCCTTAGTTAGTTTGGCTATATCATCTCCAATACCTTTTGATTTATCTGACATATCTTATTATTTTATAGGTTAAGTAAATAATTAAAGGAGATATTACTAATAATGTAAATATATTTATATGGCTTTCTCCACATAAGCCAAATAAGTGTTTTAAAAATTCAATCATTTATTATTTTTTTTAAATATTTTTTTACTGTTCTTATTGATTTACCTAAAGTATTGCGGTTAATCTTTGTAGCTCTCTCCATAGAGGATAGGCTATGTTTCTCATAAAAGTATATTTTAAAAATAGAATAATCAAACCAACTAAGGTTTTTACTTTTTTCTTCTATCCATTTTAACCTACTTTCATTTATCTCTAATTGTTCAATACTTTTACCATCTATCCTCCAATCTTTATTATTAAATATATATTCTTTTAAATATTGTTTATTTATACTATAATATTTTTTATACTTATTAAAAAAAGGAGAGGTAGATGAGTGATATTGATTAACCATCATTCTAACTATATAATAAGCTAACTCCTCTCTATCTATTAATCCCATTATTAAATCCCGATCCTTATTATATAAATCTAATATAACTTCATGCAACAAATCCTCATAATCTGGTATCTTATTAGATGTAATCTTTTTACTTATTAATAATAAGTTGGCATAGTTTTTGTTTATATATTTGTTTAATATTAACACAATTTAGGTACTCCAAGTTTTAGTAGTTTTTCGTACTCCCAAATCCCTAATTTACTACCCTCTATTTTTACATTATTTCTATACTTTTTTCTTAAATCCATTACTTTTAAATCTATATAATGTTCGTAATCCATATCCTCAAAATCTGTATATATATCTCTAAGTATATAAGTTTTTTCATTAAACCCATCATCTACAAAAAATACAAAGCAGTGAGTATGTATAGTATGGTTAGGCTTTCTTATGTTTTTATAGAATCTAAATGGTCTCATTTTTATAATCTTTTATAACATCTATTACCTCATCTAAGGTATAACATATCACAGCTTTATATCCTCTTGCATTTAATTTAGCTATCCATTCTTTTTGTGATTCTGTTGGGTAGTTTCCTTTTATTTTTAGCTCAATCATTAATCCATTATATTTATTATAATATGATGGCTCAAAAATTAATACATCTGGTATTCCTTTTTTGTATTGTCTTTTTAGTATGCTTTTTTGTTTCCAATTAGTTTTACCTAAAAACAATCCCCCAAGTGTGCAAGTAAATAACATTTTAGTACGCTCTAAATATGCTACTACTGAATTTTGTAAATCTACTTCTTTCATTTTCTTCTATCTATAAATATTGTTAATTGTATTAATAGTAAATATATTCTCATCTCAAAGTATGGGTGGTTTTTATCAGGCTCATAATGTCTTATGCCTATTAGTAATCCATTCCATATTATTGATACTATTATATTCATCTTCTAATCCATTTAATTTTCCCATCATAACTATTTACTTTTTTCTCATAGCCTAAGCTCTCTAAATGTTTGTAGTAACTTCTTAGAGCTGTGTGGTCTTGCTCTAACCTTTTAGCAAAATGAACATCATAATAATCAGGAAAATTAGGATCGGTACTTTTACTTTTTTCAAATTTAGCATTATTCCTAACCCATCTTTTATATCTTAAAGAAGTATTCCAAGTTTTCTCTAATTCCCATCTCATTTTCCCTTTAGAATTTTCCTCTGTCCAATAATCTAAAAAATCTTCTATAAAGTTTTTAGGCTCTAATGTTTTTAAATCATTTAAAAATTTATCTTTTGGGGATATATTATTATTATTCTTTATTCTTATTTCTTTATTATTATTAATAGTTGTAGAATCTTTTAACATCTTGTCATAGAAATTTTCGCAATCTTGTATTAAAGATTTTTCATTACTTGATTTTAAAATTTTTAATATCTGGGATTCGTCTATTTGAAAATGTAATTTAGCTGGTACTCCCTTTCTTACCACTTTAATTATACCCCCGTTAGTAAGAGTAGCTATAGCCTTACTAATCTGATGATAGGAAAGGGTAGTAGAACAGCTTATATTTTTAGTGGTACAGAAAAACATACCACTTATTAATTTATTATTTTCTTTAAAATATTTTTGTTGTTGGTAAAGATGAGATAAAACTACATTAGCCTCTATACCATAATTAACTAAAAGAGATTTGTTTAATATAAGAAAGGGTGTAGAGGCTAAAATAGATTTTGACATGTGCTAATTTATAGTATTTTAATTTTAAATGTTTTATTTATTAGTCTTTAGTTATTAACATACTAATGTTAAAAAGGTACTTCTACAGGTTTCTTTTTATTTAAAACCCACTCCTCAAATTCTTCGGCTGTTCCTATAACTTGAGCAGTAGTACAGCTTGAGCCAGAGTGAAAATCTACAGCCGCTTTTAACATACTTTGCCTAATGATATACTTTTGCCTTTCATCATTATTTGTATAGTTAGTAGTATAAACACCACCCTCTGGAATAATTTTAATAGAGCCTTTCTCATTCTTAGAATAGTTATATTCTTTACCTATTTCTAATCTATGTTCTGAGCTTTTTTTAAAAATAGTACCGATCGTACCATCTTCAAACTCTACATCAAATTTATAAAAGTCTTTCCAATTACCATTAGCTTGTATATTAGTTAATTTTGATTTTTTCATTTTGTTATTTAATTTTAATTAGTAAATCGTTAAAGTCCTCATCTAAAATATTACATAGCTCTAATAATTCAGAAAATTTAAAATTTCCCGGATTCTCAATTTTACATAATATCGTTGGGTAAGAACAACCCATTTTTTTCTCTATTACTTTTTTAGTAATTTTTTTTCTGTGCATAATTCTATATATAGATTCTCTCACAGTTTGAGTAGTGTTTAGTACTTTATATCTCATTTTTATCATTTTTTAATTTATTTAAAGTTAAATAATACCGATCGTATAATTTATTATAAGTCTTTTTTACAGGAGTTTTTAAAACTAATCCACAAAACTCATCATAATTTATTTTGTACATAGCCTCATCTCCATACATTCTTTTACAATCCTCAATAGCTAAAGTGTGAGCCAATTTATTTAAATTTACATTATCCATAACAATTATTTTTTATAAATATATATATTTTTTTACAAATCGTTTACTTTATTATCCTAATCCCAAAATAAAGTAGTAGGAGCTGGAGTAGTTGCTTTTTTATATTTCTGATTCTTTATAGCGTTTAATATTTGCTTTTGAGAGTTAATTCTTTGCTCCATAGACTTAATCCAATCCTCTACTTCTTTATTATCTTTCGCAACAAAATAACCTTTAGAAGTAGATAATAATAAAGGTATAATATTATTTGCCCTTATATTATGTATTATTTTTCTTAATCTTGGCTCTGTAATATCGTGCCTTAAATCTTTAAGAGCTTTACATATTTTCTTATTAGTTATTGAGTTTTCTTTACCGATCCTCGCTTTTAAGCCTTTTATTATTATAGGTTGTAAAGTTTCCCTCTCGTATTCTGTAAGCTCAAATGTGTATTCTTCAAATGTATTTATCATTTTTCTTTAATGTATTTAGTTAATTGATTTTTCATATAAGGAATATCTAAAGTATGTAATAATTGATAGGTGTTTACTTTAATTATTACCTCGTTACCATTATCATCATACCCTCCTATATGGGTATCTTCGCCACTACAAGCGAAAGTAGTTAGCTCTTGTGTTTCTATATATTTTACAGCCATTACTCTTTCGATTTTAAATAATCCTCATACTCTCTCATAACTTCATTATGGTCTATATCCTCTCCATAAGCTCCTTGTACTATATCCTCATAAAAAGAAGTACCTATTATTTTAATTTGATTGTGTGGCTTTGTATATAAAACGCTCATCATATCATCAAATTCTTTTTTAGTACCTGTAAATATAGAACTCTCATAGCTACTACTTGGCAAATCGCTAAAGTTATCTCCTGTAATATGGTCTTTTGCTACCTCAATAACTCTACCTACATACTCAATATAATCTATTCTCCATTTAGCTTTAATTGTATCGTAAAATTCAGGCTTACTTAGTTCTTTTGAACGAGCTGATTTTCTTCTATATTCTTCCATATACCTATCAAAC
>CXWF01005167.1_pt1 | contig 28073 bp, 25 predicted proteins | sample 468421 | NCBI WGS metagenome assembly CXWF01 (sample SAMEA2620812, study PRJEB7988) | marine metagenome | biome: marine biome (ENVO:00000447); feature: surface water layer (ENVO:00002042); material: "saline water (ENVO:00002010), including plankton (ENVO:xxxxxxxx)" | depth 5 m
TTCGGGCGAGATGTCCTCGGAGAGCAGGAGCTTCAGCCAGTCGAGAAGTTCGGAGGTCGAGGGCTTCTTCTTCAGGCCGGGCACCTCGCGGATCTCGTAGAAGATCGAGAGGGCTTCCTGCACGAGCTTGCCCTTGAGGCCCGGGAAGTGGACATCGATGATGGCGCGCATCGTGTCTTCTTCGGGGAACTTGATGTAGTGGAAGAAACAGCGGCGCAGGAAGGCGTCCGGCAGCTCTTTCTCGTTGTTCGACGTGATGATGACGATGGGGCGCTGCTCGGCCTTGATGGTCTCGTTCGTCTCGTAGACGTAGAACTCCATCCGGTCGAGTTCCTGCAGAAGGTCGTTCGGGAATTCGATATCGGCCTTGTCGATCTCGTCGATGAGCAGGATCGGACGCTTGGGACGCTCGAAGGCTTCCCAGAGCTTGCCCTTGGAGATGTAGTTGCGGATGTCCTTCACGCGCTCGTCGCCGAGCTGGCTGTCGCGCAGACGGGACACGGCGTCGTATTCATAAAGGCCCTGATGCGCCTTCGTGGTCGACTTGATGTTCCAGGTGATGAGCTCTGCGTCGATCGCCTTGGCGACTTCCTCGGCCAGCACCGTCTTGCCGGTGCCCGGCTCACCCTTCACGAGAAGGGGACGCTGCAGCGTGATCGCCGCATTCACGGCGACGCGCAGGTCTTCGGTGGCGACGTAATCTTTCGTTCCCTCAAACTTCATGGATCTGGCTTTCCCCTGGGCGCGCGTGGCGACCGTTACCGAATTGCTGAACGCGAAGGAACCTAAAGGCTGGCCCGTCCCCGTTCAAGGGAAAGGCCTGTTCGCCTGCGGGCAGGCCCCCATGCGATTTAACGGGCTGTAGAGGATCATATTGGCCGCCCTTGCGGCAATTTCTGCCGGGCGAAGGGCAGGGGATGCCGGGAGCGGCAGAGGGTGACCAAGCTAAGCTATTGAAATGCATAGGAGAAATTGCTGGCATCAGGCTTGCTCCCAATGGACCAGACAAAGTCCCGCCGCCCACGGCCGGACGGACCCCATGGAGAGAGCCCATGAGCTTTTTTGGATCGATGACCACGGCGATTACAGGCATTCGTGCCCAGTCGAGCGCGCTGGGTCACATCTCGGATAATATCGCCAATTCACAGACCGTTGGCTTCAAGCGCACGGATACGAGCTTTCAGGACATCGTGACAGCCTCGACGAGCCGGAATCACCTGCCGGGCGCGGTTCTGGCGGCGCCGGCCTTTACCAATACGGTGCAGGGCTCCATCGACGCTTCTGAGACGCCGACACATATGGCGATCAATGGCGAAGGCTTCTTCATCGTGTCGTCGCAGGTGGCGACGGTGGACGGAAATCCGGTCTTCGATGGCGTGAACTACTACACGCGGCGCGGCGACTTCTCGATGGACAAGTATGGCTACCTCGTGAATGGTGCAGGCTACACGCTGCAGGGGCTTGAGGTTGACCCGACCACGGGCAACCCCGTGGGCGATACGCCGAGCCGTATCCAGATCGATCGCGATTTCCTCGCGGCGCGCACGACCTCGACCATTACCTACAAGGCGAACCTGCCGCTCTGGCCGCAGACAGTGAACGCCGATCCGCAGATTGCGGACAGCGAACTCCTGACGACTGGCCGCTTCACGCCGGTGCTTGCCGACCTGAGCACGATCTCGGCGGATAACGAGGATATCTTCCTCGACAATTCGCTCTCCGGCGGCGCGGTGACGGGCTATGACGATCTTGGCGCACCGGCCAATGTCCAGTTCCGCTGGGCGAAGGTGGACAATGCCGATGGCGGCGGTGACACCTGGAACCTGTTTTACAAGACAGACGACAGTGCGACGGGCGCCGCCGCGAAATGGGTGAATATCGGTCAGGATTATGCCTTTGACGGACAGGGCCGGCTTTCGCCCGCCGTCGACTCGACCACCATCACCGGCATGAACGTGAACGGCATCGCTCTCGGCAATGTCATTCTGGATCATGGCGCGTCCAACATCACGCAGTTCGAGGACGATAACGGCACCGTGAAGACGACGGCGCTCGACCAGAACGGCTATCCCTCCGGCGAACTTGTGAGCATCGCGGTTTCGGAGAACGGGCGTATCACCGGTACTTATTCGAACGGCAAGACGGTCGACCTCGCGGAAGTCTCGCTCGCGAAATTCAATGCGGCGGACAAGCTGCAAAAGCTTGACGGTACGGCATTCGCGGCAACGCAGGAATCCGGCGAGCCGATGCTGATGGGGGGCGACAGCGTGATCGGTTCGGCGCAGGAAGCTTCCAATGTCGACATCGCGGATGAGTTCTCGAAGCTGATCGTGACGCAGCAGGCCTATACGGCAGGCACGCGCATCGTGACGACGGCCGACGAACTGATGTCCGAAACGCTGAACATGAAGCGCTAACAGCGCAAACCGCGGCGGGGTTCACCCGCCGCGGCTCCGTAACAGGCAAGTCAGTCACCGGGTCTTTCCATGAGCCTTTCCTCCGCACTCGGCGCCGCAATGAGCGGACTGAACGTCGCCCAGGCCGGGCTGGACGTTACATCGCGAAATATCGCCAATGTCGGTACGCCGGGTTACACCCGCAAGGTGCAGCAGCAGACGAACCAGCTGGCGGGCGGCGAGGGCATTGGCGTGCGCCGCGAGGCGGCGCAGCGCCAGGTGGATGCGTTTCTGCAGCAGCAGCTTCGTACATCTTCGGCAAGTTCGGCCTTCCTGAATGTGAAATCGAGCATGCTTGGACGGGTGGATGCCGGGTTCGGTACACCGGATTCGAACAGCTCCGTCGCCGGTGCGATCGGGTCGCTTTCGTCCATGCTGCAGGAGCTGATCGACAATCCGGAATCGGAGTCTTCGCGCGCCTCCTTTCTGAACGAGGCGGATAATCTCGCCACGAAACTCAACACCACCTCCGACACGATCCAGGAGATGCGGCTCGAAGCGGAGCGGAACATTGCCGCAGGCGTCGAACAGGCGAATGCGCTGCTCCAGACCATCGCGAACGTCAACAACCAGATTGCATCGCGGCAGGCGGGGAACCTCTCCATTGGCGACCTGCAGGACCAGCGCGACATGGCCATCGACGAATTGTCGATGCTCATGGACGTGAAGGTCGTGAACCGCGATGACGGCACGGTGACGGTGTTCACGTCGGGCGGACAATTGCTGCTCGACCGCACACCGGTCGAACTGACCTTCGACGAACATACGCAGATGGACCCGACCTCGACCTATGAGAATGGCGGCGTCGGCACGATCCGGCTCGTGTCGGGTTCGACCTCGATCGATCTGATTGCCGCGGGCGCGATCCGCTCGGGCGCGCTGGCCGGCTATATCGATATGCGCGACGACATCCTGCCTGAAGCGCAGGCGCAGCTCGACGAACTGGCGGCGCAACTTGCGCTCGCCCTGTCGGAGGAAACGGTCGAGAGCACGGATGCCACCGTTGGCGCGGCAACCGGCTATGATATCGATACCGCCGAGATGGTGGCGGGCAACACGATCAGCCTTTCCTATACGGTGGGCGGGGTTCAGCAGAATGTCACCATCGTCCGGGTGGACGATCCTTCGGTGCTGCCGCTCTCCGACACGGTGACGGCGGCGACCGGCGACACGGTTGCCGGCATCAACTTCAACCAGCCCATGGCCGGTATCATCGCGGACTTGCAAGCGGCGCTACCGGGCGACGTGGTGGTGTCGAACCCATCCGGCGATACCATCCGCTTCCTCGACGATGGCGCGGTCGGCAACAGCGACATCAACGCGGTGAGCGCGACGGTGACGCCTTCGGCGCTGAGCGGCGGAGGCACCGGCCTGCCGCTTTTCACCGATGGCGCGAACGGCACGATTTTCTCCAACAGCCTCGACGGCGGCGGACAGAAGACAGGCTTTGCTTCGCGCATCACGGTCAATGCCGCATTGATCGCGGACGACACCAAGCTCGTCTCCTACGATACCGATGTGCCGATGGGCGACACGACGCGACCGCTCGACCTTCTGGCGCGTCTAACCACGAATACGCGCGCCTATGCTCCCGAAACGGGCATTGGCGGCAGCTCGACGCCCTTCAATGGCACCATCGACGAATTCGCGCGGCGCATTGTTTCGTTCCAGGCAAGCCAGTCGGCGAATGCGGCACGCGACGCGGAAGCGCAGCAGGTGGTGACATCCTCGTTGCAGGACCGTTTCGACGCGGAGACAGGCGTCAATATCGATGATGAAATGTCGAACCTGCTGCTGTTGCAGAATGCCTATTCGGCGAATGCGCGGGTCATGACGACCATCCAGGAACTCTTCACCGTGCTCATGAGCATCGGCAGGTAAAAATCATGCAGATTTCCACGCTTTCCCAGTCTCTCGCACTGCGCAACTCGATCAACGACATGCGCGCCCAGTTCGACGATCTGCAGCGGCAGCTTTCGACGGGCCTCAAGACAGATTCCTATGCGAAGCTCGGCACGGACCGCAACACGGTTCTCTCGCTGACGCATCAGCTTGGCCAGCTTTCGACCTACACAAACACGATCACAAAATCGCAAATGCGCATCGACGTGATGTCGACATCGCTCAGCCGCGTGAACGATATCGTGAGCGAGACCAAGTCCTCCGTCGTGACTTCGGGCTTCGACCTTGTGAACGGCTCGCAGACGGGCGCACAGGTGCAGGCGGCGATGAGCTTCGACGAGATGGTGAACCTGCTGAACCTGGAGGTGGAAGACCGCTACCTCTTCGGCGGCACGCAAACGCAGACAAGGCCCGTGGCGCTGCCCGACGAAATCCAGAATGGCAGCGGCGACAAGGCAGGTCTCAAGCAGTTCATCGACGAACGGGCGCAGGCCGATCTGGGGGCAGACGGGCTCGGCCGGCTGACGCTCGGCACAGCGGGCACGACCGTGACGCTGGCGGAAGATGCGGACCCGAGCGTTTTCGGCTTCAAGATCGCGGATGTGCAATCCACGCTCACCAATGCGAATGTGACGGGCCCGGCAGGCTCTCCCGCCGGTGTCGACGTCGAATTCACGGGTGTGCCAGCAGCGGGCGACAAGATCTCGTTCGAGCTCGATCTGCCGGATGGCACCTCGACCACGGTGACGCTGACGGCAACGACGAGCACCCCGCCGGAAGAAGGCGAGTTCACGATCGGCGGGGATGCCGCCACGACGAGCGCAAATTTGCAGGCGGCGCTCGACACATCGCTCAAGAGCGAGGCGAATGTGACGTTGAAGGCGGCCTCCGCCGTGGAAGCCGCAAATAACTTCTTCGATTATGAGGCGGGCGGTGTGCCGCAGCGCGTGGACGGACCGCCCTTCAACAGTGCAACCGGCCTGCGGGACGCGACGGCGGGCGATACCGTGTTCTGGTATAGCGGCGATCTCGGGCCGAATGCAGGCAAGGACTTCACCGCGCAGATCGATGACGGGCGCCAGCTCAGCTACGGCGCGCGGGCGGACCAGGACTCGATCCGCGATACGCTGAAGATGTCGGCGCTTCTCTCGGCTGTGGAATATAGCGACGCCGGCGACGCCGAGCAGCGCGACAGCTATCGCGAGCTGACGGCGCGGGTGGGGCAGGTGCTGAATTTCGAGGGCACGCAGTCCGTCGAAAGCATCGTGACCAATCTCGGCCTCGCCTCGGCGACGCTGGAGAACACACAGAACCGGCACGACGCCACAATGGCGACAGCGAACGAGATTCTGGGCGATATCCAGAACGCGGACCCTTACGAGGTCGGCGTGAAGCTGAACACGCTGGAGACGCAGTTGCAGGCAAGCTATCAGGTGACGGCGATGCTTTCGCAGCTCTCACTGGTGAACTACATCTAGGACGGCTGCAACCAGCGAAACGCCCGGCCGAGGAAGGCGCGTCCTTCCCCGGTAACAGGCGTGCCATGTGCCATCACCACATTTTGCGCAGGCCATGCGAGGATGCGCGCGAGCGCGGCGCGGGCGGCCGGACGATCCCTGACGGCGAGGCGAAACTTGCGCGGGACGGCGGGCTCCGGCCCCGTCATCAGGTCGAGTTTCGCGACGATGGCGCGCCAGCCCCTGAACCAGCCGCGGGGAAAATGCTGGATGAGATCGGTGAAGAGAACGGTGCCGCTCTTCACATGGAAGAAGACGACTTCATCCGCGATGGCATTCTTCATTACAAGCTGATCGATTTCGCCCACCCAGCCGGGGGGCGGCGCATCGCCGAGGATTTCATCGAAGGCGATGTCCTTGCGCTTTTCGGGGAGACCGGGCGCAGCGTGGAGCTTCGCTTCGGGGAAGGCGTTTTTCCATTCGGGAATGTAGAGGTGATGCAGCGTGTTCGGCGCGACGATGTGGCGGACGGGACCGAGCGCGTTCACCTGTGCATGCAGGGTGTCCGTCAGGCCGACCGGTGACCAGACAAGGAGGCCGCCATCGGCAAGGCGCATGACGGCCATGCGCAGGGGATAACGGAAACCCATGATCGCTTCGATATCGGCACCTTCAGCGATCCATATTTCATCGCCGAATTGCTGCAACATGAATCGTTTCCCCCATGACTCGTGGCCCATGACCGTAACGGGTGCTGCCGGTGCGTGGAAGCCAGGAGACGGAGAGGGGGTGCGCAAGCTCTCCGCGACGTCAAATCCTGCGCGAAGGCGGCATGATTGGCGGGCCGGAAAAATCAGGCCATGCTGCGCCCGGAATAAAGGCTATCGGCCAACAAGAACAGGGAGGGACCAGACATGAAACTCGACAGTTCCGTATCCGCAGTGGTGACAGGCGGCGCATCGGGCCTCGGCAAGGCGACGGTGACGATGTTGCGCGGGCTCGGCGTGAAGGTCGCGATCTTCGACCTTAACAAGGAGAATGGCGAGCGCGTGGCGAAGGAACTCGGCGCGCTCTATTGCGAGGTCAACGTGATGGATGAAGCCTCCGTCGATGCGGGCTTTGCCAAGGCGCGCGCGGAGAACGGGCAGGAGCGCTGCCTCGTGAATTGCGCGGGCGGAGGACGCGGCGGCAAGACGATTGCGCGCGACAAGAAGACGGGCGAGATCGTGCCGTTCAAGATTTCCGATTTCGAATATGTGCTGGGGCTGAATACGGTGGGCACCTTCCGCTGCATCGTGAAGAGCGCGGCGGGTATGGCGACACTCGATCCGCTGGAAGGCGGCGAGCGCGGCGCCATCGTGAATACAGGCTCGGTCGCGGCGGAAGACGGGCAAGTGGGGCAGGTCGCCTATTCGGCGGCTAAGGCGGCGATCAAGGGCATGACGCTGACCATCGCGCGCGATCTTGCCCGCGAAGGCATTCGCATCAACACGATCCTGCCGGGGATCATGGCGACGCCGCCCATGCTGGGCGTGAAGGACCGTGCGCCGCAGATCTTCGACAACCTGGCGGCATCGGTGCCTTTCCCGCCGCGGCTCGGCGATCCGTCTGAATATGCGGACCTTGCGACGACGATGCTCAGGAACGGCTATTTCAACGGAGAGACGGTGCGTCTCGACGGGGCGATCCGCATGCCGCCGCGCTAGAGCGATCAGGCGCGCGTGTAGAGGCCGGCGGCGATCTCACGGTTGATCATGATGAGCGTGTCCAGGAGCTTCGGTTCCGGCTCGCGGGTCGCCTCGATCTCGTTTGTCCGCTTGAAGATGAAGATGGCCAGGTTGGCGATGTTCTGTTTGATCTCGCGGGGGAGAGGGTGTTCTTTTTCCGCGGCGGAGGCGGCGAAGACCGTCCAGATGCGGCGGTTGTATGTCAGGGCGTCATAAAGCGCGGAGGCCGTTTCCGCTTCCCAGTTGTCGCGGATGCGCTGTAGCTGGCCTGCCGCCCGCGTCAGGATTGTCGCTTCGAACTCACGCGGATCCTTCGGTGCCATGCGCGATGCGCTGGCATAGGCGTCATGTGGTTTTGACATTCTCCAACAGCCCCCGTTCGTACTCGATCAATTTTCGAGTTTCCTTGAGAGCTTTATATATTTCGCCAGTTAAGATTTTACTGTTGATGGCGTCGATATAGGACGCTGTGGAGGGGGCCGCCTGCATGACATCCTTAACGATCTGGAAATAAAGGTCGTGATGGGGGCGGGGATCGGCGGAGAGATACATCATCTGCACGATGAGATAGACGCGCTTGCAGGGTGTATCGGCGTCGGCAGTCCGCAGAATGTCCTTTTCGCGCAGGATCGGCGAATCTCCTTCAATGAAGAGGCGCGTGCGCTGATCGTCATTGGTGATGACGCTGTCACCCAGAATGAAGCGTTCGCCGGGCTTGAGTTCGACTTTGAGGGCCATGCTTGTTCGTCCTGACGGCGATTCTTTGCGGAAGGTGCTGCAGTCTAGCGCGATTTGGCTTCTTGGGGGAGCGCCGCGGGGCTTTGTGAATAAAGAAACGGCGGGAACCGAAGCTCCCGCCGCCCATTTCGTTCGTCCTGTCCGCCCGGAGGCGGAACCTCATTAACGGATGAGGTTGAGGACGCTCTGTTCCGCCTGGTTGGCGAGGGACAGCGAGCTCTGTGCGAGCGACTGGCGGGTCTGCAGAGCGAGCAGGTTGGCCGCTTCCTCGTTCGTGTCGGCCAGTGTCAGGTCGCCAGCACCGCCTTCGAGAACATTGATCATGTTTTCAGTGAAATCCTGACGGTTCTGCACGACCGAGAGGTTCGCGCCGAAGGTCGAGGCCTGCTGGCGGAGCGTCGATGTCGCTTCGTCGAGCAGGGCAAGGTCCGCATCGATGTCGGAGAAGTCCGTGGAGTCGATGCCGAGACCATCAGAGTTGTAGGTCACGCCCGAGATGTCGAGCTTGGACGAACCGCTCTCGTTGAACTTCACCGTCAGGCTGTCGCCGTTCAGCAGGTTGATGCCGTTGAAGCTGGCATCGGTCGCGAGCTGGTCGATCTGCGTACGCAGGCCGTTGTAGTCGTTCGCGTAGGTCGAACGCGCTTCTGTCAGCGTTTCGCCGTTGTCGGAGCTGTCGGCGATGCCGAAGCCCGCAGCGCCCGTGGCAGCAGCCGTACCGGAGATCGTAAGATCTTCACCGGACTCGACCTCGAACGAGATGCTGTCGCCGTCGACCGTGACGGAGAGACCGGCAAGCGCGCCGCCCGGAGATGTCAGATCAGCAAGTTCGCTTTCGATGGCAGCAGCCGAAGAGGCTGCTGTTGCGTAGGTCGCCGTGTCGAAGACAACGTCGACGGCCGTGGCCGTACCGATCTGGAAGCTGACCGTACGGGCACCGGCGGAACCGGCGATCGCTGCCGCTTCAGCCGTCGCGTCGAGCGTGGTCGCGGTGGCTTTCGCCTGGAGCGCCTGGTTGGCGACCGACTTGGCCTGGTCAACGAGCTTCTGGATGGCCTTGATGCCTTCGTCAGCCGCGTTCAGCGTCTTGACGCCGAGGCTGAGCGAGTCCTGAATGGTGCTCAGGTCCGTCGCACGGGCGTTCAGGCCGGCGGCGGTGAAGTAGGACTGCGGATTGTCGAGGGCGGAGGAGACCTTCAGGCCCGATGCGAGACGACCCTGCGTCTGAGCCATGAGTTTCGCGGTTCCCTGCAGGGTCTGCAGGTTCGAACGCACGGCGCTGTTGATGACGATATCACCCATTGTAGTGTCCTTTCCTAGGAACGATAGCTACGGCTCTTCCTGAGCCACGACGAGAGCATGGGGGTGCTCTCGTTAAGAGGTGGTAAAAACCGCCGATTTTTTCGGAATTTTTTTGAAAAAAGTCCGTGTACCCCATTAAGCAAAAAGGGCGGACCCGAAGGCCCGCCCTTTGAAGTGCTTAAGGATTCAGAGTTAACCGAAGAGACGAAGTACGCCCTGTTCCGCCTGGTTCGCGAGCGACAGGGCAGTGGTGCCGAGCTGCTGGCGGGTCTGCAGAGCGAGCATTTTCGCACCTTCTTCGTTCGTATCGGCGACCGTCAGTTCGGATGCGCCGGCCTCCAGCGTGTTGATGAGGGAGGAAGTGAAGTCCTGACGGATCTGCACCACACCGAGGTTTGCGCCGAAGGTCGAGGACTGCTGGCGCAACACGCCGGTGGCGGCATTGAGCGTGTCCACGAAGGTCTGGATGTCGGAATCGGCGGCAAAGCCGTGGTCGCCGGACTCGTTGGCGACCGCACCGATGTTGAGCAGGCCATCCGGCGTGAGGTCCACACCTTCGATATCGAGCTTCGAGGTCTGCTCATTATTGAAGAAGACGCTGAGAAGATCGCCCTTCAGAAGGTTCACGCCCTTGTAGCTTGCGTCGCTGGCGAGCTGTTCGATCTGTTCGCGCAGATTATTGAAATCGCTCTCGAACTTGTCGCGGTTCACGCCATTGGTCGAAGAGGTGTGACTGCCGAGGAGGCCCGCAAGGCTGACCGGTGTGCCGGCATTGTCGGCTTCGATGGTGAGCGCGCGTCCATTGGCGGCGGAGAAATTGAGCTGGCCGTCTTCGTCGATGGTCGCTTCGAGCGGTTCGTCGCCTACGAAGGTCGCGGCGACCCAGTCGATCAGGTCCTGCACGGTGGCGACTTCGCCCGAGGCGGCGCCGATATCGACTGTCTCCGTCACTTCGCCGACCGTAATGGTGATCGTGTGGCCGGTGGCGAGGTCGCCGAGTCCCGCAAGGGTGACACCGCCGGTCAACGGATCACCAGCGCGATTGCCCGTGATGGTAGTGGGGTTGACCTTGGTTTCGAGCGCCTGGTTCGCGACCGCCTTCATGCTTTCCACAAGCTTGAGGATCGACTTGATGCCCTGATCGGCGGCTTCAAGCGTCTTCACCCCCTGACCCATCGAGTCGAGCAGGCCATTCAGGTCGGAAGCGCGGTTGTTGAGGCCCTGCGCCGTGAAGTAGGCGGTGGGGCTGTCGATCGCGCTGCGTACCTTCAAGCCCGTCGCGAGACGCAGCTGCGTTTCGTCCAGGAGCTTCGTTGTGTTCTGCATGCTGAGCAGGTTCGACCGGATCGGACCGGAAAGGACTACATCAGCCATTGTCTCTACCCTCCAGGGTTTGGCTCGACCGTCTCATGACGGCACGGGCACTACACTCGGCGTTAATCATTAATTCGACGTAAACAACACGATGCTGTTTCGCGATTTTGGTTGTCTGGAACCTTTTCCGGTTACCCGACACCCCTTCCGCCGCCGAACCGGGTGCATGAGCGGCTTCGCCTTTCTCTGCATCCGTCGATTGCTTCTGGCCCTGTAATCGCAAATGCCGGGCCAGTTTTGAAATGTAATGAAATCAATGGGTTAGAATGTTTTGGCCATGACGAGCTGGCAGGAAGTTCCATAGTCAGGGAAAGTTTTGCCGGGCAAGAAAGGCAGGTTTTACCCTTTGGGAGCGGCCAGGCGCCGGAGAGTGGCCTAGCCGGCGAGGAACTTCGTGACATCGCCGGTTATCCGCGCGGCAAGTGCGGCGCGGTCGGTCGAGCGGTCGATCGTGTAGCAACGCATGGTGGGGAACCAGGGCAGGCCGTCCGTGCCGAGCTTCGTCCAGATGCGCGCCTGGCCGTAGTGGAAACAGGGGCGGCCAAGCGCCGAACCCAGCATGAGCGGAAAGCTCGAGGGGCCAACGACGGCATCCATGCAGGCGGTCAGCGCGGCGGCGCCTTCGAGGTCGCCGAACAGGTCGAGGTCCGGCATGCGGTGAAGGGTCAGGCCATGCTCGCGGGCGAGGGCTTCGGCCTCCTCATCCACATTTGTGTACTGAAGATTGACGACAGAGACGTTTTGCGCCTTGAAGAGCGGTATCCAGTCGGCCAATGCGGTGTAGTTCGGCGCGCGAAGGTCGTTGACCTTGGCCGAGGTCCAGGCGATGCCGACCTTCGGGCCGGGGCCAAGGGTGGCGAGCCAGTCGCGGCAGGCGGCCACGCGCTCGGGGTCCGGCTGAAGCCCCTCAATATGATCGGGGAAGGCGTCGAGGTTGCGGCGGAGCTGCGCGGCGACGAGGCCCGCGGGCGCGGTGAGGTCGAAATCGACTTCGCCATAATTGCCCAGGCCGGTCGAGGCGAGCGTTTCGGCCCGCACTGTCGCTTGCGGCCAGGTGCGCTGGTAGAGCGGTACGAGGCGGGCGTCGGTTTCTATGATGACGTGACCTGCGCGCGCAATCAGGTCCGAATAACAGGTCGAGAAAATGAGATCGTCGCCCAGCCCCTGTTCGCGCCAGACCATGATGGTCTTGTCCTTGATATCTTCGCCCGCCCAGATGAGGCCGGGAAAGGGGCGATAGGGCTTGCGTTCGCGGCAGGCAAAACCGAAGCCATACATATCCCAGCCCGCTTCCACCTGGCCGAGCGTGAGCAGGGTGCGGGCGAGATTCCAGCGCGCGGCGTCGCATTCGGGATTGAGGGTCAGGCTCCGGCGCAGAGCCTCCAGCGCATCCTCGAAGCGGCCCATGATCTCATAAAGAGCGGCAAGGTTCGTCCAGGTCTGCGAAATACGCGGGTCGATCTCGATGGCGCGCAGGTAGCAGGAGAGCGCTTCCTCGACGAGGCTGGTGCCTGTCAGGATTTTGCCGAGATTACTGTAGGCGCGCGCGGCGTTCGGATTGACCTCAATGGCGCGCGAAAGGAGATCGACGGCGTTCTGCGTCTCGCCGAGATCGTTTTCGACATTCGCAAGATTGATGAGGACGGAGGTGTGGTCGGGATTGAGTTCCAGGGCGCGCCTGTAAACCGCGCGGGCCTGATGGCGATAGCCGATCACAGTACAGGCCGTGCCGAGCTCGAAGAGGGATGCGGGATCGGCGGGGATGGTTTCGGCCGCATGATCGAGCAGTTCGATGGCTTCCGGCGCGCGCTCCTGCGCGATCAGGCACTGGCAGATGCCGGTGAGAGCGCCGATATGGGCCGGATCGGCGGCGAGCACCTTGCGGTAGCGCGCTTCGGCATCGGCAAAGCGGTCGCGCGACTGGAGCCGCTGGCCCTGCGCGAATTTCTTTTCGATTTCGCTATCTTCGGCGATGCGCCGTTTGCTCAAGCCAGACATATCCGATTTACCCCGCGCGGACCGGATTGGTCCGTTCCCGAACTTGTTGTTCGTATCAATCGGCCTTTCTTGGTTACCGCACGGTTAACGTGCGGGCAATCAGGCGCGCGAGTCGAGGGTGAGGGAGCCGGTGCCTGCCGAAGAACCGGGGCGGCGCGCAGAGGCGGCGGCATTGGGGCCATAGCCGAGCGAGGGCGCGGTGCGCTCGCTCATGGCGTTTGCAACCATGCGGATAAGGCCTTCGGAGACGGATTTCGCGGCGGTGAGGGCTTCGCCGTTGAGGGCAAGCGCCTTGTCGAGTTCGGACATGGCCGACTTCAGGCGTGCGACGCGCTCCGAGGGGGCACGGTCGAGCAGATTTCTGTGGCCGCGCACGGCGAGAACATCCATCGCGTAGTCATTGGCGAGGCGGGTTTTCTCCGGCTGGAGAGCGGCGATTTCCGTCTGGGCCCGGTCATGCAGAAGGCTGGTCTCCTTGCGGATGAGCGAGGTCAGATCCGAGGTGAGCGCGAGAAGGCGGTCCACGAGCGCGACGGGGGGCAGGGTTTCGGCGGGACTGCGGCGGGTTTCTGCCTGATGCGTGCTCACTGCGATACCTCCTGCATTTTCAGCATTTCACGATAGACATCATCGGCAAGGCCGACGCCGCCGGACCTGGCCATCTGCTGGCCGTATTGATCGACGAGAAGCGAGCGAAACATGCTTTCGCCCTGTCCGCCGCCAAAGGGATTGTCCTCGTCGTCGAGGCCCTTGAACATGGACTGGAGGAGCGTCGAGACAAACTGCGCCTCGAACTGCTGCGCCGCCTCCCAGGCGCGCGGGTCGCGCTCACCCTCGGCGGCGGCCGCTTTCGCGGTGGCGCGGGCTTCGGCCTGAGCCGGGGAGAGGTGCATATAGGTGGGGAGGGCGGCGAGAGCGTCCATCACATCACCTCGATATCTGCCTGGAGGGCACCGGAGGACTTGATCGCCTGAAGAATGGTGATCATGTCGCGGGGGCTGACGCCCAGCGTGTTCAGACCGTCGACGAGCTCCTTCAGGGAAATGCTGCCGTCGATGATGCCGAGCTGCTTGCCCTCTTCCTCGTCCACGTTCACGTCGGTGCGCGGCACGACCACCGTGTCGCCCTGGGTGGAGAAGGGCGAGGGCTGGCTGACCTGCGGTGTTTCGCTGACGGAGATGGTGAGGTTGCCCTGCGCGATGGCGACCTTGCTGACGCGCACATCCTGGCCCATCACGATGACGCCCGAGGCCTCGTCGATGACGACGCGGGCGATCAGATCGGGCTGCACGCGGAGCTGTTCGATTTCGGTGAGGAGCGCCACGACGCCGCCGCGATAGGACGAGGGCACGCTGATCTCGACGATGCTGGAATTGTCCGCGCGGGCGGTCGGCGTACCCAGATAGGTGTTGATGGCGGTGGCAATGCGCTGGGCGGTCGTGAGATCCGGGTTGCGGAGCGAAAGGCGAAGAGTACGCAGATCGTCGAGGGCGAAATCGATCTCACGCTCGACGATGGCGCCGTTCGCGATGCGGCCATTGGTGGGCACGCCGCGCACGACGGAGGCGGCCTCGCCCGTGGCCGAGAAGCCGCCGGTGGCGAGCGAGCCCTGCGCGACGGCATAGACCTGGCCATCCGCGCCCATGAGCGGGGTCACGAGGAGGACGCCGCCCTGAAGGTTGGTCGCGTCACCCAGCGCGCTTACCGTCACGTCGATGCGGCTGCCCTGAGTAGAAAAGGCGGGAAGATTGGCGGAAACCATGACGGCGGCGACGTTCTCCGTCTTCATGTTGGTGCCGCGCGTGTTGACGCCGAGGCGTTCCAGCATGCCGGTCAGGCTCTGCTGGGTGAAGGGGGTGTTGCGGAGCGTATCGCCCGTGCCGTTGAGGCCGACCACGAGACCGTAGCCGACCAGCATGTTGTCGCGGATGCCCTCGACATCGACGATGTCCTTGATGCGCGAACTGGCATTTGCAGCCGGCGCGGAAAGCGCCATGAGGCAGGCACCGAGCAGGAGCGCGAGGAAAGTACGAAGAGGGAAGGCGGTAAGCCGGAACATGAATCGACCGTTCAATCGCTTGCGATACGGCGTCTATCTAGCGAAAGCCGTGCCATCGGGCCGGGCGGAGCGGATTTCATGCAAGTCATTGTTTTTGTTTCGTTTTATTTTTCGGCGGCGGGACAGGAAGGGACGACGGGCGGGGCCCTGGCGGAAGCTCCTGCCGCCTTCCGGCAAATCCTGCCGGGCGGCGCATGCGCGTGTGATCAGGCTTAACGCGGATTTAAGACCTCTGGTTCATTTTGAACAAAGACGGCGGATACCCCGCCAGAAAGCATCAGGATCGGGATCGGGGGCGACCCAGATGAAGATCGGACAGACGAGATCGGCTTCTCAATCGGGACCGGGGCGCGCTGCCAAGGCAGGCTCCCGCGGCAGCGGGTTTGCGCCCAGCGGCGTTTCCCAGGCGCGAGGGACAGCGGGGCTTTCCGGCCCGGCCTCTCTTGGCGCCGTCGATGCGTTGCTTGCCCTCCAGGAAACACCCGCGAGCGACGATGCGCTCCACTCGCCGCGCCGCAGGGCGGCAATCCGGCGGGGGGAGGAGATGCTCGACATACTGGACGACATCAAGCTTTCGCTTCTCATGGGGCAATTGCCAAAATCCAAGCTTTCCCGCCTTCTTGCGGTGGTCGAACGGCAGGGCAGCAGCTTCAACGATCCGCGGCTCGGCGAGGTTCTGGCCGAAATCGAGCTGCGTGCGAAGGTTGAGCTCGCGAAGTTCGGCACCTATACCAACGGCTAGGTGGGCAATTCGCTGCGTCTTTCGCAGGCAAAATGCCGGTTTTCTCATCGGTCGGATTTCACAGATATTTCACCGGCTTGGCATCGGTTCGCCTGTTGAGAATCGTGAATGCGCTCCCTATACTCCGCGCGCTTCGGCGGGCCCAGTGGAGCGAATTTGGCATTTGAGTTTCGTCAGCGGTAAAGCCCGTGCTCACGCTCAGATATCAAATTCAGAAGCTCTGCTGTTTTCATAGAATTGCCGATGGTCTTTCGTTGCCGACATTTGTTCGCGATCATGCGGGGCCTTGGAGACAAATGCCGGAAACCGACCATCGGTCTCACAGAGAGATTGCCTAAATGGCCGTGCGTTTGCCTAAAGGCTATATGCCGTCAGACGACGAACCGTTCATGAACAAGCGGCAGAAAGAGTATTTCCGCCGCAAGCTCGAGAAATGGAAAGAGGACATCCTCCTCGAAAATCGTGAGACGCTGCAGCATCTTCAGGATGACTCGGTGCAGCACCCGGATATTGCGGACCGCGCCTCCTCCGAGACCGAGCGCTCGCTTGAGCTGCGCACCCGGGATCGTCAGCGCAAGCTCATTGCCAAGATCGACGCGGCGCTGCGCCGCCTGGAGGAGGGGACTTACGGCTATTGCGAAGAGACGGGTGAGCCAATCAGCCTGAAGCGGCTTGATGCGCGCCCGATCGCGACGCTTTCCATCGAGGCGCAAGAACGCCACGAGCGGCGCGAGAAAGTGTATCGCGACGACTGAGCGGGCCTGCTTTGCTGGGCGGAAACGAAAAACGCGGCCTCCGGTGACGGGGGCCGCGTTTTCCTTTTCGGCTTTTGGCGGGTGCTGCCGCCAGGCTTTAGAAAGGCATGATGATGTCGAAGAGCTGCTGGCCGTAGCGCGCTTGCTGCACGTCGCTGATCTGGCCTTCACCACCATAGGAGATGCGCGCTTCCGCGATCTGCGTGTGCTGGATGGTGTTGATGTTGGAAATGTCTTCGGGCCGCACGATGCCGCTGACGAGAAGGTCGCGAACCTCGTAGTTCACGCGGACCTGCTGACGGCCCGCTATCACCATATTGCCGTTCGGAAGCACCTGGGTGACGACGGCGGCAACGGTGAGGTCGATCGTTTCCTTGCGGTCGACGGAGCCGTCGCCTGAACTTGAGCTGGTGCTGTCGAGATCAGCAAGGCTCGTATTGTCGACGGCATCCGGGAAGATCTTGCCGAGATAGGATTCGTAGCCGAACAGGTTGTTCATGCCAGCGGATTCGGAATTCGAGCGGCTGCGCGTCGTCGTGTTGTTCACCTTGGCGCTGTCGGCCACGTTGATGAGGACGGTGAGAATGTCGCCGACGCGGGCAGCGCGCTGGTCGCGGAAGAAGGCGCGCGAGCCCGAACGCCAGAGCGAGTTGGGCTGGTAGACGACTTCCTCGGCCACCGGCATCGGCATGGCGACTGCAGGAAGCGGCGCCGCGATGGGCGAAAGATCGGGCGCCTTGCCGATATTCGAGATGCGGTCGGCGGCGTTGCAGCCCGCGAGAGCGGCAGCAAAAAGCGCGATGGCGGCAAGGCGGGGAAGGGAACTGACGGACATTTTTCTGGCCTTTACGGTCGGAACAGGCGTTACGGATCAGGAATTGCGGGCTTGCGCAGCAAGATGTGCTGCACGGGCCGCGCCCGGCGCGTCGATACGGACCATGTTCGGTCCTTCGACGACGCCCTGAATGGTGCGGTTGGAGCGGGTGTTCACGACACTGACGACATCGCCGACGGCACCGTTTTCGAGTGCCCGGCCGCGCGCGGTGAGGGTGAGCGAACCGGAGATGAGGGTCACATCGACCTGTGCGCCTTTCTCGACGAGGATCGGCGGCTGCATCTCGGCAATGCGCATCGGCTCGCCGGCGCGGGCCGGGCGGCGCGGCGACATGCCGACGAGATGTTCCAGAGAGGTGACGATATTCTGGCTGACGCGGTTCGAGGGCAGGCGCACCCAGTCGATATCCTGCTGACGGACGATTTCGCCAGGTTGCATGTCACGGACAAGAACGGGCACATCCGTCACCGGATAGGCGCGCCCAGTCACGCGGCGGAGCGGGCTCAGCATGTCGTTTGCGGGCGCGCGCAGGATCGCGGTGAAGGCGCCGCTACGCTGATTGAAGGCAAGCTGCTCGACCTTGACGGTCGGCTCGGCTCCGTCGGCGACCTGGATACCAGCCATGCCGTTTTCAAAATCTACCTGAAGCTGCGAAGAGGAGGGAAGCGCGGATGACTGCGCTTCAATGGCGTTCGCGATAGCGGCGGCGACCTCCATATCGGGAACCTGCGTTCCATTGCGGGCGACGACGACATGGGTAAGGCCCGCATCGTTGCGCCATTCGATGCCGTTGCGGCGCGCGGCAAGCGAGATGCGTGAGACGGAAATTTCGCCCCGTGTGCCGGGCGCGGGCGCATTGGCGACGATAACGGCGGCGGCGTCCCCTGCATTGTCGAACAGATCGCCGAGCGTGACCGTGTCGCCCGTGACGGTGACGGCGGGGCGGAGTTCGGCTGCGCCCGCGGCGGTGATGACGCTGGCAGCGAACAGCAGGGCGAGAGAGGCGATACGCTTGAACATGGCTCTATTCCTTGATCCGTGTCTTGCCGGCCGTTACTTCACGTTCGAGGTGACGGACATCATTTCGTCGGTGGCGGTAATGACCTTGGCGTTCATCTCGTAGGCGCGCTGAGCGGTGATGAGCGAGGTGATTTCGGTCACGGAGTTCACGTTCGAGGTTTCGAGAAAGCCCTGCAGAACGCTGCCGATGCCGTCGGATGCGGGTGTGCCGATCGTCGGCGCGCCGCTGGCCGCCGTTTCGACGAAGAGATTGTCGCCGAGCGGATCGAGGCCGGCATCGTTGGCGAAGGCGGCGAGTTCGATCTGGCCGACGATCTGGGTATCGGTCTGGCCGGGAAGGGAGACCTGCACCTGGCCGTCGCGGCTGATCGTAATGTCGGTGGCTTCCTGCGGGATTGTGATGCCGGGCGCGAGCGTATAGCCATCCGCCGTCACGAGCTGACCGTCAGCGCTGATCTGGAAGGAGCCCGCGCGGGTATAGGCATCCTCGCCGCTTGGCAACTCGACGCGGAAATAGCCGCGGCCCTGAATGGCGATGTCGAGCTTGTTTTCGGTGTTGTCCATATTGCCCTGCGTCATGACGCGGTAGACGGAGCCCGTCTTGACGCCGAGGCCGACCTGCACACCGGCGGGCACGATGGTGCCGGCATCCGACGAGTTGGTGCCGACGCGGCGCAGGTTCTGATAGAGCAGATCCTGAAACTCGGCGCGCTGACGCTTGAAGCCCGAGGTGCTCATGTTGGCGATGTTATTCGAGATAACTTCGACATTGAGCTGCTGGGCCATCATGCCCGTGGCGGCGATGCTGAGCGACTGCATGGACTTTCTTCCTTGCTTGCGTAGGCGGAACGGGCCTTAGGCCGCGGTTCCGAGTTCCTGAATGGCCTGGCGACGCATCTGGTCGGCCTGGTCTATGAGCTTCTGGGCGCTCGCATAGGAGCGCGAGACCTCGATCATGTTCGTCATCTCGACGATGGGCTGCACGTTCGAGCCTTCGAGGGCGCCCTGCACGAGGCGGGTGTTTTCGACGGCGATTTCGGGCTGATCCGTGTCGAGCATTGTGTTGCCGACATTGAGCATGGCCTGCGGGTTTTCGAAGCTGACAATGGCGAGCTTGCCGCGCTGGCCCTGATCGGTGGAGATCGTGCCGTCGCTGGCGATGGTGATGCCGGTCTCGTCCTCGGCGAAGCGGATGGGCGTGCCTGCATCGGTGAGAACGGGGGCGCCGGTCGAGGTGACGAGCTGGCCCTCGGCATCGAGGTTGAAGTGGCCGTTGCGCGTGTAGAGGACGCCTGTTTCCGCCTGCACACGGAAGAAGCCCTCGCCGGCAATGGCGACGTCGAGGGGATTGGCCGTCGTCTGGATCGCGCCATCGCGCATGTTGCGATGCTGGCCGAAGTCCTGGACGAAGGTAATCTGCTTGTCCTTGCTGTCCTCGGAAGCGTCGGGCATCAGGTATTGCTCGAAGAGCATCGCTTCCGACTTGTAGGCAGTGGTGTTCATGTTCGCGAGATTGTTCGCGATGGTCGCCATTTCGCGCGTCATCGCCATCTGGCGCGAGAGACCTATGAGCAGTGCGTTTTCCATGTCGGGTCCGGCGGTTCTCTTGTCGTTCGGCGCGGGTTCACGCCGCCCGAACATGTGCAGGGCCTGTGCCAATTGAAAAGCTGAAATAAATCAATGGGTTGGTTGAACGCAGCTCGTCCAGGGGAGCGGTTCGGGCAGGCTTTACCGGGCAGTTTCTGCCGCCTGGGGCAGGCCGAGGGGTGCGAACGCCTGCGAACGCCCATGTGCGAAACCCGATGTGCGGAGTCTAGAGAGAAACTCTGTCTCCGGCGTGCAACCGAGAACGCTTCGTTAACCAAAGTCGGCGAGCATCCGGTTGTGAGAAGCCGGATGCAGACGAGATGCTGCCCGGCAGAATTTTTTCGATGGTGGGGCGGTTATCAAGATGGCTGCAATCGACGCCGATAGTTCAGAAGACGCAGGGAGCGCCGCACCGGCACCGGGCAAGAAGAAGCTCGCGGGCAAGGTGCTTGTTCTCTACATCGTTCTGCCCGTGCTGCTCCTGATCGGTGCGGGCGCGGGCGTCTACATGTCCGGTATTCTGGGCGGACATGAAGAAGAGGAAGCGGTGGCTGAGGTCAAAGCCGATCCCGTTTTCTACGACTTGCCCGATTTCCTCGTGAACCTCTCCGGTCCGCCGCCGCAGCATTATCTCAAGATGCGCGTCGCGTTGCAGGTGAAGGACAAGGAATCCGTGGCCGCACTCGAACTGGAGATGCCGCGTGTGCTGGACGGTTTCCAGACCTTTCTGCGCGAGCTGCGTCCCGAAGACCTGGAGGGATCGAAGGGCATGCTCTACCTCAAGGAAGAGCTGCTACGCCGCCTCAATATTGCCATGCAAGAGCCCGTCATCAGCGACGTGCTCTTCAAGGAAATCATCGTTCAGTAGAAGTCAGCGGGAAGAATTCCGATATGGCCGCAAGCGACAGCCTGGAAGAACAAGATACACTGGCCGCTGCCGCCGATGCCGCAGCGAACGCACCCGAGCGGGTGCTAAACCAGGACGAAATCGACAGCCTGCTCGGTTTTGAAGTGGGTGAAGAGGTCGTGCCCGAGCGGAACGGGATCGACGCCATCGTGAATTCCGCGCTCGTTTCCTACGAGCGCCTGCCGATGCTTGAAATCGTTTTCGACCGCCTCGTGCGTCTGATGACGGTATCGCTGCGCAATTTCACCTCCGACAATGTTGAAGTGTCGCTCGACAACGTGTCGTCGATCCGCTTCGGCGATTATCTCAATTCCATTCCCCTGCCGGCCATTCTCGCGGTCTTCCGCGCGAAGCAGTGGGACAATTACGGCATGTTCACGGTCGACTCGAACCTGATCTATTCGATTGTCGATGTGCTGCTTGGCGGACGTCGCGGCACGGCAGCCATGCGCATCGAGGGGCGACCCTATACGACTATCGAACTCAATCTCGTCCAGCGCATGATCGAAGTCGTGTTGCAGGATGTGCAGGCGGCTTTCGAACCGCTGTCGCCGGTCACGCTCGATCTCGACCGGATGGAGACCAATCCGCGCTTCGCGGCCATTGCGCGGCCTGCCAATGCAGCGATCCTCGTGAAGCTGCGTGTGGACATGGAAGATCGCGGCGGCCGCATCGAAATGATGCTGCCTTATGCGACACTCGAGCCGATCCGCGAACTCTTGCTGCAGATGTTCATGGGTGAAAAGTTCGGACGGGATTCGATCTGGGAAAGCCATCTCGCCACCGAACTATGGTCCACGCGGGTGCCGCTCGAAGCGGTGCTGGACGAGCAGATGCTGACGCTGCGCGACGTCATGGAATTCGAGGTCGGCCAGACGCTGATGCTCAATAATGGACCGGATGGTGACATTGATCTGCGCTGCGGCGGCGTGAAGCTCGGACGGGGCCGGATGGGCCGCGTCGGCAACCATGTCGCGGTGCGTGTCGAGCAAGCCATCAAGCATACCCAGCGCGGCATCATTGCCTCTTCGGCGGAAGCGCCCCGCGCCGCCGACGTTAAATCCGAACTCAAGATTGAAGGATCCGACACATGACGGTTCTTTCCGGACTGCCGATCAGTATTCTTCTCGAAGTTATCGTTTGCGTCTTTCTGGGCGCGACCATCACCTATTGCGCGATGCTGGACCGCAGGCTGCGCGCCATGCGCTCCGGCCAGGACGGGCTGCGCGAACTTGTGGGTGAACTCAACGCGGCGACAACGCGTGCCGTTTCCGCCATCGATGCGCTGAAGCAGGCGAGCGCAGCAACGGGCCAGGAACTTGAGGGCCGCGTGAACGAAGCGCGCGCACTCGCGGACGATCTCTCGCTCATGGTCGATTCCGGCGAGCGGATCGCCGAACGGATCGGGCGCATCGCCACTGCGGCGGAGCGACCCGCACCGACGCCGCAACCGGCTGCCGGTCCGCGTAACGGCATTGTGCCGAAACCTTCAGGCCGCGATGCGGCTGTTGCGGCACGCGCCGCGAACCAGCTTCTCGAGGCGCTGAAGAAAGCGCGCTGAGTTTCATCTTACAGGCACATCATGCTCGACCGTCTTCGCCTTCTTCCTACCGTCATTCTTTGCGCTTCGCTGCTGCTGGTGCTGAAGCTCGCCGATATTGCAACGGGCGGCGAGGGCAGCGCGACGATCTCGGCGGTTTCGGTCGCGCAGGCAAGCGCCCCGAAAGAAGAGAGCGCGGAGCAGATGGCGGCGCCCGAAAGTGGCAAAAACGAAGACCATGCTGGCGGGGAAGCGGCGACGCATGACGACGCCGAGGCCAGCGAGGAAGGCATAGAGGCATCCGCCCCGGTCATGCCTGCCGCGCAAGCGGAACCCGAATTCAGCAAGTCCGAGCGCACCGTGCTCCAGAGCCTTGCAGAACGGCGCAAGGAACTCGATGCGCGCACACAGGAACTCGATACACGCGCGCAACTGCTTGCCGCCGCCGAAAAGCGCGTCGAGAAACGGGTGGCCGAGCTGAAGGAGATCGAAGCGCGGATCAATGAACGGATCGGCGCGGAAGACGAGGCGAATGAGGAGCGGATTGCCGGGCTCGTCTCCATGTACGAGACTATGAAGCCGAAGGACGCCGCGCGTATTTTCGAGCGTCTCGACATGGGTGTGCTGCTTGATGTCGTAACCCGGATGCAGCCGCGAAAGATGGCGGCGGTGCTGGCCGCGATGGACCCTGTCGTGGCACAGGATCTCACCGTCGAACTGGCGACCGGCGACCGGCTTTCGGACATTCGCGGCAGCTCGACGAAAAATGGCGCGAAGACACCGCCTGCAACGCTCCACCCCAGCGAAAAAGCCAGCTAAAGCCCGAAAATCGGCGCTTCGGCACCTTGACCCTTAAGTCCCACTTAACCGGCGGCACCTAAACTGCGCGGATGCGGCAGGAAGCCGCTGGTTTTGGGCAGAAGCTTTTGGGGCGCAGCGGCGTGTACCGATCTCACCGAAATTCCGCACGATTGAAGGGGACCGACCTGCGTTTTCACGCATTCGGGATGTTCGCCTGCCTGTTCCTGCTTGTCGTGCTTGCGACGGCGGCGCGCGCAGCGGAGAACGTGAAGCTGTCGCTGAGCGAACAGGACGGCTATGGCCGGATGGTCTTTACCTTCCCCGATGGCGTTCCCGGCTACCGCGCCTCGATCAATGCGGGCATCCTTGTTCTCGACTTCGATAAAGCCGTCAACGCAGATACAGACGGCTTTGTTCGCCAGATGCCGCGCTACATCGCGATGGCGCGCCGGGACGAGGACAAGGGCACGATCCGGTTTGCGCTGACGACCGATTTCTGGCTCGACACGAAACAGGCCGAAAATTCACTTTACGTCGACCTTCTGCCGCCGGACTGGACGGGCAAGCCGCCGGCGTTGCCTGCCGAGGTGCTGGCGCGGATCAATGCAGCCAGGGAAAAGAGGCGGGCTGCGGAGGAAGCGGAGCTTGCCGCCAAGGCGCAAGGCATTCAGGAACCGAAGGAAGAAAAGCCGACGCTCGATGTGCGGGTGGCCTCGCGTGCGGGCATGACGCGCCTCGTGTTCGACTGGAACCAGCCGGTCCTTTATTCATTCGTCGAGCGGCAGGGGCTGGCCACGATTACCTTCGACCGGACGGCGAAGGTCGACCTCTCGCCGCTGCGTGTCGATCCGCCGCCCTATCTTTCTCATGCCAGTGCGGTCGAACATGACGGGCGGCTGGCGGTCGTGCTGACGCTCAAGCCGGGCGTCTCCGTGAACGATTTCCGTGAAGATCTGAGCATCGTTCTGGACCTCAAGCCCACGGCTGGCAGCGTGCCGCCCGCAGCGGCGGAAACAGACACTCCGGCGGTGCCGGAGCCGGAGGCGGTGCAGGAGACGCGGGAGACGCCGGGAACGCAGGGGCAGCATGGGCCGAAGAATATTGTGCCAGACGCTGTGCAGACGGCAGAAGCCGGGCATGACGAACTGCCGGGCGATGCAAAGGCCGAGGCGGCGGAACCGCACATTGCGACCAATCCGCTGCCGCAAGGGACCAGGCCGGAAGGCAAGGCGGTGGTGCATCTCGTGCCGGGCCGGAGCGGGACCGACATTCTCGTCGATTGGCCGGAGCCTGTGGGGGCTGCGGTCTTCGAGAGGGCAGGCAGGCTCTGGATCGTGTTTGACGCCGTGTTGCCGCTCGATATTGCGGAAGTGACGCCCGAAAAGCTCGGGCCTTTCGGTGTACCCGAGGTTCAGTCCCTCGAGAACGGGACGGCGCTGGTGCTGCCGTTGCGCGACAAGGCGCTGATCGGCGCGGTGGAAGAGGGCGCGTCGTGGCGGATTTCAGCCGGTGAGACACTGACGACGACGGGACGGCCCGTTTCGCTCTCGCGAAGCTGGCGCGAAGACGGGCGCGGCAGCGTTGCTCTCGACCTCAAGGGCACGCGCAAGATATTGAAGATGAGGGACAAGCTGGTCGGCGACGAGATTATCGTGGCAACGGCCCGTGGCCCCGTTCAGTCCGTGCAGACGCCCCGCAATTTCGTCGAGTTCCAGGCTTTGCAGACGGCGCAGGGTGTCGCCATCGTGCCGGTCGCGGACGACCTCAACGTTGCGGCGGCCCCGGATAATGTGATCGTGACGCGGCGGGACGGGCTCGCGCTGTCGGCCCATGGCGCGGATTACGAGGCGCCGGCGGCGAAAGGCGTTTCGGTGGCGGCGGTGAAGGCACCGGCGGAAATGCATTTTGCGGAGTGGCGCGAGGCGCCGGGCGATAATTTCACCGAACGGCGGCAATATTATCTCGCGCGGCTGGCCAATGCGCGGACGCGGGAGCTTGGTGAGTTGCGCTTTGCCTATGGCCGCTTCCTGCTCGGTTACGGGCTTGCGCCGGAGGCGCTTGCTGCTTTCGACGGTGCGCTTGAGGCGAACCGGCGTTTCCACATCGATCCTGCCTTTCGCGCTGCCAAGGGCGTGGCGGGGGTGTTGAGCGGGCGTTATGTGGAGGCGATAGCGGATCTTTCCGCGAACGGTCTCGACAATGCGCCGCATGCGGCGGCCTGGCGCGGACTTGCGCGGGCGGAACTCGGCCACTGGGAAGTGGCGCGCGAACAATTCGGTCTGGCGGGCGCAATCCTCGATGCATTCGACGACGATCTGCGCACAAGGTTCCGGGCCAAGGCGGCGGAGGCGGCGCTCAAGGGCGGCGATATCATCGCGGCCGAGACTTATGCGGCCGGTTTTCCTGCGGCTCCGGGCAGCGCGAAGGCGAAAGCCCAGATTTTGCTGGTGCGCGCGATGATGAACGATGCGCAGAAGGGTGGCGAGGATGCGCTGGCACGCTATGATGTGGCCATCGCGACGAATTATCCGCCGGTCACGGCCCGTGCGCGCTTCGGCAAGGCGAAGCTGCTGCTCAAGCGTGGCGAGATCAGCAAGGAAGCCTTCGCGAAGGAACTCGAAAGCCTGCGTTATGCATGGCGCGGGGACAATCTCGAACTCGAAATCCTGACGGAGCTGGCGAAATTCCGCCTCGACCGGGGCGAGATCGGCGAGGCGCTGAAACAGATGCGTACGGCAAGCACCAATTATCCCGACAGCGAGGAAGCGCATCGGATGAACGTGCGCATGTCCAGTATCTTCGCGGATTATTTCCTTGGCGAGGCCGTGGACAAGATGGAGCCGGTGCAGGCGCTTGCCTTCTTCGACCGTTTCAAGGAACTGACGCCGATCGGGAGCAAGGGCGACGAGATGATCCGCAAACTCGCGGAGCGCCTTGTGGAAGTCGACCTGCTGACGCAAGCCGAGCAGCTGCTCGACTATCAGGTTGCGAACCGTCTTCATGGCGGTGTCGCCAAGGCCCAGGTCGCGGCGCGTCTTGCGGCGATCTACCTGATCGACCAGAAGCCCGAGAATGCGCTCGCCGCATTGCGTGCGACGAAGCAGAACCTGCTGCCGGAGGAGCTTGCGACCCGGCGCTTGATGCTTGAGGCTCGTGCACTTGCGGACAGCAAGCAGTATGACAACGCATTGGATCTGTTGTCGGAACGCAAGGATGCACTTTCGGCAAAGCTGCGAGCGGATGTGCTTTGGGATGCAGGGCGCTGGCCGGAGGCGGGCGCCGCCACGGAAGCCCTGCTCGGGCAAAGCTGGAAGCAGGATGGAACGCTCAACGAGGAAACAAGGCTCCTCGTCATGCGCGGTGCCATCGCCTACTCGCTGGCTGGCGACGAAGAAGGGCTCTCAAGGCTCCGGGCGAAATTCGGAGAGGCCATGAGCAAGAGCCCCGACGCAAGCGCCTTTGCGGTGGTCTCCGAACCGATCGTGGAGCAGGGCGTCGCCTTTCGGGAGATGACGAGCCGCATCGCTTCCATCGATACGCTCGACCGGTTTCTCTCCTCGTTGAAGCCCGATGAGGTTACGGCGCTCAACTGAGCGTCTTCGATCCTCTTTCCCTCAGGTGCCGAAGCTCTGCACCAGACTTCCCGCAATCAGCGACCAGCCATCCACAAGCACGAAGAAGATCAGCTTGAAGGGTAGCGAGATGATGATCGGCGGCAGCATCATCATGCCCATCGACATGAGAACGGAAGCGACGACCATGTCGATCACGATGAAGGGCAGGAAGACGAGAAAGCCGATCTCGAAAGCGCGGCGCAATTCGCTGATCATGAAGGCGGGAACAAGAACCTGAAGGCCGATGTCCTCGGCTTGTTCGGGCTCGGGCGTGTCGGAAAGATCGATAAAGAGCTTCAGGTCTTCCTTGCGAACCTGCTTCAGCATGAAAGTCTTGAAGGGAACACTGGCGCGGTCAAAGGCCTCGCCCGTTTCGATCTGCTGGTTCATCAGCGGTTCGATGCCATCATCATAGGCTGCGGTAAAGGTTGGCGTCATGACGAAGGCCGTGAGGAAAAGCGCGAGGCTGACCAGAACGGCGTTGGGCGGCGATTGCTGCATGCCAAGCGCGGTGCGGAGCAGGCCCAGCACCACGATGATACGAACGAAGGATGTCACCATGATGAGGATCGACGGCGCGAGACTCAGTACGGTGACGAGCGCGACGATCTGGACGACATGGTCGGTAAGGCCGAGGCCGTCAGACAGGTCTACCTGGATCGACTCGGCGGATGCCGGATGCGCGAAGGCGAAGCTCAATGCCACAAGGCCGAGAATGCCGGCGAGGCGCGAGAGGCGGGCCGCTTTCAGCGAAGCGAGCGTTTTCTGAAAGAGGGCAATCACGCGCGGCGCTCCTTGATGAAATCCACGATGCGCTGGAACTGGACCACATGGCCCGGCAGCGCGTATTGAGCGGGAACGGGCTGAGCGGGCTGTTCGACTTCGGCAGGCGCGGGCGCGTCGATACTGCTCTCGATCAGCAACGGGGTTTCGCCGCCGGTCAGGATCAGATGTTCCTTGCCGTCGCGGCGGATCAACAGCAGGCGATGCTTCGCGTCGATTGCTTTCACCTCGACGATGCCAAGGCGGCGCTGGCCTCCAGCAGGAGAAGCGCCAGGCGCAAAGCCGAAGCGGCGCGCGAGAATCGCGCAGACGCCGATCAACCCGAGAATGAATGCAAGCGCTGCAACAAACCGGAAGATTTCCGAGAAGTCCATTTTGGATTTTACCCCCAGAGTGGAAGGTCGAAGACCGTCCGTAATGGGAAGAATTTGCCGCGTCAGGCTTAATGGCGGGTTAAAGGGTGAGGCGAGCCGCGC
>CXWF01042308.1_pt1 | contig 27613 bp, 36 predicted proteins | sample 468421 | NCBI WGS metagenome assembly CXWF01 (sample SAMEA2620812, study PRJEB7988) | marine metagenome | biome: marine biome (ENVO:00000447); feature: surface water layer (ENVO:00002042); material: "saline water (ENVO:00002010), including plankton (ENVO:xxxxxxxx)" | depth 5 m
GCGGCCGCTCGCAACCGGAAACCGCTCCGAGAGCCGCTGCGGTGTGAGGGTCGAGAAGACGTAGTCGGTTTCCTTCAGCAGTTCCCAGTCACCAGCCGGATCGCCCGCATCGTCGATCTCCCGCACCTCAAGACGGAGCCGGGTCGTGACGGACACGAGTCCCCCTGAATCCGTGTAACGCCCTGCGCCCTGCTGCCACTCGAAATCGAAAGCCAGAAACTTCGCTTCGGTCCCGGCCGGATTACAAACAAAAGGGCCGGACCAGCCCGCCCCGTCCTCATTCGTTCCCGGAAGGGCAATACCATTGACTTCTGCCGCCGCGATGACGCCGGTCGGGAACAGCGTCACCGGCTGGCCAGGTGCGAGGAACTCCAGCGTCACATCATCGAAATTGCCGGTATCGCCATCCGTTTCCGTCCAGAGATCGGTTTCCGCGAGGCGCACGGCGTGCGTCGCGTAAGCGCCGAGCCCGCAATTCAACACCTGATAGAGATACTGGTCGTTACCGGCATATTCGGCATAAGGAGCAGTATCGAGATCCGGCACAATCAGATGCCGTCCATACTGGCGCGGGCGCACCTGGTTCAGGCGCGCGCGGTTTTGCGAGGTGCCGAGATTGTAGGTTGGCGATGCGGTTTCTCCGCCACGGAAACCCATTCCGCCTGATGCCTCCGGCGGCATGAGCGCATTGAGCAGGTAACCGGACGCCACTTGCACCGCAAGAACGCCGCCGGCAAGCGCGACGCCTGTCAGGCCGAGACCAGCCGGGCCAAGGAAGGAAGTGGCCGCGACGACGATCGCGATGTTGAGAACGGTGCGAAAAATATTCTTGCTGCCTTCACCGCCAGCAGGCTGCTCGGCAAAGGCGATGGTGTCGCCGCGGCGAATACGCCGCGACCAGCCCCGGTTCTTGCGGAGCACCGGCTCGCCATTCACGACGGCAATCACCGGCCCGCGAAAGCGCTGCCGGGCAGCAAGAGTGCGGATCGTATCGGCCCGCCGCACCTCCAGCGCTTCGACCGACTCAAGCGCAAAAGGCGTGCGAATGCGCATAGCACGGGCCGGTGCACGGCGTGCGCGGCGCGGCCTCACTGCCTGCGAAGCCGCACGGGCAGTACTGTCAAAGCGATACTTCATGAGGCCTCATTCACAAGCAAGGTCACGAGCGGCCAAGTGAGGTCCGGAGCGAGATTCCCGGACCGAACGCGCTCATACATCCGCGACCGCGCGCCATTCAAAGAACCGCAGATGCGTGTAGCCGGTCAGGCGAAGGGCCTGACGGTCATCGACAGAGAAGCCGCCATGCTCCGCCATATGTGCGACGACACCCCGATCCAGATCCAGCCAGACACCACAATGATGCGGCGCATCCTTGTGCGACATGAGAACGCCGTCCCCATGTCGTGGTTCTTCGCCGCGTTCGCGCGAGCGCCATTGCAGGATTGCCGGCTCAAACGTTGCGAAGGCTTCGGCCAGCGCCGCGCGCGGGACGCCCTCGGCAATCCTGACCATTGCCACGTCGCGACCGAAAAGATGCTTCTGCAAAAGAACCATGCTTGACCAGCAATCGAATGCGTCGGGTCCGCATGCGCCGAGACGCCAGCGCAGCCGCCTTAGCATGAGGCTGTCGCAGAGCGCGGCCGCGTCCGCCTTCGGATTGCCCGTCAGCGCGGGCAAGCTTACGGGCATGACGATCTCAGGCACGGCCGGCCGAGGGGTTGTCGCTTGCATTGTAAAAGGCACCGGGGAAGCTCCTCGAATGCAGGCCCATGAAGGTAATCTTCCCTTCGATCCGTAACGTCGTCACGCCGACCTTGCGGAGAGAAAGACCTGTCAGGCGGTAGTGAACCGTGTCCGGATCGTCGGAGAGATATTCGCGATAGGTCAGATCCACCGCCTCCCCGCTCGCCGCCGCCGGTCCCATCGCTTTCATGAGATCGCCCGGCACATTGTCGAGGACGATGCTCATCTCAGGTGGCCGGTCAGCCTCCGATGCCGGGAGCCGTACCTCGAAAGCTGTTGCAATAAAGTCGGCGAGTTCCCCGGCATTTTCCGGCGCATCATCTTCAAGCCGCAACACGCGGCCATAAATGTCCTGCGTGGTGCCGTACTCGTCGGCCTCCGTCTCGCCGATCTTCTCACCTTCGTCGAGCACGAAGCGATAGGTGCGGTCGAGCATCGGGTGCCGCAATTCCAGTGTATCCCAGGCAATCACACCCGATGGAACGGAGGCATAAGCTTCCTCCAGCGCTTCCGTCCATATATCGCTCATGCATTCACCTGGAAGATAAGTAGGCTTCGCGGAGGGCCTCTTCGTCGTCGGGTTCCGCCCACTACATCTCAATATCGAGCGTCATGATCGAGCCGTACCATGTGCTCGTACCTGTGGCCTCCGAGTATTCGGACATCGAGATGAAGTGATGGCCAATGTCGACCGCACGTGCGTGCATCCCCTGGAAACTGATAAGGATGTCGGCACCCTGGGTATGGGCTATAAACGGTGTAGTAGAGTCCGGGATCGTGGAATCATAGGCGAAGCCGCCGAAGCGGATGACGCTGGCGCTTGAGCTTGAAGAGCGGCCGATGCTCTGCGCTAACATCGATCCTTCCGCAAGCCCGGCGATGAAGCTCACGCGGTTTGCGGCGGAACCCCTCGATGCCCGCCATACCGCTGTTGTGTAGTTCCAGCTTTCAGTTACGACGTCGCGACAGAGCGCCACGACGCTGCGGCGGTTATAGGCGTTCCAGCAATAAAGCTGGTTATTTGTGCCACCGCTTGCAGCCGCCGGGGCGATGGTGAAGGGGACGGCGGGCGTCGCATTGGTCCGGATTGTGCCGACATAGGTGCCACGTTGCGCAGCCGGGCCATTCGCGATCGCGAACTTGTTGAGCAAAAGCCCGGCGACCCGCTCAAGCTCGCTGGTGCCAGCGCCCGTGCCGCGCGCCGTCGCACTTGACCAGGCGGGCCCGCGCGAGAGGCGCGGCGTGCCGCCGTCGCTCCACAAAAAGAGATCGTAATTCGTGTTGGCGGCGGCGGCGGCGGGGCTCTTCGTCGTGTCCGCCAGCGTCTGTGACAGTTCGTCAATTGCCGTCATGACGAAACCAGTGCCATCGTAAAGCGGCACGCGATTGCCGAGATAGGGCGTGTAGTAAATCGTCGTCGCGCCCGCCACATCCGTTGCCATTACCGGCACGCCGCTTGCCAGCGTCAGCCGGCCCTGCGGCGCAGATACCGGAAGCGCCGTCTTGTCCGCCTTTTCATTGAGCCCTGTCTGGAGGCCGGTTACGTCAGCGATGGTGTGACCATGAGCGGAAGCAGCTTTTCCATCCAGCGCTGACGGCAAGCCGTCGAGATAGCTCTTGTCGGACGCGGACATGAAGCCCGCCGCCGCGCCGGTCGCATTTGCGTGCAGCGCGCCGCCGCCGCGGTTGCCATGCGCGGTATCGCTGAAGTTTCCCTCCAGCAGCGTGGAAATTTCCGCGCCGGTCAGATCGTAGCCGACCTGTATCCACGCCGCCGCAGGCGACCAGATCATCTCGTCGCCGGTGCGCCATTCCGTGGCGGCGATCGTGCCGGCAACCGTCACCGTCCAGAGGTCGCCGACATCCGGATCGGCCGGATAGGCCGCCGTCGAAGCATCCCATCCGCCCTTGAATGTGAGCACATTGGCCAGGCCCGAAACCGTCGCGGCGGCTGCAGCGGCAGAGGCTTCCGCCTTTGTCGCGTGATGCTTCGCCGAATACTGACCCGCCTCTACTTCGGTGTCTTCGTCCTGTTCCGCCCAGGCTTCCGCCTTGTCGCGGGCGGCTTCGGCGGCGGCCAGCGCCATCGTGATTTCATTCTCTGCATTGGCGAGATAGTCGGCGATCTGATCCTCGCCCAGTTGCTCGATCGCATCCGCCGTATCGGCCATCACCTTGGCGGCCGTTGGCACATCACCATTATCGGTCGGCACCGTTTCATCCTCGGGACCATGCACGATCGCATGCAATGTCGCGGCATCATCCTCCAACCCGTCTACCAGCGCCGCCGCCTGTGCTTCCGTCAGTGCCATGCTCTTCTATTCCTCGCTGCCGAAGTCGTCCGGCCATGTCTCATGCACGAAATCGTGAATGCCGCCGGAAAGAGACGAGAGCCCGGCCGCGCCCATCATCGCGAGAAGCGCCTGCACGCCGGGCGGAATCACCGGCAGGCGCCGCGCTTCCACTGTCGCCGTCACCAGAACGCGCGCGGCAAAACGCGGTTCGAAAGCGAAGGGTTCGCGAAAACGGACCGGAACCCGGTCAAGGGACCGGCCAAACCAGAGCGGCGCCATGAACCAGCGCGTGCCCCAGACCAGGCCCTCGACATAAAAGGCCTTGAAGGTTTCGAATTGCGCAGGGCTCATCGACCACTGAACCAGCTGCGCGGCGGGCGAAGGCCCGAAGAGGTCCCGCTTCGTCTTCGGCCCTTCCTCCAGCTCTGTCATCAGCACCGGCCTGTGCGGGTCGATATCGATTCCTGTGCGCAGAGGACCTTCCGGCAGGCTTTCCGGCCAGACGGGGCGGCCTTGCGGATCGAAGAATGTGTCGAGTTCGCCTTCTTCCAGCGCATCGTATGGCATTCGGCGAACGCACAGGCGCGTGCTTATCGTGACGGCGCTTGCCGCGCGCGGCGTGATCGTGAAACGGTCCATGAACTGCGCGGGAACGGCACGATGTTCCCCGCCGAACCAGAGCGGTACCGTGAACCACCTCGTTCCGCGCGCGAGATCGTTTTCATAGAAGAGCTTGAAGTCGTTCGCCCGCGAGCCGGCGAAACGCCATTTCAGTTCTATTTCCGCAGGTGACCCGAGTGACCGCGCTCGAAGCCGCGCATTGCCCTTGTCCATCTCCGTGCGCCGATGCGGCTGATGAGCGGTACCGCGATAGCCGTCCCGCTGCGCGGTTTTCGGGAAGGCCGCAGGCCAGACAGGCAGCGTCATGCATCAAACTCCAACCATGCGCGAGCTCAGGAGCCGCGTCCCTGACCGGGCGCACCCAAAGATGAAAAGGCAACGCCGCCTCACCTTTGAAGCCCCCTTGAACTGTCGAGACCGTATTTCGATTCCAGCGAGCGCCCAGTTTCCGAGCGGCCTTCCGCGATCTGTCCCGCGAGGTGCTGATCCACCTGCCGCATGATTACATCGAAATCGACGCTACCATCGGCATTGCGCCGCTCGCGTGTCTCAGCCCGCTCGCCGGGCAGCATGTAGAGGTTGAGATTTATGCGCGGACTGCTGCTCGAGGTTGCCATGCCGGCCATCGCCCGGAAGAGCTGGTCGGCATTGTTCATCTGGCGTGGCGTGAAGATGCCCTCGCCCTTCTGGATGATGGCCGGCATCTCGCCGGCACCGAAAAAGGGCGATTTGCCGGTATGAAACCGCGGCGCAAAGGCAAAGGCGGCGGCCGGAACATGCCGGCTCATCCCCCCCTCGCCCGCCATGCCGCCACCGTGAAAAAGGCCTGAGACAAGGCTTGTGATTGCGCTGGACGCAGCCCCTTCGATCGGCTCGTAAACTGTTACCTCCAGCATCTTCGCGAGAATGCGGGTCAATGCCTGATCGGCAATATCGGCCAGATCGTCGAAGCTGCGCGCGGCGGCGAGGTTCTGGGTCACGAGGCCCGCAATCTCGCCGGAGAGCTCCTTTGTGGCCCGCATCACCGGATCATATTGTTCACCGGCTTGTGCCAGAGCCCGGTTGTACGTCTCGAGGCTGATCGCAGCCCCACCGAGCAGGTTCTTCAGCTCAGCCTTGCGAGCCGCCAACTTCTCTTCGTCGGTCGCGACCGCCGCCGTGACGGCTTTGCCTTCGTTCCGAAGCCGGATTTCCTCTTGGACGGCTTCGTTCAACTCCTTCTGGTTTGCCGTCGCATCGAAAATCGTCCCCGCGAGACGTTCCACCTCGGCACGCGCGGCCGGCGACGCGTCCTTCGACAACCGGCCCAGTGCATTGTCTATCGCCTGCTGACGGGCATCGCCGAAGGTTTCGATCTGACGTGCCAGCCGGGCGAGAACATCGGCGTCCTTCTGCGCATTTGAGATGGCTTCGTCGCTGAGCGGCGGATTTCCCTCACCGAGTGGTTTACCGAGGTTCTCGCGCCGTTCTCGATCCTTCAGAAGCGCCTGTGCCGTTGGAATATCCGCGTCCAATTCTTCCAGCTCTCGACGCCGTGCGGCCTGCTGGCGAGGTGTACCGACGTCGAGGTCGCGGAGAAGCACTCCCTTTCGCTGAACCATCCGATCCAATTCGGCAGCCAGATTGTCGGTCGTCTTGTTTTCCAGATCCGTGACCGAATCCGTAATGGCGTTGATTGCCTTCGCAATCTTCGCGAAAAGGTCGAGCGTCGAGACGATTGTAGGTGCCAGATCGACGAAAGCCGACTTCAACTGGACATCAATTGCCTTTGTGAGTATCTCCGATTTGTCTGAGGCCTCGGCATAGCGCTTGACCACCTGCTCGTCCATAACGATGCCCATTTCGCGCATTTCCTCGCGCTGACGGGCAAGTGCATCCGAGCCTTGATTGAGCAGAGCCACGAAATTCTGCCCCTGCCCGCCAAAGAGCTTGTTGGCGATGTCCGCGCGCTCGGCTTCGGAACCTACCGAAGCCATGCCATCCGCAATTTCCGGGAGGATGTCTTCAAGCGATTTCATCTCGCCGCTGCTCTTGCGAATCTGGATGCCGAGCCTCTCGAAGATCTTCACGCCTTCGCCAGTGCCGCGCGCGGTTTCGCCCATGCGTTCCAGCAATGTTCGCGCGCCATCGTCGAAGTTCGCACCGGCATCGCCCGCCACCTGAAGCGCCGCGCGATATTCCTGCAGAACCTCGACGCCGATCCCCAGCCGCTTCGTCGCGGTGTCGATTTCGTCCGCGAAGTCCATCCCCTCGCGCGCGATCTGAAAGGCCCGTGCCGCGCCAAGTGCGATTGCCCCAAGCCCTGCGCCCGCCGCAAGCCCCGCAGGCCCGAGCGCGGAGAGAGCGCTGCCGAAAATGCCTGCGCGGGAGGCGGCTCCCTGCATGCTGCCTTGCGCCTCCCGCGAGGCGGCGTTGACGGCCAGCAGTCCGCGCGAGGCGGGCTGACCCGACCGCTCGATCTGGCGGGCCATTTTTTCGCCCTCGCCACCGACCGAGCGCAAGTCGCGGATGAGTTGCTCGCGATTTTCCGTCGAGAGCCGGATCGTGACATCATGCTTTGCCATGGCTCTCCAGCTCCTCACGTCTTTGCGCCATAGCAGCGAGCGCCCTTGGCTCGGCATCCAGAAGAAGTTGGCGCACGGTGCGCGCGTCGATGTCGGCGGGCACACGCGCCATGGCTGCCGTGAGGTCGAGGCCCGTCTCGACGCCGCTCATGCCGGCGCGGACCCAGACGGCGCCGGAAAGGAGAATGTCGAGGGCCGTGCGGGCCTCGACAGTGTGAGGTGCTTTTGCGAGATAAGGGCAGTCAGTGCAGGCTTTGCCTTCGAGCTGGCGGCACCCCCCGCAATATTGAGCGCCGCCGCCATAGTGCCATTCGGCGACGGCGCTTATCCGTTTCCCTCTTCGATGACCTCGCCATAAGGCATGAAATATTTGCCAAGAAAAAGACGCGCCATGAAGGGCTGACGCATGGCGGCAGCCAGTGCTTCATCCGAGAGCGGCACGGGTTTGTCTCTACCGCTCTCATCTTTACCGTCAAACCAGCCGCGCCATTCAATCGTCGCGGCCTGGGCGAGCAGGATCGCGAAATACATTTCAGAGAGCCCGTCGACTATCTCTTTTTCGGTGAGATCTTCATCGTCGATCAGCCCGGCGAGCCGCTCGGCCTCGTCCGCCTCGAGCATGGATTTCGCCAGACGGTCGGCCTTGGCCCTGATCGAGGCCGTCATTGCGGAGGAAAGCGGCCGCACCTTGTGCGCCACGCCATAGTCGAGTTCCAGCCAGTAAGGCTCCGTCTTGGTATTCAGTCTTAAGCCCATAAACAATCTCCGAGGTGCGGCCACAAGCAAGGGCGCGAGCGCAAGTCCGCGACCGGGCGTTGAAAAAGCTACGCCCACTCCGGCAGTGCATAGGAGGCGATCTGGTTCTTCAGAGTCGCGACGAAGAAGGCATTATCGGCTTCTTCGTCGTCGGGTTCCGCCTTCCCCTCGAACTGATATTGCTGACCGGCCGGGCCGTTGATCGGTGCCGAAGAAGGCGCGAAGACGAAATTGCCGATGGTGAAGGTCAGCGAACGCACCGCCGAAAGGGTCCAGGCGAGTTTCAGTTCGAAGCGCGTGCCGGCATTGGCGAGATCGTAAAGTGCATGACCGGCCGCGGTCTGGCGGGCCGTGGCGCTCAATGTGCAGGTCGGCACGCCAGGATCGTAACCCTTCACGGCTGCATCGCCCGGCGCCTCGTCCGGCGTCACATTGTTGGAGAAATTCAGATTGGCCGATGTGATACTCGCCATCTCGACACCGTCCTTGGAAATGGTGCCGCGAAAACCCGGTACCTTGTCGATGGTGATAGCGTCACCGATCACGCCCGCCGCCGAGGCGGCGAGCTTCAGTTCGTCGGCACCCTTGAGATCAAGGGTGAGCCGCTTGTAGCCGCCCTCCCGGGCGAGGGAGATCGAGAGGCCGTCGACGACGATTCCGCGATGCTGAAGAAAACGGTCAGCCGCCTGTCTGAGCTCCAGTGTATGCGGGATAAGCTCTCCGCTGCCGGGCTTGAAGACATGCGTGTAGTTCGGGTCATTGTCCGTTGTGGTCGGCACCCCGAGCAACCCGCGCAAATAGAGGCCGATATTGCCGAGATCGAAGGGACAGACCCACTGGCCGCCATGATCGATCAGACCTTCAGCCTGCTCATGCGGCGCGCGAGAGAGTCGCTCGCCAATCACGGGATCGTCTTCGAGCCCCTTGTTGCGCGACAAGCCATGCGTGTAAAGCGGCACGGCCGTGTAAGTGTCCTCCGCCGCGAGGGTGGCAAAATCTTCCTGCGGAGCAAGTGCCGCCATCAAATCCCAGCCGAACGTATTGCGCGCCATGTGGTTCTCCTGAAGCGGTTCAGCCGAGACGGCTTGTGGTTGTGTAGAGCAATGTCACGGGCAGGATCGCCGCCTTGAAACCAGCGAGAACTTCCTGCTCGACTTCATCGGTATTGAGCGCACCGAGCGATGCCCAGTCGACTGCGCCGCCGAGCGTCGGGTCCGCGTCGATCAGTTCGGAGACCTTCTCGACTATCGAACTGAAAAGCGCGTCCGCGTCATCGGCACCGAGCTTCACGACGGTGATCGCAATGGCAGCTTCGTGCTGATACTCATAGGAAGGCGGCGAGAGCGCCTCTTCGGGCTCCCCGGTGTCGCCGTCGCGGATCGCGAGCACCCAACGCTCATCCTCGTTCGCCGGCAGTTCAGACTCGGGATTTCGGACAACTGCTCCGTGAGGGATTTCAGCATCAATCGGCGCAAGTATCGCCTTCAGCGCTTCGAGCGCCGCTTCGCCCGTGCGCATGTGCTACTCCTCAGCCGTAAAGGTTTCGAGGTTGTGACGGATCTGGCGCGGGAAGCGTTGGCCCGCCCTGGATTGCACCCGCTCGAGCGAGAGTTTTTTCGGCACACGAACGAGCGGGACCAGGACAAACATGGGAACGGTGACAAGCCCGGTGCCCGTCTTGCGCGATCTTGCGCTGGCCCGCGCAAATCCGCCGCGCTTGCCCTTTCTCGCCCGCTGCTCGTCGACAACCAGAAGAGCCGGCTTGCCCTTGCGATAGACGAAGCGCAGAGGCCCCAGTGAATGTTCCGGAAAGTTCGACGGCGAAATCCGCTTCCCGCCAACACCTTTCTTTGGAGCCGCTGCCGTGGGGATGGCCAGAAAGAAGCCGTCAGCGGAGTGGATCGTCGCGCCATGCTGCCAGTTGGCGACCACCTTGTTTGCGCGGGAATAGACGAGCCCGGCCCAGCCAATCGAATTGCCCGCTGAGGGGTATCTCTTCTTGCGAACCGTTTTCGCCACGCGGCGGCCGAGAAGCGGCTCAATCTGCTCACGATACTCTTCCTGTACCCATGCGAGAACAGAATCGCCCGCCGCCGTCACGGACCTTGCGATGCGCTCCTCTTCCGCCTTCATGGCGCGGACCAGGTCGCCTTTGACGGCGAGCTTGAGACGCATGTCCGTCAGGCCGGATTAAGCGCCGCACGCCATTTCAGGCGGTGGTCGTCGGGTTGGGTCGGCTGGGAAAGCTTGTAGGTCTTGCCATCGATTGCGATCAGATCGCCCTGTTTCGGCTGGGCGACCTCACTCTTCCTCAGTTCGATAAACTGGGAAGCGCCGAAGCGCCGCTCACCGACCACCTCGGCGATTGTGTCCGGATGCCTGAACAGAACCCGCACGGTGCGACCGTCGCCGCCTGCCGGCGTATACCACGCATCTTCGCCGTGGTGCCGGAAGGCGGCGTCGATCGCCTTTTGTGCTCGAGTGGCGCTCACTTTTTTTCCACAAGCTCCGCGACGGCCTTCTGGTATTTCACCCAGACTTCGTCGCGTTCATCGGCATCGACGCGGCGCTTGAGGATTTCGGAAAGCGCATTGGCGGAGGGCTTGCCTTCCTGCGTCCAATTTGCCGCCGCCACCGGATCGAGATCGCGAATGGCGTTCAGCAGTGGGTCACCGAAATCGTGCTTGCGGGCAGCGGTGAAGAGATCGCGCTTGCCGGAGAACTCGGCATGGGCGGCATCGCGCTCCTCCGCCGTCACTTCGAAGCCGAGATGATGAGCAAGCGCATAAAGCGATGCCTTGCCTTCCGGGGTCACGCCTTCGGCAGGGTCAATGGCGCGCATCGCCTGACCGATCGTTGCAATGAGATCGATACCGGAAGGCTTTGACATTGCGACGGCTGGAACATCGGCGGCAGCCGGCCAATCCGCTGCCTGTGCATCGACAAGACGCTGCGCTTCATCGGCAGGAAAAAGAAGGCGGGAGCCGGGCTTGTGAAGCTCGCCTCCCATCGAGATCGTTTCGCGCGCGATCACTTCGCACGAGGATGCAGTCTTGCCCATGATGGACTCCATGAATGAAGGAGAGGATAGGATCGGCGCACGCCGTGCGCCGATCTGTGTTCGCGGGCGAGGTGGCGCGCGTCAGTTCACGCGGGCGCGGAAGCTTGCATTGACACGGCTCGGGATCACGAGCGGCGCCGACTGCGACATGGCGAATTCTTGCGCCGGGTCCTCTTCAATCCAGTTCTTCGGGAAGACCTCGAGGGCCTGCAGGCCCGCACGCGGGTCCTGGATCGCGCCATGGGCCTGAACGCCTTCGATCTGGGCACCACCAAGGAAGACGGTAAAATCGGGCAACAGCTTCTGCGCATTGCCCTCCTCGTCTTCATAGACCTCCTGATAGGACCAGAAGTCGAAATCGCCGACATTGCCGAGATAGCGCGCGCCGGTCAGCGGAGCCGTGACCGGACCCAATTCGACGCTGCCGGTCATCTGGCGGCGGTTGTCGAGCAGCTTGAGGAAGTCTTCGTCCACTCGGGCCATCTGCCAAGCCTTGGGGTCCAACACCACCTGATTGGAGACGGCGCCGGAAATGTCCTGCACATTCTGCGCCCAGGCCTCGATCGTATCGAGCACCTTGACGCCCGCCTGCCCCCAGCGGTCTCCACCGGCGAGGGTGACGGTCAGATCCTCGTGACGGCCGAAGTCGATTTCCTGCTTCGGGAAATCCTCACCCTCGACATCGTATTTGCCGGCATCCATGGCCTTCGCCGCCATCCATTCCTTGCGGCGGATGATCTCGTCGACATGATCTTCAAGTGCCTCCATCACGGCGTCGTCGTGACGCTCCTGCGGCGTGCGCTCACCGGCGATGCGCTCGCCGGGCCGACGCTTCATCGCGCCGCCGATCTTGATCGGCGTCTTGGGCTTCACATATGCGGGCTTGAAGGTCTTGGTGACGAAGCCACGCTCCTTGCGCGGCTTACCCTGCACATAGGGCGAAACGAAGGGCGCGAGCTTGCGGCCCGTCGTGAGCAGATCGAAGTCGATCACTTCCGTGTCGAAGGTCTGGATCTCCGGAAAGAAGGTGTCGAGAAGGAAGGTACGCGGACGGCGCACATCCTCGACCAGCTTCACAAGCTGGCGCGTTGTGAACACATCGGTCATAGCGGTCTCCATGGGTTCGCGTGCCCCAGCATGAGGCCGCTTTCAATCGGAATGAAAAGAAGATGCCCGCGATTGGCCGCGCGGGCGGCGGCGGGAGCCTTGGCTCCGGTCAGGCGGCGGCAGACGCGCGCAGGAAGATCGGCTTGCCGTCGAACTCGGCAACGATCGTGTCAGAGGTCCAGCCCGTGCCGGTGAGATCGAGTTCGGTCGGATCGAACTGACCGGAGATATAGCCCGGCCCCTTAACATCCTCATCGGTCGCGTCCACGGCCGCTGCGAGGATTGCCACCGGATGCTGTGAGCCATCAAGTGCGGTCTTTACGGCCTTGACCGCTTTTCCGCTTCCCGCGGGCACAGTGACGGTAAAGCCATCGTCAATATCGAAATCCTCGCCTACATCGGCAATGGTGAAATTGACGTGATCGCTCACATAGGCAACGCCGACCTCGGCGTCGGCAAGGCGCGTACCATCCGGTGCGAAGACTGCGAAGGTGCCGCCATTGCCCGCTTCGGCAATACAGGTCACCACATAGTCACCCTGCCGGGCGAGACTGCCGAGCGGTGTTTCAGCAAGCGTCAAGGTGCCGCCGCCGGTGTTGCCGCCATTTGCCGCCGCTTCTGCTGCACCAAGCAGGACGAGGCCGAGAACCGCTCCGCGAAGAAGGCTGCGGCCAGCGAGGATGGTGAAGGGCTTGTGAACCAGCGGGAAATCGCCGTTCACGAGATTGGACCGCACAAGCGTGGCGGTTTCGGTGAGGCCGTCCATGGCGCTCTCCTTATGTCAGAGGTTTTGGGAAAATACACGGCGAGCCCGCGAGCGAAGCCCGCGGCCAAACCGAAGACTGGTCAGTCCTTGAGGCCGCGCGAGGCGCGGTAGCGCGCGCCAGCGGCGGCAACACGTTTGTCATCGGCAGTCGGGCTGTCTGCGCCGATCTTCGGCTCACGGGCAGGCATGACGGATGCAAGACGCCCGGACTTCGGAGTCGTCTTGAGCGTGGTAATGGCCGCCTTCGGGTCCATGCCGGTATTCACGGCGAGCGTGAGCGCCGTTTCAATGCGCCCGGCTGCCGCCTTGTCGCTCAGAATGGTGCCGATGCGGCGGCGCTCGGCGAGACGGCCAGCCTTACGGGCGGCGGCAACACGCTTCTCGACGCCGAGCTTCTTGTTGGAAGCGGCATTGGCGGCCTTTTCCTCTTCCGTGTCTTCGGCGTCAGGCTCGTCTTCATCGTCCTCCGCCACCGTGTCGTCTTCCTTGTCCTCGGCGGCGGGCTTTTCTTCATCATCCTCCGCCACCGTGTCGTCTTCCTTGTCCTCGGCGGCGGGCTCGTCTTCGTCTTTCGCAGGCGTTTCCGCCGTGGGCGCCTTGCCGCCCTTGGCACCTACGAGCTGAGCAAAATTGAACTTCATCGGTCGGTTCCTTGAGTTGGCCGCGGGCTTTAGGTCAGGCGGCGTTGACGTGTTCGGCAAAGGCCGAGAAGGCATCGGCGGGCGCCATGATCGCGTCCGCGAGGCCGAGCTTCACGGCTTCGGCGAGCTGCGCCGGGCCGCTATAGGTGCGCGCTTCTGTCGCCAGCACCTGGTCGAGCGCGGGAGCAATCGGGGCTCCGGCGCGGTTACGCACAACGGTTGCTGCGAAGAGCTGTCTCAGATCCTCAACCTCCGCACTGATGCGCGCGAGTACATCGTCAGGCAGCGGGCCGTAGGGATTGCCATCGGCCTTGTGCTTGCCGGCTGGAATGACGGTGACTTTCTCCCCGTATTTTTCGAGCATGCCGGAGAGGTCCCAATGCGTCGTGACGACGCCTATGGAACCGACGCCACCCGTGCGCGGGACGGCAATCGTGTCGGCCGTCGAAGCCACGGCATAACCGGCGCTGTATGCGCATTCGGTGAGGATCGCGGCTACAGGCTTTCCGGACGCAGCCTTGGCCTCCATTGCGAAATCACAGAAATCGAAACAAGCGGAGACAGGACCACCATAAGAGTCGATGTCGAGGGCGATGCCCTTCACTTCGGTGTCCTCATGTGCTTCCGTAAGCTGCCACTTGAGGACGTTGTAGCCCGTGGCCCAGGACGAACCCCACCATCCCATCTTGTCGATCAGACAACCCTGCACGCCGATCACTGCGATCCCATCGCGATAGCCAAACGGCTTGTCCTGCCCTTCGCGAGCGCCGGTGAAACGCGACATGCCGTGTTTCTCCGGCGCCCGCAGGAATTCAGCGACGCGCTGCAGCTGCAGCGCGTAGCCCTCATGCAAGAGCGCCGGTCGCGGCGAAGTGGAAACGAGACTATTCATCCGTCGCTCCTTGCGTCTCTGTCGATACCCCCTACCTCCGCCGAGGCGAGAGGAATGCCGCTGCCCCACTCGGGAATGGGCAGGTTCATGTCCTTCATGTCCTGCAATTCCTGCGCGCGCTGTTCCATGACCTCTTCGTAGTCGAGGCCCTGCTCGTTGCACTCGTCCTCGAGCGTCGAGACCATGCTCTCCATGCGGAGCTGCGCGCCCTGGGCTTCCTTGACCGGATCGACCCAGCCGCGCGGCGGGCCGATCCAGCGGCAGCCGAGATAAGCGTAGGGTGCCTCGTGAAAGCCCGGAGCGCCAGGCGGTGACTCGAGAAGCCCCTTGTCGAAGCATTCTTCCATCCACGCCATGTAATGCGGCATGACCGCGCCGGCCGCGAAGCGCTGACGGCGCGCGGCAATGAAACGCCAGACCTCGACCAGCGCCGCGCGGGCTGAGGAGTAGTTCGTCTTCGACCAGTCCATCGCGAGCTGCTCGTAGGAGAGTCCCATGGCACCGGCGATATTGCGGATGCAGGCCGCTTCGAAGGCCGCGAAGGCGACGGCTGGACGCGTCGCCTGCGGCATCGAGAACTTCTCGCCGGGCGCGAGCATGTTGATGCGGACGCCATCGACCTTGAGACCCGTGCGCTTCGCGGTTTCCTCGCGCAGATCCTGATACTGTGTGACGGCATCCATCGAATTGACGATGTCTTCGCCGCTGAACGGGCTTTCGAGAAAGGCCGCAAAGATCGCATTCAGGATCGCAGCCTGCAGCTCCGCGGTGTCGTAGCGATTGAGCATCTTGAATTTCGCGAGCACGGGCGCCAGCGGCGAGACGGGCCGCGTTTCACCGGCCCGTGAAGGCTCGAAGTGATGAATGACGATCGGGCGGCCCCATTCCGTCTCGCGCTCCACCGGCTCCCACACCGCGCGCTGCGCGCCGCGATAGGTCTCGCCGGGATGAGCGGACCGGATGTGATAGGCAATAGCCGCGCCGTCTGTGTCGAGTTCGACGCCGCCACGCAGAAACTCCGTATCGCTTCGGTAGTTCGGATTCGAGAGGCGGTCGGGATCGATGACGTGTTCGCAAGTGGCGAACATGCCGCCCCGATCGCGCCAGCGCATGACGGACAGCGACTCGGCATCGATGCAGCAATGCCGGAACTTGAGGGCGATGAGCCCGGCGAAGTCCAGCTTGCGCTCATAGTCGATGTAGCGGCGCGGATCATTCGCATGCATCGCCCAGAGCGATTGCGTCCGGTCGCGAAACTCCTTTGCCCATTCGCGGGTCTGACCAAGAAAGAACCAGTCCGGCTTCGACGACAGACGCCAACCGCCGCCGATGGCCGCGTCGACCAGTTTCTGCACGCCCGAGGATGCCCAGCCGTCATTGCGGACGAGATCGTGAACGCGAGACGATATACGCTCGCGCTCATAGCTATTCGCGCTGTCCGCGCTTTCAAGACGGGGCTGCCAGGCGGCCACGGAAGGGTCCGTTGCCGAGGATGCGAGATAGGCACTGAGTGGCGCGTTTCCAGCGGACGCAGAGGCGCGCATCGGCTGCCCGTATTTGTCGATAATGGAGGACGCACCGCGCGGCATCAGTAGAACACCGGAATGCTGCGCGGACGGCGAGAAGGTGTCACTGCCGCCTCCAGCTCCGCGATGTAGCTGTCGAGACGCGTCACATCGGCGGCGGCATATTTCACGCTTTCGCCGTCGGCCGTGCGGATCTCGGCCTCCAGGTCGCCTTTGAGCAGGCGGTGCCGAGCCTCGATCGCCTCGGCCAGCATCTCGGCTTTGGTCATGTGTTCCTCCTGCCGGCGCACGCCGTGCGCCGCTCACTCATGAATTCAGATTGCGCGCCATGCGCTCCATCATGTCGAGATACTTCGCGCGGGCTTCTTTCGCCTGCGTGTCTTCGGCCGGGTTCGGCGCCCATAACCGGCCAAGGTCGCGCTGGAGCTGCTCGGGCTCGCTCATCCGTTCTTCGGCGAGGCGCTTCCACTTTTCCTGGCCGTAGTGATCGAGACGAAGGTGATAGGCCATCGCCCGGTTGATGACCCACATATCGAGCTGCTCGTTGGGCTGATCCTTGGGTTTCACCCAGACCCGCTTCGAACGTCCGTCCCGCATCTCCTTCAGGGTGAGCGATTCCGCTGTGAGCTGCCGGAAGAATGCCTCGTCGCAGGCGTCCGGGAAATGACCTGCGCCGAGGGGCAGCATGCCGGTGTCGTCCGGTCCGCCAATCGTCTTGCGCAGCGACCCGTAAAGCTCACTCTTCGCCTGGAAGGTGCCGACCGGCCAGAGCATGGCGCCGTTCTTCGCCGACTTGCCGCTCACCGTCACATCGACGCGCTTCGGCGTGCCGAGAATCGGCACATTCCATCCGTCGCGGCCGTCCGTCGCAAGCACCTGCGGGCGCGAGCGCGCATAGTTGTAGACGCGTTGCGACTTGTATCCGCTATCGACGCCGCAGGCTTCAATGCCCCAGGCCCGCCCGAATGTGTCCTCATATTTGCGGGCACGGATGCTGTCCAGCGCGCGCCACGGTCCATCCGTATCGGGGTCGCCCTCGATGATGCCGAAGTCGACCAGCCAGTAGCTGAGCGCCACGCCCCAGGCATAGACCGACCATTCGAGGCGGTTGACCTGCACGTCCGCGCCCATCGTGAGAACGAGGCCGCCCAGCGGGATCGTCTGCAGGCGGTAGGGCAGAACAGCCCCGAGCAGCTTCGAATGATCTGGCGCTTCACCACGATCGACATGCGCTTCGCCAAGCTCCTGCTGTGAGAAGTCCTTTTCCTTTAGGGGCTTTCCACGCGACGCGAGATATTTTGAGTAGATCGTTTCCCAGTCGACGAAGGGCGAATAGGCCTGCCAGATATGAAAGCCCGGCTGCCGCCCATTGGATGACCTCCCGCGCCAAGCCGCGATCTCGTCTGCGCCCAAGGTCTCTGGTGGGGCCGGGTTATTGCCGTCGTCGTCCTTATAGGTTTTGAGCCAGACACCTTTCGCGACCATATCGCGCTTGTTGTTGTGCTCGATGACGCAACCGTTCGCAGAGGCACACTGGAAGAAACAGCCCTTCGCGAGACCGTCTTTTCCGGCCTTGAGATTCTCAAATTTAAGAACCTGAAATATGCCGCATTCAGGACAAGGCACGTAGTAGCGGCGCTGATCGGACGCGACGTAGTAGTCGGTGATGCGGCATTCGCCGTCCATGCCAGGAGTCGAGGTCCAGAGACGCTTCACGCCTCGCCGCGTCCAGGCAGTGGTGCGACCAATGGCCTGATCCATGGGATCGCCACGGCCATCCGTGTCTCGTGGCCATTCCGAGATCTCGTCGCCCCAGAGACGGCGGACGGAGATCATCTGGAGGCCCTTGGAGGAGTTCGCCCCCGTGATCTGCGCAAAGCCGCCTCTAAACCGCTTAAAGGCGGAGGTTGAGCCGTCCTCCGTCCGGCTCTTCTGTTCGGCCACCTTGTGTCGCAGGGCTGGCGACGCATCGATTGCCGGCTGAAGCTTCGTCTTGACGAACTTCTTTCCCTCGTCAAGCGAGGGCAAAACGATCAGCATCGGTGCCGGATCTTCATCCGCCGTGTAGCCGAAGAAGTTTTCGCCGATAGCAGTCTTTGCGGTCTGCCGCGCCCATTTCAGCGTTACGTCTCGCGCCGGATCACTCGGCGATAGACACTCCATCGGCTCGATCCCATAGGGCACGAGCTGGTTGCGCCACTTGCCCGGTTCGGGCGAACCGCTTTCAGGAGCGACATGGCGCTTTTCTTCGGCCCACTCCGCAACAGTGCGGTCAGGCGGCGGCCGCAGAGATTCGGCGAAGACACGAGCAACAACCACATGACCGGAGGCAAGCCCCGGAAAGCGTCTATGCAGCGCCTCCGCGTTGAGCATCGTTCTCGAAATCCTCCGAGAGTTTGGTCAGCACCTTCCGGTGCGCTTCGCGAAGAATGCTCGTGACTTCGGCAGGATCGGCAGTTGAGGCAATCTTCTCGCAGAGGTCGAGGTCCGGCGACATGAGGGCATCGCGCAGTTTGACGAGCGCGTTGCCGATGGCTTCCTCGACTTCCGCCGCCGGTGTGAGCTGCCCGGTCTCAGCGGCTTCCTCGCGTTCGAGCCTGTTAAGTTTGATCCGCTCCGCTCGTGCACGGATTTTCGCGACCGTCTCGTCCTGGAGCCCGCCGTCATCCGGCTCGTCTTCGGTTTCGATTTCGCGGGGTCGAGGCTCGGGGCGCAGCAACGGTGCCGGCGCGGGCTCGTCAAATACGCGACCGGCATGGTTGCCAGATTTCATCATGTTGATGTTTTCGCCGCGATGCTGCGCCAGTTCATCGAGATCGACGGCGATCTTTCCATCGATCCGCGAATGGTTCAGCTCCGGGTAGGTTTTCAGATAGCGCGAGAGCGTCGAGCGATTGATGCCGAGCCGCTTCGCGGCCTCGCCACCGCTGACGATGTTGCGCGGTGCAACGTGTTTGTTGCCCTGCCCTGTTGCATCGCGTTGCGGGTGTTGCATCAAAATCCGAGGCCCCCACTAGCGAAACCGCACGCCCTTGCCGCCCGTATACGCCTTTCGCCGGGGAAGGACCCGCGAACCTGTTGCAGGCGGCGGCTTCGCGGGCACGCCGTCATGCAACAGGCCACTCGCGGTCACATGGCGGCCTCCGTCTGACGGGTTGCCGGAAACGAAAACGCCCCGCCGGTTTCCCGTGGGGCGCTCGTCTTGCAGTGTGGTGATTTAGGAGTCGAAGTGGCGGCAAGTCAAGCGACCTTCTCAAACGCCCGTATTTCGCTGGTCTTTTCGCCTGCGCGCATCCCCGCGATCAGCGCGTATCTATCGAGCGCGATTCGCAGCAGCACCGCACCGACGCCCATGTTGCGCGGAATGCCGCAATAATCCTCCGCGTCGGCCAGGCACCAGTTATCAACAACGATCGCCATCGTGAAACCGATTGCGCAGTAGAACACCTGCCGCTTCGTCTTCGTCTCGCGATAGATCGGATCGCTCACAAGGTCGGCCAGCCATGGCCGGTACTCCTCGAGCCACCACTTTCCCTCGCGCTCGTTCATGCGCTGCATCGGATCGCGGAAGGCAGCGCCCCCTTGCACGCGCGTGCCGATCACCGCCGCGCCCGGCGTGAGCCCGCGCCCCAGCGCCTCACGCACAGAGGCGATGCGATCCGCCGCTGCCACATGCACTTGGTCCAGTGTGCCGCGCCGGAATAGCGCCTGCACTTGATCAGTCTTCAGCTTCGCGCGGGTTTGCGGCGTGCCGCGATCAACTGCCTCGCCAACCTTGGCCGCGTTCTTGCCACGCCGCTTGACCGGCTTTCGCGACACGAAGCCCGGAAAGGCCGGCGCTGTTTGAGCGAGCCTTTCCTGCGATATCTTCACGAAACCCATCCGCGCCGCCGATGCTATCCGCTTGTCGCGCTCCCCGCGTTCGGACGCCGAGAGCAGATCGAGCCATGCGGGCAATGGATAGGCACTCGGCGCTTCCACGCCTGTCCAGTCGATGATTTCCGTTTTCATGTCAGCCGTCATCTGCCTTGCCTCCCTGCCCGCTTTGTTTTCGCTGGACGCACGCCGTGCGCCACGACCTCGATCCTCCTGCCGAGCAATTCTTCGAGCCTGTCCCCGAAATGCTGGCGGATGTAATTCGCAGAGAATGCCGATGGCGCCCGGATCAGGGCCGCCCCGTCGCGCGCTTCCGGTAGTTCAACGCGAACTTGTTTGAACCACGAGCTGTAGGTCGCCTTGCCGAGTTCGGCTTTCAGCCGGGCGAGTGCAGTGCGGGCGGGGTCGAAGGCAACAGGCGGCGATGTATCGCTGTACGCGCGCGCGTCTTCAGGAATCTCTGACTCGTTAAGTTGACTCGTTATTGATGTATCCGCAGGCGATACATGCCCTGTGCTCCCTGCGGATTCATGCCCTGTATCGCTGGAAGCACAGGGGTATGTATCGCTGTGAGCACAGGGGTATGTATCGCTGTGAGCACAGGGGTATGTATCGCTGTGAGCACATGCCCCATGTGCCTCCGCCGATACAGGGGGGTGCGTTTCGCAGCCCTCTGAAGGCACCGGATTCACCGGCGGATCGAGGACAACCCGGTAGAGATTTGCCGCCTTCCCACCGTCTTTCCGGCGCTGCGGATGCACCTCGAGATAGCCCAGTTCAGCCAGCTTCGCGACCGCGCGGTTAACGGCCGGGCGTCCGATTCCAAGCACCTTGCCGATCTCGCCCTGGCGCGGAAAACACCAGCCCTCATTGTCTGTATACGTCCCGATTTGCCCGAGAACACGCAGACATGTCTCGTTAAGATTGGGGTCGGCCACCGCCGCCGCCGGAATGATACTCAGCCGCCTCTTGCTCACTTACAGCCCCTTGCATTGCGCGCCGCGTGGCGCGTTCGTCTTTGCCTATCGTCCGCTCGACAGGCCCTCTAGCCCGAAGTCCTTCCGCTCAAGGGCGACCCATCGCGTCACAGCGCAATGCGCGCCACAGGCGGCCAGCCGCCGTCCTTACTCCCGCATGAGACGCAGAGCCGGTTGCCCGCGCCCTTGCTCAGAAAGTCTTCACCGCAGCACATGCACTTTCGCTTGCGTTTTGCAGAATCAGTCAACGGTGCTTCCATCGCCACGCGCCTCTTGCTCGGCGGCAGCTTCTCAAACGCCTTGTCCCATCGCGCTGTGGTTGCGCCCGTCGCGACAATCCGATAGCAGCGGCGCGAGAAGTGCTCCGGATCGATCCTCTTCTCGATCCGCTTTTCCTTTACAAGCTTGCCGACCGCATAGGCGATACGGCCATTGTCCGCACCGACCTCCTTGATCATGTCCCTGTGCGTCGGCGCGGTCGCGTTCTTCTCCGCCGCGGCGGAAATCAGCCCGTACACCCGCTCCAGCGTGAGATCGGCCGAGTCGTTCCTGCTGCGTTTTCCGCCCCTCACAGATATCTCCCTCGCGGTTTGCCGTCCGCCTCATCATCCAGCACTGCCGTCACCATTTTCTCGGCGCTGATCGTCTCCAGAAGCCGCTGGGCGAGTTCCGGCACGGATATGCCCCGCTCCCGCGCGGCGGGCTGCAAGCCCTCCAGCACATCCACAGGCACCGGCACGGGCCGCATGCGGCGGCGCTCTCCGCGCGTTTCGCGCGCGCCGTCCGCACCGAAACCGTAAACGGGCGATATGAGGCCGCGCGTCATACCAAGCAGCCGGCGATGTAATCGTTTAGGCGGCGCAATTGCCTTTTCGCTTCCTCGGCCTCCCTCGCCGCCTTCACCAGCATTGCGATGCGCTCGGCATATGTGTGGCTCTTGTCTGTCTCCAGCGCCCCTTCCGCTCGCTTCGGTGCAAGATCGCCCGCCGCGTCGAGCGCCGTGGCAACGCTGTCCACGATCATCAGCGCCTGCCCGCGCGAGCGGCCGACTTCGAACAGAAAGGCGTCCAGCTCACCTTCCGGCGCTTTCATGCCAGGCGACGTCGCGGCCTTACCGCCCCCGACGATCATTTCCCCGGCCCGCGTCTTCGCCGCCGGCGAGAGCCATTTGAGTTCGCGGAGGAGGTTGTCTGTCATACCGAAAGCCCTTTTTGTGAATCCTTGCCGCCGGAGGTCTTCTTCTTTGTGAGGTAGCGCTCGGCTAGGAGCTGGATGCGGCTCACGTCGCTGTGCTTCGGCGCGTGTCATTACATCGTGCCCTCTCCGCCAGCCCCTTTCCGCACGCCGTGCGCCTTCCCGACATGGTGACAATTGTCATCTGTCGTGCCGCTCTCTGGACACCCCGGCGAATGCCGGGTTGTGTCCGTGTCGTTCGTGAGTTCCGCCTTGAGGTCACCCGGCGCGAGCCCGAAGGCATCGAGCGCCGCGATCGCCTGTTCGCGCACACCCGCAAGCTCCGGATCGGCCAGCCCTTCGCCGCTGCCGAGCCATTCTGCGATATCCTCAAGCAACAGCAGTGCCGCCGTCAGCTTGTGCCAGGGCTCGGCGGCGTAGTGCCGCGAGGCCGTATAGGCGCCCGCCGTATGCGCGCCGATCTCCGGCGCAGCATCGCCCACGATGAACTGGATGACGCCAGCCTGCGGCGCGAGGCGCAGCTGCTGCATTGTTTCGGAAAGGAAGCGCCGGTCAGCCCCGGGCGAGCGAAACCCCATGGTCAGGTCCTCATCGGCATGACGACGTAGATGCGGCCGTCTTCCACCTCGGGTTCAAACCGTGATGGTCCCTCGACGCTCGGCCAGAAGCGCAGGTTTTCCGAGTCGACAGCTTCGGATATCAGGTCCAGATATCGCCAGTTGAAGCCAGATCTGAGCGAAGCGCCGCTCCACTCGATGTCGATTTCTTCGCTCGCGGCTTCCCCCAAGGCGCCCGTCGCCTCAACCCGCAGGACGTTGTTCTCGAAATGGAGAGCAACAGCCTCTTTCGGCCTGCCGGACGAGGCATGTTCCACCGCACTCAACGCAACGGAGCAGCGTTTCAGTGCGGCGCGAAAGTGCCCGGTGTTCACAAGCGCCGCGCCTTCAAAATTTTCACGGGGCGGAATAACCCGCGAGTAGGAAGGGAACTGCCCGTCGACAAGCCTTGTCCGGTATATCAGCGGTCCCTGATCCTTCCCGAGGTCGATCCGCGCCTCGACCGCTGTCTCGGTCAGGATCAAGGAGCAGGCCTTGTCGGCCCCCATGGCAGAAAGTTGCCGCAGCGCGGCGTTCGGAATGATGTATCCGCCGCCGCCATCTGGATTGTCCTCCAACTGCTCGCCGCCTTCCGGCAAGGACATTGGGATGTGAGCCAGCTTGTGACCGTCAGTCGCCGTCGCGCACAGCTCTTTTTGTTTGCGATGAAGAAAGACCCCGTTCAGATAGTAGCGCGCGTCCTCGTGTGAGCTGCATACCGAGGCCGAAAGTATGCGCCCCAGTTCTCCCGGCTGAAGTTCCAGCACGATACCGCTAACGGGTTTCGGAACGGGAAACTCAGTGACGGGTAGAACGGCAAGGCGAAAGCGGCTTCGCCCGCAAGCCACGGCGGCGGCCTTGCTCGCATCTTCCGCCGCCGACAGTGAAATCTGTGCGCCGGCAGGCGCGGTATCGGCGATACTCTTGAGCCGTGCCCCGTTCACTGTTGTCTGCCCGTTTTCCTCCCCCGCTACCGTCATCTCGACCGTCACCCCCTGGTCAAGATCGTTCGCCGTGATCCGCAGGCAATCACCGGACAAGGTCAGCAGGACATTTTCGAGAATGGGGACCGTCGCCCGTCGCGGCAGCACAGGACTGACAAGGGCGACGGCGCGTTTGAGCGCGGCAGCTTCAACCGAGAAGCGCATCGGGTTCCTCCAGCAATTTCCTGATGATCTCATCAACGACGACGCTTTCGACGCCATCGGCACCCACGCCGTTCACGAGGTAATGCGCGACATGCGGCTGCAAATCGCGGAGCGCCGCGTCGAGAAGCGGCTCGGTCAACGGAAAAGGGTAATGGTTCGTGGCTTCGCGGATCAGGATGAAAGCGTCGGCGGCGGGAATAATGCCCCCCATCGCCGTACTCTGCATCCCAGTCATCTTCGTCTCCTTCGAGATCGTCGAGCCCGCGTGTTGACCACAGCTTCTCCGCAAGCACGCCGTAGTCGCTTTCCACAATTTTAGAGCAGCACCATTCCCGCACCTGCTCGGCGCACACATCGCCACCTGTCCCCGCGGAGTCCGGGATTCGCTTTTCGTCCGTCTGCGAATTGTTCATGTGGAACATTTCCCTTAAAGCCGGCCGGCAATGGCCAAGCAGATGCGTTCGTTGATCTCGCGCTCCGCCTCTACAAGTTGCTTGTCCACATCAGAGAGTCGCATCGGCCGGAACACGATTTCCGGTTCCTCGGCTTCCTCCCCTGCGACGGTGATGTGCTCGACGAAGAGAAGCGCTAGCCCGGCGGTCGCCATGGCAATGGTCGCGAAGGCGAAGAAAACGCCCTCGCCAAAGCCAAGCCCGACACCGATCAAGCCCGTCGTGACAGAGGAAACGGCGCCCGCCGCAAGCCAGAGAAGGCCGCGGCGCATTGCTCGATGCTCTTCGGTGAGTTCGCGTTTCATGTCACCTCCGATGTCTGGAGGGCATCCATGACGTAAGAGAAGAGTTCGTCGCGCGAAAGCTGGAAGCGGTCGAAGTCGTAGTCGAATTCGACGCCACGCCTGCAAACGCTGTTCGCATGAATCGTGTGCTCTTCATGCTTCTGGATGACTGTCACCACGATCCCGTCGCAAGGCGTGTGGTGATACTCGTAAGCCGGCATGAAGTACGCCTCGCCCGGAGCATAGCGTTCGATTGGACGCTCGATCACATTCGCATCCGCCACCGGGTAGCTGAGCCGCGAGCCTTTTTCGCTGCGCGGGCCGTTATGGCTGATGAGCAGGTGCGAACCGGTTTCGGGCTTAACGATCTCCAGGTCGCATCGGCGGTTGACCTGCGTTCCCTTCAGCACCCGCGACGTGAAGCTGAAGCGATGATTGTGAACCGCCGAATATTCAAAGCAGCGCCGGCGAGGCAGCTCCGGATGCCAGACATGCATCCGCATGTCGGCAGTCAGCCGAATTTGGAGGAAGCCGAGTCCATGCAGACTGATCGTCTCCTTGGTCGGCGTGAAATCCTTAAGCGTTGGCCTCGTCATATCGCCCCGATCTCCTTTGCCTTGAAGCGCTCGATGTCGAGCACCTGGGCGCCCATGCGCGCCTGCCCGTTGCCGCGAAAGCGAAGGAGACTTCGCGGGCACCATGCCTCGCCCTCCTGCCCTTCCGGCGAAATGAATTTCAGTTGCACCGCAAACTCGCGAATGACCGTGACCTCGCAATCGAGTTCGACCGGCTCCCTGAGGCCGGTATCCGCGCGCGCCCGGCCGCCGAAGAGATCGCGCTGTGTCATGGCAGCCTCCAATCGGGGAACGGCTGCTCCACTTCGCGCGGCCACCAGCGTTTGCGCAGGCCGCGAAAGCCCGGGATCGGTTCGTCAATCGTCACTGCGACCGCGCCGCCCCGGCGCAGGATCGCGGGGCCGTCCATACCGATTACCGGCGCGTAGCCTCTCAGCTTTCCATGTGCGACCACGTAAAACCTGTCGCCGGGCCGGATCAGAAATCGATAGCTGTGGCGCGTGTACCATCCCCACGTTTGGCCGGACTCCGGCGTTCCAGCGATGTCGCCTTCCGCTATCCACTCTTTCCAGAAGTCTTTCGGGCAGGTGCCGACGAGATCGACCATTACGTGTCCCTCCCGAAGCGCACGCCATGCGCCGCCACCGCCTCGTCTTTCGACACGGCCGCATAGTGCTGCGCGTAAGGTCGTCCGCCTTGGCCGGTGAAGGGCTCGCCGCCCGCCACCCAGTCCCAGACGAGCCAGACGCAGTTCATCACCGGGCGTCCCTGCCCCGTCCAGTCGAGCCGCCAGCCCAGCGGGTGAATGCGCGAGGGGGGAAATTCATTGAAGAGGCGCTGCCGCGCGGCCTTCCCCGCCGCCTGGAAAAAATCGGCTTTCACCAGCAGCGCGAGATAGCGCGCGCCGAGCGCCCGGGCATGGCGAATGAAGCTTTCGACCAGCTCGCCATAAGGCGGATTGGTAATGACTACGGGCGCGCGAAGCCTCCGCGCTTTCAGGAAGTCGACGCCACCTTTCCCGAAGCCCCGGTCGACAAGATCCGTCGAGGTCACGCGGAAACCCGCCGCGCTAAACACGCGCGACATGCGGCCACGCCCACAGGCCGGCTCCCATATATCGCCGGAAACATGCGCCATGCGCCGCCCTTCCCGCGCCAGCAGGGCGAGCGTGCCCGCCTCTTCCGTTTCGTGAAGCTGGTTCGGGTTTGTCCGAAGCGTCGACCCGCCGCGTGCGACAAGTGGCGTCATGATCAGCGGTCCCTTTCAATGTAGGGGCGGGCGCCGCCGGTATAGGCGACCGTCATCGGTGCCTGCGCATTGCGGACCAGCTCGCGGGCATTGAAGAGATGTGCTTTCAGCTGTGCCCGCTGTGGATGGTTCGCGCCCGTCATCAGCCAGGCGCGCGCGGCTCCGCGCAGTGCCGTGTAAACCGGTTTGTCGATGCACTCCGCCAGCGGTCGTTCGATCATCTCGCGCAGCTCACGCCGCACGGCTTCTTCGTCGCGCGAGCCGCTGAGAAGCCGGTCGACGGCGAGCACGAGGCGTTGTTCATGGGTGAGCCGCACCTGCCCCATCACACGCCTCCCTCATGCTGAGGAACGATCAGGCCGGCCGAGCCCGCAGCTGCCGTGTGCCAGAGAAGCGAAAGCACCGGCTGCATGTAGACTCCGGCCGTCTCAAGCATCTGCAACCCGTCAGCGAGCCGCCCGGCAAGATCGCCATGAACTTCAAGCGTCGTGTTCGCCTCATCGGCGAGATGAAGGCAGTCGTCGGCATAGCGCCAGTGATAGCGGCTCTCGATATCGAAGAGAGGATCGTTCATTTCCGCTTCCCCCGTTTCTCGAGGTCCGCAAGCGCCGTGCGCAGCGCGATGAGCTTTTCGACGGCTTCGTCGATTTCGCGGGTGATGTTCAGCTCGCGGACTTCTTCCGCCGTGATCGTGCCGCCCTGGGCGAGCGCTTGGCCCACCACGGCAATGGCCTCGCCGCATTCCTTGGCGATGTCGCCGAGGTGGCGTCCCCACTCGCCCGTGCCGTCGAGGCTGGGCAGCTCAATCAGCACATGGCCCTGCGCGCGGGCGATCTCGCGGGTGAGATGCGGTTCGCCATTCGCCGCTTCGAGATCGAGCAGCACGTCGACAGGCAGAAAGCGGCCGACATTCGGATTCTCACAGCGCGACAGTTCCGCCCGTTCGATCCGCGTCACCTTCGCGGCTAGCTCCAGCCCCCCGGCATCGCGCATGAGCAGCCGCGTCGCCGCCTTCAGGCGCAAGTAAGTGTCTTCGGAGTGAAAACGCCCGGTCATGCGCCACCCCGCGCACGGGAGAAAAGCCCGCGCCCTTTCTCCATTACTTTCCGGAGCGTGCGCGGCATCCTCGCGCCATGGAAAAGAGAGCGAACCCGCATGCGCGAGGGACGGAGCATCGTCCCGACCGAGCGCCCAACACCGACGCAAAAGTGAACAGCGAACGCGGCCACCGAGGAGGAGGGAGGGGTGACCGCGCCCGCCGTCTCCCCGGCGGTGACGGGCGCACCGGCGGG